>Ga0136611_10000103_pt1 | contig 45873 bp, 41 predicted proteins | sample AntDrymUQ2232306_2_FD_106645 | JGI IMG/M metagenome (GOLD analysis project Ga0136611, IMG submission 106645) | Polar desert sand microbial communities from Dry Valleys, Antarctica - metaG UQ223 (23.06) | ecosystem: Environmental > Terrestrial > Soil > Desert | place: Antarctica: Dry Valley... | reverse complement strand
TTCTATTATTATTTAAACCAGGTTCTCGTTATATTTTAATGTTCTTACAGGGGCAAAGCTTTGCCGGTGTATCTCGCTGACACCATACTTTTGTAATGCAGCCAGATGCTTTTTGGTCGGATACCCTTTATGCTGATCAAACCCATACAGTGGAAAATGTTGATGTAATCTTTGCATTTCCGCATCGCGTGCTGTTTTTGCCAGAATAGAGGCGGCTGATATTTCGGGTATCAAACTATCACCTCGAACAATGGTATGTACTGAACATTTCAGAAGGGGACTGTGATTTCCATCGATCAACGCCAAGTCCGGTATAAAAGGTAAGCTTTCTACAGCGCGTTTCATGGCCAATAAACTTGCTTGGAGAATGTTTAACTGATCGATTTCTTGCACCGACGCAGAGGCAATTGTCCATGCTTTCGCATATTGTTTAATAGTAATTGCAAGCGCATTACGCTTTTTTTCACTCAGTACTTTAGAGTCAGCCAATCCGTCTATTTTATAATCAGCATTCAGTACCACACACGCTGCATAGACGGGACCAGCCAATGGACCTCTGCCGGCTTCATCGACACCGCAAATCAATTCATCTTTACAGAAAGTTTCAATTTTCTAGTTCTCCACTCGTTGCGATGATATCAACGAGGGATATAAACTGATTTGTGAAATATTATACATTTCTCGCAGTGCACAGCAGTTTGGCTTCAGTGATGAGCTGGCCATCGACTTCAGCACGCGCTGAATATTTCCATAATCCTTTTATTTGCCGTTCTATGGCAACTTTGAGAATTAATTGATCACCGGCCATAACGGGCTTTTTGAAGCGAACCCCATCAATGCCGACAAAGTAATAAACCGTGTCATCCTTGTTGATAGTATCTTCTGTTCGAAGCGTCAGGAGGGCAGCAGCCTGGGCTAAAGCCTCAACAATCAGAACGCCCGGCATGACAGGGTAATGTGGAAAATGCCCTGAAAAGAATGGTTCGTTGATGGAAACATTTTTTAATGCAACGATATCCTTGCCCGCCTCGAAAGAGATGACTCTATCCACTAGTAAAAGGGGATAGCGATGAGGAAGGTATTTCAGGATTTCGTGGATATTCATGGTACTCATTTTATTTCCCTTTTAACTCACGATCCAAGCCTCTGAACGGATTCTATTGCATCGTGCATTATTCATTATTGAGTGTTCTAATCACTTGATCTGTAATATCAATACGCTGACTTCTATAAACAGAATCCTGGAGTTGCAATATCAGATCATATTTTTCTATTTCAGCAATTTTGCTGATGGCTCGATTGGTACGTTCCAGAATGACACTGTATTCTTCGTTCTGACGCACACTTAAATCTTCTCGCATTTGTTTTTGTGCGCGTTGATATTCCCGGCTCAGATTTGCCAGATTTCTTTCCAAGCTACGCCGTTCTGTTTCTTCCATGGTGATGCCGTCTTTTTCAAGCCTGTCTTGCAGTGTTTTAGCTTGTACAGCCATTTTCTTAATAGCTTCATCGCGCGGCACAAACTCCTGTTCAATTTTCTTTTGCGCCTGTATCGCTGGCAAGGATTCTCGCAGAATCTTCTCGGTATTCACCACGCCAATTTTGATATCACTGGCAATAGCAACAACGAATCCACTGGTCAAAGTAATAGCTATAAAAACCATTACCACATTGCACCAGTATTGATTGATTCGTTGCACAATATTCAAGGGATATGATCTCAACTGAATTTAGAATTGTTGTCCAAACATAAATTGGAATCTTTGCAAATTATCACTGGGTATATCATTCAATGGCTCTGCAAGACTGACTTTCAATGGTCCCATTGGGGATACCCAAGTAAGGGCGATTCCAGCTGAGTAACGCATGAAATTGTTAAGATCACCAAAATTGTTAAATGTTGTACCGCCATCCAGAAAGGTACTGAAACGCAATGATCGATCATCTTTCATGAAAGGCACCGGGAAAAGTAGTTCTATATTACCGACAACGCGCTTACTAGCACCTATTGCAAACAATCTAGTGTTAAGATTGTTATTATTAAGCGCATCGCGAGGACCCAAAGAATTCAAATCATAACCTCTAACAGAGTTATTACCTCCAGCAAAAAAATTCTTGAAGAAAGGCATTGAACGTCCTGAATAACCATCACCGTAGCCAAATTCGCCATTTAGCATCAGGGTAATATTATCAGTAATGAGAAAAAACCATTTTTGGTGATAACTAACCTTATAGTAATCCAAATCCCCACCTGGAACACTGACTTCACCAAACAGCCGGTGTGTTGTTCCAGAAGTTGTCCAAATTGCGCTATCACGGCGATCACGCGCCCAACTGAGTGTCAGTGGAAAGTTATTGGTCGATTTTCCAAATTCATTAACAAAATCGATGTTGCGCTTCGGGCTGTTTTCAAAAACACTAATGACTGTGTTCTCAGCAGCCAGACCCACAGACACAATATCATTTTCAGCAATGGGTATACCTACTCGAAAACCTACGCCCACGGTTTCTGTTTTAAATGTACCAACTCGGGATAAGGGTCGTGTATCCAAATCACGCTTGTACACATCAAATCCAAGACTAACGCCATTCACTGTAAAATAGGGATTGGTAAATGATGCCGCATAGGTTTTATTAATGGCACCTGTATTCACATCAAGACTAAGAAAATTGCCGGTGCCAAAAATATTGTTCTGCGAAATTGAGCCATTCAGAATCAAACCTTGCCGGTCAGAATAACCGGCACCGAACATAATAGCCCCGGTCGGCCTTTCTTCCACTTTGACATTGATATCAACTTGGTCAGTTTTGTTAGGTACAGCGGGTGTTTCTACATTGACGCTATTAAAGAAGGCCAATCGATCAACGCGTTGCTTGGAAAGATTAATATTTTTAGTGGAATGCCAAGCGCCTTCCATTTGACGAAATTCCCGGCGTATGACTTCATCGCGTGTACGATCATTACCCGTTATATTGATACGCCGTACGTATACACGACGGCCTGGATCAACAAAAAATGTGAAGGCTGCTTGCCGCTTTTCATAATCTAAATTTGGCGCGGCATTGATATTAGCAAATGCATAGCCATCATCACCTAAACGATCTGTGATTAATTTTATCGATTCCGTTAATTTCTGACGTGCAAATACCGCTCCGGGCTTAAACAATATCAATTTGCGAATTTCTTCTTCCGGTATCAAGGTCTCACCAGCCACATTAATATCGGAAACTGTATACTGGGCGCCCTCAGTGACATTGACTGTGATATAGATATCACGCATATCGGGCGTTATGGATACTTGAGTGGATTCAATATTAAACTCCAGATAACCTCGATCAAGATAATAAGAGCGTAGCGTTTCCAGATCGGCTGCTAGTTTCTGTTTTGAGTATTGATCATTTTTGGTGAACCAGCTTAATAGGTCAGGTTTTCTCAGAACGAGTATCCCACGCAATTCACTATCTTTAAATTTCTCGTTACCGACAAAATTTATTTTCTTAATTCTGGCTGTCCGGCCTTCATGAATATCAAAATTTATGCCTACACGATTACGGTCTAATGGTGTTGTGGTAGTTGTGATTTTGACGGCATATTTTCCCCGGCTGATATATTGGCGTTTTAATTCCTGCTCGGCTCTGTCCAAGAGTGAGCGGCTAAAAATCCGGGATTCCGATATACCGGCCTGTTTTAAGCCTTCGAGCAGCTTGTCTTTTTCAAACTCTTTTGCGCCATTGATACTGATTTCAGCAATAGCCGGGCGCTCCTCAACCTCTACGATTAAGACACCATTCTCAGATTTTAAGCGGACATCTTTAAAAAAACCGGTTGCATAGAGCGCCTTGATTGCCTCTGTGGCTTTTTCTTCATCAAGCGTATCGCCGACTTTAACGGGCAAATAGCTAAATACAGTACCAGCCTCGGTACGTTGTATACCTTCGACTCGAATATCCTTAACGATGAAAGAATCGCTGGCCCAGGATGAGATAGCGTAGAAGAAACTAACAAATGCAACAAAGTACTTGAAATTCATTATCTAGCCAGTGATCAGCCGATTAATATCGTTATATATGGCAAAGACCATGAGTGTAAACAACATAGTCAAGCCAATCTTCTGGCCAATCAATATGATTTTATCGGAGAGCGGCGCCCCTCTTATCATTTCAATAAGATAAAACATTAAATGCCCGCCATCAAGAATTGGAATGGGTAGTAGATTCAGAACACCGATGCTGACACTGATCAAAGCAAGAAAAGCCAGATAGGATACCAATCCCATTTGTGCGGATTGGCCAGCATAATCGGCAATTGAAATCGGACCACTGACATTTTTCCAGGATACATCACCGGTAATCATTTTGGATAACATTTGGAATGTCAGTGTGGTTGTCTCCCAAGTCTTCTCGATAGCTTTCTGGATAGCTTTACCAGGTGGATAGCTTACTGTAACCATTAATTCATCGAACTCAGCCTGATTGATCACAGGTGCTATGCCTACCTTACCGACTTGCTTGCCATTTTCTGTCGCTGCCTCCGGTGTAATGGCAAGTGCGATCACTTGATGATCCCGTAAAATTTCCAGTTCCAGGGTACGCTCTGGATTGGTACGTATCTCTTGCACAATATCCATCCATGTTTGAATTTCAATGTCATTGATGGTTAAGATTTCATCCCCTGCTAACAAGCCGGCGTGGTAACCGGCGCCATCAACCATTACCTGAGCAATAATAGGTTTCACAGTGGGTTGATAGCTATTTAACCCAATCATTCCAAGGAAATTTTCATTGAGCTTATCTGGGTCAATATGGCTTAAATCCAATTGTCGCCAGTTGATTTCGCCATTTTTATTGACGGTTTGTACTTTTACGTTTGCCGATTGATCAATTGCGTAGCGTAATAACGTCCAACGGGCATCCTGCCAGCTGGCAACCGACTCATTCTCGATGCTGACAATGGTTTCGCCCGTTTCAAATTTTGCATACGCAGCAGGCGTAGCTGGTTCAACCGGACCCAGCACAGGTTTCATGCCATTCACACCCAATATAAAAAGCAGCCAATATAGGACAATGGCCAATAGAAAGTTGGCAATGGGGCCGGCGGCAACGATGGCAAAACGGCGCGCTACCGGTTGACGGTTAAATGAGCGGGGTAAATCCTCAGGGGCTACTTTACCTTCATTTTCATCCAACATCTTGACATAGCCACCCAGTGGGATAGCTGCGATTACCCATTCTGTTTGATCTTTTCCCCAGCGTCTGCGAAAAATGGGTTGGCCAAAACCAATACAGAATCGCAATACTTTTACACCATTCCAGCGAGCTACCAGATAATGACCAAACTCATGAAATGTAATCAGAATACCTAAGGCGATAATGAAAGAAATGATTGTATAAGTTATTGACATATCGGATTATATTGTGCAGAAAATGCACTTAGAGGAAGAATTTAACTGCGCGATACTTCTCATTTCATTGTTTCATTGCGTAAATGCAGAATACTATCATTAATTAAGAAAAATTGAATCTAGTCATCACCAACAAGTTTTCTCGTAGGCTTACTGTAGGTTTGCAAGCCATTCTCGTGCTGCATCACGAGCCAGCATATCTGTTCTTAGCACATCATCCAACGTGGTCATTTCTTCTTGTTGTATTGTCTGCATAACATATTCAATCATCGCCGGGATAGCTGTAAATGCCATGCGCTTCTTAAGAAATGATTCCACTGCTATTTCATTGGCGGCATTGAGTACTGCGGGCATGTTCCCGCCTGCGGCAAGCGCTTGATAGGCTAACCCCAGACATGGGAATCTATTAAAATCAGGTTCTTCAAAATTAAGATGAGCAACCTTGAACATATCTAAAGCGGATACTCCGCTTTCTATCCGGTCGGGATAACCCATCGCATGCGCAATAGGCGTACGCATATCAGGATTACCCAATTGCGCGATGACTGAGCCGTCGACATAGGCAACCATCGAGTGAATCACACTCTGCGGATGAATAACCACCTGAATTTTATCCGGCGCGGCATCAAATAGCCAATGTGCCTCAATGACTTCCAATCCCTTATTCATCATGGTTGCTGAATCCACCGAAATCTTTTGTCCCATATCCCAATTGGGGTGTGCACAAGCCTGTTCCGGAGTTACTTTCTCCATTGAAGCTAAAGGTGCACACCGAAATGGGCCACCTGACGCGGTCAGCAGTATGCGACTGATGCCTGCAGCAACCAAGTTGCCATTGAAATGATGAGGTAATGATTGATAAATCGCATTATGTTCACTATCAATAGGCAACAGTGTGGCATTGTGCTGCTTTACCAAATCCATAAAAATCCGTCCGGCCATCACCAGAGTTTCTTTATTGGCGAGCAATACGAGTTTTCCTGTGCGGGCTGCTGCGAATGTCGGGCGAATACCCGCAGCCCCTACAATGGCTGCCATAACAGCATCCACTTCAGGAAGAGAAGCTACTTTTTCCAATGATTCAATTCCTGATAATACTTCCGTATCTATCCCAGTCGCTTGTATTGCTTGAGCCAATTGTTCTGCACTTTCCGTGTCTAACATTACCGCGTAGCGTGGCTCGAAGCGTCGACATTGCGACAACATCTTTTCAGTATTATTGTTAGCAGTCAGTGCAAAAGCCTGAAAGCGATCAGGGTGGCGTGCAATGACATCCAGTGTGCTTTCTCCGATACTGCCGGTAGAACCGAGTATAGTTATTTGGCGGATAGTTTTCATAACGAAGGTGAATAAAAAATTAACAATGCTAGGGTGGCAAGTGGCAGTGTAGAAGTCAGCGCATCGATTCGATCGAGTATTCCACCATGACCCGGTAAAATATTGCCGCTATCCTTAACACCCGCATGACGCTTAATCAACGACTCGTACAAATCTCCGACAATACCCAGTATGGCCATAACGATCAGTAATGGTATCAATGTTGACGCTAAAAATTCTTCAGTGACCCAGAAATCCCACGCTAAACCATAGAGTAATACAGCAATTAAAGCACCAGCGACACCTTCCCAGGTTTTATTCGGACTAATTGTGGATGCAAGTTTGTGCTTACCAAACGACCGGCCGGCAAAATAGGCTGCGCTATCTGAGATCCAGATAGTTGCCATAAAGCCCAGTAAAAGCAATGGACTGATAACGCGCAATTGATACAGCGCAAGGCAGGTTGGTAACAATACTATCCAGCCGATCAGCATCCAAATAAATGGGTTCTTAATGGTATACAGTTGCTTTAGATAAAGGGGTGCACCTACTATCCAAAAAACAACGGACAAAATATATACCCATAGGAGGTCTGATGAATAAGCATTGGTTTGTACAGATTCACGCAATAGAAACAATAATTCTCCACCCACTAATACTGTAAGCAACATAAAAACTATTGTATTTCTAACAGAAAGCTGTGCCAATTTACTCCATTCGCGTGCTCCGATAACCGTCAGCACCAGTAAAAAAGCCACCCAAAAGATATCTTGCAAGTAGAATAATGCGGATAAAAATAAAGGTAAGATAACAATTACAGTGAGGATGCGAGCTTTAAGCATGGTAATGGATCCTCTTATTATCCTTCAGCGGACAAGGCTATTTTCTGGAGCTGCTCGCTGGTGCGACCAAACCTACGCTCTCGCTGCTGATAAGATTGAATGGCCAACTCAAGCTGATGCTCATCAAAATCAGGCCATAATGTATTTGTAAAATACAATTCAGTATATGCGAGTTGCCATAATAAAAAATTACTGATGCGACATTCTCCGCCCGTACGAATAAATAAATCCGGCTCAGGAGCGTAGTTTAGGGAAAGATATTGCGCCAGATTTTCTTCTTCAAAGTTAGGCGGGAGTTCGGTTGATTGCGCCATCATTTTACGCATAGCTTGCATAATGTCCCAGCGGCCTCCGTAATTGGCTGCAATAGTAAACGTCAGTCGTGTATTTTGGGCGGTTAGTTGCTCGCCACTATGAATGAACTCTATTATTTTAGGTTCAAATTTTGATATATCACCGATTACTTTAAATCGAATGCCATTCTCGTGCAGTTTGGTAATTTCTTGTTCCAATGCTCCGGTAAAAAGCTGCATCAAAAAAGAAATTTCTTCTGCCGGTCGGCGCCAGTTTTCGCTACTGAAAGCAAATAACGTGAGATAGGCAACATTGCGCTCTATGCAGGCTTTTATAACCCCGCGAACCGTCTCAACGCCCTGCTGATGTCCAGCCATGCGAGGCATAAAGCGATTTCGAGCCCATCGGCCATTACCATCCATGATAATAGCAATGTGTTTGGGTATTGAACCTGTTTCAGGTATTTCGCGTGTTGAACTCGGGCCTTGAGGCATATCAAACAGCCATCAATTCGGCTTCTTTGACTTGTAAAACTTTATCTATCTCAGTGATGTAGCGATCAGTCAGCTTTTGAATGTCATCCTGGGCACGGCGCTCATCATCTTCGGATATTTCTTTAGATTTTAATAATTCTTTCAAGTGTGCATTGGCATCGCGACGAATATTACGCATTGCAATACGTACAGCTTCTGCTTCATGTTTAACCACTTTAATAAGATCACGACGCCGTTCTTCAGTAAGTGCTGGCATAGGCACACGGATGGTTTCACCTGTCGTCATTGGGTTTAAACCTAGATCAGATTCACGAATCGCCTTTTCAATTACACTGGCCATTTTTTTCTCCCAAGGAATAACACCAATGGTTCGTGCATCAATTAGATTGATATTAGCTACTTGGTTGATTAGTGTCGGTGCACCATAATAATCAACAGTAATATGATCCAAAAAACCAGTATGTGCTCGCCCACTTCTGACCTTACTTAAATCTACTTTCAATGCTTCCAAGCTTTTCTGCATTTTTTGCTCAGCAGATTTTTTTACATCAGCAATCATAATATGTATCCCTTTGCATCTTTATTTCAAGAGATTCCAAATATTTTTGGATCAGATTGTTACCAAAGTTCCTTCATCTTCTCCGGTTATTATACGTTTAAGCGCCCCGGCCTTGAAAATACTAAATACGTTGAGTGGTAATTTCTGGTCACGGCATAGTGTTAATGCCGTTGCATCCATCACTTGCAGATTTTTGGCAATAGCTTCATCAAAAGATAGTTTATGAAAACGCGTTGCGTCAGAATCAATTTTTGGATCACTGGTATAGATACCATCCACCTTGGTTGCCTTGAGCATAATATCCACATTCATTTCCATGCCACGTAAAGCAGCTGCAGTATCCGTAGTAAAAAACGGATTACCTGTTCCTGCTGCAAAAATCACCACTTTCCCGTCTTTCAGATAACGTATTGCTCGTCCGCGAATATAGGGCTCCACCACTTGCTCGATACGCAAAGCGGATTGTATTCGCGGCACCAATCCTACCAGTTTCATGGCATCTTGCAATGCCAAAGCATTCATCACAGTAGCCAGCATACCCATATAATCTGCTGTAACACGTTCAAGCCCGTCATTAGCCGATTTCATGCCACGAAAAATATTACCGCCGCCCACAACAATGGCGATTTCCACTCCCAGTTTACTTATTTCTTCAATTTCAGCAACAATTCTTCCCATTACTGCGTGGTTAATACCATATTTGTCTTCACCCATCAGGGCTTCGCCAGATAGTTTCAGTAAAATACGTTTATAGGTAACTGTGGTCATTGATGATAGTTTTGAAAGTATCGTATTTTGCGTTATTTTGCTTGTTCCATCTGCGCTTTTACTTCTTCAGCAAAATTTTCTGATTTTTTTGCTATACCTTCACCTACAACGAACATGGTAAAGCCATTTACTTTGGCAGATTTTTTTGCCAATAATTTTTCGATTGTTTGTTCTGGATCTTTTACAAAGGGTTGACCTAATAGTGTTATTTCTGCAAGATATTTTGTAATACGCCCATCGACCATTTTTTCGATGATATTTGCCGGCTTACCACTATCAGCGGCCTGAGCAGTGAAAATTTGGCGTTCGTGCTCCAGTACATCTGCCGATACCTGCTCTTTGGATACGCACATAGGCTTACTGGCTGCGATATGCATTGCCAGGTCCTTGCCCAGCGCTTCATCCCCCCCTGTATAATCCACCATCACACCGATTTTGGTTCCATGAAGATAAGAAGCCAGTTGACCTTGTGTTGTATGGTATCCACAACGGCGAATACTGATATTTTCGCCCAATTTCATAACGAATGCCTTACGAGTGGCTTCTACGGTTTCACCGGAAGGTAGCGACGTATCACTCAACGCTGCAATCTCAGTCAGGTTTTTTGTTGCGATGAGTTCAGCCAGACTCTTGGAGAAATGAATAATATCCTCGTTCTTGGCTACAAAATCCGTCTCACAATTAACCTCAACTAATGCACCGTGCTTACCATCTGCTGAAATATATGCGCCAACCACACCTTCTGCAGCGATCCTGCCAGCTGCCTTGCTTGCCTTGGCACCACTTTTGATTCTCAACAGATCCTCTGCCGCTTTCATGTCGCCATTAGTCTCTGTTAGGGCTTTCTTGCATTCCATCATGCCAAGCCCCGTCATCTCACGCAATTCTTTTACCATGCTTGCGGCAATTTCCGCCATATTTACTCCAGATACAAAATTAATTTACGAATGGAATAGACATTTACCAAGGCAAGAATATACCTATCACAAAATGCTGTGATAAGTAATTCTATAAAATTAGGTAAATTACGTTTACACGTTCAATCCTAACCTACCCGTTGATGTCAAAGAAGCGGTTTTTTTGTTATTCGGCTTCTGCGGTACTGGCACTCATTTCAACAATTTCTTGGATAGCTTGATTGCGTCCTTCCAGAATGGCATCAGCTACACCGCGGGCATATAAGCGTATTGCTCGGCTTGAATCATCATTTCCTGGAATGACGTACTGTAAACCATCTGGATTATGGTTGGTGTCGACCACACCAATGACTGGAACACCAAGCTTTCTAGCCTCTGTAATAGCACCTTTTTGATATCCGACGTCAATTACAAATAAAGCATCGGGTATACCCTTCATATCTTTGATACCACCCAAGCTGCTATTGAGCTTATCTAACTCTCTTTGGAGATCAAGCGCCTCTTTTTTTACCAGTTTCTCCAGAGTCCCATCTTGGACCATCACTTCCATATCTTGTAGACGTTTGATAGATTGCTTAATGGTTTTAAAATTAGTCAGCATTCCACCTAACCAGCGTTGGTCTACATAGGGAGACCCACATCGCATTGCTTCCTCACGTACAATATCGCGTGCCTGCCGCTTGGTACCAACAAATAAGATAACACCTTTATTCGCTGATAATTGACGCACATATTTCATGGCCTCTTCATACATTACCAGGGTGTTTTCAAGATTGATAATATGGATTTTATTACGATGGCCGAAGATGTATGGGGCCATTTTTGGATTCCAGAAACGTGTCTGGTGTCCAAAATGAACACCTGCTTCCAGCATTTGTCGCAAAGTTACAGACATAAGTTCTCCTTTAGGATTGAGCCTCCACCCGCCTTAAGTGCCCCAGCTATGGAGCGCTACGTTAACTTTATAGACGAATGTGTGAATTTAATTTGACTTACATAAATAAAGCATTACAACTACCTGATAGTACTGACTAAGCCAAATTATTGGCGCATTATAGCATTTTCCAACACTTACTCAAGCTAACACGAAACAGAATGAAAATTATGTTTATGTTATAGCGGGAAAGTTGGATATTGATCCAATATGATATTTTGCCAATTCGAAATAAAGGCTACCAGTAGCGTGCTATGTCGTACAAGTTGAGTTTCCCATCTTCATTCTTAAACGAGCAATATCGTTTATCTGTATATGCTTATTATCAACTGTAATGATATTTTCGTCTTGTAGTTTAGAGAAAGTGCGACTAACGGTTTCTAGCTTTAGACCCAGATAACTGCCAATCTCTTCACGGGTCATGCGTAAGTTAAAATTGTACTCAGAATAACCACGCATTAGAAATAGACGCGACAAATTGAGCAGAAAGCTTGCTAAGCGTTCTTCTGCTCTCATGCTACCTAGCAATAGCATAACGCCATGATCTCGCACTATCTCACGACTCATAATTTTATGAAAATGACGCATCAGTGACGGGATAACGCTACTGATCTCCTCTAATTTCGCAAAAGGGATCTCGCATAATTCACTATCTTCAAGAGCAATCGCATCGCAAGTGTGCATTTCTGTGCTGATCGCATCCAAACCTAGCAATTCTCCCGTCATATGAAAGCCAGTAACTTGCTGTCGCCCATCTTGCTCAAGGATGCAAGTCTTTAGAAATCCACTGCGAATGGCAAATAATGATTGAAACTTTGAACCTGTATGATGTAGGTACCCACCTCGCTGAATCCTGCGCTTATGACTGACCACGTCACCGAGCACTTGTATTTCATGCTCATCAAGACCAACAGGCAAACATAACTCACGCAAACTACAAGTTGCGCAGCTTGACCTTAGATGTGATATATCAATATGTTTATATGATGGGATTTCTAACGACAAAGTATTTTCCAAAAATGTGAAGAACTACATTCCAAGGCTTGGATTAATTGTGCATCACAAACAAGCGCTGAAACACGCCCCCCCTCTTAATTGCGTGATGTTGATTAAGTACTGAACGACCCAATTACATCGCCCTATTATGCCAGCACTTAGTCAATCAGCAACGCAAAAGCCACTTGCTGCTTTATATGGCATTACTTCACCTGAGAATTTACCCAGATTCTCAGGTAAGAAAAAATTACTTAACTTGGCTATTCGTTAAAACATATTCAGCCAAACGGTCTGCGGCTTCTCCTTGAATATTTTTAAACGCAGGCATTTTCATACTTCCTGATTGAAATTTTTTAATAATTGCTTCTTTACTAGCAACTTTTTCACTTAATATCATTGCAACATTCGCACTTAAAGGCTTGTGGCATTCTGTACAAGCCGTGCTGAAGATATTTTCACCCGAAGCATCTGCAGGAGGCGTGTAATCTTTACTGGCCCCACAACCGACCAAGATAAATAATGCTGATACCGTTAATACAAGATTTAATTTTTTCATTTTCTAACTCCAGTTTTTTAGTTTAATAGGTAGGGGATATTCCAATATAAAACTTAGTGCGCAGGCAAACTATTAATAATGATGATATTTGAATCAAACTCCTTATTTAGAAAGCCAACCATACCCAGTGATATGACAGCTTGTCAAACAAATGTTTTAAAACATTCGCAGGCATTTCAAATCAATTATTCACAGCCAACTGATTATTAATTAATTTTATGAAATTCGAGAGCCTACCATGCTAAAAGAACATACTCCCAAGATCTAACCTGGTCTATCTTGATCGAGCTTTTTAATCCTTCATTGGGCGAGGTTACAATGATGCCGTTTAACCATGTTTTTTATTGACACTTTCTTAACATTTACTATGGTATTGTGCGCAACGGCGTTTTAGGAGTGCGATCAAGATTCTTTTCTTAGTAAAAGAATCTGGCGCTAATTTGAAAAATGAAGCAAGCAACTACCCACAATCAACATCAAAGTGAGTTGTTGCATGCAATAGGTGTTGTATTTATTCGTAAACACAACTTTAACCAACCGTTTTACCGAATCAAATTGATTTAAAAAGGAGATCACATGTTTAAGAAGCTAAACATTTTTATTATATGGGCCGCACTTGGTTTGATTTTGAGTAGCCCGGCCGCCGCTGATAGGACCGTAGAAGACTTTCAAGTTTGGGGAAATATTACAGCACTGGGTAATTTTGGTTCCATCAATCCAAACAATCCCGACTTAAAGAAATTCAGATGGTGGATGGAAGGACAAGGACGTTTTGGTAATGATGCTACTCAATTTACGCAATCCCTGATACGTCCCGGTTTAGGTTATGCGATAACCGATAAAATTGTTGTGTGGGCAGGTTATGCTTGGGCACCGACAGCTGAACCACTTGCGGCGCGTCCCTTCAATGAGCATCGAATCTGGCAACAAGTGACCTGGGCTGATAATTTTTCATTTGGTAGATTATCAGCGCGTAGCCGTTTTGAGCAACGCTTCTTTGATCATAATGCAGCTAATCCTGGTAATGATGATGTGGGTCATCGATTCCGCCAATTAGTCAAACTAGCGGTTCCAATGCCGTCAATAGATCCGAATCTCAGTTTTATCGTTCAAAGTGAATTGTTTATTGCTATGAATAGCGTTGATAATGCTGCCTTTATTTCTCGTGGTTACGATCAGAACCGGGCATTTGTGGGATTAGGTTACAAAATCAATCAGTATGCTACAGTTGAAGCGGGCTACATGAATCAGTTTATCAACAGACCGCATAGCACCCGTCCGGATCAAATGATGCATAATTTGGTAGCTAATTTGTTCCTGAATTTCTAAACTGATTTTGCTGTACTGTTTGTAATCAGTAGTTTCTGTTTCCCATATAGCCGATTAATTTTCTTTAACTTAAGAAATTGATCGGCTAAAATTTTTCTGTTTTCAAGCTTGTACAGAAAACCACTATCAACTGATTTCCTTTTTCCAGATCTTTCTCCCTCATTTATTATCTATTCGTAATCTGAACAAATCCAAGAAGTAGTAATATTTTTTACTTGTTTCCATTACTATACTGCTCCTTTTCAATCACAAAGTAATACATGCACGATTTTAAGCCCGGTCAACGTTGGATATGTGATGTTGATTTACAACTGGGTCTTGGGATAATTCAGACTGTTGAACACAGAGTTATCAGTATCGCTTTCAATGCAGTGAATGAAATTCGTTCATACGCCAGGCTTTCTGCGCCATTGACACGTGTCATTTTTAAGGCAGGAGATACCATCAGCAGTCATGAAGGTATCACACTAAAAATCACACAGATTAATGAATACAATGGCTTAATAGTTTACTCCGGTGTAAGCGACAGCGGAGATTGGATTGAACTTGCCGAAGAACAGCTGGCACATCATTTGCAATTGAATCGTCCAATAGAGCGTTTATTTACCGGTCAGTTTGATCAGGATAAATGGTTTCGGATTCGCTACCAAACCTTGCTGGTACGCAATCAGCTGGCAAACACACCATTGTATGGTCTGATAGGCACTCGCACCAGCCTGATTCCGCATCAACTCTATATTGCCCATGAAGTTGCGCGTCGTTATGCCCCTCGTGTTTTACTGGCTGATGAAGTGGGATTGGGAAAAACCATTGAGGCCGGATTAATACTGCATCAACAATTACTCACAGAGCGTGCCAAGCGCGTACTCATTGTGGTTCCGGAAACATTGATTCATCAATGGCTGGTGGAAATGCTGCGGCGTTTCAATCTGAAATTCAGCATCTTTGACGAAGCACGCTGTCAGTCGCTGGAAGAAAGTGATGAACGAGAAAATCCATTTCATAGTGAGCAACTAATACTCTGCAGCTTGAATTTTTTGCACCAAAACCCGAAACGATTTCAAGCCGCATTGGAAGGCCATTGGGATTTACTGGTCGTTGATGAAGTCCACCACCTGCAATGGTCTGAGCAGGCAGTCAGTCCGGAGTATGCCATGATTGAACAACTGGCAATTTGTACGAAAGGTGTGCTGTTGTTAACGGCTACTCCGGAGCAATTAGGTAAAGCCAGTCATTTTGCTCGTCTGCGATTGCTTGATCCGGATCGATTTAACAGTTTTGAGGCTTTTGTTGCTGAAGAACAATCTTATGAGCCGATTGCCAAAGCTGTGGAGGCATTGCTTGAAGACCAGAAACTGGATGACGAAATCAGGCAAATGATCATTTCGACAACCGATCCTGCACAATCAGCGGCATTACTTGCACAATTGCAGGATAACAAAGCAGATTTTGAACAAACCCAGCAAGCAAGAAAAATGCTGGCTGAATTATTGCTGGATCGGCACGGAACCGGCCGTATCCTGTTTCGTAACACGCGTGCAGTCGTTAAAGGATTTCCCGCGCGCAAGCTCAATGCTGTTCCGTTGATGTTACCCACACAATATCAGCAATGTCTGGTCACTTTTGAAACAACAAGTCTGTCAAAACCCCAGTTGTTGCTATGTCCTGAATTGCTCTATCAAGTCAGAGCCGAGCCGGAAGAACCATACTGGACAGAAATAGACCCGCGTATTAACTGGTTAAGGACTATGCTCAAGCCGTTGAAACCTGAAAAGATTTTGGTTATCACCGCAAATGCACAATCCGTGCGGGATATCGCTCAAGCACTGAAAATCTTGACGGGGCAGTATATCCCGGTATTCCATGAGCGTATGAGCTTGATTGAACGCGACCGTGCCGCTGCATTCTTTGCTGATAAAGAGACAGGTAGTCAAGCGCTGGTTTGTTCGGAAATTGGTAGTGAAGGCCGTAATTTCCAATTCTCTCATCATTTAGTCTTATTTGATCTGCCACTCAATCCTGATTTGCTGGAACAGCGCATTGGCCGGTTGGATCGCATCGGCCAAACGGAAACCATTCAGATTCATGTTCCCTATCTGGAGAACAGTGCGCTGGCGGTCATGTTCCATTGGTATCACCAGGGATTGAATGCTTTTGAAAAAACCTGCCCGGCAGGTCAAACTGCTTTTCTGCAAGTTGAAGCTGACCTTATCGCCGCGCTACATCAACGCCAGACAACTGTTGATGCACTCTCAGGTTTAATCATCGCGACACAATCGGCCAATCAGGCACTGAATGATGCGCTGGAGAATGGTCGAGATAAGTTGCTGGAATATAACTCTTTCCGTCCGGCTGTTGCGGAAAGACTTTATCAAGAAGCCAGTTCTCAGGATGCTGATTCCAGCCTGCCACAGTATATGGAAACGGTTTTCGATTGTTGTGGTGTGCATGTTGAGGAACATCGTGCAGGCAGTTATTTAATTGCGCCAAGTGAACATATGACTGTCCCATTTCCCGGTTTAATGGACGAGGGGTCGGTGATCACTTATTCCAGAGCCATCGCTTTAGCCAATGAAGATATGCACTTCCTGACCTGGGAACATCCGATGGTCATTCACGCGATGGAGCGAATCCTGAATCATGAAACCGGTAACGCGGTGGTCGCCGCACTGAAACATAAAAAAGTGCAACCGGGCACCTTGCTGCTGGAAACCCTGTTTGTACTCGAAGCAAGCGGACAAAACGTACAGCAAAGCAACCGCTATTTACCGCCCGCCGTGATTCGCATTTTGCTGGGCGAGGATGGCAACGGCGCTTATCCGTACCTCGATCATGAATCGGTCAATCAACATCTGCAACCGGTCGTGATAGGCATCGCCAAGCAAGTCATTCAACTGAAAGAAGATGCGATCCGCGAGCTACTGACCGCGAGCGAGCAACAAGCGAGTGCGCAAGGACCTCAACTCATCGCCCAAGCGGAAGCGCGCATCCAACAAACCTTCACCCCGGAAATCGAACGTCTCAAGGCGTTACAACAGGTTAACCCGAACGTGCGCGACGAAGAAATCCAATTCTTCGAGCAGCAATTGCTGCAACTGACCAGCGCATTAGAATCCAGTAACCTGCGGCTCGATGCTGTGCGGGTGATTGTGGCGACTTAAAGAGGCGTTCCAGTAAGTTGTTTGCTTGCTGCATAAATAAATTGCGGTTATAACTTGCATCTGCCTTGTGTAATTCTTAGTTAATCATGCTGGTCGATATAAATTGGAATAATTGGTAATGGGCTTCAGCAAATGATTACAGTATTCCATGCAAAATACTTTGCGTACGACCTTACACGGCGACAGTCATCTAATGGCGTAGATCGTCTATCACAATCACTTTTTGATGCCAGCGTCGACCTGAATCCACACCAAATTGAAGCTGCTCTATTTGCTTTGAAATCACCGCTATCGAAAGGTGTCCTACTTGCTGATGAAGTAGATTGGGTAAGACAATCGAAGCCGGCATTGTTTTGTGCCAGTACTGGTCTGAACGTAGGCGTCGTCTGTTGGTTATCTGCCCTGCTTCCTTGCGCAAGCAATGGGCAATGGAGTTGGAAGAGAAATTCAATCTGCCCGTGGTCGTTTTGGATGCCAAAACCTGGCGCGATCAACTCAAAAAGGATCAGTCGCCTCTCAGCCAGAAAGTTATTATCATCTTATCGTATAACTACGCCAACCGGATTCGTGATGAACTGAAAGCCATTGCCTGGGATTTGGTGGTTATTGATGAAGCACATAAACTCCGCAATGCCTATCGGGAAAGCAACAAAATTGGACAGAGTATCCGCTGGGCATCGGAAGATTGTCGCAAACTACTGTTGACAGCAACACCCCTGCAAAACTCATTGCTGGAATTATATGGTCTTTCCACGCTCATTGACGAACACCTTTTTGGTGATGTGAATGCTTTTCGCACCCAGTATGTTGGCGCAGGCGGTGATTTTGATAGCTTACGGCAACGTTTGTCAGGATTCTGCCGACGCACTCTGCGCAACGAGGTTACGGAATATATTCGGTACACGGAACGGCGCGCCATTACTCAGCCATTTCGTCCTACTGATAATGAACATCAACTCTATGAATCAATCAGCGATTTCTTGTTACGCCCAAACAGTTATGCTATTCCGCATAGACAGCGATATCTCACTGAACTGATCTTACGCAAACTGTTGGCTTCCTCTTCGCTGGCAATTGCCGGGACGCTTGAGACCATGAAAGTAAGATTGGAAGCATTACGTGATGAAAAAATCCAGGATGATCCTGGTTTTGCCGAGCAATTGATTGCTGAAGAAGACATCGAAGAAAACTTACTCGATGAAATACTGGAAATAGATCCACCGGAGGAAGATAGCCGTTCGATTCAAACTACTGTTGATCGTAAGCAATTAGAAGAGGAAATAGCTTTACTGTCGGTATTGACAGCACGGGCGCGAAATATCGGTACTGATACTAAAACGCATAGTCTGCTGACTGCCTTAGATATCGGCTTTCAGCAAATGGCTACAACCGGCGCACAGCGGAAGGCACTGATTTTCACCGAATCACGTCGCACGCAAATTTATCTAAAAGATTTTCTTGAAGCCAACGGCTACGCAGGCCAGGTTGTTCAATTCAGCGGCACCAACAATAGCCTGGAAGCCACTGCCATTTATGAAAATTGGCTCGACGCCAACCAAGGCACAGGCCGTATCGCTGGCTCCAGAGATATTGATATTCGTACCGCACTGATTGAGCATTTTCGTGATGTGGTCAGTATTATGATTGCCACCGAAGCAGCTGCCGAAGGTGTCAATATCCAATTTTGTTCCTTGGTTATTAAATACGATCTGCCGTGGAATCCTCAGCGGGTGGAGCAACGGATAGGCCGCTGCCATCGCTATGGACAGCAACATGACGTTGTTGTGGTCAACTTCCTGAATGAACGCAACCAAGCCGATCGCCGCGTGTTGGAGCTATTGACCGAAAAATTCAACTTGTTCAATGGCGTTTTTGGCGCATCGGATGATGTGCTGGGCAGCATTGAATCGGGTGTGGATTTTGAAAAACGTATCCTGACTATTTATCAGCAATGTCGTACACCGGATGAAATCGAAGTTGCCTTTAAAACGCTTCAGGCAGAAATGGATGAACGAATAAAAGCGCGCATGGATGATACACGCAGAATGTTGCTTGAGAACTTTGACGAAGATGTGCATGAGCGATTACGCATTCAGTTGAACGATGCAAAAGCCCAACTGGATCGCTTTAGTAAACGTTTCTAGTCACTGACCCATTTCATGCTCCATGAACAGGCACAATTTGACGATAGCACATTGACTTTTGATTTTGCTAGACCGCCGATACAAGATGTAGCGGCGGGTCGTTATCATCTTATTTCCAAAAGCGCACCCAAGGCTGACAAACCGTATACAGCGGAAATAACTGAAGACTTAAGCGCTGAATTTGGAACATTTTTATATCGCCTATCGCATCCGTTAGGTGAATTTGTTATTGATCAGGCCAAAACACTGAACACGCCACCCGCACGTATCGTGTTTAATGTCAGCCAACACCCCACGCGCCTGCATCTGATAGAAGCCTTACGTGGCAAATGTGGATATCTTACGTTGACCCTACTTGCGATTGAAAGCTTCGAGCGTGAAGAGTACTTATTGTTCTCTGCGATTGACGATCAAGATTTATCGTTAGAACAAGAAACCTGTGAAAAATTGTTTAACTGCATGGCAGAAAATCAGGGTGCGACCTATGTACCTGAACCGATCGCACAAAGGCTTACAGCGGAAGTACAACGACATAGTAAATCCACGATCAGTCAATCCATGGAAACTAACAATCAATATTTCAATGAGGCGCGTGAGAAACTCGAAAAATGGGCAGATGACAGGGTTCTTTCTGCCGAAAAAGCACTGAAGGACACTAAAGAACAGATCAAGATTCAGCAACGGCAATCCCGATTGGCTCCCAATCTCGACGAACAGCATGAAATTCAGAAGCAGATCCAAAAACTGGAAAAACAGCAACGTCGCCAGCGGCAAGAGATTTTTCAGGTGGAAGACAGCATCATTGAACAGCGCAATGCCCTGATAGAATCGCTGGAATGGCGCCTCATCCAGAAGACCGAATCTGAACAATTATTCACAATCGAATGGCGAGTCGTTTGACGTTCCCGATGATTGTAAATTTTTATCCTGTCCCTAAATAATTGATAAAAAATTGACGTATATGGATGCAATTCATTATTATGCTAATAACAACACCCCCCACGCATCCCGTAAGATTTGCGCACCATGGGGGGTTTCCTTTTTTATAGGGTGCCTGGATGATTAAACAACCCTATACCAAACCAGCGCTAACGATTGCGCAACAGATTGACCAGTTGCGTGAACGTGGTATGGCGTTCAATGACACAGCACGGGCGGCACATTACCTTAGCCAGATTAATTACTATCGATTAATTGCCTACTGGTTGCCATTCGAGTCGGATCACACCACGCATACCTTCCAGCAAGGAACCAGTTTTGAGCAAGTTCTGAATTTGTATATCTTTGATCGTGAATTACGTTTACTGGTAATGGACGCGATTGAACGTATCGAAGTGGCCATACGCGCACAGTTTTCTTTCCAGTTGGGGCATCGCTACGGTACGCACCCGCATTTGAATTCGGCATTATTCAAACCAGTTTGGGATCATGCAGGACAAGTTAGTCAATTAAGTGAAGAAGCGCGCCGAAGTAAGGAAACCTTTATACAGCATTTATTGGCGAAATATATCGAACCGTTACCGCCTATCTGGGCAGTGGTAGAGATTATGACACTTGGTCAACTTTCCAAGTGGTATGCCAACTTGAGCAATGGTGCAGATCGCAATCTTGTAGCGCATGTCTATGACTGTGATGAAGTTAATTTAGTGTCTTTTTTGCACCACCTTAGTACGATGCGAAATCTATGTGCTCACCATAGCCGCCTATGGAGCCGTGAATTTACTTTTGCATTCAAGCTGCCTCGAAAACGTCCACAAGCACTGCTCAGTAGTTTTAATCCCAAAGCACCGCGGCGTATCTATAACACACTGGTTATGATGAATTATCTGATGAATCAAATCGCGCCTGGCCACCATTGGCACGAACGATTAATAAGCATATTGACCCGGTATCACATTGATACAAAACCCATGGGTTTCCCGGATGATTGGAAAACACGGGCAATATGGTGGTAGCAGACCGAACTTACGCAATATCCTAACGGAAAACCATGAGCAAATACGACGATCTTGTTAAGAAGTTAAAAGAAATATTCCAGATCGACCGGCCTGAACTGGATTTCGGCATTTATCGCATCTTCAATGCGCGCGCCGCGGAGATCAATCATTATCTGGCGCATCGTCTCAAAGCCAAAGTGAACGAAAGCCTAGCAGCTTCCGGCGCAGCGAATCTTGATGGCTTACAAAGAGAACTGGCAGAAAAAGAAGCGCAATACCGCGCCGATGGCATTGATCCCGCAGCAGTGCCCAAGGTACAGGAAATCAAACAGAAACTGGCGCAGTACAGTACCGGCACTTCCGAACACGAGAACGCCGTATTTTCGCATCTGCTCACGTTCTTCTCCCGCTATTACGACAAAGGCGACTTCATCAGTCAGCGCCGCTATAAGGGCGACACTTATGCTATTCCCTATGTCGGGGAAGAAGTGGTGCTGCATTGGGCGAATAAAGATCAGTATTACATCAAGAACAGTGAAAGCTTCTCCAATTACGCCTTTAAGCTGGATGACGGACGCACGGTAAGCTTCCGTCTGGTTACGGCGGATACCGCCAGGGACAACCGCAAGGATAACGAAAAGGAACGCCGTTTTGTGCTGATCGAACCGCATACCCCTAATCTCACCGACGAGGAAGTGGATGCGGATGATGTAGGAGTGTATGGCAATACGCCCTTGTTGCCAGTGACGGAAGAAAACGGCGCTAATGGGCAAGAATTGGTGCTGCGCTTTGAATACAAAGCCATGCCCAAAAATACGCCGGACAGCAAGCAGGAAAAGTTGGTGATTGATGCAGTCAATAAGATCCTGGATGATGCAAACGTCAAAGCCCGGTGGCTGGCATTAAGTCAGCGTGAACCCACGGAAAAGAATCCGCAGCGTACCCTGCTGGAAAAACACCTGACGCAATACACCACGAGAAACACCGCGGACTATTTCATTCACAAGGATTTAGGCCGGTTCCTGCGCAATGAACTGGATTTCTATATCAAGAACGAAGTCATGCACCTCGATGATGTGCAACATGCCGAGAAATTTGCCGACATCGAGAAGAACCTGCGCCTGATTCAAACTTTGCGTGCGATTGCGCTGGATTTGATCGCATTCCTCGCACAACTGGAAGATTTCCAGAAAAAACTCTGGCGGAAAAAGAAATTTGTCGTGGCGACGCATTACTGCATCACGCTCGACCGGGTGCCGGAAAGCCTTTATCCAATCATTGCCGCCAACCCCGGGCAATGGGAACAGTGGGAAAAGCTGGGAATGCTCAGTGAGAATAAAACCGACTTGTTTAACCAAGCCAAAGCGGGCAGCATCGAATACCTGAAGGCGCATCCTTACTTGATGGTGGATACGGCTTTATTTACTATCGAATTCAAACAGGCATTGTTAGCCGCAGTCGACAATCTGGATGACAGTCTCGATGGATTGTTGATCCATGGGGATAATTTTCAGGCGTTGAATCTGCTGCAGGAACGGTATCGGGAGCAGGTGAAGTGTGTTCACATTGATCCGCCATATAATACTGGGAGTAGCGGTTTCCTATATAAAAATGCATATCCTCATTCAAGCTGGCTTTCAATGATTAAGGATAGAATAAATGTGTCTGTATCACTCTTGGCGGACCTGGGAGTTTTTGCATGCCACATTGATGAATTTGAAATGGAACGCTTGCATTTACTATTAGAGAAAGAAGCATCATTGGAAAACGCAGGCACCTTGGTTTGGGATAAGGGTATGCCAATAGCAGGTGCTAATGGTCTAGCTACACAGCATGAGTATGTTGTTTTCAGGACAAAAGGTAAAGCAGCTATTCGTGTTAAAAAGAAAAATATTGAGGTTATCCACTCAAAAACAAATGAGTTACTTGCAGAGCATGGAACTACAAGTAAAGAGGCTATAGCAGCATATCGAAAATGGCTTAAAGCTCAAAAGCATCTTACGAAATCTGAGATGACCTATGACCAGTTTGATGATACGGGAAAAGCATTTCGTTCTGACAATATGAGTGCAACTGATCGGCGTGCAAATGATAAATTCTATACCCCATTAAAACACCCTCATACCAATAAGAATTGTCCAGTGCCAGAATATGGTTGGAGATATACACCAGATAGTCTAAGTAACTTGAATGCAGATGGGCTTATTTTATTTGGCGAAGATGAAAGTGTTATGCCCAGAAAAAAAACGTATCTGGAGAATACGACCGATAGCCAAATGTCTACGATTTTTAGAAGCGGTTCTAGAGGGAAAGTAATACTTGATAGTTTAGGTTTTGAATTTTCTTTTGCTCATTCAGTTGATTTTTATAACTACATTATTGATGCATCTGTTAATAGGAAAGACCTAATCCTGGATTTTTTGCAGGCTCCGGCACTACCGGTCACGCGGTCATCAATCTTAACCGCGAAGACAACGGCAACCGCAAATACATCCTCGTCGAACAAGGCGAATACTTCGATACCGTCCTAAAACCCCGCATCCAAAAGGTCGTCTATTCTGCCGACTGGAAAGACGGCAAGGCGGCTTCGCCTGAAACCGGCATTTCTCATGCCTTCAAAGTACTCAAGCTGGAAAGCTACGAAGATACGCTGAACAATCTGCAACTACGCCGCACGGCACAGCAACAAGATCTGCTCGATACCCTGCCGCAATCCGCTCAGGAAGATTATCTGTTGCGTTATATGCTGGACATCGAAAGCCGTGGTTCATTGTTGTCGGTGGAACAGTTCAACAAGCCATTCGATTGCATGCTCAAAGTCACTGTCGATTCTGCCGGTGCTTATGAAGAACGCACCATAGACTTAGTGGAAACCTTCAATTACCTGATCGGCTTGCGCGTAAGACATATCGACATGCAACTGGAACAAGGTTTTGTAACGGTCACCGGCTGGCTGCCGTCGGGTGAAAAAACGCTGGTGTTGTGGCGCGATGTGGAACGGGTGGATTACGAGCAATTGAACCGCCTGTGCGGCAAATTGTCCATCAATCCGGCAGACAGTGAATTCAAGGTTGTTTATATCAACGGCGACCACAATATCCCTGCGGTTTTCACCACCACCGAGGCGGAAGGCGGCATCACCAAAACCCTGAAAATCCGCCAGATTGAAGCGGAATTTTTAAGCCGTATGTTTGCCGTGGATGGCGTGTCATGACAGGCGAGATCGTTTTTTATCAAAGCGAGGACGGCACGGTTCGATTGGAAACGCGACTGGAAAACGAAACGCTTTGGTTGACTCAGCAGCAAATGGCGCAATTGTTTCAGACTTCCAAGCAGAATATCAGTCACCATATCCGCAGTATCTATGAAGAAGGCGAGTTGATACCAGAGGCAACTGTCAAAAATTATTTGACAGTTCAGCGCGAGGGGAGTCGTGATGTCCAACGGCAGCTTGAACATTACAACCTGGACATGGTGATTTCCGTCGGGTACCGGGTAAAAAGTCTGATCGCCACACGATTCCGCATTTGGGCGACGCAGCAACTGAAAGAATACATCATTAAAGGCTTTGTCATGGATGACAGACGCCTGAAAAATCCGCCGGTGGCCGGATCCACCGTGCCGGATTATTTCGACGAGATGCTGGCACGGGTACGCGACATTCGTGCCAGCGAGCGGCGCATGTATTTACGAGTGCGGGAGATTTTCGCGCTGGCGGCGGATTATGCGCCGTCGTTACAGGAAACAAACCGGGTTTTCAGTACCATTCAGAACAAGCTACATATTGCTGTCACGGGAATGACGGCTGCCGAGATCATTGCCACGCGGGTCGATCATGCGGCACCCAATGCCGGTTTGTTAAGCTGGGCGCGTGATGAAGTGCAGAAAACCGATGTAACGATTGCCAAAAACTATCTAAAAGCGGACGAAATTACCGAACTGAACCGCATTGTAACGATGTGGCTGGATTTTGCCGAAGATCAGGCAACCCGGCGCAAACAAGTGTTCATGCGCGATTGGGAACAATAATTGGATGATTTTCTGCGCTTTAATGAACGCGAAGTGCTGCCGCATGCGGGCAAAATCAGCAAAAAGCAGGCGGATACTAAAGCGCATGCAGCGTATGAATTATTTGCTGCGCAACGGCAGGCGCGCAAGGAAATCATCGGGGAAAATGACCAATTTGCACAATTGACCGCCGCTGCCAAGCGCATCGCCGATACTAAGCCCAAAGGTAAAAAATGAGCCGTAGCTTTCACCATGAATTGGTGCTCAACCACTGGATGATGCGTTTTTTCAATGGCGGCAACTTGCTGGCACTGAAAAATCGACTAGGGGAAGACCGGCATGAAGGAATCGAAGAGGACGGACAAAGCAGTTTTTTTCATGCTTTGCAGCACGACCTGTTCCAACCCGATCTGATCAATCAACAAGATTTGCGCCGTTATGACCTGAATATTGTGCAGCATTGGAATGCCATCACCGGTCAGCGCAACAAGATCGAAGGTACTGTGCTCAACATGAAGTATTTCCAGTATCTTTCGTTGCTGTTCACCGAGATTTATCTGGATTGGTATTTCAACCAGAGACAGCAATTGCTGGATGGCTTGAATAAAGGAATGCAGACCTATAACGACGGACAAGAGGCAGACCACCGATTCCAGTCTTTTAATGTGCATGAATTGAACAAGCTGGCTTTCTGGAATGCCACCGGCAGCGGCAAGACGCTGCTGTTACATGTCAATATCCACCAGTATTTACATTATTTTCAGAGCGATCAAAAAAACGTTTACCCGGATAAGATCATTTTGCTTACGCCGAATGAAGGGCTGTCGCGCCAGCATTTGGACGAATTGCAGCTTTCTGGCTTTGGTTTCTGCCGCTTGTTCGATAAAAATCGCAGCGGTGTTTTCAAAGGCACAGTCGAAATCATCGACATCAATAAGCTGGGCGATGAAATGGGCGATAAGACGGTCGCAGTAGAAGCTTTTGAAGGCAATAATCTGGTGCTGGTTGATGAGGGACATCGTGGCACCAGTAAGGAAGCAGGTGCCTGGATGAGTCGCCGTGAGGTGCTGGTTCGGGGTGGTTTCGCTTTCGAATACTCTGCTACTTTTGGCCAAGCCGTGGCAAAGGGTTTAACTGTCTTCAAAGCAGAGCAGGAATTGATCAAGAGAAAAGCCAAAATGCTGTTTGAAACAGCCAATCTGATAAAACTGGATGAATCTCAAATACAACAATTGATGCTAACCCGAGAAGAAAAACGTAAGGCGCGCACAATGGCTACGCGGGAGATTTACGCCAAAAGCATTCTGTTTGATTACTCCTACAAGTTTTTTTACGAAGACGGATATGGAAAAGAATCGTTGATTCTGAATCTGAAAAATGAAGACTACGACCGGCCGGATATCGCGCGGCAATACTTCACCGCCTGCCTGCTGAGTTTCTATCAACAGCAATACCTGTGGAAAACAAACCATGACAAGTTGACTGATTTCAACATTGAAAAACCGCTGTGGGTGTTTGTGGGCAATACCGTCGCGGGTGAAGATTCGGATATTCTGAATGTTGTCAGATTCCTGGCTGGTTTCTTGAACGATGAAGCTGACACCAAGCAATGGTTGAAAGATTTACTTACCAATACCGCACGCCTATTGGATGCCAAAGGTAATAATATTTTTCATAATCGCTTCACGCCATTGATGCACTTCAATGCCGACGTTATTTATTCCGGCATTCTTAAGTTGCTGTTTAATACCGATGCTCGGCAGCGGCTGAAAGTGGTCAATTTGAAGCGAAGCAAAGGGGAATTGAAGCTTCAGATTGGCGATGCCGAACCGTTTGGGCTGATCAATATTGGTGATGATGCCGGTTTTTTTAGAGAAGCCGAGAAATCCGCGAATACCCAATGGTTTGATACCGAAGCGGATGATTTTGCCGAATCGCTATTTGGCACACTCAATAGCAAAGATAGTCAGATGCATGTATTGATCGGTTCGCGCAAATTTACCGAAGGCTGGAGCAGTTGGCGCGTCTCCACCATGGGTTTGCTCAATATGGGCCAAGGCGAAGGTTCGCAGGTCATTCAGTTGTTTGGACGTGGCGTGCGTTTGAAAGGCAGAGCGTATTCACTCAAACGCAGTCTACCTGGGCAAAGACCGAAAGGAATGCATCTGGAAAGATTGGAAACGCTGAATATTTTCGGGGTGAATGCGGGTTATATGGCTGCCTTTAAGGATCATCTGAAAGAAGAAGGCATTACGCCATCGGATGAAATTATTGAACTTGATTTTGAAACCCATATCAATCTGCCTGAAAGTAAGCTGAAGTCCCTGGCACTGAAAGATGGCTACAAGGTCAACCAGATCAAGGGGTTCAAGCGCACGCACTTTCCGTGGCTATACGAAGTGCCTGCCGAGTTTGAGGGCAAAATCAATCAAGTGCATATCGATCTGGATTTATATCCCAAGATAGAAGCCATGAACACGCAGGATAAAACCAGCATCACAACAAACGCCAGCATTCGCAATAAAGGCAAAATTGCAAGCACCACTATGGCACTATTTGATTTTGACCGAATTTATCTGGCAATTCAGGAATTTAAACAACAACGGAGCTGGAGTAATTTGCGCCTGGAGCGCACACGATTGATGGATTTCTGTTTAATGCGCAATGACTGGTACACACTCTATATTCCACAAGCCGAGCTGGCTATCCGCAACATTGTGGACATACGCAAACAGGAAGATGTTCTTATCCGTCTGTTGCAAGATTATACGGATCGTTTTTACAAGGCGCTGAAAACGGCTTATGAAGGTCAGTTCTACGATATTGTAAGCATTAAGAAAGATGATAACGCTTTGCTCAAGGTATATCACTTTGAAATTGATAATACCGATGACGGAGAAGCTTACGAAAAGCAGATCAGGGTACTGCAAGAGCTGGTGAAGAGTGGCAAAATTGGCGAAGCCAGTCAATGGAATGCAGGTCAGATGGTGGCCATTTGCTTTGAGCATCACTTGTATTACCCATTATTCTCGTCCAAGTCAGGTGAATCGCTCAATACTGGCATCGTACCGTTAAAAATGCGCCCATTGGCATTTGATGCGCCGAGTGAAGTACAGTTTGTACATGACCTTGATACATTTTATAAGTCGCCATTTGGTCAGCAAGTAATTGGAAAGCGCAGTCTTTACCTGTTGCGCAATGCCGACAATAAAGCCAAGGGATTGGGTTTTGCCTTGGCAGGCAATTTCTACCCGGATTTCCTGTTATGGTTGGTTGACGACACTACCGGCGAGCAATGGTTAAACTTTATTGACCCCAAAGGGCTGCGCCAAATGAACCTGAATGATCCCAAACTAGGCTTATATAAAGAAGTGAAGGTGCTACAAGATAAATTGGGTGATCCGAAATTGACACTGAATGCCTTTATCGTTTCAGCAACACCGTTTGCAAGCCTGCTGAATGTTTCTTGTAAGCAAACTGACCTGGAAGAACGGAATGTTTTATTTATGCCGGATGGCGGGCAAGTTTATTTGAAGAAAATGTTTGATCGGATTGTGTAGATGAGTTGTTCTTGAAATACATTTAAGCATCTAATATACATCAGAAACAGGTGAATCTAAGCAGATCGGGTCAACCGAAAACGCTTCAAGGTACCACGGTAAAATGTTGCCTGGCGCCCTTTTGTTTTTTGCGATATATCAATTAAACATTAAACCGGAAATGCATCACATCGCCATCTTTAACGATATATTCTTTCCCTTCCAGGCGCATCTTACCGGCTTCCTTGGCGCCCTGTTCACCGTTGCAGGCAATAAAGTCATCATAACTGATCACTTCAGCGCGAATAAAGCCTTTCTCAAAATCAGTATGAATAACAGCAGCGGCTTGCGGTGCAGTATCACCTTTGTGAATTGTCCATGCTCTGACTTCTTTGACGCCGGCAGTGAAGTAAGTTTGCAATCCAAGTAATTCATAACCAGCGCGCACCAAGCGATTGAGCCCGGGTTCTTCTAGGTTAAGGTCGGCTAAAAAGATTTGCTTATCTTCATCAGGAAGCTCTGCGATTTCTGCCTCAAGTGCTGCGCATATGGCGACTACCGGCGCATTTTCGCTTGCTGCGTATTCCCGTACACGTGTTAAGAATGGATTATTTTCAAAGCCATGATCATTCACATTGGCAACATAAATAGCCGGTTTTGCGGTTAATAAACAAAGCGGCTGCAGCAATTGCTTTTGTTCCTTATCCAAAACCAGTGTTCTGGCTGGGTTACCCCGGTCAAGATGTGCTTGTGCCATTTCCAGCAAGGCACAAAATTTAATGGCGTCCTTATTGCCTGACTTGGCTACCTTGGATTCTCGCAACAGTGTTTTTTCTATGGTAGTCAAATCAGCCAGAGACAATTCGGTTTGGATAATCTCGATATCAGATATCGGATCCACTTTACCGGCGACATGCACGACATTATCATCCGCAAAGCAGCGCACCATATTAACGATGCCATCTGTTTCACGAATATTGGCAAGAAACTTGTTGCCAAGACCTTCGCCTTTAGATGCACCGGCCACCAGTCCCGCGATATCAACAAATTCGACGATAGCTGGCTGTATTTTCTGCGGTTTGACGATTTCACTGAGTTTTTGCAAACGGGGATCCGGCACTTCAACAATGCCAATATTGGGATCTATCGTACAAAAAGGATAGTTTTCTGCAGCAATCCCGGCTTTGGTTAATGCATTAAATAATGTGGATTTACCGACATTGGGCAGCCCCACGATTCCGCATTTCAAACTCATGACCTGATTCTCATTAAAATTGTTTAAACAACAAGGGTAGGAAATTTCCAGACGCTAATAATACACAACAATATGATTTTTATACTTTGGTATGCAATTTTAGCATGGCTGCCTCACAAGCATCTTGGGCCAGGAGCGGCCAAACTTCCAAACTTCTTTCAATAGCTTCATCAATGAGTTGCGCTTCTTCCTTCCTCGGTGGATGCAAGACATAGCCGACTACAGCATCACGATCACCCGGATGACCTACACCAATTCGCAGCCGCCAGAAATCCTGGGTGCCCAATTTTGCCGCAATATCTTTGAGGCCATTATGACCGCCCAAACCACCGCCTTTCTTTAATTTGGCAATACCTGGAGGCAGATCCAGCTCATCATGGATAACGATCATTTCGTCAGTTTGTATTTTATAGAACTGACACAATGCGACGACAGAACGTCCGCTGGCGTTCATGTAGGTTTGCGGCTCCAATAACCATAGATCAGTATTTTTTTGATTGATATGTGCACATAACCCATGAAATCGTATTTCCGGTTTTAGCGTCACATGCAGCATCTCAGCTAATCGATCGACCCATTGGAAACCGGCGTTATGGCGTGTACTGGCATACTCTTTGCCTGGGTTACCCAATCCAACAATAAGCTTCATGCGATGCGATAAGGCTGTCTATGAGATAGATCAAGAAATCAAATCTGCTGGCATTTATTCAATCCCAGCAGATTTATCAAGTTTTTAGAACAATTAACTATTATTTTTTATTCGGCAGCTTTTTTCTCTGCATCCGCTTCTCCACCGGAAGCTTCATCAGAGAGTGCTGAACGTGGAATGACAATCGCTGCAACCGGTGAATTATCACCTTTAGCCAGTGCAACAACTTCTACGCCTGCGGGCAATACCAGATCACTTAAGTGGAGTGAGTGTCCTGCAGTTAATTCGGCTAAATCCACGGAAATGAACTCAGGCAAATCTGCCGGCAAACAACTGATATCCACTTCGGTTAAGATATGGGTGACAATCCCACCGGATGTTTTTACACCGGGTGCAATTTCTGCATTGATAAAGTGCAATGGAACTTTCATGTGCATTTTTTTGTTCTTGTCAACTCTTTGAAAATCCACATGCAATACTTGCTGCTTAAAGGGATGCATTTGTATATCGCGTAACAGTACCTGCTCTACTTCTCCTGCAAGACTTAAAGACAGAATAGACGCATGGAAAGCTTCCAGCTTGAGTTTGTGAAACAAATTATTATGATCCATCTCAATGGATTGCGCTTCATGATCACCACCATAGATGATTGCTGGCACTTTACCAGAACCACGCAGGCGGCGGCTCGCACCCTTTCCCTGCAATGTGCGCTTGTCTGCACTGATTTCTATTTTCATCGTTACCACTCCATAATTGTGATTTGTTCGCGACCAAACAAACCGGTTAATAAAAACGGTTCAATTTATTCCATAAATAGTGAACTTAATGAGCTTTCATTACTGATACGCAGCATGGTTTCTGCCAGCAGATTGGCAATACTGAGCTGACAAATACGATCACAAGCCATCGCATCCTCGCGCAAGGGTATCGTATCCGTAACTACCAGCTTATCCAGAGCTGAATTTTGAATGCGTTCCACTGCATTGCCTGATAGTACAGCATGCGTAGAGTAGGCCAGTACCGATTTGGCTCCATGTTGCTTGAGTGCTTTTGCTGCTTCGCACAGCGTGTTGGCAGTATCTACTAAGTCATCAATAATGACACAAGTACGATCCTTAACTTCACCGATAATGTTCATGACCTTTGCTTCGTTGGGCTTCGGACGCCGTTTATCAATAATTGCCAGATCACACTCCAAACGCTTGGCTAAATGCCGGGCACGCACCACACCGCCAACATCAGGTGATACCACCACCAGATTCTGATAGTTATGCTTCCAGATATCTCCCAGCAGAATTGGCATGCCATAAATATTGTCAACAGGTATATCAAAAAACCCCTGAATTTGATCTGCGTGTAAATCCATGGTTAGCAATCGATCAATGCCAACGGTCGTGAGCATATTAGCAACTACCTTGGCTGTGATGGGCACACGAACTGAGCGCGGTCTTCTGTCTTGGCGCGCATAGCCGAAATAGGGAATTGCAGCAGTGATGCGACCGGCAGAGGCACGTTTTAGAGCATCCACCATGACCAGTATTTCCATAAGACTATCATTGGTGGGCGCGCAGGTGGATTGCAATACAAAAACATCCTTCCCTCGCACATTCTCAAGGATTTCCACCATGATCTCACCGTCACTGAAGCGCCCAACGATAGCACGCCCGAGATGGATATTAAGATGCTTTACAGCATCTTGGGCCAATTTAGGATTGGCGGTACCGGTAAAAACCATCAAACTGTCATAAGACATGTTATTTCTTTGAGATAATCAGTTTGAAAAAAGGAGCACAGATGACTCCTGTTAAAACGAATCACTTTCAGTGATTCGCAGCCTTGCCTAATTTTTACTTATCTATTAATCAGGATTAATGGAACAGGTTCATGCAGAGGTTTGCTGAACCAGAAACTGGCTGGGGAGGTAGGGATCGAACCTACGAATGCCGGAATCAAAATCCGGTGCCTTACCACTTGGCGACTCCCCAAAATCTTTATTCCATTGACTTGTGCATCGGATGGCCATCTAGTCCTTTTGCTACAAAGCCTTTCATGTCATCAGGAATTTGTTCAAATGCAGTCCTTGCTGCCAACTCTGTTGCAAATTCAGCAAATACACAAGCACCTGAACCGCTCATTGCCGCTATTGTAGTATTTTCTAACCGCTTTAGCCACTCCAAACATCGCGCTACTTCAGGATATAACCGGCAAACAACTAATTCCAGATCATTACGACCTTGCCAGACGGAAAAGGGCGGTATTTTGATGGGTAATGTGTTGCATGTCAATTCCTTACTCGCAAAAATCTCTGCGGTGGGTATTTGTACCGGTGGCACAAGAACCAAATACCAAGCTGGCGGTAGCTCAATAGCTGCCAGCTTTTCACCGATTCCTTCGGCAAAGGCATTTTGTCCAAAAACAAATACAGGCACATCAGCGCCCAGCTGGAGCCCTAATTCAAGTAACTGCTCCCTGCTCAAATTCACTTCCCACAATTGATTTAGCGCCAGTAAGGTGGTTGCTGCATCAGAACTTCCACCTCCCAACCCCCCGCCCATTGGAATCTGTTTCTGCAGAAAAATATCGACACCCTGCGCAGTTTCCGTTTCTTGCTTTAGTAACTTGGCGGCGCGAACACACAAGTCCTTTTCTTCTGGCACACCGGTAATGGGATTATGCAGTTTGATCACACCATCCGCACGCAATTTAAAACTTAATTGGTCAGAGAAATCTACAAAACGAAAAACTGTCTGTAGCAAATGGTAACCATCCTGTCTGCGGCCTACGACATGCAAAAAAAGATTCAATTTAGCCGGAGCAGGGAATGTAAACATGGATAAATACAGATAGATAGATAAAAGAATTAAATGGCTATGGCTTTAGCGAGGGATAGTTTATTCGACTTTCCAATCATCGACCACCAATCTGATTCTCAAATTGGTATACATTAAGTCCAATATTTTGGGAAGAGGGATTTGATTTAATTGTGCAGGCGTGTAACTACTATAATGGATTTTCCAGCCATCTTGCCGGATAGCGACAACCTGATCCTTGTTATCCAGATCCTTTTCCGCTGCGGTAGCAGGAGAGTGTGTGCCTTGAATCCAATATTGCAAGCCATTGAGGGGTAAGCGCCATCCCAGAACTTCCTCCGTCAAGCTTTCTACATCATCAGCATAAAAGGCTTCAAGTTTCGAGTTAATCAAGCGTACCCCCTCTTGATCTTTCGTTATTTCTGCCACTGCTTGGCCTAGGGGTGTAAATAGCAGAATTTCATCACTGATTGCCAGATGCTGCCAGCGGAAACTGCCGGAAAGGCGTTGTTTCTGATCCTGAATGGATATTCTGCCAAGTAGCTTAAAATCAGCTGCTGGTGGAATAACTTGAGCACCTGCAACAGGCGCAATAAAGACGGTTTTAACAGTCGTATTAGCTGTCGTTTGATGCGTTGTGATACAACCGGAAATCAGTAGAAAAATAAAAATACAGTGTATTAGAATTCCAAAATTAATGTCCCGCTGATTAATTCTGAGCCAGATCGACAGTGATTTTAGGTTTTTCAATGCGATGTTAGAATTATCGAATATTGATATATAAGTAGCCAGTGAGCTTTAATGAAGAGCATGTTAATTTCTAATTATTCAATCCTTTATTGGAATGTTGATAATCAGGCAGTACGATATTCAGTTCCAGTGTCTCTTGATTCTCATCTTGCTCAAAGTTAACGGATATCGCATCTTGCTCCACATTGACGTACTTTCGGATAACTTCTAACAGCTCTTTTTGTAACTGAGGTAAATAGGAAGGCTGATTGCGATAACTCCGCTCATGTGCTACAAGAATTTGTAATCTCTCTTTGGCAAGCGATGCAGTTTTGGGTTTAGATGATCTAAAATAATCCAGTAAGCTCATTTTCTTCCTCCAAAAAGCCTCTTCAGAAACCCTCGTTTACCATCAATAAATCGATGCGGCCGTTTCTCTCCTAAATATCGCGCAATAACATCGGCATAAGCCTGGCCTGCCTCGCTCTTTTCATCCAGGATAACCGGTATGCCTGCATTAGATGCAGACAAAACTGACCTCGATTCTGGAATAATGCCTAATAATTCCAGGGATAATATTTCTTGTACGTCATCAAGACTCAGCATTTCACCTAGCTTGACTCGATCGGGATCATATCGGGTCAGTAACAAGTATTCCTTAATCGGTTCTTCATTTCTCTCAGCACGTCGTGATTTGCTGGACAAAATACCCAACATGCGATCTGAATCTCTGACCGAAGAAATCTCGGGATTGGTAACGACAAAAGCATCATCTGCATAATAAAGGGCTAAATTTGCACCTTTCTCAATACCTGCGGGAGAATCACAGACAATATATTGAAATTCCTTGGATAATTCCTCTAAAACTCTGCCCACACCTTCTTGGGTCAGTGCATCCTTATCGCGCGTTTGAGAAGCTGGCAGAATATACAGCAAGTTACAGTTCTTATCACGAATGAGTGCTTGACTGATGCTGGCTTCACCATTGATAACATTGACAAAGTCGTAAACAACCCGGCGCTCGCAACCCAAGATCAAATCCAGATTACGCAAACCTACGTCAAAATCAATAACAACCGTCTTGTGACCTGCTTTTGCTAGCCCCATGGCAATCGCTGCGCTTGTCGTTGTTTTACCAACGCCACCTTTTCCTGATGTCACGACTATAATTCTTGCCAATTGAGCCTCCTTTGCTATTTGGTCTTAAGCAATCTCTTTAATGATCAAAGCATGATTCTGCAAATATATTTGTACCGGATTTTTGTATGTTTGCTTGTTTAAATCCTCACTGGTTTTATAATCCCCTGCGATTGAAATAAGCTCAGCCTGCAAATCAAAGCAAAATATCCTGGCCGCTGTGTTGCCATGCACACCCGCTAAGGCACGCCCCCGCAATGTATTATAGACGTGTATGTTGCCTTCAGCCATTATTTCGGCACCTGCACTCACCTGCGACAGAATGATCAAATCACCGGATGCATAAATACGTTGTCCTGATCGAATCGGTTGGGTAACCAGTGTTGATGTTACAGCAACCGGTGGAGCAGCAGCAGGATTTGCAGATTCCTTAGCAACAGGTACTTCTGGTTGCGGGGAAGGTTGTGGGGAAGGTTGCGGAGTGGCCTCGTGTTTTTGTGCTTCGCCGATGCTGATAGAGCTGCTTTGTTCACGTACGGTGTCTATCGGAATTGATAATGCACGTGCCTGTTTATTTTGCTGTTCATTACCGCCGCGAATGCCTACCGGGAAGAAGCCAATTCTGCGCAATATCTGCACTATCTGAACAAAATCCAGATCCTGGTTCTGTTTGTTGAGTTCGCGCAAATCGACAATCAGCGGAGAATCTTTAAAAAACTCGGGGGCCAAGCTAATCTTCTCTTGCAATGCTTCTTCGATTGCGGCTATATCATTATTGAAAAGAATCAAAATAGGTGCAAAAAAAGTACTGCTTTTGAATTCAAGAACTGGTGAAATGTTAAGCATTTTTTGAGGATTCGATCAATAGCTGTAAGGGGTTTGTTAATAGGTTGATAGTATTTATGTCAATTGTACTGCCAGGTCATACTTATTGCAGTAAATCTGCGGGTTGGTTTATTAGTGCTTCTAAAAATCCAAATCTTGTTACAACGTTTCAAAAGACGGAAATTGTCGAATCCAAGGATAAAATTAATCCATCACTTTATTTTTTATAAAACGCTGCATGGTTTCAAGCAATACTTCGTTACCCGGATCTTTCTCTAAGGCAGATTGCCAGATATTTTTGGCATCCTCTTTCGCGCCTTGCACCCAAAGCACCTCCCCCAAGTGCGCTGCAATTTCAGGATCGGGACGAGCTGCAAAAGCCAGGTTCAAGTAACTGAGTCCATCAGAAAAATTACCCATGCGATAGTATACCCAGCCCAAGCTATCCATAATATAAGGGTCTTCCGGAGAAAGCTCGACCGCTGTTCTGATTAATTTCAGCGCTTCCGGTAATTGGGTGCCGCGTTCAGCAAGACTATAGCCCAGTGCATTGTAAGCGTGCGCATTATCAGGTTTGAGTTGTATCAGCTTGCGCAGATCCTGTTCAAGAATATTAAACTTGCCCAGTTTATCTGCTGCCAAAGCACGATCATAAAGCAACTCGGGATAATCGGGCAGTTTCTTTAAACCATTATTCAGTAAATTAAAAACTTCCTGATGCGCTTTGGATCTTCGCAAAATTTGCGCTTCTGCCAATATCAAATGGGCTACCTGTTGATCATTGGCTACCGGAAGCTTGTGCAGATGTTCACGTGCTTCTTTCAAATTACCTTTCGATGCCAGTAAATCTGCGTAGCGTATTTGTGCGGGTAGATAACGACCCCCGCTTTTTACCATTTGATAAGATCCCATCGCCATATCGGGGCGTTTTGTTTCCTCATAGATCTGACCCAAATGAAAATGGATAGCATTCGGATCTTTATACCCCATGCCCAGCGCTTTTTTAAAACTTGTTTCTGTGATGTCAAAATTCCCCATCTCTGTGGCTAACAAGCCGATTGCCAACATGATTTCAGGATCTTCAGGACTCTTATCTAATAACAGTTGCAATTGCTCTCGTGCTAAATCAGTTTGATTGTCGCTGATTAATACCCGGGTATAAGCAATTCTTACTTCATTGGCGGCAGGATGTTTTTTCAAATAATTGCGATAAAACTCGCTCGCGTCGGTATTGGAAATACGTTGCAATATTCTGCCATTATGAATGGCGGCAATTTCCCACTCGGGACGCAGCGTCAGCGCTAGCTGCATTTCTTCCAGCGCCAGCTGATGCTCATTGGCAAACCACGCTGCCTGGGAAATTGCAAAATGTACTTCCGGCAAATTCGTATAAGGTTGAGAGAGTTGTTGTACTAATTGCAGTGTTGCCACTTTATTGGGATTACGCGACAACAACTGATTAAGTTGCATAAATGTATTGCCGACGCCATCTTTTTCCGAAGCCAGCAATTTCTCTAAATGGGGTCGCGCTGCATCCAGTTTACCCAGATTGATCAATAGTGCCGCAATGGTTTGGCGGGCATCGACTGAATCCGGATCGAGTTCAATCCACATGGTTGCAGCTTGCTCCGCTGCAAAGGGGTTTCCCGCATGCAAGGCAATTTCACTGGCGCGTTTGGCAATTCGCGGATCGCGGGTTGTTTTCGCCAACTTGACATAGCGATTGACCGCAACATCCAGGTTACCTCGCTGCAAGGCAGTCTCACCCACTAAGAAATCAAATAAGATGGGGGCAGTCAGTTCCTGCTTAGGCAAATTAACTTGACTGATTTCTTCTTGCTCGGTGGATTCTCCTGTTTCTTCTACTCCCTTTTTAGGAGGAACTTGTGCGCAAGCAGTAAGTCCGGACAGTAATAACACGCATAAAATTTTAAATTTCATGAAAAATCCAATTGTTTTTCAAATATAAGAAAAAGATATAACTGTTCCGCAAGGCCTAAGATACCTATGAAATTAAATAGCTTATATCACTCTTTACTAAAAATTTTCCTATCTAATTAGTAAAATCTTACACAGTAATGCACATATTGTACTTTTATACCGGCAATAAAGTGAATAAATAATTATTTGACATTAGGTTTGTAGTATTTAAGCTAACACGGAAACAAGATCAAAATTATGCACAAAGATGTCACCGGTTAATTTATGATAGGCAGAAGATGGTGAGAATAGTATAAATCATGAAAGTTCACAGTAATTTTATACCGCGATCAATAAACATACATTAACCTATACTTCGTAATCATTGTTATCCATCCATTTATTACCTATCCGATCTTGACTCGCTTGAAGAATCTTTACAGTATCAAACTGATCATCGTTTTTTTGCTGGGTATGTTGACTGTACTCGGCTTTGCGCCATTCTATCTTTTCCCGGTCCCGGTCATCACACTGGCTGTGTTGCTGGCATTCTGCCACAAAAGCAAAACTCCGCTGCAAGCGGCGTTACTTGGATTTTGTTTTGGCATGGGATTATTCAGTGCGGGCGTAACGTGGATCTATGTCAGCCTGCATGATTTTGGTGCCATGCCGATGCCCACCGCCGTTATCGCTCTGATCATACTCTGCGCTTACTTGTCCCTGTTTCCTGCTTTCAGTGCTTGGATATTAGCCAAGTTTCGCCTGACATCACCGTTTATCTGGGCAGCGGTGGCTGCTGCACTATGGATGTTGTTTGAATGGCTGCGCGGTTATTTATTTACCGGTTTTCCATGGCTGGCACTGGGCTATTCACAAGCACCGTTTAGTCCATTGGTGGGCTTTGCGCCCATCATCGGTGTTTATGGTATCTCACTTTTGCTGGTATTCAGTGCTGCTCTGCTGTTCTTTTGGATTGAAACAGGTTTCAGACAATGGCGTTACGGAGTGCCATTTGTTCTGATTTGGCTTGGTGGTTTTGGTTTGCAAGCGATTGAGTGGGTAAAACCGGAGGGAGAGCCGATCACGGTGAGTCTGCTGCAAGGCAATATCGCACAGGATATGAAATGGCGCGAAGACCATCTCGAGAGTACCATGGAGACTTATGCCAAACTGATTCTGGAAAGCGACAGCCGCCTGATTGTGACGCCGGAAATTTCCATTCCGCTGTTCAGCGATGTCGTGCCACCATCCTATTTATCCTATCTTGCCGCACATGCCAAAAATAATAATGGCGACATATTAATTGGTTTGGCAGAGCGTACCACCGATGACGGTGATGATTATTACAACACCATGTTCAGTTTTGGTTCCGCACCGGAACAACGTTATCGCAAACATCACCTGGTTCCATTTGGTGAGTTTATTCCTCTGAAACCCATCCTTGGCTGGGTGATTCAGGTCCTGCAAATTCCGCTATCGGATTTCTCGCGTGGTGGTCTGGATCAGCAGCCGATGGATTTAGCGGGACAACGGGTTGCCATCAATATCTGTTACGAAGATGTGTTTGGCGAAGAGATTATTTATCAATTGCCGCAAGCGACGATGTTGGTCAATGTCAGCAACGATGCTTGGTTCGGACGCTCGATCGGGCCGCAGCAGCATTTGCAGATTTCCCAAATGCGCGCATTGGAAACCGGGCGCTACATGCTGCGAGCGACAAATACCGGGGTAACGGCGATTATCGACGAACGCGGCAGAGTATTACAAACGATCGAAATTTTCACCACCGCGGCATTGCACGGATTAGCGCAAGGTTTCACTGGTGCGACGCCTTATGTGCGTACTGGCAATTACCCGATGCTTGGACTTGCCGGATTAATATTGTGCATGGGATTCATATCCGCCTTTCGCGCCACACGGAAAACCCTGTAAAATCCAGTTAATTTTCATTTTGATGGTGATTTAATCCAGGCTCTTCATGTCGACACTTACTTTCCAGGAAATTATTTTTACGTTGCAACGTTATTGGGACAAGCAGGGTTGCGCAATCCTGCAGCCTTACGATATGGAAGTGGGTGCGGGAACCAGCCATACCGCTACTTTTTTACGTGCTTTGGGTCCCGAGCCGTGGAAAGCGGCGTATGTACAACCGGCGCGCCGGCCCAGAGACGGGCGTTATGGTGATAACCCCAATCGCTTGCAACACTACTATCAATTTCAAGTGGTGCTCAAACCGGCGCCGAAAAATATTCTGGATTTGTATTTCGATTCGTTGCGCGAACTGGGATTTGATTTGACGCAAAATGACGTACGCCTGGTTGAAGATGATTGGGAGAATCCAACATTGGGTGCTTGGGGTTTGGGTTGGGAAGTCTGGCTCAATGGTATGGAAGTCACGCAGTTTACCTATTTCCAGCAGGTCGGTGGCATTGATTGCAAACCGGCTACCGGTGAAATCACGTATGGATTGGAACGCTTGGCAATGTACCTGCAAGGCGTGGAAAGTGTGTTCGATCTGACCTGGACAAAGGGGCTGACTTACCATGATGTGTACCATCAAAACGAAGTCGAGCAATCCAAGTATAACTTTGAACAAAGTGACACTGAATTTCTGTTTCTGGCTTTTGGCAAACACGAGGCGCAAGCCAATCATCTCATCGAGAAACAATTGGCGCTGCCAGCCTACGAGCAAGTGCTGAAAGCGGCGCATACGTTCAATTTACTGGATGCGCGCGGCGCCATTTCAGTTACCGAGCGTGCCGCGTATATCGGGCGCATCCGCAATCTGTCGCGGCAGGTCGCAAAGGCTTATTACGTCAGCCGGGAAAATCTGGATCCGCCATTCCCGCTGGCACCGCGCGAATGGGTTGCGCAAATGCCGAACGTATCGGAATCCGCATAATGTCGAAAAATTTACTGGTTGAATTACTGGTCGAGGAACTGCCGCCCAAGTCACTGAAACAGATCGGCAACAGCTTTGCGGAATTATTGGCTGCCAGCTTAAAAGCGCAAGATCTTTTGGCGGCGGAGACGCAGATTACAGCCTATGCTACACCGCGGCGTCTGGCGGTGCATATTACCCATGTGTCGACACAAGCCACTGACAAAGCCGTCACCCATAAATTGATGCCCGTGGCTGTCGGTCTGGATAGTCAAGGACAAGCAACTCCTCCTCTGTTGAAGAAACTGGCAAGCCTGGGCGTAGATGCATCCGCTGTATCGCAGCTTAAGCGTGTGATGGAAGGTAAAACGGAAACGCTGTTTCTGGACAGTACGGTCAAAAGAACGCAACTGACCGATGGCTTGCAAAAAGCCTTGCAGGAAACCATCGCTAAACTACCGATTCCCAAAGTGATGACGTACCAGTTGGCAGATGGCTGGAGCAGCGTTAATTTTGTACGTCCTGCGCATGCACTGATTGCATTGCATGGTGCGGACAGCGTTCCGGTCAATATTTTGGGGCTGCAAGCCGGACGTGAAACGCAGGGGCATCGCTTTGAAGCCAAAGTGAATCCCATCGTGTTAAAGGATGCGGATAGTTATGCACAACAACTGGCAACTGAAGGTGCTGTGATTGCCAGTTTTGCCGTGCGCCGCACAGAAATTGCACACCAGTTGGCAACCGCTGCTGCAAAGGAAAATCTTACCCCGATTGACGATGACGCATTATTGGACGAAGTCACTGCATTGGTCGAACATCCTAACGTTCTGGTCGGTAAATTTGATGTTGAATTTCTGCAAGTACCGCAGGAATGCTTGATTCTGACGATGAAAGCGAATCAGAAATACTTTCCGCTGCTAGATGCGCAGGGAAAACTAGCCAACAAATTCCTGCTGGTTTCCAATATTCAACCCACTGATCCTAGTCTTGTAATTTCCGGCAATGAGCGTGTGGTTCGCTCGCGCCTGGCCGATGCCAAGTTTTTCTTCGACCAGGATCGTAAAAAAACGCTGGCATCGCGTGTGCCGGAACTGGATAAGGTGGTCTATCACAACAAGTTAGGCTCTCAGGGTGAGCGCTCTAAAAGAGTCCGTGCAATTGCAATAGCCATTGGCTTCGAACTCGGTGGTGAAACACTGGCCAATCAGGCGGAAAAAGCCGCCAGTCTGGCTAAAGCGGATTTACTCACTGAAATGGTTGGTGAATTTCCTGAATTGCAAGGGATCATGGGCAATTATTATGCGCGTCATGATGGTCTCAGTGAGCCCATTGCGCATGCGATTGAAGATCACTATAAGCCACGCTTTGCCGGTGATGCATTGCCGCGCAACCTGGTGGGTATTTGTGTGGCTCTGGCGGATAAACTGGAAACATTGGTAGGTTTGTTCGGTATTCAACAAGTCCCCACCGGCGATAAAGATCCTTTTGCGTTACGCCGCCACGCTTTGGGTGTGATTCGTATCCTGATTGAAAAAGAATTACCGCTGTCACTGGATACTCTGTTGAAACAAACCAAGGATATTTTTGATGCTCAATTAACCGATGAAAGCGACTTTCTTTTTAATCTTAAGATCTTTATCTTTGATCGACTGAATAGCAGTTCACGAGAACAGGGATACCGGCCACAAGAGATAGAAGCTGTTCTGAGCTTCTTGCCGCCATATTTAGTTCAAATTCCCAGGCGATTGGAAGCAGTGCGTACTTTTGCAGATTTACCTGAAGCAGCTAGCTTAGCATCTGCCTATAAGCGGATTCACAACATCCTAGAAAAAGATATGAATAAAGGGCCTGTGCCCGGCGTTGGATCTGTCAGAAGTATCCATATTGATACTTCTTTACTGATCGAACCCGCTGAAACAGCCTTATTTGATACACTGAATACGATAAAACCTCGAGCTGATGAGGCATTTGAGGCAGGTTGCTATACCCAATCGTTACAGTTGCTGGCTGCACTTAAGGACCCCGTTGACGCATTCTTTGACACCGTAATGGTTTATGCAGAAGATGGAAATCTGCAAGCCAATCGGCTTGGGCTATTAGAGTTGTTACGCGACACAATGAATCGTGTAGCCGATCTTTCAAAGCTAGCAAACTGATATGAAACTGATCATTCTCGACCAAGCGGGTGTTATTAGCCAGAACAGCGATACGCTGATCAAAACACCGGATGAATGGATACCGCTTCCAGGCAGTCTGCAAGCCATTGCCCGTTTGACGCATTCCGGGTATCGCGTGGTCATCGCCAGCAACCAGTCGGGTATTGGGCGTGGATTAATCGATATGGTCACCTACAACACCATTAATGACAAAATGCACAAGGCGGTCAATCAAGCAGGCGGGCGGATTGATGCCATATTTTTCTGTCCGCATACCAACGCGGATAAATGTTCCTGCCGCAAACCGGCAACCGGTTTGTTCGATGAAATCACGCAGCGCTATGGCGTTAATTTAAGGAATGTCCCGGCCATCGGTGACTCATTAAAGGATTTGCAGGCCGCTGCTGCAGCCGGTGCAATCCCGATTCTGGTGTTAACCGGTAAAGGACGGATCACTTGTACTAAAGAAGAGATTCCTGCCAATACGCAGATTTTCGACAATCTGACGTTGGCGGTCGATGCCCTGGTTGGACAAGCATGATATTGACAGTTTTACGCTCAACACTGTACATGTTGCTGCAAATTATCATTACACCACCGTATGCATTGATCACACTGGCTTGTTTTCCATTATCCCCGCATAACCGTTATCGCGTCACTTCCAGCTGGACACGGATCATGTTGTTTCTGCTGCGCAACCTGTGTGGTATTCGCTATCAAATCCTCGGCGCGGAGAATATCCCTAAAACGCCGAGTATCGTGCTCTCCAAACATCAGTCCGCATGGGAAACACTGGCTTTCCAGAAAATCTTTCCACCGCAGGTGTGGGTGCTTAAAAAAGAGCTATTGCGCATTCCATTTTTTGGCTGGGGATTGGCGATGACCAGTCCGATTGCCATCGACAGAAAGTCGGGGAAAAAAGCGTTGGAACAAATTGTTGAACAAGGCAAAGACCGCTTGCAGCAAGGCTTCTGGATCGTGATATTTCCTGAAGGCACGCGCATTCCACCAGGGCAACGCGGCAAGTACCGCATCGGCGGCGCATGGCTGGCGACACACACCAACGTGCCTGTGGTACCCGTTGCGCATAATGCCGGCGAGTTGTGGGGGAGAAATTCTTTCGTCAAACACCCCGGTACCATCACCGTCAGTATCGGTAAGCCGATCGATCACACCGGTATGGAAGCGGGTGAATTGAACACGAAGGTGGAAGCCTGGATTGAGGATGAAATGCTGCGTATCAATCAACAAAACCAGCAAAAGACATAACAGTGCTTGTGCAAACTACGCTAAACGGCCGTGAGTTCTCTTACACGCTGAAGCGATGTAAGCGCAAATCGATTGGTTTAAAAATTGACAGTGATGGCTTGAGTATCAGTGTTCCATTACAAACCTCGATTCCCAATGTTGAAAATATCCTGCAAGAAAAAGCGGATTGGATCACCAAAAAGCTTAAACATTGGAGAAGCAAAAAGAATCTCGTATTAACCTGGGCTGCTGATGCAACTTATCCATTACTCGGTGAACCCTGGCAGATTGCCATGAAACCATCGGGGGAAATACAAATGGCGCGGCAATCCGTTCAAGCAGCAGAGAACACATCAGATTTAAAACAATTAATACCGGCATTAACCCCGCAGCAAATAGAGAAGTTTGTAATGGCCTGGTATCACCAGCAAGCCATCACCTATTTTAAGCAGCGTATCACCGCATATGCGCAAAAATTAAACGTATGTGCACCCTCATTTCGCCTGTCACGTGCCAAAACCAGTTGGGGAAGCTGCAACACCCGCGGCGAGATTCACCTGAACTGGCGTTTGATCCAAATGCCGGTGCATCTGGTCGATTATGTCGTGGTTCATGAACTGTCGCACCTGATCGAAATGAATCATTCAACAGCATTCTGGGAATTGGTGGAAAGTGTTTATCCTAACTATCAGATAGCACGCAAGACGCTTAGGGAATATGGTTAAATTATGTGCTCAAAACGAGCCGAGACCTAAAGATATGCGCAGAATACTGAAGTTGTACTCTGCCGCTGGAGTCAAACCTGGGTGTGTTGCTATGAAAAACCGACCATGAATGACAACGTAATTGAATTTGTTCGCAAACGAAACTACGTGCCTGTCAGGGAACTTGGTCAGGGCGCGTGCGGAAAAACCGTTCTTCTTCGAGATGAAGTTATTGATGAGCTAGGGGGCGTTAACAATTAATGCAATTTCTGCAATAATTTGCCAATATATTGAATATGTGGGTAAATTAATGATGACTAGGAATGTGTTGATTGATGAGCAGTGGAAACGAATAGAACCCC
>Ga0136611_10000102_pt1 | contig 46439 bp, 54 predicted proteins | sample AntDrymUQ2232306_2_FD_106645 | JGI IMG/M metagenome (GOLD analysis project Ga0136611, IMG submission 106645) | Polar desert sand microbial communities from Dry Valleys, Antarctica - metaG UQ223 (23.06) | ecosystem: Environmental > Terrestrial > Soil > Desert | place: Antarctica: Dry Valley... | reverse complement strand
GATGGTGATGCCCGGCGACAACATCCAGATGGAGATCACACTGATCGCACCCATCGCAATGGAAAAAGGCCTCCGCTTTGCCATCCGCGAAGGCGGCCGCACAGTCGGGGCAGGTACAGTTTCGGAAGTGGTTGAATAGGACGAGCTAAATGTTAAACGAAAAGATTCGCATCAAGCTGAAAGCCTACGATCATCGTGTTCTCGATCAATCGACGACCGAAATCGTCGACACGGCAAAACGCACGGGGGCCAGGATCGCGGGGCCGATCCCTCTTCCAACGGTTAAGAATAAATGGACTGTTTTGCGTTCTCCACACGTTGATAAAAAATCGCGTGAGCAGTTCGAGATCCGGACCCACAAGCGATTAATGGATATCCTGGATCCGACCGCCGAAACGGTCGATGCCCTGATGAAACTTGATTTGCCGGCCGGTGTCGATGTGGAAATCAAGGCGTTTGGTAAGAATTAGTTGACAGAGTTGCAGTGTCAGAAAGTTTCGAAGGTAACTGCGAAACTTTATAACGTTGGCACTTCGGGAACTTGAGTATGATTAGCGGAATCATTGGTAGAAAATTGGGAATGACGCAGTTGTTTGCCGAGGACGGCACGGTTACACCGGTGACCGTCATCAAGGCCGGGCCCTGCGTTGTTATCCAAACGAAAAGCGCGGCGGGACGCGACGGTTATAACGCAGTGCAGCTCGGATTGGTCGAAGATAAAGCGATTAAGCTGAAAAACGTCTCGAAGCCATTGCGCGGCCATTTCGAAAAGACAGGTGCCGGCACGCCCCCGACGCGGGTCCTGAAAGAGATTCGTATGACCGATGAGCCCGATGCTGCGATCGGCGATCAGGTTAAGGCGGACATTTTCGCAGACGGAGACAGGATCGAAGTCGTCGGAAAGTCGAAAGGCCGAGGGTTTGCGGGAACGGTCAAGCGTCACAAATTCTCCCGCGGCCCTGAGTCACACGGATCTATGAACGTTCGCGCACCCGGTTCGATTGGGCAGTCGGCCTATCCTTCGCGCGTTATCAAGGGCACCCGGTCAAGCGGTCACATGGGTGATGCTCGCGTAACAGTGAAAGGCCTGACGGTCGCGAAAGTCGACGCGGAAAACAATTTAATCATGATCCGCGGAGCAGTTCCGGGGCCTAACGGGAGCTTGGTTGTAGTTAAGAAGTCGTAAGTGACGACTCGTACGGAGTGAGATTATGCCTACCGTAAAGGTTCGCAATTTGAAGAATAAAGAGGTCGGCGACGTTGAGCTGGCGGATGCCGTCTTCGGCGTCGAGTTAAACGAAACTCTGATTCATTCCGCGGTGATGAACTATCGCGCGAATGGCCGTCAAGGCACGTCGGCTACGAAAACCCGCGGTAACGTTTCGGGTTCGGGCCGCAAGCTTTGGAAGCAGAAGGGAACGGGCCGTGCACGAATCGCATCGCTTCGCTCACCGCTGTGGAAAGGCGGCGGCAACGTTCACGGTCCTCAGCCCCGCGACTGGTCGTATCAGATGCCGAAGAAAATGCGTCGCGGCGCCCTTCGGTCGGCACTATCGGAGAGATTGCGCGAGGGAAATCTGATTGTCGTTGATGAGTTTTCTTTCGAGAATCCAAAGACGAAGGGATTTCTCGAGGCGTTAGGTTCGCTCGGGCTCGTCGAAAATCAGAAACACGCTAAGACGCTGGTGATCGATTCGCTTGATAATGCGAACTTGGTGCTTTCATCGCGAAATGTTCAGAAGACTAAGGTGACGAACAGTTTTGGACTGAATATTTACGACGTCATCTATCACGAAAAGCTTTTGATCTCAAAATCGGCCATCGAAGAGATCGTAAATCTACTCGATCCGGCTCGCGAGGGTATTAAGGCCAAGGAAGATTCCTCAGTGGAAGCGGCCGAGCAGCCAAAAGCCAAAAAGGAAGCTGCTCCGGAAGCGGCTGATGCGAAGCCGAAGAAGGCTCCGGCAAAGAAGAAGGTACAAGAGGATGACAGTCTCCTCGAAATCGGTGAGGAGGGCGAGAATAAATGAGTAGCCTAAGCGTTTGGAGCATTCTGAAGTCGCCTGTCATTACCGAAAAGAGCGTATTGCTCAAGGAAGTTTCGACGGAGAACGAAGACCGTAAGGCCGGCCAGGTGCTGACCTTTAAGGTGGATCGAACAGCAACAAAAGGCGATATCAGGGGTGCGGTTGAAGAGATTTTCAACGTCAAAGTCGCGGCTGTTCGCACGGTTCACTACGAAGGAAAAATGAAGCGCCGAGGCCGTCAGCAGGGACGTCGGCCGAATTACAAAAAGGCTTATGTGACCTTGAGAAAAGGCGAGCCGATGGTTGATTACGCGGAAGCGATATAAACGAATGATGAATAACGAATGATGAATATCGAATCCAAGAGAGACATTCATCATTCGAAATTCTGAAGTCATCATTTACGAATATGGGAATTAAAAGACTAAAACCGACATCGCCGGCACGCAGGTATCAGACATACCTTACGCGTGACGAGCTGACGCCGGGAGCAGTACCCGAGAAATCACTGCTCGAACCGAAGAAGCGTATTTCGGGCCGTAATAACGATGGTCGTATCACGATCCGTCGTCGCGGCGGAGGCCATAAGCGTCACTATCGTTTGATCGATTTCAAGCGAGATAAAGCGGGTATTCCCGGAAAGGTCGCCCAGATCGAGTACGATCCGAACCGTTCCGCTCATATCGCCCTCATCTCGTATCTTGACGGTGAAAAGCGTTACATTATCGCTCCTGTCGGAATTAAGGTTGGAACAATGCTTTTGAGCGGCGAAGAGGCGGATATTCTGCCGGGCAATGCGCTTCCGATCAAGAACATTCCGCTCGGCACCGAGGTGCACAATATTGAGCTTCGGCCCGGAAAGGGCGGACAGATGGTTCGGTCCGCCGGCGGCTTTGCTCAGATCGTTGCAAAGGAAGGCGATTACGCTCAGCTCAGAATGCCTTCCGGCGAAACACGACGCGTGCCCGTTGTTTGTATGGCCACTGTTGGTCAGGTAGGAAATACCGAGCACGAAAACGTCTCGCTGGGTAAGGCTGGCCGATCGCGTTGGATGGGCAGGCGGCCAAAGGTTCGCGGCGTGGCAATGAATCCCGTGGATCACCCGCACGGCGGTGGTGAAGGAAAAACTTCCGGTGGTCGAAATCCGGTGACGCCCTGGGGCCAGCCAACCCGCGGATACAAAACGCGACGCAATAAGCGTACGCAGAACATGATTGTTAAGGACAGGAGAAGAAAATGATGAATGATGAATGATGAATGATGAAAAAACATCATTCTGAATTCTGAGTTCTGACTTCGAAATTGGAGTTATGCCTCGTTCATTAAAGAAAGGACCGTTTATCGATCTAAGCCTGCAAAAGGTGCTCACGCGCATCTTGTCGGGTGGTGCAAAACCGCCTGCGATCAAGACCTGGTCGCGCCGTTCGACGATCTCGCCGGATATGGTCGGCTTGACCTTCGGCGTGCACAACGGCAAGCGACATATTCCGGTATTTGTTACGGAAAATATGGTCGGACACAAGCTCGGAGAATTTTCGCCGACGCGAATGTTCAAGGGGCACCCGGGAACGAAAGCAGAGAAGATGGCCAAGAGGAAGTAGGACGTGGGCAGTAGGCGGTAGGCAGTAAAGGCCGTCAACAGTCAACAGCCAACTAAGAAAATGGAAGCTGTAGCAAAAACAAAATATCTGAAGGGCAGTCCGCGAAAGGCGCGGCTTGTTATCGATTTGATCCGCGGTGTGGATGTATCGCGCGCCCTGTCGATTCTGAGATTTACGAATAAGCGGGCGGCTGATCCGATCGCCCAATGTCTCAGCTCCGCGATCGCAAACGCGACGTTCAAAGCCGAACTGCAGAATATCGCGATAGATCCGGATGATCTCTGGGTCAAGACATGTTATGTCGACATGGGCCCAACAAAGGGTCGCCGCCGTATGCGCCCCGCTCCGCAGGGCCGTGCTTACCGCGAGCAGCGCCACTATTGTCATATCACTATCGAGGTGACGAGCGACGAGCGTCCGAAGACCGAAAATGAGTTAAAGGCCGAAGCGGCGAAAAGCCGCCGTGCGGAGACCGCCAAGGGCGGCGGCGGAAAGGCGAAACCAGCGCCGGCCAAGAAAAAAGAAGTAAAGAAGGTGAATGCCCAGGATTCGCCGCCTTCAGTAATTCAGCCTGCCGAGAGTGTGCCCACGCCCGTCGAGCCGACCGCACAAGCGATTAACGCGGCGGCCGATCAGGCAGCGGCTGAGACTCCCGAAATTGCGGACGCGAAGAATGTTGAAACGCAGACGCCTGAGGCTCTGCACGAGACCAAGCCCGCGGACGAAGCTCAACTCGACAGGAACGAGGAGCTCGAAAGACAGTAACGAGAAGTTTTTATGGGACAAAAGGTTCATCCATACGGCTTTCGGGTCGGTTATAACAAAGACTGGCACTCGCATTGGTTTGCTAAGAATCAGTTCGCCGAGTTCCTCGCCGAGGATCTCAAGCTCAAGCGTGACCTGAAGCGGCGCTTTTCAGGCGGTGGCGTTTCCCATATCGACATCGAGCGTGCCGCGGCGAGGCTTAAGATCATTATCTATACGTCGCGTCCGGGCATCATCATCGGCCGAAAGGGCGCGGAGATCGAAAAGCTGCGTGAGGATTATTCAAGAAAGACAGGCCGGGAAGTGTTGATCTCGATTCAGGAGATTCGCCATCCCGAGTTGAACGCTCAGCTGCAGGCCGAAAAGATCGCACAGCAGCTCGAGAAACGAATCATGTTCCGGCGCGCGATGAAGAAAACCATCGAGGAATCCCTTCGGTTCGGTGCGCAGGGAATCAAAGTTATGATCGCAGGCCGCCTGAACGGTGCTGAAATCGCCCGGACCGAATGGAATCTGCAGGGCCGCCTGCCGCTGCACACGCTCCGTGCGGACATAGACTACGGATTTGCTGAAGCGCTCACGACATTCGGGATCATAGGTGTAAAGACCTGGATATATCGCGGTGAGATTCTTGATCCGAATGCGTCAATGGCACGGGGAACCACAAGTGATCCTATGAACGAAGTTAAGATCGAGCGCGGTGCCCGTCGTAACGATCGCGGGCCGCGACGGGACGATAGAAGGTAGTTGCCGTCGTTAGCGAAGAGTCGAGGGGCGAACCGTTGGAGAAGTTATGTTACAGCCAAAAAAGGTCAAACGCCGGAGAGTTATGAAAGGCCGCATGCGCGGGAAAGCGACGCGTGGCGAAAAGCTGAGCTTTGGTGACTTTGGCTTAAAGACATTAGAGGCGGCGTGGATAACCGACCGCCAGATCGAAGCGACCCGTATCGCGATGACGCGTCACGTCAAACGCGGCGGTAAGATTTGGATCCGAATCTTTCCGGATAAGCCGATCACGCGAAAGCCTGCCGAAACTCGTATGGGTTCGGGTAAGGGTGCACCTGACCACTGGGTTGCTCCGGTCAAGCCGGGACGCGTCCTTTACGAGATTCAGGGAGTGGATGAAGCTCTGGCTCGCGAGGCAATGGCCCTGGCTGCGCAGAAACTGCCGATCAAGACCAAGTTCGTGTCGCGTGCCGATCTCGAGGGAGGCATTGTTTAGAAAATGAAGGTCAAAGAACAACTTACGCAACTTCGCGAAATGAACGAGACGGAGCTCGCCGACCAGGCCGACGCCTTAAAAGAGTCGTTGTTTCGCCTGAAATTTCGTCGCACACTCGGTGTCGGCGATACCGTAAAGGATATTCGGCGCGAAAGGAAGACGCTGGCACGCGTTCACACCCTGATGAATCAGAAGAAGGACGCGGAGAAAGCCTAGCGAAAAGAGAGATATAGATGGCAACGAAAAAGAAAGAAGACGAGACGACGGAAATGGCTGACTCTACATCGGCCGATAACACGCCGGAAAGCGTAGACGCGGAAGCCGCGGCTGATAGCACGAGCGTTCTGGACACCCTCGCCTCGGTCGCGGCCGGCGCTCTCGAGACCGTCGCAGTGGTTGTGGGTCAAGGGGCTGCGAAAGTGGCGAGCGTCATTGGCGTCGATTCTGACGATGCGGCTCCGACGGAGAGAGTTCATAAGCGTGCGGAGAAGATCGGCGTTGTCGCCTCAGACAAGATGACGAAAACCGTGACCGTTCGTGTCGATCGCCTGGTCAAGCATCCGGTGTATCGCAAATACATCAAGAAGCGGAAGAAGTTTATGGCACATGACGAAATGGGTGCCAAAATCGGCGACAAAGTTCGAATCGTGGAAACGCGTCCGATGTCCGCGCGTAAGCGCTGGCGCGTGGTGGAGATACTTCATAAGGCGGAATTGTAAGAAGAGTGGTCATTAGTCAGTAGCCAGTAAAGATAGCGGCGACTCACAGACGACGACTCGAAAAAGGTAATCGGAGACTAGTTATGATTCAGATGCAGACCTCTTTGGCGGTCGCTGATAACTCAGGAGCGAAGCGCGTGGTGATGATCATGCCCGTCGGCGGATCGACCAGCAAGCTCGCCCGACTCGGCGATACCATCAAGGTTACGGTAAAAGAGGCTTCGCCGGACGGCACGGCAAAAAAGGGAAAGGTCTACAACGCAGTCATCGTTCGCACGCACAAGGAGATTCGCCGCAAGGATGGGACATACATCCGATTCGACGAGAACGCCGCGGTGCTGATCAAGGACGACGGCACGCCAGTAGGTACACGTGTTTTCGGTCCCGTTGCGCGAGAGCTTCGCGAACGGAACTTTATGAAGATCGTCAGCCTTGCACCCGAGGTCATCTAGGAGCAGAAATGAAGACGACAAGTAGAGGAACAGCAAAGAGCAAGATCAAGCGCGGCGACCAGGTCGTCTTTATCGCCGGCAAAGAGTACAACCGGTACGACAGCGCGGGCAAACGCACGCCTTTTCGCGGTCGGGTGATCGAGGTCGATCCCCGCAACCAGAAGGTCAAGGTCGAAGGTGCGATGATCGTTAAACGTCACCGCAAACCGATGCCCCAGATGAATCGCGAAGGCGGCATCATGGAACAGGAAGCGTGGGTCAGTATCTCGAATGTGGCCGTGGTCGATCCCGAAACGGGTAAGCCGACCAGAGTCCGGTATGAGACTCGCGACGGGCAGAAAGTGCGTGTAGCAAAAAGCGGAAAGCTCATTCCGATACCGGACAACCGCATCACCGGTTCGACCCAGAAGAACGACGAAACCGACGAGTAAACGAACATGGCTAGACTTAAAGAGAAATACAAGAACGAGATCGCCCCGGCTCTTGCTAAAGAGTTCGAGATCAAGAATCCGATGGCCGTGCCCCGGATCGAGAAAGTGATCGTCAATATGGGCCTAGGGGAGGCTTCGTCAAATGCCAAGATACTCGACGTAGCGACCGAAGAGCTGAAGGTTGTCACCGGCCAGAAGCCGGTAGTGACGAAAGCCAAGAAATCGATTGCTGCCTTTAAGCTACGTCAGGGAATGAGCATCGGCGCTATGGTGACGCTTCGCGGCGACCGGATGTATGAGTTTCTCGACCGGTTGATCTCAGTTGCTCTGCCGCGTGTCCGCGATTTCCGCGGCATCTCAGGGAAGGCGTTCGACGGACGCGGTAACTACACGCTGGGCGTTCGCGAGCAATTGATTTTTCCGGAGATTGATTTCAACAAGGTCGATAAGACACGAGGAATGAATATTTCGATCGTAACGACCGCAAAGTCCGACGATCAGGCCCGTTCGCTCTTAAAGGCACTTGGGATGCCCTTCAGACAGTAAAGTTTTATGGCGAAGATAAGCAAAGTAGTTAAGAACAACGACCGGAAGGCGATGGTCGCGCTTTACGCGGGCCGCCGTGCGGCTGCAAAAAAGATCATCAGCAATCCGAAGTCCACACCGGAGCAGGTCGATGCGGCTGTCGTTCAGCTGCAGAAGATGCCGCGTAATGCTAGTCCGGTTCGCGTTCGCAACCGTTGTTCGCAGACGGGACGCTCACGCGGCTATTTGAGGAAGTTCGGTGTGTCGCGCATCGCACTTCGCGAACTTGCGCTTGCAGGTCAGGTTCCCGGAGTTGTGAAGTCGAGCTGGTAAGAATTTTTACGGAGTAAAGACGAGTAATGACAGATCCAATAGCCGATATGCTGACGCGGATTCGCAATGCGATTGCGGCCAGTCACGCGAGGGTAGACATTCCGGGCTCGAAGCTCAAGATGGAGGTGGCCCGCATCCTTAAGGAAGAGGGTTACATTAACAGCTACTCGACCAAGGGCGAGGGCGTTAAGTACATGATCCGGGTGTTTCTTCGCTACGATGCGCGGGGAACATCATCGATCACGCATCTGGCACGCGTCTCGACACCCGGCCGGCGCGTCTACACCAGTTCTAAGGACATTCCACGCGTCCTGGGCGGATACGGCGTGAATATAGTTTCGACCTCGAAAGGGTTGATGAGCGGCAAGCGGGCCAAGGCCGAAAACGTAGGCGGCGAGATTCTCGCTCAGATCTACTAGTTGCAGAGGAAGTTATGTCGAGAGTAGGAAAGAAACCGATTACGATCCCTTCCGGCGTGACCGTCACAATTGGCGGCGACGCACTTGAAGTGAAGGGGCCGAAAGGCACGCTGAAAACACCGATACCGACGGGCGTGAGTTTTAAGCAGGAAGAGGGGACACTAACCGCGGAACGTGAGAGCAACGATCGAGCTTCGTTCCACGGGTTGGCTCGTGCCCTCGCCAACAACGCCATTTTGGGCGTAACCGAAGGGTTTAGCCGGGATATGGATATCGTCGGCGTCGGATACAAGGCCGACGTACAGGGCAAGAAGATAAACTTCGCACTCGGCTACTCCCATCCAGTAATTTACGATCTGCCGGACGGTATCGACGCAAAAACCGAGCGTGTAAATACGAAGGCATCAATCAATCAGTATCAGACGACGATTACGCTCTCCGGTATCGATAAGCAACTCCTCGGCCAGGTCGCAGCGGAGCTCAATCGCCTGCGAAAACCCGACGCCTATAAGGGAAAAGGGGTTCGCTATGCTGATAGATTTTATAAGCTGAAGCCGGGCAAGACCGGAAAATAACTAAAAGTGAATAACTAAGGGTGATCACCCTTTTACTCTCACTTTTTACCGATTAAGTTATGGGACAGAAAAGCAGATCAACAATTCGCAACGGCGTACACAGCCGCATCCGCAAAAAAGTCAGCGGTACGGCGGACAGGCCGCGGCTTGCGGTTTTCCGCAGCCTAAATCATATATATGTGCAGGTCATCGACGACAAGTCTGGCCGCACTCTCGCAACCGCTTCGACAACGGAGAAGTCGCTTGTAGGCAACTCAGGCGGAAATATCGACGCGGCGAAGTCAGTTGGGATAGCAATCGCCGAGCGTGCGCTAGGTGCAGGGATTTCGACAGTTGTTTACGACCGGGGCGGATATGTTTATCACGGCCGCGTCAAGGCGTTAATCGATGCGACTCGCGAGGGCGGGCTCAATAAGCATGAGGTTGCGGCGGAAGAAGTAAAGCAGGAAACAAATGAGTAACAGCAGACAAAAGATTTCGCCGACGAACCTCATCCTTAAGGATCAGCTCATCTCGATTAATCGTGTGACCAAGGTCGTGAAGGGCGGTAAAAATATGTCGTTCGCGGCCCTAGTCGTCGTGGGTGACGAGGCCGGCCATGTGGGTTTTGGAACCGGCAAGGCAAAGGAAGTTCCGAACGCGATCAAGAAAGCGGTTGAGTCGGCTAAGAACAACCTTATCCGCGTTCCCCTCATCAACGGCACCTTGCCGCACGAGATGATTGGCGAGTACGGAGCGGGCCGCGTTTTGCTCAAGCCGGCAGCAGAGGGAACGGGCGTGATCGCAGGCGGCGCGGTACGAGCGATCCTGCAGTCTCTGGGAGTTCACAACGTTCGAACGAAGATCTTGGGATCCAATAATGCACACAACGTCATTCGTGCAACGATCAACGGTTTGCTCCGAATGAAAGATCCAATGGAAGTCGCCCGCCTGCGCGGTAAGCAGGTTGAGGAACTGGTTTAACGAAAATGGATAAGAAAGATGAAAGCAAAGGCGGTACGGTTAAGATCCAGTACTACCGCAGCATGATCGGCTACGCGAAAAGCCAAAAGGCGATCGTGAGAAGCCTTGGCATTACGAAGCTTAATCAGGTGATCGAGCGGACGGACTCGCCTGCGACGCGGGGCGTAGTTGCAAAGATCCCGCATCTGCTCAGAATCGTGGAATAGTTATGGCCTTATCACTTAATAATTTGCATCCCGCTAAGGGCTCGACACATAAGAAAAAGCGCATCGGCCGCGGTCCCGGTTCGGGAACCGGCAAAACTGCGGGCAAGGGCCACAAAGGCCAGAAATCACGCTCAGGCTACAGCCAAAAGATCGGTTTCGAAGGCGGACAGATGCCGCTCCAGCGGCGCCTGCCAAAACGCGGATTTACGAACATCTTTAAGAAGAAGTGGATCGAAATCAGCCTTGCGAAGATCGAAGAGAATTTCCAATCGGGAGACGAGATTACGCCGGAAATTCTACATGCGAGGGGGCTTGTCAAAAAGTCCAAGGATGACCTCGTAATTCTCGGCAACGGCGAAGTCACGAAGAATTTCACAATTTCGTCGCACCGCTTCACGAAAACTGCCAAGGAAAAAATCGAAAAGGCCGGCGGAACGGCAACGGTTATCGAAAAGGCAGCCAAAGCTGCAGCATAAGACAGTTGTCAGTAGCCGGTTTTAGTTGTCTGAGAAGACAACTGCTACAAGCGACAACCGACAACTGACCGCTGACCACTGACAAACATATGGAGAAGTTTTTCGGCGCCGTACAGAATATGTTCAAGGTCCCGGAGTTGCGCACGCGCATACTCTTTACGTTGGGACTGTTGGCGGTGTATCGCCTGGGCGCTCACATTCAGGCTCCGGGAATTAACAAGTCTCAGCTCGAACAGGTTTGGAGCGAAGTCGCGGGCACGCTCCTCGGCGTCCTTGATCTTTTCTCGGGTGGTAACTTTCGGACAATCTCCGTGTTCGCGCTCGGCGTCACGCCATATATTACAGCCTCGATCATAATGCAGCTTATGCCTGTGCTCTCTCCTGCGATGAAAAAGATTCAGGAAGAGGGCGAGGTTGGGCGGCAAAAGATGAACCAATGGACGCGTTACTTAACAGTTGTGCTCTGCTCCATTCAGACGTTCTTTGTCGCGACGTGGCTTAACCGAAACGGTATTATTGCCGACGGCTGGTGGCCGACCGCTATGGTCGTGATCACGCTAACGACGGGTACGATTTTCGTTATGTGGCTCGGTGAGCAGATCACCGAACGCGGCGTAGGTAATGGTATCTCTCTGTTGATCTTTGCAGGTATCGTGATCGGCTTGCCAAATGGTATTGTCCAGGTTTCTGAACGTGTCGGAACGGGCGATCCGATGCAGTCGCTTGGCGTGGTCTTCTTGGTCGTTGTAATGGTGGCGTTGATCGCACTCGTCGTCTACGTTGAATCGGCCAGGCGAAATATTGCGATCAGTTACGCGAGCCGCCGGGTCGGAACGGAGACATTTCGCGGTCAGGAAACAAGTCTTCCGCTCAAGATAAATATGGGCGGCGTGATTCCGGTGATCTTCGCATCGTCGGTGCTCGCGCTTCCGCAGACGGTCTTCTCCGCATTTCCGCCTAATCCGGAGGACCCGACTTCTGCTTGGTCGCAGGTATCGGCTTTCTTTCAGCAGTTTTACGGCGGCGACCCCTATTACGAATTGGTATTCCTCTCGTTGATCGTACTGTTTACGTTTTTCTACATCACAATCATCTTCAACACGGACGAGGTTGCAGATAACCTTCGAAAGCATGGCGGATTTATCGCCGGCATCCGGCCCGGTGCGCCGACCGCCGACTACCTGAACGGAATTCTGACGCGCCTCACAACCGTCGGTGCGTTGTATCTGGCGTTCGTCGCGTTCGTGCCTCAGCTTTTGCTTAGTGGATTTAAGGTCGGAAGGCTTCCGTTCATCGGACCGGCGGTGGACAACTTTGTGTCATCCACTCCAGGCCTTTCCTGGATACCGAATGGCCTGGGATATCAGTTTTTCTTTGGCGGCACGAGTTTGCTCATCCTCGTGGGCGTCGCGATGGACACCGTCGCTCAGATCGAGGCGCAACTCGTAATGCGAAATTATGAAGGCTTTTTAGGAGCCGGCTCGCGACTGCGTGGACGTCGGGCTTAGGTCGAATTGAACCGCGAAGACGCAGAGGCGCGGAGAAGGATCATTTAGTCTTTCTTCACTCTGCGTCTTGGCGTTTCTACGGTTAGTACAATATGACGAAGATCATCGTACTCATCGGTGCTCCAGGAGCGGGCAAGGGCACGCAAGCCCGGCTCATGGAGGAGCGTCTCGGGATCCCGCAGATCTCGACCGGTGATATGTTCCGCGAGATGAAGAATGCGGACACTCCGCTTGCCCGAGAGGTGCAGGCGATCATGGCCGAAGGGCGATTGATCTCCGATGATATTACATATCGGATTGTGCGGGAGCGGACCTCAAAGGACGATATCACAGGCACTTATGTGCTCGACGGGTATCCGCGAACGGCGGTCCAGGCTGAACAGCTTGAAGGGCTGGCGCTTGAGCAGGGCCGGGAGATCAGAGCCATCGAGGTCGGCGTTCCGATGGATGAACTAATGAAGCGTCTCACGGGCCGCCGGAGCTGTCCGACTTGCGGCGAGATTTACAATATCTACTCGAATCCGCCGCGCGTGGAGGGGTTATGTGACGTTCATCCGACGGTCGCATTGGTGCACCGATCTGACGATAACGAAGCGAGCGTTAGAACTCGACTGGATACTTATCGTGAGAACACGGAGCCCCTGATCGAGTATTACAAGGCGTCGGACCGCCTCGCTAAGGTTGATGGAAGTCGGGAAATCGAGGAAATTTATAGAGAGATCGAGACTCTGGTGAAGTAGTTGAGGAGTGTCAACACTACTCTCATTACGGAAAGTCGCCCACTTTCTTCTCGGAAAAAAGATGATCATCGCGAAATCCGAACGAGATCTGGACAAAATGCGCGGCGTAGGCGAGTTGATCGCGGACGTCCGCGAAGCCCTGCGTGGCATGGTCGCCCCGGGAATATCGACTCTCGAGCTTAATGACGCAGCGGATAAAATGATCCGCGATGCCGGCGCAATCCCGACATTTATCGGCTACCACGGCTTTCCTTACGCAATTTGTGCCTCCGTGAACGAGGAGGTTGTGCACGGTTTCTCGAAGAAAGCTCCGTTAGTAGAAGGCGATATCGTCTCGCTCGATATGGCAGCGACCTTTAACGGCTTTGTAGGCGACACGGCGATGACATTGCCGGTTGGCGAGATTTCGGACGAGCTGCGTCAATTGATCCGCGTAACAGAGGAATGTCTGGACGCGGGCATTGCACAATCGCGTGCAAATGGGCGGGTGGGCGATATTAGCGCCGCCGTGCAGGAGCACGCTGAAAAATTCGGGTACGGGATCGTGAGGGATTACACGGGCCACGGAATTGGGCGGCAAATGCATGAGGCGCCGCAAATTCCTAATCATGGCCGGGCCGGCACAAAGGAGAAGATACGGGTCGGGTACTGCTTTGCGATAGAACCGATGCTCAATCTGGGAAGTGCGGATGTTCGCACTCTGAGCGACAAATGGACTGTTGTCACCCTGGACGGCAAGGCATCTGCCCATGCTGAACATACGATTGCGGTCACGGCGGATGGTCCGGAGATTTTGACGCTGACTCGTGAGCAGAAGAGGCAGCTGCGTGCAAAGACGTCGGCAAGTGCTACTTCCTGACTTGAACTCGGCCTGTTTTGTCGCTAATATTAAGAGTTTGTCCCGCAAGGGTGCAATTTGGCTTTAGTGGACCGCGAAGGAAGCGGCAGTTTCGGTTGCGGCAGACGTCGCGGAACGCATTGCATTACTTACCGCTGAGTAGGCCAGGGAAGGGAAATCACGATGAAAGTACGACCGTCAGTAAAGAAGATGTGTGAGAAATGCAAGGTGATCCATCGCAAAGGCGTCGTGCGCGTCATCTGCGAAAACCCTAAGCATAAGCAGAGGCAGGGATAAGAATTATGGCTCGTGTAGCAGGAGTTGACTTACCGCCCAACAAGCGGGCACAGATCGGCATGACCTACATCTATGGTGTGGGGAAATCGCGCGCGACCGAAATCCTCGGGAAGGCGGGCATTGATATTAATTTGAGAATTAAGGACCTTACCGAAGACCAGCTGAATCAGCTTCGCTCAGTCCTCGATACCGAAGGCGATATAGAGGGTGATCTCCGAAAACGTGTCCAGATGGATATCAAGCGATTGATGGATATCGGCTGTTATCGTGGCTTGCGTCATCGCCGCAGCCTTCCGGTTCGAGGTCAACGCACGAGCACCAACGCGAGAACGCGGAAAGGTCCCCGCAAGGCAGCTGTCGCCAAGAAGAAGGCCCCGGGCAAGAAATAGCAGGCAGGGGGCTGACATCGGCCACTCACCATGACCACGGACAACTAATTTATGGCTAAAGCACCAGCGAAAAAGACTTTCAAGAAGAAGGAGCGAAAGAATGTTCCGATCGGAATCATTCACATCGCTGCGACCTTTAACAATACGTTGATCTCGATTACCGATCAGAACGGCAATTTGCTCGCTCAGTCGTCATCCGGCGCACGTGGATTTCGCGGCTCGCGAAAGGGTACGCCATTTGCGGCCCAGCAGGCAGCCGGCGAGGTAGCTCGCAAGGCAATGGAAGCTGGAATGCGAGAAGCCGAAGTTCGCGTTAAGGGTCCGGGCGGTGGACGCGAGTCTGCGATACGTGCCGTTGCCATGGCGGGGATTCGGGTAACGTCGATCCGCGACACGACCCCGATCCCGCACAATGGATGTCGCCCGCCGAAACGGCGAAGAGTTTGATTTGTGATTGCAGATACGAGGTCGGTGGACATTGAAATAAATTTCAAATCTGAAATTTATATTTGATCGACAGTTATCGAAAGGATGAAGGGCCTAAACGGTCCGTAAACTTTTCCGCTCCAAACGAGCGGAGGCAGAAAATACTATGGCTAGATATAGAGATGCGGTGTGCCGTCTGTGCCGCCGCGAAGGCGGTAAGTTATTTCTTAAGGGCGACAGGTGCTACAAGCCGTCGTGTGCGATCGAAAGGCGCGGCACAAACCCCCCGGGACAACACGGCGCGGCTCGCCGTAAGATGCTCGCTGGATACGGTGAGCAGCTGCGCGAGAAGCAGAAGGTAAAGCGCATTTACTTCATTCTCGAAAAGCAGTTCCGAAATTACTTCGAAAAGGCGCGAGCCCAGAAAGGCGTTACGGGTGAGAACCTCCTGTTCATGCTTGAGCGGCGCCTGGACAACGTCGTTTACCGTTCGGGTTTTTCAACCTCGCGTCGGCAGGCGCGTCAACTCGTCAATCACGGGCACATAACGGTAAATGGCCGAAAAGTGGATATCCCATCGTTTCAGGTGCGGGCCGGGGACTCAATCGCGGTAAAGGATAAATCACAAAAGAACTCGCATGTTGAAGGCGCTTGGCAGACCTCGGGAGGCCGCGGCCGCCCGACTTGGCTCAATGCCGCCGTAAAGGACCTGACCGTGTCGGTTGCGGCAATGCCGACCCGACAAGATATCGACGCGAACATTAACGAACAACTTATCGTCGAGCTTTACAGTAAATAGCTGACTGAGTTTGCTGAGTCTATCGAGTTCGAGACTAGCGATAACTCAGCAAATTCGGCGAACTCGCCGGACTTTAAAATAATATGACTCAGAGCAACAATTGGACCGACTTTCAGATGCCAAGCCGACTGAACGTCGATACCGAGACGCTTACAGATCGCTACGGAAAATTTTACGCGTCGCCGTTTGAACGCGGATTCGGCACAACGATCGGTAACTCGATTCGACGGGCCCTTTTGTCATCGATCGAAGGAGCAGCCATAACGGCCATAAAGATTGATGGTGTAGAGCATGAGTTCTCCTCGATAAAAGGGGTAGTCGAGGATGCGACCGACGTGATTCTCAATCTTAAGCAGGTGCCGTTTACCCTCCACGGCGGCGGGCCAAAGATCCTGACTATTTCGAAAAAAGGCGCTGGCGAGGTAACGAGCGCGGATATCGAGGCTGACGGCGATGTAGAAATCCTGGATAAAGATGTGCACATCGCGACCCTCAGTTCCAGCGGCACGCTGAAGATCGAAATGCGGCTCAAAATGGGCCGCGGGTATGTGTCCGCTGAGGTAAATAACGACGAGGACCTTTCGGTGGGCTACATCCCGATCGATTCCGTCCACACGCCGATAAAAAAGGTCAATTATAACGTCGATCAGACGCGTCAGGGATCAAACACTGAGTTTGACAAGTTGACGATCGAGGTCTGGACGGATGGCTCGGTCGCCCCGGAAGATTCGATCGGGCTCGCGGCAAAATTGGTAAAGGACCACATGGCGATCTTTATTAATTTTGAGGAAGAGGAAGAGGAATACAAGTACGAGGACATCGCGCGACCGCCGCTGATGCGTAATGACTTACTCGACAAGTCCGTCGACGAGATGGAGCTATCGGTACGTTCGTACAATTGTCTAAAGAACGCGGACATTCGCTCGATCCGGGACCTAATTCGCCGCAGCGAAAAAGACATGCTCGGTACTAAGAATTTTGGCAAGAAGTCGCTCACCGAGATCAAGGATATGCTCCACGGAATGGGTCTCGATTTTGGTATGGATTTTGATGAGCAGGGGAATCCGATTCCGGGTTCGGGCGGGCGAGATTTAGATTAGTTCCCCGGTTCCGAGGTCCGGCCGAAGGTCGCTCGGAAATCGAATAGGGAACTGGAAACTTACAGCAATGAGACACTTAAAGGCACACCGTAAACTTGGACGCACGACAGAGCATCGCATCTCACTGCTCCGCAATCTCGCGACGTCGCTGATCAACGCGCCGAATGAACACATTGTCACGACGGTCCCCAAGGCGAAAGAGCTTCGCCCGTTTGTCGAAAAAGCGATCACTCTCGCCTGCAAGGCTGAGGCTCTTTCGGGTGATGACGCAATAATTCGTGGAGTTAATCTCCGTAGGCAGGCGGCCCGGTTCTTCCACTCAGGTAACAGCACATTCAAGGCTGCACAGAGCCGTTTTCGTGGAAAGAAGGGCGAAGATAAAGATCCAATCGAGCGGACCGCGGGAGTCGCGGCCGTTCAACGGCTTTTTAGTGAACTTGGGGTGCGGTATAAAAATCGTAACGGCGGGTACACGCGAATCATCAAGCTAGGGCGACGCAAAGGTGACAACGCCGAAATGGCCGTGATCGAACTTGTGGATAATCCAAAAGAGCTCGCTGCCAAGGGCTAATTCGAATCGATTTGACAAGAAATGGCTGACGAAAAAAAAGGAGAAGGGGCGAAGGCGAAAGAGTCGGGTAGCCCGTCGCTCAACATGGACGAGATCCGCGCGGTCGCGGAGCTTTTCGATCAGCACGCTCTAACCGAACTCGAGTTCGAGAACGAGAATATACGGGTTCGTTTGAGTAAGGCCGCTGCACCGGTGTATTCCGCAGCGCCCGGTGCATCTCCGCCTCCCATGCCTCCGGCGACCGGTTCAGGACCTTCTGCGACGGCAGCCGAGACAATACCCGACGAGGATGCCGGACTTCACAAGATCGTCTCGCCCATTGTGGGCACTTTCTACCGCTCGCCTGGCCCCGACAAGGATTCTTACGTTTCAGAAGGGAGCCGCGTCACCGCCGAGACGACAGTTTGTATCGTTGAGGCAATGAAGCTCATGAATGAGATACAGGCCGAGGTTGCGGGCGAGGTTGTAAAGATTTACGTAGAAAATGGACAGCCGGTTGAGTACGGCCAGCCACTCTTCGGAGTCAAGAAATAAAGAGTTAGCCACGAATTTCACCAGTTTCACGAATCGGAAATCATTTCTATTCGTGGCATTCGTGTAATTCGTGGCTAAACAGTTTCTGTTATGCGAGAGATTCGCAAAATTCTTATAGCAAATCGGGGCGAGATCGCTAACCGCATTATCTGGACTTGCAAGGAAATGGGCATCCAGACAGTGGCGGTACATTCCGAGGCCGATCGCGAAGCGCTGCACGTACGATACGCTGACGAAGCCCTATGCGTCGGCCCCGCATCCTCGGCAGAGAGCTACTTAAACATCCCGTCGATTATTAGCGCAGCAGAGATTACGAATGTCGACGCCATTCATCCTGGCTACGGCTTCTTGGCGGAATCAGAAACCTTCGCAAAGGTGTGCGAAGATTGCAATATCAAATTCATTGGCCCGACACCCAAAGTGATAGGGATGATGGGCGACAAGGTCGAGGCGCGTCGGACGATGACGGCGGCCGGCGTGCCCATCTTGCCCGGAAGCCCTGAGCCGATCGAGTCGGCGGCGGAGGCTGTCGTGCTTGCCAGACAGATCGGCTTTCCGTTGATAATTAAAGCGGCGGCAGGTGGCGGCGGCCGCGGAATGCGCATCGTGAGGGACGAGTCGGAACTGGCGACGAATCTCGAACTGGCCCAGACCGAAGCGTTGAATGCGTTTAAGAACGGCTCGGTTTATATCGAGCGCTACATAGAGCGTCCGAGACACATTGAGATTCAAGTTCTGGCCGATGAGCACGGCAACGTAATCCACCTCGGCGAGCGCGAATGTACGATCCAGCGTCGTCATCAGAAGTTGCTAGAGGAAGCTCCGTCGCCTGCAATATCCAGGGAACTCCGGGAGGAGATGGGCAAGGTTGCCGTAAAAGCCTGTCAGGAAATAGGCTACTCGAGCGCCGGGACTTTCGAATTTCTCCTCGATGAAGACGACAGTTTCTACTTCATGGAGATGAATACGCGCATTCAGGTCGAGCATCCTGTGACCGAGATGGTGACGCTCGCCGACATCGTAAGAAATCAGATCAGGATCGCCACGGGCGAAAACGTCGGATATACGCAAGATGAAGTACAGATCGTCGGTCACGCGATAGAGTGCCGCATAAATGCCGAAGATCCCGTAAAATTTACGCCGAGCCCGGGTTTGATCACGGCCTTCAACATCCCAGGCGGCCCCGGCGTTCGTGTGGACACGGCCGTTTATCCGGGTTACACCGTTCCGCCTTACTACGACTCAATGATCGCAAAGCTCATCGTTCACGCCCGCACTCGTGAACTTGCAATCGCCCGAATGAGCCGCGCCCTGGACATGATGGTCATCGAGGGGATCAAAACGACGATCCCGCTCCATCAGAAAATCATGGCGGATGAGAACTTCCGAAAGGGTAATTTCTCGACGAAGTTTATGGAAGAGTTCAAGTATTGAAGTTGATATATGACGGCGGATATTTGATAATTTCAGCAGAACAATTATCAATTTGAGCTCGATTGTTCACTATATTTCGTGGTTACCGTGCTCGTTCACGGAGTTACTGCGAGCAAAGGAGAGACTGTTTTAGGTTAGACAAAAATGGCAACAGTAAAAGAAGTAAAAGAACGGATACTGACGGATTACAAAACGCACGGGTCGGACACAGGTTCGTCGCAGGTGCAGATCGCCCTGCTCACTCAGCGAATAAACGAGTTGACCGAGCATTTCAAGATCCACAAGAAAGACAATCACTCGCGACGGGGTCTACTTATCATGGTCTCGCGACGCAGAAAGCTGCTGGATTATCTCAAGCGACGCGATATTAACGAGTATCACGAGATCATCAAGAAGCTCGGCTTGCGTCGATAGATTGAACGGCCGCTTCGGGCCACTACGTATTAGAAAAAAGAACCTTAGCGAAGATTGTGCACCGACGGATGCTGAACGTGACAGCTAGATATAACCTCGGTACAGAATACGGTTCCTACACATCCAGATCGTTTACAAAGGCGATGCGGGCTTCACGAAATGCCCCTTCGCCTTTGTCGTTTTTTGAGGAGAATTGATGCCGAAAAAATATTTGAATGAGTCGATCAAGCTTGGTACACAGGAGCTGATCGTCGAAACAGGCAAGGTGGCCAAGCAAGCGGACGGCTCGGTCGTAATTCGCTACGGCGACACTATGCTGCTCGTAGCAGCCGTAAGTGCTAGGACCGCAAAGGAGGGACTCGATTTCTTCCCGCTGACCGTCGAATATCGAGAGAATACTTTTGCGGCGGGACGCATCCCGGGAAATTATTTCCGCCGCGAGGGTCGGCCAAGTGAGAAAGAAGTCCTCACTTGCCGTATGATCGATCGCCCGGTACGACCTCTTTTCGGAGACGGGTATAGGTTTGAGACGCAGATCGTTGCGTCCGTGATCTCCGCTGATGGTGATAACGATCCCGATGTGATCGCGATAACCGGAGCCTCGTGCGCCCTGTATCTTTCGGATATTCCGTTTGAGAATCCGATCGCAGGCGTACGCGTCGGACTCGTAGACGGAAAATACCTAATCAATCCTACTTACGATGAACGCCGGGAATCGGAGCTCAATCTGATAGTTGCCGGAACCGAAGAGGCGATCTGTATGGTCGAGTGCGAGGCCGAAGAGGTTTCGGAGAAGATCATGGTCGAGGCCTTGATGCTCGCGCACCGCGAGATCAAGCGTCTTTGTGCGTGGCAGAAGGAGCTCGGCAAGGCTCTCGCGATAACAAAGCGTGAATTCTCGCCGGCCATTATAGACGCGGACCTGAATTCAGAGATCGAAAAGAATTGGTCCGATAAGCTTCGCAGGGCGCTCGATTCGACCGGACGGGACAAGATAGAAGTTTACGCTGGTCTGGATGCTCTCAAGAAAGAGGTCGTACAAAGCTATCCGGACGCTGAGCCCGCTAAACGCTCGATGGCTGGCAAGGCCTTCGGCAGCCTGAAGGAGAAGATCTTTCGCGAGGACATGCTCGGCAACAAACGCCGGCCAGACGGACGAAAGTTCTCCGAGATTCGTCCGATCAGCTGCGAAGTTGGCTGGCTTCCGCGTGTTCACGGCTCAGCCTTGTTTACTCGCGGCGAAACGCAGGCGATGGTCACCACAACGCTCGGCACAAAGATGGACGAGCAGTACATGGACGACATCGAAAAGGGTGAGGTAAAGCGGCGCTTTTTGCTGCATTACAATTTCCCGCCTTACTCGGTAGGCGAGACCGGCCGCTTCGGCAGCACGTCGCGTCGTGAGACTGGCCATGGGAATCTCGCGCGCCGCGCCATTCAGTCGGTTCTTCCTGACGAGGCTGATTTTCCGTACACTCTCAGAATCGTTTCGGACATAACGGAATCCAACGGCTCGTCGTCGATGGCGTCAGTCTGTGGCGGCATCCTCAGCTTAATGGACGCAGGCGTGCCGATCAAAAAGCCCGTCGCAGGGGTTGCGATGGGCCTCGTGATGGAGGGAAATCGTTACGCGATACTTTCCGACATCGCCGGCGCCGAAGATCATTATGGCGACATGGACTTCAAGGTAACGGGGACCGAGGACGGCATCACCGCGTTGCAGATGGATATTAAAGTGTCCGGCATCAATGCGATGATCCTTCAAGAGGCCCTCGAGCAAGCACGTAAGGGTCGCTTGCACATACTCGGGATCATGCAGGAAGCCCTTGAGGCCCCGCGTGGAGATATCTCTGAGTTTGCACCGCGGATTATTACACTGAAAATTTCGCCCGACAAAATTCGTGACGTCATCGGCAAGGGCGGATCCGTCATCCGCGCTCTGACCGAAGAAACCGGCGCGAAGATCGACGTATCCGACGATGGAACGATCCTGATCGCGACCGCGGACGGCGCCGCTGCCGAGGAGGCCGTCGCGCGTATCAAGGCGATCACCGCCGAGGCGGAAATTGGCGAGACATATCTTGGGACGGTCTCGCGTATTGTCGATTTCGGTGCCTTCGTCGAGATCATGCCTGGCCTCGATGGACTGCTTCACATTTCTGAGATTTCAGATCGACGCGTTCGCGACGTGCGAGACGAGCTCAAGGAAGGCCAGCAGATCATGGTCAAGTGCATCGGCAAGGAAGGTAATAAGATAAAACTCTCACGCAAGGCGATTCTCGCTGAGGAAAAGGCTAAGGAAGCCGGCGCAGAAGAATAGTCTTATCACTTTCCGGAAATAGAGATCGGTTGCCACGTTGCTGTGGTAACCGATTTTTTTTATCAAGTATCTATAAAAAATTGGGGTTTTTCTGGAAAGTACTATCCTGGGACTCATCGAGAAAGCGTCACTTTCGTCGGGACGCATCGTGCGGTGCGTCCCATTTTTTTGTTAAATTGTGAATTTACACGTCTGCCTTCATAATCGTTAGTTCGAACGTATGTCAGCACCGAATATCGAAACAATAGTCTCGCTTTCCAAGCGTCGCGGGTTCGTTTATCCTGCCTCCGACATCTATGGCGGCCTGGGCTCGTCGTGGGACTACGGCCCGCTCGGCGTGGAACTCGCGAACAATATCAAAAGGAGTTGGTGGAATTGGCTCGTTTATGAGCGGGACGACGTGGAGGGCCTCGATTCGGCGATTATCCAGAATCGGCTTGTGTGGAAATATTCCGGTCACGAAGACACGTTCAGCGACCCGCTAGTCGACTGTCGGGACTGTAATACGCGCCTTCGCGAAGACAAGCTCGAACAAAACGCAGAAGGAAAATTCGTCTGTTCAAATTGCGGCTCGGCCAGCCTGACCGAATCCCGCCCGTTCAACCTAATGTTTCGTACGACCGTCGGAGCGGCGTCCACGGAAGATGACGAGACGGCGCTCGCATACTTACGCCCCGAAACCGCCCAGGGTATATTTACGAATTTCGCGAACGTATTAAACACATCGCGCCGGAAGCTGCCCTTCGGGATTGCACAGGTCGGAAAGGCGTTTCGGAACGAAGTCACTCCGGGGAATTTCATCTTTCGTACGCGCGAGTTCGAGCAGATGGAGATGGAATATTTCGTCCGGCCGGCCGACGCCGCATCGGCACATCAGGAATGGATTGATGGATTTCACGGTTGGATCGCGACGTTGGGAATCTCATCCGACAACCTCAAAGATTACGAACAGACCAAGCAAGAGCTCGCCCATTACAGCGAGCGAACCGTGGATATCCTTTATCGTTTCTTTCCGGAGCGCTCAGATGAGAGCAAGCAATGGGACGAACTCATGGGCATCGCGAATCGAACGGACTACGACCTAAGGGTGCATTCAAAGAAGCCCGAGAACGCCGAAGGGAAACGCGTAAATTCCGATTCTACCGAGGACCTTTCATACTTTGATCCTCAAACAAACGAGCGTTTTTACCCCTACATTATCGAGCCGTCGATTGGAGTGAATCGCACCTTACTTGCTGTGATGATGGACGCATACACCGAAAAAACAAACGACAAGGGCGAGACTCGGGTAATTCTAAGACTCCGCCCCGAGCTTGCGCCGATCAACGTTGCGGTGCTTCCGCTTGCCAAAAACAACGAGGGTATCGTGTCGCTCGCAAAGCAGCTGAAACGTAACCTGCAGCCGTCTATGCGCGCCGTTTACGACGACACGGGCGGGATCGGCAAACTCTACGCCAGGCAGGATGAGATCGGGACGCCATTCTGCGTAACCGTCGATCACGAATCCCTCGAAGACAACACCGTCACCGTCCGCGACCGCGACACTTGGGAACAGACGCGAGTCCCAATTGAGAAGCTTGCAGATCAATTGCGATCTCGTCTTATCGCCAGATAGCGCCCCTTACCGCAGTAATGACAACGCCGCCAGAAAAAATCTCGGCCTTGGCACGCAAAGTTGCTGCCGAAGGCGGCCGCGCGATGCTCGTCGGCGGGTGCGTACGGGACGAGTTGATGGGCGTGACGCCGAAGGACTGGGATATCGAGGTTTATGGTGTGGATCCCGGGCGGCTTCGCACGATCCTTGACGAGACCGGTGAAATTAACGTCGTTGGCGAGGCGTTTTCGGTATACAAGATCGGCGACGACGTTGACGTGTCGATCCCGCGCCGTGAGCGGAAGTCCGGGAGAGGGCATCGCGGTTTTGTTATCGAGGGTGATCCCTCGATGTCGTTCGAGGACGCTTGTCGCCGCCGCGATTTCACAATCAATGCGATCCTGAGAGATCCGCTGACGGGCGAGATCGTCGATCCGTTTGACGGGAGCGGGGATATTGAGCGACGGGTATTGCGTGTGGTATCGCGCAATACCTTCGCCCAGGATAGCCTTCGTGTCCTGCGTGCGTGCCAGTTCGCCGCGAGGTTCGAGTTCGATATCGAGGCGGAAACGATCGAGGTGTGCAAATCGATCGACCTTACCGATCTACCAAAGGAAAGGATCTGGGGCGAGCTCGAAAAGCTCCTTCTGATCGCCCGCAGACCTTCGATCGGGCTGAAATTACTATACGAACTCGGCGTCATAGAACAGCTATTTCCGGAGCTTAACGCACTTCGCTCTGTTCCGCAGGAGCCCGAATGGCATCCCGAGGGCGATGTCGATATCCATACGATGATGGTCGCCGACGAGGCAAGAAAGCTGATCGACGACCTCGACTATCCCCGAAAAGCTGCCGTGATGCTCGGCGCCGTTGCTCACGATTTCGGCAAGCCGCCCACCACCGAGTTTATTGATGGACGTATCCGGTCCCGAGGGCACGATGAGGCCGGTGTAGACCCCGCGATCTCGTTCCTCGAGCGGCTCGGGATCCACACCCTTTATGGCTTCGACGTTCGCCGCGAGGTTGTCGAATTGGTTCGTTTCCATCTGAAGCCCGGCGAATGGTACAAGGCAAAATCGCCAGTCGGCGACGGCGCGTTCCGGCGCCTCGCACGCAGGGTCGAACCCGATCTCCTCTATCGCGTCGCGAAGGCAGACAGTCTCGGCCGGAATCCCGATTGGCTACCTGAAGAAAAGCGATTTGGTTCGGAAGCTCAGGAGTGGTTTATCGGCAAAGTGCGTGCCCTCGCGGTTGAGAGGAAGGCACCGGAGCCGATCCTAAAAGGTCGCCACCTGCTCGAGCTCGGACTTGAGCCGTCGCCACGGTTTCGCGAAATTCTCGATGCAATTTACGAGCGGCAGCTCGATGGAGAGATAACCGATCTAGACGAGGCGATCGCGGCGGCGCGAGATGGACTCGGGTAAGTTATCGTCGTTCCTGGAGTTCTTTCTCTGCGAGCTCGGCCAGGACATTTTCATGTTTGACGTCGACGCGCAGTCGTCGATAAAGACTCATCCACTGATTGGCAATCCACGGGATTACGAAGAACGCTATTACCCATCCACGCCAATCATCAATCAGGAGTCGAAAGCCCGTCAGGACTAATAAGCCAAGGGTCACCCAGTGACTGAAGCAATACTCGCAAGTGAAAACATAGAAGAATTTTCGTTCTATTAGCGTCCGGCAGCTTTTACTTCTTTTCTCGCATTGCTCGTGCATCTCTGCAAAGATTTCCTCTTGTGTCACCGTCCACGCTATACTCGCGGCGACGATAGAGAGAATCAGCGTCCAGAAGATTTGTTCAAGCATCGAGATTTAAGATAAGTCTGCGGCCGACGACCAGCCGCAGCAAATCTGCGTTAGACAGTCTACGCCTTGCCTTCGAGAAACGCCTTCAGCCGTCGCGAACGCGAAGGATGTCGGAGCTTGCGCAGCGCTTTAGCCTCGATCTGCCGAATGCGTTCGCGCGTCACCGCAAAGTGTTGTCCGACCTCTTCCAGCGTGTGCTCGGAGCCGGTGTTTCCCAGGCCGAAACGCATTTTAATCACTTTCTCCTCGCGTGGTGTTAGCGTAGCGAGAACCTCATCGGTAATTTCCCTAAGGTTAGAGAAAGTTACAGACTCCGCCGGGTTCAAGATCGAGCGATCTTCGATGAAGTCTCCAAGATGCGAGTCTTCTTCTTCGCCGATCGGCGTTTCGAGCGAGATGGGTTCCTGGGCGATTTTCAAAACCTTTCGAACCTTTGATACCGGAATATCCATTCGCTTTGCGATCTCTTCGGAGGTAGGCTCGCGCCCAAGCTCCTGCACCAGTAAGCGAGATGTACGAATCAGCTTGTTGATCGTCTCGATCATGTGAACAGGGATACGAATCGTACGCGCCTGGTCGGCAATCGCACGTGTGATTGCCTGCCGAATCCACCATGTCGCGTAGGTTGAGAATTTGTATCCGCGCCGCCACTCGAACTTATCGACCGCCTTCATTAGGCCGATATTTCCTTCCTGAATGAGATCGAGGAATTGCAGCCCGCGATTCGTGTACTTCTTAGCGATCGACACAACGAGTCGCAAATTGGCCTCGACCAATTCGCGTTTCGCCTTGTTCGTTTCGAATTCACCGACGCTGATGACCTTGTAGGAACGCTTGATCTCGACAGCCGGCAAACGATACGTCGATTCGATCTCGGCGATCGCGGCGCGTTCCGCCGTTCGTTTGCCAACCAGTTCCTTCTTGGCGGCACCCGTCGGCTTTTTCGAGAGTTTGTCCTCAACTCTGCCGAGCGCGCGCTCGTGCTTACGAAGGTCCTCGACCACCTTTCGAATTGAGGCAATCAAGAGCTGTAACGCCCGCTCCGTTAGGTTGAGGTTCTTAACTTCCTGCGCAATTTCCAACCTCTGTCTCGCAGTATCGCGGCGAAGCCGACGAAGCTTTTTCGTAACCTTGCCGTCCAGTTTTTCTTGCTCCTTCATCAACGCATTCCACGTTTTTTGAGCAGTTTGAAAATTCTGCGAAATGTTGCCGATACCCTCGAGCGTCCACCGCATGTACTCCTCGGCCTTGTCTTCCTCAACGGAGATATCTGCCTGCTCGGAGAAAACGACGGTCTCGCGAATGCTCGACTTGTGGGCGATTAGATCTTCGCCGATCCTTAGCAGTCGCTCGATAGCAATAGGCGAGCGAAAGATAGCTTTATGCGTTTTGATCTGGCCGCGCTCGATGCGTTTCGCGATGACGACCTCGCCTTCGCGATTAAGAAGCGGGACGATTCCCATCTCGCGCAGGTAAAGCCTTACCGGATCGTTCGATTTATCCAGGGCGCCGGCCGAAAGGTCGAGATCGATATCATCATCCTCGGCCTCTTCTTCTTCTGCTTCGCTGTCGTCAAGCGTAAGGGTCGTGGCCGCCCGCTCAATGAGTTGTGCGTCGCTCTCAGCGACAGAGATGTTTGCTCCCTCGAGACGATCGAGAACGTCCTCGAGATCGTCAGCCGATAAAATGTTCTCCGGAATCTGCCGATGAAGCTCGTCCAGGCTCAGAAACTTCTTACGTTTGCCGAGGGCTACCAGCCGGTCCATTAAATCTTCTTTCTCGTCGTAATCTGCCATAAATGATTGCAAGTAAATGGGTTACAATGACCTAGTAATCAAGTCCTGGTAACGATTAATACGCTCCGACGCACTTGTTTGTTCGGAAAGCGGCGTCTTGGCTAAATCGATAAGTATATCACAGCTCGGCGATGTGCCTCTTCAACACGCCCTGGAGGCGCCGCAAATCGAGCTGTTCGTGGGTCAGTTGCGCGATCCGCTCAGAATCATTTGTCTGCTCAGCAAGCACCGCGTCGCGACTCAGCTCCGCTATTCGGTGATCGATCGCCATATAGCGCAGCGTGGCCGCGTCTTTCTCAGCTTTCTGCCGGACGGCGTCCATAACTTCGTCCTGATCGCGCCCAGGTGCGTCCGAGAGCAGCTCATGCACCAGACTGACGGCCGACTCGTCATCGCCTATATAGTTAAGAAGCGATTCGGCATCGATGTTGTTGCCCGTATTATGAATATCGAGGTACGCCGCAAAGAGGTCAGCGGTCGCGAGATTCTCGTAGTCGCTCCTCTCGATCGTGGGCAGGATAATATCGCGGAGTTCCCGATCAAACGTGAGCAGTCCGAGCAGGCGGCGCTCAGCAATCGTAACTTTGGCGAGGGCAATTCGAGCGACCTTTCCCGCGGTCCGTTCTACGTTGTGGTAAGCTCCACTTTTTAGCGTCGACCAGAGTTCCTTTTTCAATGCAGAATCGTCCACTCGGAAGTAGGTCATCGCCTGATCGAAGCTTTCCCGACGTTGGACAGAATTATTGATGGTAAGCAGCAGGGGCAGAAACTCCTCAATAGCCTCGGCCTTCTGCTTGGCATTATTAAGGTTGCGTTCGCGAACGGACGCGTCGAGCGCAAAGCGCAGAAACGGCGTCGCCTTGCCCCGGCGGTCGTTGTAGGCATCGACACCGTTTTCGCGTATGAAATCGTCGGGGTCTTTTCCGTCCGGCAGCACCAGAACCTTTACGTCGAAATTTTGCGGCAGCAGATGATCGATGGCCCTACGAGCGGCCTTCACACCCGCCGAATCGCCGTCGTAGTTGATCACAACCTTCTGTGTAAAGCGATTTAGCAATTTTGACTGCTCGGGCGTAAAGGCTGTGCCGAGACTTGCCGCGACGTTTGTTATCCCGAACTCCGCAAGCGCGATCAAGTCAAGATAACCCTCAACGAGAATTGCGAACCCCTTTTTTCTTATCGCATCTTTGCCTTGAAAGAGGCCGTAGAGATGCTCGCCCTTCGTGTAAGCCGGCGTCTCAGGCGAGTGTAGATACTTCGGCTGGTCGTCGCCCATTGCCCGTGCTCCAAAGGCGATCGGCCGGCCGTTGACGTCTAGGACCGGAAACATTATGCGCCCGCGAAAGCGATCGAAGGTCCTCTCTTTCTCTTCATTCACCGACACGAGGCCCGATTCGACGATCGCCTTCTCGTCTGCACCTGACTCTCGTAGGACGGTAAACAGGCCGTTCCACGAGTCGGGCGAAAAGCCGATGCGGAACTGCTTTTGGATTTCGGCCGTTATGCCGCGTTGCTCGAGATACGCGCGGGCAGCGGTCGCCTTCGCATTCTTTTTTTGGAGCTCGGATTCCCAGTAGCCGAGCGCAACCTGATTTAGCTCGATGACCTGATCGGCAAGCTGTTTTTTCTCCTCGCGTTTCTTTTTCGAATTTTCGTAACTGACGTCGTCGACCGGCTCGGGCAGCATCACACCGGAGATCTCGGCGACGCGTTTAACCGCCTCGGGGAAGTTCAGTCCTTCCATTTCCATGAGGAAGTTATACGCCGTCCCGCCTTTGCCGCACCCGAAACATTTGTAGAAGCCCTTAGAAGGGTTCACTGAAAAAGACGGCGTCTTCTCCTGATGAAATGGACAGCACGCCATCCAGTTCGCACCCTTTTTCTTCAGATCCTGCGCATACGGCTGTATGATCCGCACGAGATCGGCACGGTTCTTGAGATCGTCGATGAAGTATTGAGGGTAGAGCATCTATTTCTTGGGCGGCAGAATCCAAAACTCGGCGTAGTGAAATATGTCACGTTTGCCGTACGTTATTCGAATCTGTTTACGCGGAACGGCAAAGTCCTTTGTAAGCGTTTCAATCCAGCGCCTTGCATCTTCTCTTTCGGTTCTGCGAGAAGAACTGTGAATAATAACTTTACCTGTATGAGAACGGTTATCCTTCAACAATTTGGCATACACGGCAGGGGCAAACGTAGGACATACTCCGTCGTCACCGTAAGAATCAAAGAGAAAAGCCTTCGAGAGATCGGGCTCTTCCATCAACCACAAGCTGCCTTTTTCGGAAATTTCGCTGCCGTTTTGAAGGACATAGAACGTACCCCTTGCCTCGTTTGATTCGGCCCCGCGATAGAGGTTGAAGCGGGTCAAATCCTGTCCCTGCCTCTGAAGCGTCTTGAGAATTAAATTTCGATAATAAGTTGCTTGAGCCGGTGAATTTCTCTTTGGGTGGAGTATGATGTATGCCTCTGCATCCGGATTGGCCTTGACCCGCGAAACAAGGCTATCGAGTCGGGCAAGCAGTTCCTCGCAAGTGATCCGTTCAAACTCGTCAACTTTGGGATTCTGCGAGAAGGCGGGAACCCACAGCGAAAATACAAATAACAAAATAGAAAGTGCCTTTTTCATTGCTTCAACTCCGCGACCGTAGCTCCATGACCGCCCTGGTTTGAAGGAGCAAATTCGAACTTCTCGACGAGGTCGCTGTCCTTGAGGAAGTGATGAACGTAGTTCTTGAGGGCGCCGGTGCCGAAGCCGTGAATAATGCGGACGCGAGGTGCCGAGGCCATGTAGGCATCGTCGAGAAAGCGGTCGAGCTCATATTCGGCGTCGGCGGTTGTTTTGCCGATTAGGTTGAGTTCGGCGTTGATGTCGGCAGCGTCGATGGGCCGGTCAAGGGCGGCGCCGCCAGCAGGTTTCCGCGCCTGAGTGTGGTTGGGAGCCGAGGCAGCGGGTTCGGCCAGATGCAGGTCGGCGAGCTTTTCGCGGAGGCGCATGCCGCCGACAAGTACCTCGGCGTTTTGCTTATCGAGCTTTTCTACCGTGCCGACGTTTCCGAACGATGTGATAACTCGGGAACCGATAGCTATCGCGGAATCACCTAAGTTAGCAGCTCGTGTCGCAGCGTGCGGCGAAAGGTCAAGGGCTGAGGCAGGTGGTTCTGCCTTCCTCGTAATCACGGCGCGATTCAACTCAGCCTTACGTGACAGCCGTTCTTTCTCCAGTTTATTCCTCAACGCCTTGTCCTCGATGGTCTTCATGAAGGCCTTCGATTGGCGATCGAATTCCTCAACGGCACTCGCGAGCTCGCCCTGGAATTCCTTTTGACGCACTTTTTCCTTCTTAATTGCCTCAACTTCGAGAGAGCCGTATTTCAGGGCGACAGCTTCACGTTCCTCTTCGAGGGCGATGCGAAGGTCCTCCGCCTGGCGAGTCTCGTCCTGAAGCTTGGCGAGATAGCGTTCGGCCTCCTGAGCCGAGACATCAAGCCCGGAACGCGCGTGCTCGATCACGCTGTCGTTAATGCCAAACCGCCGTGCGATCTCGATGCCCGAGGACGCACCGGCGAGCCCTAGCAGGAGGCGGTAGGTCGGCTGCAAGGTCTTTTCGTCGAATTCGACCGACGCGTTTATAACGCTTTCGTCGTTCGCCGCATACATTTTCAAACCGCGATAATGCGTCGAGGCGATGACATGTGCTCCGCATTCGCGGCGGAAGTGATCAATGATTGCAACGCCAAGGGCCGAGCCTTCCTCGGGATCGGTGCCGGTTCCAGCCTCGTCGAGGAGTATGAGAGACGGCGAAACGCAGTCGTCCATCATAGAGGCGATATTCGACATATGAGAGGAGAACGTAGACAGGTTTGCCGTCAGGGACTGCTGATCCCCGATATCGGCGAGGACCGAACGATAGAAGGGAATTCGCGCCTCGGCTGCGGGCACCGGCAGGCCGCAGATCGCCATCAGGCTAAGCAGACCGGCGGTCTTGAGTACGACCGTTTTCCCGCCTGCGTTCGCGCCCGAAATAATCATCACGGAGCGTTCGGTCGAAAGTGTAAACGATGACGGGACGATTGCGACTGAAGCCGATCTCAGGTTTTCTTCCAGCAGCGGATGCCGTGCTTCGAAAAGATCGAGCGTAGCATCCTCGATGATATCGGGGACGACAGCGTCGAACTTTCGCGCAAACTCCACCTTCGCCTTAATCGCGTCGAGTTCGGTTACCGCTTCGACTGAGGCCTCTATTGCAGGCAGCTGTTCTCGAAGTAGTTCTGTAAGAGCAAATAGTATTCGAGCGATCTCCCGCTCTTCCTTGCCCTTTAGATTTTGCAGCTCGTTATTTGCTTCGATAGCGGCAAGCGGTTCGACGAAAACCGTCGACCCCGAGGAAGAGAAGCCGTGCGCGACACCCGCAACCTTGCCGCGAAAATCTGTCTTGACAGGAATAACGAACCGGTCGTTCCTGACGGTTACGATTTCGTCCTGAATCGAGCTTCCCGCCGCACGCATTGCGGACTCTAGAGATTTTGTAAGGCGAAGGCGCTGCGAGTTGATCTCACGGCGGAGCTTAGCCAGCTCCGGTGACGCGTCGTCGTTGATCTCGCCGCCCGGCAAAATTTTTCGTGTGATCTGCTCAGTCGCGGACATTAGCTGCGGCGATATGTCCTCCACTAAACGCCAGAGATTCGGTGCGTGATCTTTCTCAGCTGATATGGCCGAACGCGCAAAGTGCGCCTGCGTAGCAAGACGGGCGATCTTAAGAAGCAAGTTCGGCTCCAGAGCAGTGTTTGCAATGCCCAGGATGGCGACCGAATCTTCTGGATCCTCAAGCCCGCTGAAGTTCCACGCGAGCTGTTTGTCTTCACTCAGGAAGATCGTCTCGGAGATAGCGGCGAGCTCGGCGTCGAGCTCAATGCGCGAAGCGAGCGGGCGAACGGATTTCAGACGATTGGCGCCCATCGATGTCTGCGCAAGGCGAGCGATGAGGCCTAGGAGGCGTGGAAATTCAAGTGTTTCGATCGAATAATTCATTCGAAAAATTTCTGCCAAGTCGCGCGTACCCGGCGGTCAGGGAAGGAATCTCTCGCGAACCTCCTGCGTCGGGATCATGCAAACATCTTTCTTACCAAACAGCTGGTATCGATACTCGGCGAATCTCGAGTACGCCCAATCACGCGCAGCTTGGGGCAGAATATTGAACGCCCGGGCCAGCGAAAATACACCTCCCAGACCTGAGGCGATTCTAATTGCTGCATCGGAACGGAGAAAAGCTCGGTCACCCTCGATCAAGACGATTGATTCTACATCTTCGCTGATGGCATGCTGCTCGCGTAGTTTATGGCCGAACTCGGATTGCAATGGTGCAAATCTAAATCTTGCAGCCTTGTCATAGCGAATGATGAAATTCACCGCGCCGTTGCAAAAATTACACACGCCATCGAAGAGCACTATCGGCTGCATAATTAAATTCTACCGCATAGCTTGCCACGACTTGAGCGCGGGCGGATTGTAATTTTTTGTAAAGGTTTACCGCCCGATGGGATGTCGCTTGGCAAGGGGAAACTTTTTCTTTATTCTGTCCGTAAACGATAATTCGATATCGAATCCGTCTTTTACGTATCTAGGCAAAGTTATGAAAATAGAGCATCTAATGCTTTTGCTAGCGGCTATCTGCGTATTTTCAGGCTCGGGGCTGAATGCACAGAGTTACGCGATTACCAACGCACGCGTCGTGACGGTGTCGGGACCGGCGATTGAGAAGGGCACGGTGGTAGTCCGGGATGGCGTCATTATCTCGGTCGGCGCAGACGTGAGGCCTCCGGCTGACGCACAGGTCTTCGACGCGACCGGCCTGACCGTTTATCCGGGCTTTATTGATTCGTTGACGAATCTTGGCCCCGCCCAGACGCGTCCGGCTGCACCAACCGGCGGAGGTCCGGGAGCGGCTGCGGCGGCTGCCGCGGCAACACAGCAGCAGCCTACGTCGAACTCGAATTACCCAGCGGGCCTGCGACCGGAAGAGGCGGCTATGACCGACCTCCGGGCAGGCGAGGCGCAGTTTGAGTCTGTGCGGAACGCAGGCTTCACAACGGTGCTAACGACCGGCAGGACAGGCATCTTCACTGGGCAATCGCTGGTTGTTAATCTTGCGGGCGATTCGGTTTCTACCATGGTGGTCAAGGAGCCATTTGCCCAGCACGTCTCGTTCACTACCCTCGGCGCAACTTATCCGCAGTCGCTGCTTGGAACTTTTGCTGCCTTACGACAAATGTTCCTCGACGCGAGGCGGCTTCAAGAGACGCAGCGAATTTATGCGGCGGATCCGAAGGGCATCCGCCGACCCGCGAGTGATAAATCCTTAGAGGCATTGTTTCCTGCGATCAACGGGCGATTGCCGGTCGTGTTCAACGCACAGACTGAAATTCAGATTATCCGGGCGCTCGACTTAATCAAGGAGCTGAATCTGAAAGGCATCATCGCCGGCGGCCAGGAAGCGGGAAGTATCTCCAACCGACTGAAGGCCGCGAATGTTCCGGTGCTGCTCTCGCTAAATTTTCCAAAGCGGACGGCCGCGGCATCGCCTGATGCCGATCCCGAGCCGATGGACACGCTTCGACTGCGTGCTGAAGCGCCGAAGGTTGCGGGCAAGCTCGCGGCTGCGGGCGTAAAATTTGCTTTTCAATCCGGCGCTCTCACGTCGATCAGTGACTTTTTCGCAAACGCGGGTAAGACAGTTGAGGCCGGTTTAAGTCGTGAGGCTGCGGTTCGTGCGATGACGCTGTCGGCGGCGGAGATTCTCGGCGTCAACGATCGCCTCGGCTCGATTGAGGTTGGCAAAATCGCTAATCTGACACTCGTGAAGGGAGACCTTTTCGGGCGGGACAAGTTTGTTCCGCAGATTATCATCGACGGGAAGGTGTTTGAGCAAAAAGAGTCTCCGCGTCCTCCGGCGGGCAGTTCTCGCGGCCAGGGAACCGCTGGTACACCGGCGGCGAATGAGGCCAATATTGGCGGCGTCTATTCGATCAATATTGAAATTCCGGGACAGGCATTGTCGGCGACGCTGAGTTTCTTTCAGTCGGGCTCGGCCTTCACGGGCACCATGGTATCGCAGCTTGGTACGACCCCCTTTAGCGACGGCCGAGTGTCGGGTAATAACTTCACGTTCTCCGGCGTAGTTCAGTTTGGTGGTGCAAATCTTGACGTTACAGTTAGCGGCCGCGTCTCCGGCAACGAGATTTCCGGCACCGTAACGACTCCTCAAGGTCCCGCCAATTTTACGGGGACCAAGACTCCATAGGCGCGAGGCAAAAGTAGAAAGGAAAAAAGCAAAATGATGCGAAAGGCAGTTGTTTTTTTAATATTGGCGGCTATCACGGGGATTTCGCCAGCCCTCATTTTCGGGCAATCCGGAACCGATGTCCTCATCAAGAGTGGAACGGTGATGACCGCGACAAAAGGCACGCTCGAAAACACTGATGTCCTCATCCGTGGCGGCAAGATCGCTCGAATCGGTAAGAATATTTCGGCCGGCGGCGGAGTTCGCGTCATCGATGCGACGGGAAAATTCGTTACGCCGGGAATTATCGATTGCCATTCGCATTCGATGCTCGATGCGATTAACGAAGGAGCTTTCTCGGTGACCTCGATGACCGCCGTTCGCGATATGCTCAATCCGACCGATATCGCTATTTATCGGGCATTAGCGGGCGGTGTGACGGTGGGAAATCTGCTCCACGGCTCGGCAAATTCCATTGGTGGGCAGAACACGACGGTAAAATTTAAGTGGGGCCATCCCGTTGAGGATTTTCCGATTGCGGATGCTCCGCCAGGGATTAAGTTTGCGATGGGCGAGAACGTGAAGCGAGCAACGTCCTTCCTGCCGCCGGGCACGCCGCAGCGTTATCCACGCACTCGGATGGGCGTGATTGAGGTGATGCGCGACGCCTTCCTGCGAGCCAAGGACTACCGTCAGGCGTGGGCCGATTTTAATGCAAAGAAAACCCGCGTGCCCCCCCGGAAAGACCTGGAGCTTGAGCCGCTCGCGGAGATTCTCGAAGGCAAACGCATCGTCCACGCGCACGGTTATAGAAGCGACGAGCATCTAAACCTCCTGATGCTCGCGGACGAGTTCGGTTTCAAGGTTGCAACGCTGCAGCACGGGCTCGAGGCATATAAGATCGCTCCGGAAATCGCCAGGCGCGGTACGGGCGTCTCGATCTTCGCGGACAGCTGGAGCTATAAGCTCGAGGCCTACGACGCGATCCCTTATAACGCTTACATTCTTTGGAAGAACGGCGTGAACGTCTCGATCAACTCTGATTCGGACGAGCGCATGAGGCGTCTAAATCTCGATGCAGCAAAGGTAATGAAATATGGCGGCGTGCCGGAAGCAGATGCCTTCAAGATGATTACGATCAATCCCGCGATGCAGCTCGGAATCGACAAGCGCACGGGCTCAATCGAAGTTGGTAAAGACGCGGATATCGCGATCTGGAATGCGCACCCTTTCAGCGTTTATTCACGGGTCGAGACGACGATGATCGAGGGCGAGATCCTGTTCGACCGGGCGAGAGATGCTCAGATGCGAACGGAGATGGCGAAAGAGAGAGAAGCTCTCGAAAAGCTCGAAGTCAACAAAGCTCCCGGAGCGGACGGTACGTCTCCGCCGGTGCCTCGCGAACGCCGTCGGGGCGATCGTGACGAGGCGGATAGGGAGGGCGATAACCAATGATGAATGCAGAATGCAAAATGCAGATTTTTGGAAAGTTTGTTCTGGCGTCGTTTATCGTCGTTCTTCTCAGTATTTCCTCTCTAGCCCAGAATGACGGCACGGAGCAAAACGCAACCGGACGGGCCGGAACATTTGCGATCGTAGGCGCCCGGATAGTCACTGTTTCGGGAGCGGTAATTGAGAATGGAACGGTCGTAATTCGCGATGGCAAGATTGCCGCCGTTAGCGCGGGCGCCGCCGTTCCCTCGGGTGCCGAGCGGATTGACGGTAAGGGCCTGACAGTTTTCCCTGGGCTGATAGACGCGGCTACTGCGGTTGGACTTTCTGAAATCGGGCAGGGCGTTAACGCCTCGGTCGACATTTCCGAAGTTGGGCTGCTAAACGCTAATTCGAAGGCTATCAACGGTATTCATCCGCATTCGGCGCACGTCAATGTAACCCGCGTTAACGGCATTACGACCGTTCTCTCGGCGCCAACCGGCGGCACGATCGCAGGGCAGGCAGCAGTCATCAATCTGAACGGCGCGACGCCGGAAGAGATGGCCGTCGTTCGAGAATTTGGACTCGTTGTTAATTTTCCGCGCGTGACGATTGGCGGCGGTTTCGGCGGATTCTTTCAGCAGCAACCGCCGGTGGAATTTTCCGAGGCCGTCAAACGACGGGACCAGCAGATCGATGATCTCAAGAAGCTTTTCAGAACCGCAGAGAACTACCTGCGAGCGAAAGATGCCTACGCGAAGGATAAATCGCTCCCTTTTCCTCCAATTGACCTCCGTCAAGAGGCGATGGCGCCATACATGCGCGGAGAGCGGCCAATATTATTTGCGGCCGAGCGCGAACGAGACATCAGGGCGGTCGCCAAATTTGCTTCTGAAATGAAGATCAAGGCGATCATTATGGGTGGCCAGGAGGCATGGAAAGCGGCGGATGATCTCAAGAAGAACAATATCCCGGTCGTTTACACTCACATCTACTCACTACCGGTCCGAGACGACGACCCATACGATTACCTTTTCGAGGCTCCCGCGAAAATGGCGGCGGCGGGCGTGAAGTTTGCTATTGGGACAGGCGACAGTGGAGCTGAAGTTCGGGATCTGCCTTACCACGCGGGGCTTGCCGGAGCCTATGGGCTATCTAAGGATGAGGCTTTGAAATCCGTCACGATATATCCAGCGGAAATTCTCGGAATCGCCGATCGCTTGGGCACCATCGAGGTCGGTAAGGTTGCAAATCTCGTTGTGGCTGACGGGGACATCTTGGAGCCGCGAACGAACATCAAGCACATCTTCATCGCGGGACGACTGATTCCGCTAACGAGCCGACACACACGGTTGTTCGACGCTTTCAAAGATCGGAAGTAGGCTACTTTTGTGGTATCGCATCGCCTTCGTTAAAGAATTCGAGGGACGCAGAATTCAGACAGTAACGTTTGCCGGTGGGCGGCGGTCCGTCGGGAAAAACGTGGCCCTGATGGCCGCCGCAACGTGCGCAGCGGATCTCGACGCGGCGCATTCCATAAGCTGTATCTTCGATCTCGTCCAGATGTTCACGGTCGTAAGGGGCGTGGAAAGACGGCCAGCCTGTTCCAGATTCGAATTTCGTTGACGATGCGAACAATGGCAGCCCGCACAGCCGGCACGCGTACGTCCCTTCAAGCTTATTGTCGAGAAGCGTTCCGCAAAACGACGGCTCGGTCCCGTGATCGAGAAGGATCCGATATTCCTCTTCGTTCAGATCTTGCGCGAGTCGCTCGATTTTCTCCTGATCGAGCGGCATGATGTCGTAACCAGAATCCGATTTCGTCATGAGAGTTTTTTCTCCAGCTTCCTTAGACGTTGGGCCATCTCGCCCAGCTTCCTGTATGCCGCGGTGGACCGCAGCCAATCCTTGTTATCAAATCCCGGAATCCCCGAAATGACTTTCCCCGGTTCTACGTCGTGACTTGTAGCGGATTTTGCCGTGATTACCGCGTCGTCGCCGACCGTGAGATGCCCGGCAATCCCGACCTGGCCGGCGAGTATTACGCGTTTGCCGATCACTGAGCTTCCGGCGAGGCCAGTCTGAGAGCAGATGAGCGCATCTTCATCGACCGTGCACGAGTGACCGATCTGGACGAGGTTATCGATCTTTGCGCCGCGTTTGATTCTCGTTTCCCCGACCGAGGCGCAATCGATCGCGGTATTCGCCCCGATCTCGACATCGTCCTCGATCACTACGCGACCGGTTTGCGGAATCTTGAGCCATCGCTTCGCTCCCGTTTTTGCATAGCCAAATCCGTCTGACCCAATCGTAGAATTGTTGTGAATGATGCAATCCCGGCCGATCTCGCAGTTTTCACGAATTGAAACACCTGAATGAATCGTCGTGCCCTCCGCAATCTTGACTCCGGGATAGATCGTGACGTTTGGCATTATCCGCACTCGTTCCCCGATTAAGCACTCCGCGCCTATTACGACATTCGCGTGTATCTCGACATTCTCCGCGACGTTTGCCGAAGAGTCGATCACCGCGGCCGGATGAATGAACGGCTGTACATTCGGCTCCGGAACGAAAACGTGCATCGCCATCGTATGAGCGACGTAGGCATCGCCTGATCTAAGGATAGCTATATCCTCACGCTCGATTTCTACGCCGGTGCTGACGTATATCGCTGCGGCCTTGGTCGTCGCAACCTGAGGCGTGTATTTGGGATTCGCGAGAAAGGTGACGTCACCCGCACCTGCTAGCTCCATCGGAGCAGTGGAGGTGATTTCGAGATCGGGCGCGCCGCGTTCGATCTGCGAATTCGTAAGTTTTGCGAGCTCGTCGAGTCTCATCTATTAAGGCAGTTCTTGAAAAGCCGGCCGCTGATGTGCAACACTAGTTTTAACAAACAAATTGGCCTCAAGCGAAAGGAGCACAACTCTTTCCAACTCTCCGCAGCGTTTTTTCTTACCTATCAAGGAGCATCCGGATTATGAATCAAACCTCGATCGACGCGTCGAAAGCGAAAAACACTTCAACAAATGAGCGGCCTAAAGTTGGCAAGTACGAAACGCTCGACGGACGACTTTTTGCGAAGCCTGCGATAAGTCGCTGGCACAATTTAATTTGTACAAACTTCGTATCGGCTCTTGGCAGCCGCGTGCATCGAAGCTCTTGCGAGGTTTACGCGTGCGATATGCAGGTGCAGCTCGGGCGTGACTCGGTGTGCTTTCCGGATGTCATTGTCGTCAAAGGGGAAGCTGAATTTGCGGACCAAAACGCCGAGATTCTTACAAATCCCACCGTTGTGGTTGAGATCTTCTCCTCGTCTTCCAAATCCTCCTATCGTGCGCAGAAGCTCGAAGGTTTTCTCGCAGTTCCCAAACTCAAGGAATGCCTCTTGGTGAGCGAAAGCGAAATGCGAGTCGAGCATTACGCCTGGCAAAATGCGAAGCAGTGGATCTATCGGATCTACAATGAGCGCGAGGACGTGATCTCGCTCGATTCGATTAACTGCAAGCTCTCGCTATCGGAGATTTACGCGCAGGTGAATCTTCGCGAGTCCGAGTTGAATTTCAAAGCAGCCAATTAACTACATTAGGTTTACGGGATCTATCTCGACGAACGCCGATTTTCGATCGAGCCCACGTCTCTCTGCCTCTGCAATACCTGCGTCGAGTACCGAACGCAGGGTTTTTCTGCTCGCGGATTTGAGCACTATCTGCAGACGAAATTCATTCTTCAAACGCGAAAGTGAGGCCGGCGCCGGCCCGAGAATCCGCACTTGCTTACCAGTGTTAGCCGTGTCGAGAGAGCGTCGCAGCAGGTTTGCACTTGCCATCGCAGTCGCGTAGTCGCGATGTTTGATCAATATCACGGCGAGCACAGAAAGCGGGGGATAGCCGAGCCGCTCGCGAAATCGAATTTCCTCGCGATAAAAGCCGTCGTAGTCCTGCGCAACAGCGTGGCGAAGAGCATAGTGTTCCGGATAGTAGGTCTGTATCAAAACGCGGCCACGTTTCTCGCCTCGACCGGCACGCCCCGCAACCTGCGTGATCAACTGAAACGTTCGCTCCGCCGAACGTAGATCCGGCAATCCGAGTCCAATGTCTACGGAGACTACGCCTACGAGCGTCACCCTGGGAAAATCATGTCCTTTAGCTATCATCTGCGTGCCGACCAACATGTCGACTTCGCCGGCTGCGAAGTTGAGCAATATAGAATCGAGCTCGCCCTTACGCGCCATCGAGTCACGGTCGACGCGCTCGATTCGCATCTCGGGAAATTTTTTCACAAGCTGATCCGCTATGTTCTCTGTTCCCTCACCAACAAAATATAAGAATTTGCTTTGGCACTCCGGGCAAGTCGATGGCGTCGGTTCCCGATAGTTACAGTAATGGCAGACCATCACGTTGTCCCGGCGGTGAAAGGTGAGCGTGATGTCACAGTTCTTGCATTTAATGGTTTCGCCGCAGCCCCGACACAGTACAAACTGCGAGAACCCGCGCCGGTTGAGAAGAATAATCACCTGCTCGCCGCGCTGATATGTTTCACGTATGGATCCGATCAGTTCGGGTGAGAGCGCCACGTCCTTGCCAAAGCGTTTGAAGACCTCGCGCATGTCGATGATCTCAGCCTGCGCAAGTCCTAGAGATCCAATGCGTTCCGGCATTGAGAGATATGTGTACTTTCCCGTCTCCGCATTGTAGAAGGACTCCATCGATGGCGTAGCACTGCCCAGAACAACGACGGCCCCGGCATTGTGGGCTCGCATTACCGCGACATCGCGCGCGTTGTAAAATGGCGACTCGTGCTGGCGGTAGGATGCGTCATGCTCCTCGTCGACAATCACCAGGCCGATATTTTCAAGCGGCGCAAAAACAGCACTGCGCGTGCCGATGACGATTCGCGCGTCGCCGCGGCGAATCCGATTCCACTCATCGAAGCGCTCCCCGGACGATAGATTTGAATGAAGGATCGCGACCTCTAATCCGAAAACGCTTCGCAGACGCCGTGAGAATACGGGCGTTAGTGCGATCTCCGGTACGAGCATCATTGCGCTGCGCCCATTAGCCAAGGCGTGCTGCATTGCGCGGATATAGACCTCCGTTTTTCCGCTGCCGGTCACGCCGTGAAGCAGAAAGGCAGCGTAGACGCCATCGCTGCTCAGCGCAGTCGTGATGGCTTCAAGGGCAGCGGCTTGAGAGCTTGAAAGGTCGAAGTCCTGCCGTGTCGGGATGATCGCCCTCGCCAGCGGGTCACGACGCTCATCGGCAACGAAAATCTCGAGAAGGCCGGCTCGTGCAAGGGTATTCAAAGGGGATGCGCTTACTCCAGTGGCTTCGATGAGGTCGGTGAAAAACATTTCACCTCCATTGCTCGTGAGTGTATCGAGAATACGGGTCTGGACGCCTGTTAACGGTTTGTCCGCCTGGGCTCCGGCGGTTCGCCGTACGGCCTTTCGCCGCTTGGCCCGGACCGAGTCGGCATTGATCCCGGCGGGCAAGCTGGCTTTCAGCATCTCGCCCCAAAAACTCGCGTAGTAGTCGGCGGTCCACTTTGTAAGCTCGAGAATCTCCGGCGTGATCAGCGGCGGGACGTCGAGGATCGCGCTTATATTTTTGATTTTCTCTTCTTGCAGTTCGGAGTTTTCCGACAGCGTATCGAGAATCTCGACCAGATATCCAGTGATATTTCTTCTACCGAAGGGCACCGACACTCGTGCACCGGCCTTCGCCTCGGTCAGGAGCTCATCGGGAAGACGGTATGTGAAGGTCTGTCGAAGCGGGAGCGGCAGGGCCACCTCAGCGTACTTGTCTTTCGGTTTCGAGAGTGGCTCTAAAGGCGTTTGTTGCATCGATGCGACGAAATGATAACCTATCGGGGAACCTTTGACGAGAATCAGCGTCTAATCGGAACTATGGACGATTTTCTTCAGCCGCAGGAAAAAAGGCGTGGGCTTAATCCTGTATTTATCATCGGTGCGCTCGTCGGCGCGGCGCTTTTGGGCGGGGCGATCTATCTGATTTCGCTTAAGCCGTCGATGGAAGATCAGACTGCGCAGATTCTGGCCGGCGCTCACACTGAGGGCTCGCCCGAGTTCGCTGCACTCAATCGCGATATCATTATTGCCACGGACAAGGATACTGTCGAATCGCCGATGGGATTGGGAACTATTTCGATGTTCATCAAGGGGAACATCAAAAATAGGGGCAGTAGGAACATTAGCGTGCTCGAGATCAGCGTTTCAGTCACAACGCAGATGAAAGAAGTGCTGCGTGAGCGGCGCGTGTTGGTCGTTCCCGTACAAAGAACGTCGCTCGGGCCCGGCGAGTCGATTCCCGTCACGCTTACTCTCGACGGGTTCAATCGCGCTGATGACAGGGCCGACCTTCGTTGGAAGGTGACTGCGATCAGAGCCGAGTAGCCTCAAACAAATAAATCCTCGAGCGATTTTCTCACGGGCTCGATCGAAGCCAGCTTCCCGCCGTGAGCACGATAATGCGCCGAGCGCGAACTGCAGTTTTACCTGGAACCGGTAGTTTCCTATTGAGACTCGGTAGAAAGAAATAAATTATCGTGACGCCTACTGAAATTAGGAAAACTAAAAAGAGAGAGGTCCTGCGGAAATTAATCGAACGACAGGCGCAGGCGGCCACTGTTCCACGTCCAACTCGCAACGAGCAGCAGGAAGATGACCATCAATCGCCCAATTATTAACGTCGGCATGCGCCGCAGGCTGGACGAATTGCGAACCGAACTGTTTTCGTCTAAAATGGACACGAGGCTAGGAAGAATTAATCAGATGAGTTCAAACGATCCGTCAAAGACCGACATGCGACCTTGGGGGCGCTTTACCATCCTCGATGAATCCGAGGATTACAAGGTAAAGACTATCGAGGTCCTGCCGGGGAAGCGTCTAAGTTATCAGCGTCATTTTCGCCGCACGGAACACTGGTACGTGGTGCGCGGTACAGCGAAAGTAACACTAAACGGCGTGGAAACTCTAGTAGGTGTCGGAGAGGTCGTTGACATCCCGGTGGAAACAGCGCACCGCGTCGAGAATCCCCATGAGTCGGAAAAGCTGCTCTTTATCGAGACGCAGACGGGCACATATTTTGGCGAGGATGACATTGAACGGCTGGAGGATGACTTCGGGAGGAGTTAGAACATCCCTTCAATGTGACTCAAGAATCCTACGGACCGCATCTCCAAAATCAGCCGCAACTATAGTCGGCTGCTCTTCAAGCAGTGGTTGATGCTGACGCCCGTATCCTGTTAGCACTATTGCACTTGCTATCTTAACCTCAAGTGCCGTCTCAACATCGATATTCTTGTCTCCGATCACCCAGCTCCGAGCTAAATCCAGCTCGAAATCCCGAGAGGCGGTCTCGATCATCCCGGGACCGGGCTTCCGGCATCTGCACCCATCCGTCGGAAGGTGAGGGCAGAAATAGAAGGCATCGATCGCCCCGCCAAGCTGAGCCTGCATCTCAGCATGAATGGCGTGCATGGCGGCCTCGTCGAAAATTCTGCGAGCGATCCCAGATTGGTTTGTGATGACGAGCACGAGGTAGCCAGCAGCTTTGAGTTCGGTAATCGCTCTTGCGGTGAAATCATAAATACGAAGGTCCTCCACGCGCGAGAGAAAATTTACTTCCTCTATCAGCGTCCCGTCGCGGTCTGCAAAGATGGCCGGCTTCTTCATAGAGCGACGGGCTCCACCGCCAATTTTTCCATTGAGAGATCGAAAACGCGCCCTGCATCGATGCGGGTCATACACCGATGGTCTATCGGGCAGTCGCGAAGCATACAGGGCGAGCAGTCTACGGGCTCGCGAACGACCGTTGCGTGATGGGAGAGCGGTCGCGTCGTGTCGGGATTTGTCGGGCCGAAGATGGCGATGGTTTCCGTTTCGACCGCAGGTGCGAGATGTGCGAGGCCCATATCATTCGAGACGAAAAGGTTCAGAACGGATAGTATTGCGGCAACGCTGTCGAGCGAGGTTTTGCCCGTGAGATCCGAAGGCCTGTGAATGCACGCATTGCCAACCTGACTCGCTACCTCGGCATCGTCGGATGAGCCTAATAAGACTACCGAGCAGCCGGCCTCGTAAAGACGATCATTAAGTTCCGCAAAGCGCTCGACAGGCCAACGCTTTGCACGTGAATTTGTAGAGCCGACCCCGAGTCCGACCAACCTCTGCGACATGTCGACCCCCGCGCCGGCGAGGTCCGATCGCGCCTGCTCTTTGCGGTACGCCGAAATCTCTATCCGCGTGTCCATCTCGGCGTGGGCAGAGGCAGTCGTTCCCGCTAGTCGCCTTTCCACTTCGCAGATCAGATTCAGATAATAGTACGATTCGTGGCGACGATTTTTCCATTCCGGCACCGGCACCGGATCTGTGAGCAGTAGGCCGCGAAGATCTTTGTTGTAGCCGATTCGACGAGGAATCTTTGAAAGCAGGGCGGTGAGACTTGACTCGAATGAATTGGGAAAGAGAACCGCGAATTCGTATTCATCTTGCTTGAGAAAATCTGCGTTATCGATAACCTCTCTGAACTTCCACCGCTGCGACTCGAAAGCGATTATCTCGTCAATGAAACTCGCATCCCGAAAGATACCCTCAGCCCACGACCGCGTGTGGAGCGTTATGTGGTCATCGGGAAAGATGCGTCGCAGTTGACGCAGCGCGGGAACGCTCATCACTGCGTCACCGATCCAGTTCGCGCCGCGTACGAGAATTTTCATTAGAAAAGAGTTGCCAAGCCGGTTTCCAAATCTACTTCGGGCTGCCAGTCGAGTTCCTGAGTAATTAGGGTAAGGTCGCTTACATAACGCATCGGCACCGGGGCGGGAACGACGGCCTCGTCGTCGAGAACTGCCTGAAGGCCAGACACCTCTTCCATTTTTTCGAGAAGGGCGCGAAGCGACAGTGCGTTCTGCGGACCGCCGCCAAGGTTATACAGTCCGTTCCGTATGACCGATTGCGAGAATGCTGCGCAAGCTCTCGATAAATCGTCCACGTGCATCACGTCGCGAATCGGCGTGCCTTTTGCTGGCAGAGCGAGTCGCTCGCCCTGATTTATCGCATCCACATAGTGCCCTACAAACCCCGGCACGTTTCCTTCGCTGGCCGGTGCGTACGTCGTGGAAAGCCGAAAAATACATGATCGAAAACCGCGCTGATTAGCGTAGAACTCTACGTAACGTTCCGAGATCAGTTTTGACCACTCGAGCGCGGATTGGCCTGCGTACTGCGTTGAACACGTCTCGCTCACGGTCTGATGCGAATCGGCGAAGCGCCCATATACATCCTTCGTCGACAGTAGGATAAAAGCAGCGCCTTCGCGGACGTTCTCGAGTATGTTTTTTGTTCCGATAACGTTTGTCTCAAAGGTCGTTTCCGTCGCCGTCGGGGACTTATCGAGATGCGCCGCCATGTGAATGATGAGATCGTAATCGGCGGCGGCTTTAACGTCACTTGGATTCAAGATGTCCTTTCCGGATCGGCGGGAAAGGTCAGCAGCGTCGAAAAATCCTCGGATGTGCGTGCCCAAGTATCCGCTGCCGCCGGTAACCAGCACCTTCATACGACAATTAGAAGAAATTAACTGCTGGACAGCAAGCACGGCAAATCTATAAACTTTATCTAGGCGTTCACATCCGCGCTTGGCAGTTTTCTTTTCCAGTCCTCCTTTGCGGCAATATCAATGCCCGAACCGATAGAAACCCAATCAAACCGATCGAAGCTTCCGCCGAGAGGTTGGACAAAAGCGCGTCGGCACAACGCATTCCAGGCACCACCGCCGTCAGGTTGGCGCCGAGTGCGGGACCGCCTGCTTAACCGTTGGACGCTCGGCGCGCTTTCGATTCTCGTCGTCGGTTCCTTCCTCGCGTTTACATACTTTTGGTTCGAGTTTTCCGACAGGATCGATCGACGGTTGCTGGCGGGTGAGGTATTTACGCGTAGCGCCGGAATCTATAGTGCGCCTAAAACGCTTCGCGTCGATGAGCCGATCTCACTCCAGGGCCTTGTAGATTACCTAAAGTCCGCAGGTTATGTGGAAAAAAATGACCGCGCGGATCCTTCCCGGAGCCGGTATGTCATCGAGGGAAATGTGTTGGCCATCGAGCCCGGCTTCACTGGAGTGATCGATGGAAAGCGGGTGTTCCCCGCCCTATCCGTAAAGTTTAAAAAAGCCCTCAAGTCGGTCGATCGAATAGGCAACAGGGACACGGGAAGCGAGGACGGACAGGCCCGACTCGAACCAAAGATTCTCAGTTCGATTGCGGCCGAAAAAGATGGTCGACGCAAAACAATTGCTTTCGCCGACATACCGCTGCAACTAATAAAGGCCATCACCGTTACCGAAGATCGCTCGTTTTTTGAGCATTACGGGGTAAACGTTCGCGGCATCGCCCGTGCACTATGGAGGCGCTACGACGGCGACGACG
>Ga0136611_10000101_pt1 | contig 46545 bp, 40 predicted proteins | sample AntDrymUQ2232306_2_FD_106645 | JGI IMG/M metagenome (GOLD analysis project Ga0136611, IMG submission 106645) | Polar desert sand microbial communities from Dry Valleys, Antarctica - metaG UQ223 (23.06) | ecosystem: Environmental > Terrestrial > Soil > Desert | place: Antarctica: Dry Valley... | reverse complement strand
TTTTACGCTTACATTGAGTGCGACGGATAAAGCCGCCATTAACCAGATCGTCAATAAAAATGGCACTTCATCAACGAGTGCTACCACCTACAACCTGGCTGCGGCGGAAGATTGGGCGGCAGGTGCCGATGCTGCGGTCGTCGTCGCTGATCTCACCGGCAATGGAATAACCGTCGCCAACGTCGCCACACCAACCATGACATCAGTGGCCTATGATTACAACAGCAACGTATTAACCGTTACCGGTACCGGTTTTCTACAACAAAGTGGCGCCAGTAACGACATTGATCTATCCAAGCTGACCATTACCGGAGAAGGTGGGGCCACTTACACCCTCGCCAGCGCAACGAATGTAGAAATTACTTCGGGAACCTCATTCTCAGCGACATTGACGGGTGCAGACCTGATCAACGTTGAAACATTGCTGAATAAGAATGGCACATCGGCAGTCAGTGGCACAACCTATAACCTTGCCGCAGCCGAAGATTGGGCAGCCGGAGCCGATGCAGCGGTAACTGTAGCCGATCTTACCGGCAACGCAATTACGGTCAGCAACTATGTCGCCCCGACAGTCACTTCCGCTACGTTTGACGCCAGCACCAATGTGTTGACAGTAACCGGAACGAACTTAGTCTCCAACAGTGGTGCAACCAACGATGTTGCAGTTTCCCTGCTGACATTAGCCGGTGAAGGCGGCAGTTACGCGTTAACTTCAGCGGATGTCGAAGTCACTTCGGCGACTTCCTTCAGCGTGACGTTGAATGCCGCTGATCAACTCGTGGCACATGGATTATTGAACAAAAATGGTACGGCTTCTTCCGATGCAACAACCTACAATATCGCGGCTGCTGAGAACTGGATGGCCGGGACTGCTGCTTCCATTACTGTCGCCGACCTAACCGGTAACGGCATTACGGTGAGTAATGTCCAGACACCCACCATTACTTCGGCGACCTACGATTCCGATACCGGCCTATTGGTCGTGACGGGTACCAATTTTTTCAACAAAGTCGGCGCGAATAACGATATTGATATTTCAACATTGACATTGACCGGTGGCACTGCAAATGTCACCTACACGATTACCAGTGCCTCGGATGTTGAAATCACATCAGCAACTTCTTTTAGCGTTACGCTTTCCGGTACAGATAAAACGAATGTTGATGCTTTATTGGATCAAACCGGCACCACGTCATCAGGCGGTTCTACGTATAATCTGGCTGCCGCAGACAATTGGCTATCTGGCGCAGATGCGGCCAGCGATATCAGCGATGCAAGCAATGCCATAACGGTTTCAATTAACCCGAGCATCACTTCAGCCACCAATGATGCCTCAACAGGCGCCTTGGTGGTTACCGGTACCAATCTGCAAGCCAATGGCGGCGGTTCCGATATTGATGCTTCCACACTCACCTTCACCGGAGAAGGCAGCACCACCTATCCGTTAACTGATTCAGCCGATGTCGAAATTACCTCCGCCACAGCATTCACTGTCGCATTAAGTGCTACTGACAAAGCCGCGATTAATCAGATTATGAACAAGAATGGCACAACTTCCACCGGTGCTACGACTTACAATCTGGCCGCGGCGGATGACTGGAATACCAATGCAACGACCGGCGATACGTCGGATGCCACCGGCAATAGCATCACCGTCTCCAACGTAGCTGCTCCCACGATCACATCGGCCACTTACGATGCCAGCACCGGCGCATTGGTTGTTACCGGCACAGACTTCCTGAAAGCCAGCGGTGCAACCAACGATATTGATGTGTCCAGGTTCACGTTCACCGGCGAAGGCAGCTCCACTTACACACTAACCGATTCCACCGATGTCGAAATTACCTCCGGCACCTCATTCACCGTCACATTGAGCAGTACCGACAAGACAGCCATTAATCAGATTATCAACAAGAATGGCACAGCTTCACCCATCGGCACTACCTACAATTTAGCTGCTGCTGAAGATTGGGCGGCAGGCGCTGATGCGGTTGTGAATGTGGTCGATGCTACTGGCAACGGGATCACCGTCTCCAACGTGGCTGCACCAACGATTACCTCATCGACTTACAATGCCGGTACCGGCGCATTGGTGGTAACCGGCACCGGCTTCCTGAAAGCGAGTGGCGCGACCAACGATATTGTGGCCAATAAATTTACTTTTACCGGCGAAGGCGGTGCTACCTATACCTTGACCGATACGGCCAACGTTGAAATGACTTCCGGCACCGCATTTACGCTCACATTGAGTGCAACCGATAAAACCGCAGTTAATCTTCTTTTGAATGAGGACGGCACAGCATCGAGCGATGCAACAACCTATAATATCGCTGCGGCAGAAGATTGGGCGGCTGGAGCCGATGCTGCGGTTGTAGTCGCTGACCCGGCAGGCAACGGTATCACAGTGACCATTCCACCTGCTTCACCCGGTGGTGGTGGCAACCCTGCCCCGATCGCCAAGATGATCCGAGCAGCTTATTCAGTCAATATGCAGATATCCCTGTCATCCGTAATTTAAACGGCGATGCCTTACTGACTGTCAGCCTGCCTATCGGTGTGGGTTTGAATATTGCCGGTAAGTCACAATTGCTGAATTTACAAGAGGCTACCGATGATATAACCCAACTCATCGAGCAGAAAATCGATTCAGACAGTTCTTTAACTCTGGAAATTATCAATCGTGCCAAGGATTTTCTAGCGACATTGGCTACAGATGAACACGTCACTGTGCAGGCCATCACACCATCGATCAACAATAACCAATCACCCGATTTACCCATTATTATTACCGGATCAAATATCAATAGCGACGATAAACAAATCTTGATCATTGATGCCAGAAACCTCCCAGCTGGCACCATCATTCAACTGGACAACGTTGCATTCGCATCCATTATCGGCGCTGCCCGGGTTGTCGGCGGTGACGGCGAGAATTTTGTTGTCGGGGATGATCAAAATCAATATATCGTACTGGGCGCTGACGACGACATTTTGTTTGGTAGCGGCGGTAATGATACGGTCGGCAGCCTGGCCGGTAATGATCAGATTTCCGGCGATGCAGGCAATGATATTGTTTTCGGTGGCACCGGCAATGACTTGTTAAGTGGTGGCGCTGGCAATGATCAAATCAATGGCGGCTTGGGCTTTGACAGCGCATTTCAAGAGGGACAATTATCGGATTATCAGGTTGAAACGCATAGTGGCGTAATCACGCTCACGCAAAGTAACGGTGAAGTCGATACATTCACCGATGTTGAGTTGATCCGTTTCGCCACCGGCCCCAGCCTGTCTGTCGCTTATTCTGCCATTGAAGCGGTTGCACATTATCTGGTTAAAACCTGGCTTGGGCGTGACTTGACGGTGATTGAAGGTGAGGCCGTAAAAAACTGGAAAGAAGCCACTACGGACGATATTTTAACTGCTTTTCACAACCTGCCTGAAGCAGCGGATCTACAAGACAAAACCCCTAATGAATTATTGGATGGTCTGGAATTAAGTCCGCACATTATCAGGGTACCTTCATTTGGTGTAATACTCCGTCGCGATAATAGTAACGATAAAGAGTATTTATCTTTAGGATTAGCGTTGAACGTAGACGGTAGTGCAGGTCACAATGTATTACATATGTTGGGCAATCGTAACGATGTTCATCTGGAGCCAACCAATGATCGTCTGGAATTAACCCGCCTCAATGATGGCGCCATGCTGAGCCTCAAGAATGCTGAAATGATCGCTTTTGACAGCGGTGAAACAGTGGTGATTGCGCATAATCATACAGAAGACATTCTAGCGCGCCTGGTACATAGTTTCTTTGACCGGGACGCCACCCCGGAGGAATGGCAATTAGGACGGGAAGCACTGGATGCGCAGGTCAGTCATCGCAGTATTTGGATTGGTTCCAGCAGCATGCCGGTTTGGATGATCTATCCAATACGGATTATGTTCAAACGATTTATACCCAGACGTTGGGGCGTGCTGCAACGAATGATGAACTCGATCAACAGTTATCCCGTTTGGATAGCAATCAAGTGGGTCGTGAATGGCTGGCGGTTGAAATCGCTCAGAGCACCGAGGCTGCCATTCATTTGGTAGGCAGTGTCATGCTACAGGAGGGATGGGTTTAGCCCAATTTCTGCTGACCGAAGAATCGAGATGGAGAATGGCTTAAACATTGATGCTAGAATTTGCCGTTCTCCCAATAAAAAACTGTAACAATAAAGGAATCACCGCGTGCCGCATTATCCATTCACATCCTTCTTATTCACTCTCCGGTATCTTTTTTGCACTGTTTTTCTATTCGTTCCCTCAATTTCTTATGCCTTATTCATTGATGCTGAAGAATTAGAGCAGCAGCTGTCAAAACCTGCTTTAGTCACGTTTAACAAAACTGAGACGGCAGATTTACAGCGATTTTATGCGGCTCGAAATTATCAATCCGTATGGATAAAAACAGAAATCGACTTATCTTTACTTGAAACAGCGCTTACTTTCATCGCCAGTGCGGAAAATGAAGGTTTGAATAGCCAGGATTATCACGTGCAACAATTACAGCAATTACAGCAGCAAGCCAAACAATCCTTACCGGCAGCCATTGAACTGGAGCTACGCACAACGCGTGCAGTCATGCGGCTAGCCAAGGATTTATCGCGCGGCCGGCTGACAGCCACCGCCGCTGATCCCGATTGGCATATCCGGCAACCCACCTTTGATGCGGTAACGTTCTTGCATGAGGCAATCAAAACCGGGCGACTGCAACAATCACTCGATGATTTATTTCCCCAAAAACCCAGCTACCAATTACTCAAGCAGACTTTAATCCGCTACCAGGCACCCATCCATCATCATCCGGAGTGGACTCATATTCCCAATACTTCAACCATTCGTCCGCGGGATATGCATACCATCATTCCATTCATCCGCCAGCGAATTGCTCAAGCGTATGCGGTTGATGGTATGGCCGAATATCATATAACCTCAAAAGAAAGCCTGCATTACGATGATGAGCTGGTCACCGCAGTCAAAGCATTCCAGGTTCAGCATGGCTTGAACCCTGATGGCGCTATCGGAAAAAATACCGTACGCGCTTTCAATATCCCACTCACCTGGAAAATACGCCAATTGCGCATTAATATGGAACGTCTGCGCTGGCTTCCAAGAGATCTAGGCAAACGTTATGTAATGGTTAATACGGCCGGTTTCCGGCTCACCGCCGCTGAGCAAGGCGAACATACGCTTAATATGCGAATTATCGTTGGACTTGATTATCGTTCGACCCCTAGTTTTAATGGCGCACTCTCGCACATGGTTTTGAATCCCTATTGGAATGTGCCTGCCAGTATCGCGCGCAAGGATTTATTGCCGAAACAACAGAAAAATCCGGATTTTTTCACCACCGGCGGCTTCAAGGTTTACCCAAGCCATAGCCGTGATGCCGAAGCACTTGATCCGGATACGATTGACTGGCATGCCATTAAAAAAGGATTTCCTTACGTATTGCGCCAGGATCCGGGAACACACAATGCATTAGGCAAGATAAAATTCATGTTCTCCAATGGCTTTGATATCTATCTGCACGACACACCCTCCAAATCACTGTTTCAGAAAGATATCCGCGCATTCAGTTCGGGGTGTATCCGTCTGGAAAAGCCGTTGGAACTGGCCGCTTTCTTACTGGGCGGGCAAGCCGTATCCGATAAATTTCTCGCTGATATGGAGAGTAACAAGACGATGGCTGTGCATTTACCTAAACAACTCCCCATTTACTTAGTGTATATTACGGCCTGGGTAGACGAGCAAGAGAAAGTACATTTTTCACCTGATATTTACGGCCGGGATTTGCGTGCGTTGCAATATGCTGGCTGGTAGTGTCATTAGCCAACAATTGCAGAATTTCCCGGAGAAAGAATACGATGCTGATACAAAAACTCTTCAATCAAAATCATCTAGTAGAAACTGAACCGGTGCATAGCCGCCGCCATTTTTTAAAAACAGGATTAAGCGCTTGCGCCTTACTTGCGCTGCCAATGGCAGCAACCTCCGCTCACGCAGCTATTAAAAAACGCCCTTTTGAGAAAAAACTAAGTTTTCTTAACTTACATACCGGTGAACGCACCCGCGCAACCTACTGGGCCAATGGCCGTTATATCCCCGAGGGGATGCGCGCGATCAATCACGTGCTGCGCGATCATCGTACCGGTGACCGCTATACGATAGATCCTGATTTATTCGATATTTTGCATCTGTTGCAACACAAACTGGGCACCAAACAAGAATTCCATGTTATTTCCGCTTACCGTTCCCCTGCATCGAATGAAATGCTGGTTGCGCGCAGTGATGGTGTCGCCAAAACCAGTCTGCACACTTCCGGAAAAGCCATCGATATTCGCTTACCGGGACGACGATTATCCGATCTGCGCAAAGCCGCTTTGTCATTGCAAGCAGGTGGAGTCGGTTATTATCCCTCCTCTAATTTTGTCCATGTGGATACAGGGCGAGTGCGTTTCTGGGGCGGGTAGAAAATATAAACCTGTCAGTACGTGCGTATCATCGAATCCTGAAAGTAACGCGAACTATCGCTATTGATTCGGTACTGAGAACATCAATAATCAACAGATTGCCGAAGCGATTCCATATCGCAGTCTGGACAAACATTCGGCTTTTTAACCTGACTCAATATCCGGCGGATTAGCAACCTCAAAACATCATGTTTTGTAACTTGCATCATCTTTTTAAGGTGTAAATTGAAAAACCTGATATTGGTCTTTCGCGACCAAAGAGAGTTTGTGTGCTTAAGCTATAGTGCTTAAAACGAATCTTGTCGCAAACTTGGTCGAGTCATTTTTTGGGTTGTTCTGGTGTCGTAATTGTTTGTATAGTTTGTCGCGTAGAATTAAAAATAAAGCATCTCACCGCAGGGATGAGGAATTAAATCCGCAAGACATTAAAATAATAACAAACAGTTAGGGAACAAACATGTATCCAGTCAAACTCGGCTACCCTGCAGCCATCGCCCGAATAAACATGCTTCTTGCAAACAGCCATGAAGCTGAAGCCCTTGTTACTTCTGTTTTCACCGCCGAGAAGACGCTTCGCAGGACGCTGCGTCAGATCATAGTCTCCGCCGGATTCATATCGCAAATCAGTGATCGAATTATTGGCCGCCTGCATGGTCTTGAAACCGTGAAGAATGCCTGGGATCTTTATGATCCGAATCACCGAAAACTGACTGATCTAATTTCCGCTTCTGATTGGAAAACGATAAAGTCCGCATCAGAAATGCGCAATAAATTGGTCCATGGCGAGCGCGTCTATTCTGTACAAGCTTGTAGTCAGACCGCATCTGATGCACTTCTAGCGCTGGACAATATCAAGAACACTCTTGATACGGAATATTGTTATAGCGGTTGGGCAACAGCGAAAGCGCGACGCATTTCAACGCTCCATTCCGATCCGAAAGTCAGAATTGCTCCCTAACCCTTGGGGGATTCAAGAACCAACCTTCGCTCAGAGGAATATAAGTTATATCACTGATCCATACTTTGTTAGGCGCGGCTGCCAGCAAATTCCCGTTCTAAAATATTGGGGGCGACTGGTAGATTATGTTTAGAATTGGTCGTTATCTTGAACTTTAGCTTTTACTTACAACGCAAACCCAACTTCTTGCGCACTGTAGGTCTCTCTAACTCAAGTTCGGTCAGCGGCTTCTGATGCTTGCCTACTGCAGCAAGTTCACCTCGTTTGTCAGCATAAACCCAATTCTTTAGCGTCCACTTGGCTAACGTCAGTCGTTTTGCTGCTTCAACCAGAGTCAATCCACTTTCTTTAAAAAACTTAACTGATTCCTTACGAAATTCCTGGCTATATTGTGTGCGGGGTAATCCCATCTTCATCCTCCATTTCATGTCCTCAATTTATGAAACTTCGGAATCCTTCAAAATTAGCATACCTCAGTACAGTTCTGGGGAGCCATTTCATTCCTCTAGTTAAGCCAAGGTCGTTTCCATCACAACTACTGTCTGAGAAGAACGATTCTCTTGCATTAATTTTTCTGACCATGGAAGATGATGAAGTATTGCTCAAAGCATACTTATCGTGGTTAATTTTTTAGGACTTCAGTTAATGTGACAGAATCTTTTTCAGGTACTATCTGACTTTGCCCACTCAACAGATAAGTCTCCTAATGCACATAGAAGTCAAAGAGAAACCCAAGTACGCCGTCGTGGCGGCCGTTCAACTGCCGAGCGTGAGTGACATTGAGTTCGAGGCGTCGCTAAGCGAACTACGCGAGCTCGCAAGAACACTGGGGTATGAGGTCGTCAAGACGTTTGTGCAGAAGCGTTCCAGCTTCGACACGACAGCCTACCTTGGCGTCGGCAAGCGGCAGGAAATACGCTGCTTTGTGAGCAACGAATCCGAATTTTCCGAGTTCGAGGAAATAGTTGCCAATCCTGATAACCTGAAGAACATCGATACCATCTTGGTCGATCATGAGATCTCGCCATCGCAAGCGCGGAATTTTGAAAACGAGGTCGGCTGCGAGGTGATGGACCGTACTATGGTGATCCTCGAAATTTTTCACCGCAATGCCCGCTCTCGCGCTGCACGCGCCCAGGTGGAGATTGCGCGCCTCGGGTACATGGCACCTCGCCTGCGCGAGGCGGCGAAACTTGCGGGGCCGCAAGGGCGTCAACGTAGCGGCGTCGGTGGCCGGGGAGGCGGCGAGTCGCACACTGAGTTGGACCGACGCAAGATCCGTGACCGTATCGCCGAACTTCAACAGGAAATCGTCGCGATGGATGTCGAGCGCAAGACGCAGCGCGCGCGGCGGCAAGAACGTCAAGGAGTTACTGGTGTGGCCCTCGTCGGCTATACGAACGCCGGCAAATCCACCTTGATGCGAGCTCTTACCGGAAGCGAGGTGCTGGTCGCGAATAAACTCTTTGCTACGCTTGATACCACAGTGCGAGCCCTCCATCCGGAGAGCGTACCACGCGTGCTCGTCAGTGATACGGTCGGCTTCATTAAGAATCTGCCGCACGGACTCGTCGCTTCGTTCAAGTCAACGCTAGAAGAAGCGCTTGATGCATCCCTGCTGCTCCACGTCATTGATGCAAGCGATCCCGGATTTGAGCGCCAGCTTGAGGTGACCGATAGAGTGCTTGAGGAGATCGGCGCGAATGTCGTGCCGCGCATCCGTGTTTTCAACAAGATCGACCACGTCGGCGATGCAACGGCGCAAGCTGAACGCGAAGCAGCCTTGCGAACTCAGTATCCGGATTGTGTCGTAACGAGCGCACGCCGACCTGATGAGGTCGCGAAGCTACGCCAGATGATCGTTGAGTTTTTCCAACAAAATTTGGTTGAGGCCGAGATTTTTCTTCCTTGGTCGGCACAGCAACTGCGCGGAGGAATCTATACAAACTGTCAGGTGCTGGAGGAGCGCTCAGACAATGAAGGCACCTTCTTTCGGGTTCGCGGAGAGTCGGACGTCGTCAAAAACCTGCGCGAGCAGTTCAGCCAGATGCGATGAATTCAGCGTCTTTGATCTCCGCTGATTATATGCAATTGAACATGACCTTGATGATGCTACTACCTTGAGGGTTACGTTGATAATCTTGTGGCTACAAGTCCGCATTAAAGTGGGCATACTCCATGAACAACTTGCACAACGCCTTAGCGTCAGTCAAGCCTACGTTAGTCAGCTTGAAACGCGCTCTAACGTAACCAACAAAATTCCAGAACGGTACAAGCGCTATTTATGAGGCAGAATCACCACGTCACCCACCACATCCGGATCAAGCGTGATATTGATTTTCTGCTTTTTGCAGGGGCAATGGTTTTAACCGAACTCTATGCACTCCATTTTTAAAATCATCATCTGATTGAGATATGCTGGAGAATAATCCAGAGCGCGTTGCTTCTACTTCCCAGATCCATATAAAGAATTCCTGCAGGCTGACTATTCGGCCGCACGCAACCGAGTTTACGCCAGCCTGATTGACCTCCGGTCAAACGGAATTTTTATTATCGACTTTGACTCGGGAGCAAGCTCCCGAGATTTTTTCCGTTAAAATCAAATCAAAATTTTGCGTCTGAATTTTTTCAAAAAAAGAAGAGAATTTCATCTAAAAAGTTCAGATAATTGTGGTTGGAAATGGATCTCTTTATTCGTAATTAAATCTTTTAATCACCATAGATTCCGCACTTCTTACATCATTTTCCAGTTGATCCGTATACACCGCAGGAAAAGCTATCTTGTCACTGACATTCTGAACCGGAAAAGTTCTAATGAATGTTTCATCACAAATTTCACCGGCGGCCTTTAAAGCAAAAACAAGATCATCGACCAAATTTTCATATTTTCCTATGAATTCAATTTCGTCATTGGTTTCACCTACAAAATCGATGAGACTTTTGCTATAAACTCCCGTAAATTTATCTAACACATCACGTACAAATTTATGAAAGCTGTCAGACCGGCATTCCATATCAAGTGGATTATTTCGATCCCATCCGTATGTCATTTTAAATTGCCAGTATGAACGATATAAATCAACTGGATGCCTGACAAATGCAAATTTGAATTTCTCAAGACAAGGACAATCCTTCAATCCGATGTGCGCATTGTCCGAAATACTGTAATTTCTGCATTCTATGTTTGAAGCAGCAATCACTTTCTTTACCCATGACCCTCCTGTTTTTGGCACATGCAAAAAAAAATTTTTGGAAGAATAAGCATGGAAAATTCTCCAATATAAGAAGTGCAGTAGATTCTTCAGGTATCTGAACACCTTAAAAACATATTTTGGAACTGATGAAACAATATCTATCCACATTAAATAAATGCTATGGAAATTTATAGGCCTACTAGACTTACTGTAACCTTCGCCACCCAATTTAGCAAATTGGGATTTGTGTTCCATCTGGCACTGGGCAAACAGGTAATTCAAACCTGATGTATGTTTCCTAGATCAGGAAGCTTGAGAATATTCTAAAAACTCAAAATTTTGCATATAGCGCGACATGACATACCAATTATTGCATCCCAGATCATTGTTAAAAAAGACATGTAACAAATCTTACGGTTGTCATTCGAGCATATATTATTAATGCTTAGATTTTAGATTCTATTCCTAGCCAGAGAACCAAAAAGATCACAAAATTGACTGTGTCAGATTTGTGCGAACTACTCTACGAAAACCACTGCTCGTGACTGTGTGGCACTGTTTTTATGCTTGGCAAGGAGTGCAAGTGATTGATTTACATATACCTGCAAATCCTAGTTACGTTTCGTAATCTTCGATTGATTCTTAACTCGAGACCCCTAGAACACGACTAATTAGACCAACGATTAATTGATTCCATACTGTGCACGATAGCGCTCCACGGAATGGAGATTATGTTCGAGTTCTCGATGATTCTGCAAATATTCAACCAAGTCATCCAAGTTGATAATCGAAGTGACCGAGAGACCGTGCATTTGTTGCACTTCCTGCACCGCCGATAACTCCCCTATACCACGCTCCATACGGTCGAGTGCAATGACAACACCGCAAGACAATGCCCTCGATGCATGAATCAATTCGACCGATTCACGCACCGAAGTCCCCGCAGAAATCACATCATCGACAATCAGCACCCGTCCAGCCAGTGGAGCGCCCACCAGCATTCCCCCTTCGCCATGATCTTTCGCTTCCTTACGGTTAAAGCAGAAAGGATAGTTATGGCCCATCTCGGCTAAAGCGATAGCAATCGTACTGACCATCGGAATACCCTTGTAGGCCGGGCCAAACAACATATCGAACGGAAGCTGGGCAGCAATAATGGCTTTGGCGTAAAATTGCCCCAGTTGACGCAACGAATCACCATCGTTGAATAAACCTGCATTAAAAAAATACGGGGACATGCGCCCTGCTTTGGTTTTAAATTCGCCAAAGCATAATACATTGCGTTCAATGGCGAACTGAATAAATGCCTGCCGGAAATCGGACATAAAATTAACCAAACTGAAATAAAAAGATGCAAATTATAACGCTTAACCTGAATGGCATTCGTGCAGCTGCAAAAAAAGGTTTCTTTGAATGGCTGGCCGCGCAATCAGCGGATATTGTGTGCGTGCAGGAACTCAAAGCGCAATTGCCCGTTCTTTCCAGCGAGATGTTGTCGCCCGATGGCTATCAGGGCTACTTTCATTGTGCAGTGCAGAAAGGTTACAGCGGTGTCGGCATATATTGCCGCAACCCGCCGGATAAAGTCATCGAAGGCGTCGGTATCGCGGAAATTGACGCAGAGGGCCGCTTTATTCAGGTAGATTTCGGTAATTTGAGCATCATTTCACTTTATCTGCCGTCCGGATCTAGTGGTGAGCACCGGCAAGCCGCGAAATTCTTTTTTATGGAAAAATTCTTTCCGGTACTGAAAACACTGATCGCCAGTGGTCGGGAGTTTATTTTGTGCGGCGACTGGAATATTGCGCATAAGGAAATTGACCTGAAGAACTGGCGTTCCAATCAAAAAAATTCGGGATTCTTGCCCGAAGAACGCACCTGGTTGTCGAATGTTCTGGGGGATGTCGGCTTTATCGACGTATTCCGGCAGCTTAACTCTGAACCGGATCAATACACCTGGTGGTCCAATCGTGGGCAAGCCTGGGCCAAAAACGTCGGTTGGCGCATCGACTATCAGATTGCCACTTCAGCGATTGCGCAAAAAGCGCGCAGTGTCTCAATTTATAAAACCGAGCGTTTCTCGGATCATGCACCGCTGATCATCGACTACGATCACACCTTATGACATCCACAGGATTTTCCAGTTGGTTGCAGGCATTGCGCGTTTATACCCATCCGCGCGTGCTGGGTATGCTGTCACTGGGATTCTCCGCCGGACTGCCGCTGTTGCTGATACTCGGCACACTGTCATTCTGGCTGCGCGAAGCGAGCATTGACCGCACAACAATTGGCCATCTCAGCTGGATCGGGCTGGCGTACAGTTTTAAATGGCTGTGGTCGCCGCTCGTGGATCGACTATCGCTGCCCTTGTTGACGCGATGGCTGGGCCGGCGACGGGCGTGGCTGTTATTGTCACAAATCATCATCGTCATTGCCTTGGTGGGCATGGCCAGTACGGATCCTCTGGTGAATCTGACTCAATTGGTGTTTTTCGCACTGGCGGTGGCATTTGCTTCCGCCACGCAGGACATTGCCCTGGATGCTTATCGCATCGAAGCGGTGGCAGTCGAATTGCAAGGCGCGATGGCCGCGACTTATCAGGCGGGTTACCGTGTTGCGATGATCCTGGCCTCGGCGGGTGTGCTATGGATCGCAGCAGCGGTTGATTCCTCTGCGGCCGACTATGATCATGCGCCATGGCGCTTCGCTTATCTGGTAATGGCTGCCAGCATGATTGTCGGCATTATCACCACGCTGATCATCCGCGAACCGGATGTTCCGTACAGTCGATTGATTTCAGACAACGAAAAAATCGCGCAACTCGCCATCGCAAAATGGCATCTCCATCCACGCATCAACAACATGCTGATATGGCTGTACGGCGCATTGATCGCACCTTTTCGCGATTTCATTGTACGTCATGGCAAGCAGGCATTGCTGATCTTAGGCTTGATTGCCATCTATCGAATTTCCGATGTGGTGATGGGCGTGATGAGTAACCCTTTTTACGTGGACATGGGCTACAGCAAAGATGAAGTCGCTACCATTTCAAAAGTGTATGGTGTCATTATGACCATTGTCGGTGCGGCTATCGGTGGTGTATTGACCGTTAAAATCGGCATTATGCGCACGCTGTTTTTGGGTGCAGTGTTGTCCGCTGCGACTAATTTATTGTTTGTCTGGCTGGCAGGCCGCGGTCATGATGTCAGCGGGCTGATTTTTACCATCTCGGCGGATAACTTATCCGCCGGTATCGCTTCCTGTGCGTTTATTGCTTACTTGTCCGGCTTGACCAACTCTGCCTATTCGGCCACCCAATATGCATTATTCAGCTCGGTGATGCTGCTGTTACCCAAATTTATCGCCGGTTTCAGCGGGCAATTTGTTGATGCCTATGGTTATGAAAATTTCTTCATCGCCACTGCCATATTGGGTCTGCCCGTTTTGGTATTAGTCGGGCTCGCCGGGCAGGCAAAGTTTGCAACATCGACTAAGTAATCACCCGATCACTATAAAGATTGCATGTAACCCAGTATGGAAAAAACAACACCTGAAACCGAATATCGCGCACTGATACAAGCGGGTGAGCTCAAGCCGGATACCGATCAAGCCAAGGCAGTCGCCGCATTAGAGCGATTACACCGTGAATTGATGAATCATTCCGTCATAGGAAGCAAAAGTGATGGATTCACGCTCAGCTGGCCTGCTAGCCTGTTTCGCTGGTTGGGTAGTGATAAGCCTGCCCCTCAAGGCATCTACCTCTACGGTGGCGTTGGGCGCGGCAAATCCATGTTGATGGATCTGTTTTATTCGGTTGCTCCAATCTCGTCAAAACGGCGCGTACATTTTCATGAATTCATGTTGGATATCCACGCCCGGCTGAAAGAATGGCATGATCTTTCAGTTCAGAAGCGAGCACAACACGGCAGCCGTATCGGTGATGACGATCCGCTGCCGTCGATCGCGCGAAAAATAGCCCGTGAAGCGACGCTGTTATGTTTTGATGAGCTTCAGGTTACCGATATCGCCGATGCCATGGTACTGACGCGATTGTTCGACGAATTGTTTGCTCAAGGTGTAATTGTCGTCGCCACATCCAACCGGCCGCCGGATGATCTGTACAAAAATGGCTTGAATCGTCAGCGCTTTTTGCCTTTCATTGCGCAAATCAAGGAAAAACTCGACATTATTGCGCTTGATGGCCCGGTTGATTATCGCTACAACCGTTTACAGGGCGCACAAACCTACTATTTTCCGATCAATGCAGAAACCACGGTGCAATTATCGGCCACTTTCTTCCGCCTGACTGACCGCCGTGTAGAAGACCGGGCAAAGGTTCCCAGTGAAACACTCAATGTACAAGGACGCACACTGTTTGTTCCCAAAGCGGCGCGCGGGGTTGCCGTGTTTTCGTTTAAACGCCTGTGCGCAAATCCGCTGGGCCCGGCGGATTATCTTGCCATTGCAAGAACTTACCATACCGTCATCATGGTCGCGATCCCGCAATTCAACCAGGAAAACAGCGACGCATCCAAGCGTTTTATTACTTTTATCGATGCGCTCTATGAGTACAACGTCAAATTCTTGTGCTCGGCCGCCGTGCCACTGTCATCACTGTATGCCGAAGGAGGCGTCAATTTTGAATTTGAGCGCACCATTTCGCGTTTGATGGAAATGCAATCGGAAGATTATCTGACAAAAGGTCATGGCAAGGTTGCAACGGATTAAGCAGCTTTCCTGTTAGAAATTGCAGGTCGCCCATTTCTTACTGATATCGACTATGGTTAAATACAACAATTTTGTCACAGCCTCATCGGACAAGAACAAGCTAGATGACTACAATATCCGCATTGGTCATCGCTAGTCCAACGCCGAGCGTAGCAATTTGTACCGCAGCACCCACACCACTGCCATTCGCATCGTATAACAAGGCACCGGTCACATTGTTATAGATGATGAAATCATCGGCATCCAATGCTTGTGCACCTATCTTGAATTGGCTGGCAGCTAAAATGCCGGTCGTAGTTAATGCCGTAAATACCGCATTTTCCAGTTGGATGGTGTCATTCACGACACTGAAGTCAGTAATCGCGTCAATGTGACCCTTTGTCGTAAACTTGAAGATATCGTTACCGGCACCACCGGTTAAGCTGTTAGTGCCTGCACCGCCATCCAGAGTATCGTTACCCGCCCCGCCGTTTAACTGATTGGCAGCCGAGTTTCCAGTCATTCCATTAGCCAGACCATTGCCCGTGCCATTGACCGCCGCTGTACCCGTCAGTATCAGATTCTCCACATTGGCAGGTAATGTGTACGCCAACCGGCTACTGACCGTATCAATACCCTAGTTGAGGTTTTCAGTAACAACATCACCCACATTCTCAACCAAATAAGTATCATTACCCAACCCACCGATCATGACGTCTGCGCCAGACCACCCTGTCAGCATATCGTCGCCATCGCCACCATTCAGGGTATCGTTGCCTGCCTGCCCATTTAACTGATTGGCGGCACTATTCCCGGTGATAACGTTGTTCAGATAGTTGCCTGTGCCATTAATTACAGATGTACCTGTTAATGTCAGATTCTCCACATTGACAGGCAAGGTGTAAGCCAACCGACTACTGACCGTATCCGTGCCCGCATTGAGATTTTCAGTAACGATATCACCCGTATTTTCGACAAAATAAATGTCATTACCCAAGCCGCCGATCATGGTATCCACTCCGACCCACCCTATCAAAGTGTCGTTGCCGCCGCCGCCATCGATAAAGTCGTTACCGAAACCTCCGGTAAGCGAGTCATTCCCGTCGCCACCATAGAGGCTGTCGTTACCTGAACCACCATTCAGAGTGTCATTTCCTTTGCCTCCTTCAACACTTTGATTTGTGATTGAAGATGTTAGGTCAATCCTATCGTTATCTGTTCCCACTATATTGATACTATATGAAACAGCCGTACTGTCTGTAGTCAAAATCGAAAATAATTCAGTCTTGGTTTCTCCCGTTCCCAATGAGAGCATTCCGGCAGTGCTCAAGACATACGTCCAGTCTCCAGCCGCGCTGATCGTGAACTGACCAAATGTCCCAAATAAAGAAGCCGGCACAAACGAAGGTTGAGAAATGGCATCAATATCAAACAAAACTGACGCGCCATTCAGATGAAGCGCACTTTCATTCATTTCCTGCACACCAGCACCGACTACAATGGCCTGGTCGTTCTGCCCTGTAATTATCAAACGTATGTTTTGGGAGATTCCGGAAGCAGCAGTAACCTTCACAAGGTCTTCCACTACTTGCCCCTGTCGCAATACCTGTGCATACGCACCAAGCGTATAGGTCCATTCGATTCCCGTTTCATCAATAACAATCGAACCCCAGTTTCCGGCACCCGCCGCGTTCTCGAAACCCAATTCAGTACCAGTCAGCCCTATGCTGCCCAATACAGATCCATCATCTTCAGAAATCGATGCTGTAGATTCACCAATAACTGTGGATATGATGTCCGGTCCGTCGAGGATCAGTCTAGGACGCAAATTGGGATCAACAGCGTAATCGGAAGAATAAAACGACATCACGGGACTAGAAACTTCGCTTGTTGACAGAATGATTCCGTTGTTTGGTGCCTCGCCAGAAATCCAACGATTGTATAGATGTGTAATCTCGATAGTCACCCAGTTACCCACCACGGGGTTTGGTATCGCTGTCAAAAACTCGATTGATCCGACTGCCCCAAAAGTTGAGGCATTACCAAGTGATGAACCCGGTACATCTACAACTATGTCGGCTACTTTTCCCGATATATCTGAAGTTGCAAATAGAAAAACTTCAATCGCAGCGTAAGATGCCTGTGTCGTCAGCCCGAAAGATCGAATCGGATTGCCGATGAATGATTATTGTTTACCGTCAATATTTCATCGTTTACCGCTGTGCTCGCTAGGTCGCGAATACTTGGAAATCGAACATCATTGACCTGGGCTGCATCAGGCTGAATCACCAAAGCAGGCGATACGGGGTCAGGTTGAACTTCGGAGGCTATAACTCTGTAATCTGGAATTGTTCGGCCGCTGGGGCCTGGAGCAACAGAAACAAAATAGGTTCCCGAATTTGACGGCACAAACTCGATCAGGTTGTCGCTCGCCGGCCATGTTTCAGCACGTTTCTGGACAATTGCTCCACTGCCATCACGGATCGAGAAAGAAGCATTATCCCAACTAAAATAGTAGAATCCGTTCGACCCGTTAGGATTCGCAAGAAACTCACGCTCATCTGAAAAGAGAACAAAACGATAGCTCTTACCCGCATCCAAATCAACACGGAACCAGTCATCATCTGTGCTTCGTTCATGATGCCCAACGGATACACCGCCTATATCCTGCCTTCCTAGTGTTAATGTATCGCCTGTAAAGTCGTCTGCTTTGACACGAATATCTGCTTGGACAAAATACTGGCCGATATCATTGTTACCATTATCACGCACTCTCAAATAATATGAGCCGTCAGCGGGCGTTTCGAATCTATGAGCTCATCGATTGCTGAGGCTGGTTGCAGGGAGAGTTGCAAGTAGCTGCCCCGTCGCATTGTAAAGCTCGGTAATCGGCTGCGGCAAGGTTGGGTAGTTGGTAGTTGAATCTCCACCGATCAATGAAAGATCATTGTCCTTAATGAGGATGAACTCATACCCGGTTCCTCCTAGCAGATCAAAGCGGAAGAAATCCTGATCACCAGGTTGCTCAATGAAGCCCCTCGCCCATTGATCTTCAGCCACATTCGTTGCGAGGGCAAAACTGTTACCATGGTCGTCAATGGTTGGGTCAATGCCGAGTGGAGCATCGTTGTCGATGATGGTAAACGTTGCATCATTGTCATCGAAAACAGCATTACCAGAGACGACAGTCAGCTCGACCCGGAATTTCTTGTCCAGTTCATCAATGTTGTCATCATGGATGCCAATGCTGAAGTTTCGATCTCCTCTATCATCGTAGAGCATCACAGTTCCTGACATCTCTGGGAAATCCCGGCGGTCAGCTGGGTTGTCGCCAATTCCGGTAATTTGCCACTTGACAGCAATATCTCCCTCCTGGTTTCCACGTCTCTGAATGGTGAAGCTTGCGTTATCGCCTTCTTCTGCGGAGCTTCCTTCGCGAAGATCCAGATCCAGTCTGGTGACATCAAGATTCGGAAGAATGACCGGAGTCGGGCTCGGTGGCAGTGGATTCGCAGGCACAATTGTTGTTATAACTGCACCAGGAGTAAGCCGTGGGCTGAAATCACCATCTGCTTGAATAATATTGAAGCCGATTTCATCAACAGCCACCCCGTTTGCAGCCACGAAACGCCAATTGGCGAGGTCTGCAACTGCAATTTCGTAAACAATATTCGGAGCAACCGCACTTCCTTTGAAAGTCAGATGACTACCAGCAGCAGCTCTATCCTGCAGCGACACCCATTGGATATCATAGACACCATCCGTGTCGCGCCAATTTGATTCTGGAAAAATCTGACTGAGGCCGATGGACTGGCCAACCGCCAGAGTCTGATTGACAGCGCTCACCGACAAGAGATTGTTGGATATTCCAGTCGGAGGGATTGTAGGTGGTGTGCGGGTGTAAAAGGCGTGGAGTCAATCGGTGATGGAGCAGGTGTGGGCATTCCTCCGGCACGGCTTAACCATTCGGAAACAGTTCGAGATTCAGTTCCAAACGTGACGCTCTCGGTTCTGATTAGCGTATCCGTTCCTTCACTACCAGAAAGAGCACGCACCGAGTAACTGCCACCCCCAAGGGAAGTGAAGGCATAACTTGAGAATCCAAGAGAAAAGATCGCTGCATCGTAACCGGTACCACCATCTAGCGTATCGTTGCCAGCCTGCCCGATCAGACGATCATCGTTTTCGTCCCCATAAAGAACATCATTCCCATCTCCACCCCAAAGTTCGTCATTGCCAATCTCACCTTTGAGAGTATCGACTCCCTCATCACCGAAAAGCTGATCGTTACCGGAACCGCCATATAAGGCATCGTTGTCAAATTCGCCTTTCAGAAGATCTTCATATTCCTCACCAAATAGTTGATCACCACCAGCCCCTCCATAGAGACTGTCGTTTCCTATTCCACCATAGAGCATGTCATTTTCACCTTCACCTAGTAACTGATCAGTGCCATCCTCACCACGAAGATCGTCGTTGCCGGGACCTCCATAAACCGTATCACTACCTCCTCCTCCAAAAATGGATTCCCTCCCTGCATTACCGTAGATTAGGTCTGCACCCGAGCTACCGAATACAACATCAGAACCAGAACCAACATCAACCCGATTCCCAGGAGTAGCAATTGAAATCAAATGATCTATCGTATCCGTTGATAGATATCCGGAACTATTGTCGATGTAAACCGGTTTAGTTTCTGTAAAATCAAGTCGCTGCCCAAAACCCAGTTGGTCACTAATATAATCTTGTATGAGGGCACTTGCACGATCTGCGATGATAAACTGCAAGAATTTTCCCTGTGCCAGAGCATTGGCAATTTCATCTCCAATTGCACCAGAAATTGGTCCAACGATCGCATCGGTTAAGAATTGCTCGGCCAGATCACTAATTGCATCTGCAGCTGCACCAAAGAAAACTTAATTTTTATAGGATTGCCAGGCCGCCGGGTTATCGGTCTTAGTCATGAGCTGTGACGCAACTTGCGTCATTAGAATGCTCGCATTATAGTCACGAGTGTCCTTTTCATTCCGAATTAACCCGAAAATTCTTTCTCCTAGAGAAACCTCTTTATCATGGTTTATATCGCGCCAATCATAAATAGATGCCACCACAACCAAGTTTTCCGGTGTCAATTCACCCGCACGAAAAACAGCCACACCAACAGGTTCTGGTCTAATTTTATTGCTGCTTGTTCCAAACAGATATATTGGAACTTCTTGATATTTATCACTCATTTTAATCCTCTATTATAGAGAAGAATCCTGCCAGGATTTACCGTATGAACTCCACTTTTTATTCTTGGAGGCAATATATCAAAGTATTATTGAGTAGTATAGAAATCATTCATCCTGAAAATCCAGATAATTATGGTGATTTACCAGGATAAACATCCTGATCTTGTGATTGAAGCAACCCTATGTTGGAAGCCGAGGTATTCGACAAAGTAGACCTTGGTTTCAATGCTGATTTGCCACATGCTCAAAATAAGCTGAAATGATACAGAGGCATATCAAACAAAGCCGGTTAAGGTATAATGCCCGGTTTCTCAATATTGGATTGTTGGAGGTCTCTATGCCTATTTATGAATATCTTTGCAATTCATGCGGTGCCGAGAAAGAACATTTGCAAAAGATTAGCGATGCACCCATTGCTGCTTGTCCTGTCTGTGGCAGCAGTAACTACACCAAGCTGATATCTGCGGCAGGATTTCAATTGAAAGGCAGCGGCTGGTATGCGACTGATTTTAAAAATAACAAAGCTAAACAGGCAGATGCCAAGCCGGCAGCCAAAGAAGGTGCAGAAACTGCAGTGCCAGCGACGCCCGCTGCTGTGGATACTACTGCAAAAAAAGAGAGCAGTTCGGCTGCAACTGAATAACCTGGTTATTGCTGTATCGCAGCGCTACGGGAACATCAATCTCACCACTCAACTTATTGAATAGAAATAATTATGCGTACAAACTACTGTGGCGCCATTAATGCCGGATATCTTGATCAGACCGTTACACTTTTTGGCTGGGTTCACCGGCGCAGGGATCATGGTGGGGTGATATTCATCGATCTGCGTGATCGTGAAGGTTTGGTGCAGATCGTATGCGATCCCGACAGCGTGGAGACATTCCAGACGGCGGAAAAGATACGCAATGAGTTTGTGCTGAAAATTGCCGGCAAGGTCAGAAGACGCCCAGAAGGAACCGTCAATGCGTCTTTATTCAGCGGCGAAATTGAAATTCTGGTGGCGGAAATTGAAGTTCTGAATACTTCCTTGACGCCGCCTTTTCTGATGGATGATGACAATATCAGCGAAGTGGTGCGGCTGGAGCACCGCTATCTGGATTTACGACGTCCGGTGATGCAATCCAATCTGCGCTTGCGCCATAAAGTGGCCATGACAGTACGCGTGTTTTTGGATCAGCATGGGTTTCTGGATATTGAGACACCGATGCTGACCAAATCCACACCGGAAGGCGCGCGGGATTATCTGGTGCCATCACGGGTTAATGCCGGCCATTTTTTTGCCTTGCCGCAATCACCGCAATTATTCAAGCAACTTTTAATGGTGTCAGGGTTTGATCGCTATTATCAGATCACCCGCTGTTTCCGCGATGAAGATCTACGCGCGGACCGGCAACCGGAATTTACGCAAATCGATATCGAAACCTCTTTCCTGTCAGCAGATGAGATCATGTCACTGATGGAAGAGATGATACGCGGCCTGTTTAAAACCTTAAGCAATGTGGAGTTACCCAATCCATTTCCACGACTGACTTATGCCGATGCGATGTTCAAATACGGTTCGGATAAGCCTGATATGCGTATTGCATTGGAATTCACCGAATTAACCGATGTCATGAAAGACGTGCCTTTCAAGGTGTTTCGCGAAGCGGCGGAGAAGCCGGATGGCCGCGTCGCCGCGCTATGCGTGCCGAAAGGCGGTGAATTGTCGCGCAAAGAGATTGATGACTATAGCAATTTTGTGGCGATCTACGGCGCCAAAGGGCTAGCGTATATTAAAGTCAATAATTTGGCCGACGGTGTGGAAGGATTGCAATCGCCAATCCTGAAATTTCTGCCGGAAGAAACAATTAAAACAATCCTTGCTCGCACCAACGCAAAGAATGGTGATTTGATATTCTTCGGTGCGGATAAAACCAAAATCATCAATGAATCCTTGGGAGCATTGCGTATCAAAATCGGTCACCAGCATGGTCATGCCAAATCCGGCTGGAAGCCATTATGGGTGGTTGATTTTCCAATGTTCGAACGCGATGAGGAAGAAAATCGCTGGCAGGCGCTGCACCACCCCTTTACCTCACCCGTCGATGGGCACGAAGATTTGCTGGAAACGAATCCCGGCCGTGCCATCTCCAAAGCTTATGATATGGTGCTGAATGGCTCGGAAATTGGTGGCGGATCGGTACGGATTCATCGCCAGGATATTCAGTCCAAGGTATTTCGCGCGTTGAATATTTCAGAACAGGAAGCGCAGGAGAAATTTGGTTTTCTGTTAGAAGCACTGCAATATGGCGCGCCACCGCATGGCGGCATTGCATTCGGTCTGGATCGCATCTTGACCATGATGACAGGCTCGGAATCGATCCGTGACGTGATTGCCTTCCCTAAAACACAACGTGCGCAATGCCTGTTAACTCATGCGCCGAGTACAGTGGATGAGAAACAATTAAGAGAACTCAATATCCGCTTGCGACAAGTTGAAACTAAACCAAGTTGATAGATAGCCGGTTGTTCTGATGTACAAAATACCGGTTTCCGTTCTGGTTGTTATCCACACTACGGATTTACAGGTTTTATTATTGGAGCGTGCGGATCATCAAGGTTACTGGCAATCGGTCACAGGCAGTCAGCATCCGGGAGAAACACTGTATCAGACTGCACTACGCGAGGTGTCTGAAGAAACTGGTTTAAATGCACTCGGTTATGCGCTGACAAATTGGCAGATTGAAAACCAGTATGAAATATACGAAGAATGGCGCTGGCGTTATGCGCCGGATGTCCGATTCAATACCGAGCATGTATTCGGTTTGTGTTTACCCACGATAACGCCGATAAGAATCGCTGACAGAGAGCATTTGGACTACATGTGGCTGCCATGGCGGCAAGCAGCCGAGAAAGTATTTTCAAGCAGCAATGCAACAGCCATTCTTGATCTGTCTGCACGTCAACAGTCTAGCTCAGAATAATCTCTTATTCACTTCACCTTCACTGATAAATCGTTCCAGAAATTTTCTTAATTCCAGTATCGCCTATCAGGCGCAAAGCTGAATTCTTAAATTACGAAAAAACAGATTTGCGCCTTTTAGCCAATCGATTAACCAATAGGAATAATACGTAAGGAACCGTGTCCTAGAACCGATGCAGTCGCTACATTCTGCAACGTGATTGCTTTGGCAATGCGCTGCGTATCCTGGTCGTTATCCGTTGGATTGACTTCTTTGGCTGCCGCGCCAAATGCCCACGCATCAACCACGAACATGTCATATTGCGGACCGTATTTTGCACGAATTGCTGAGCGATCAATCGTTGTGCCAGGTTTCGTATTCAATGCAATTCCCAGTTCATTGTGTACGCCGACCAGTTCTTCAAAGATTGCCCCGTTTTCCTGTGCTGCGTGGAGAATAGCTGCTCTATCTTCTGCAAAAAAATCTGATTGACTCAAACGATTTTTGGCTTGCTGGACGATAGTTGCTTTTTCCGCCTCAGTAAGATTGATGCCAAGTTCGCTGGTCAGTGATGCAATATCGTTGATACGTTCAGCGATATGTTGATAGATGGTTTTTGCTTTTGCGCAGGCACCGCAACCACAACTGCTGTGATCGTCTCCGTGCACGCCAGTAGCGTGGCCTTTTTCTTTAAGCGTATTAATTATTCTAATTGTTAATTGTGTTTCATTGGTATCGCCGGAAGTGGAAGCGCCACCGAGATCACCGCCATAAACAATGCTTAATGTACCTCCAGCAGCACATGGGGCGTTTTTACGTTTGCCATCCTTATCAGTGCGGCCATCGACACATATCTCCGGAACAGCGCCATTTGCCGGTATATTAAATTCACCGGACGCAATTGCTTGATACATATCGCTTAATACTTTCTGATCGATATCGTTACGATTTGCGGGGCCGATGGTGCCCAAACCTAAATTAAATTTTCCTAACGTGTGATATTGAGCGCTGCTTTCATCAACAGCCTGTGGAGTGGGTGCTGATTGCCGACTGCTTGCAGCAGGTACGGTAGATTCTGTTTCCTGACTGCCTGTAAAATGTTTTAACAGATTTTTTAAACTTTCAAACATTTTATATATCCTTTGTAGTAATTGGTCATCTGATCATAAGTTCTACTTCATACTTGCCATATTCAAAGTAACTCAAAGAAAGGGCAAGCCTTGTCAAAACCTTTTAATCTCGTTTATTTCTTAACTACTGAGTTAGATTAATAAGCTAAGCGTTAGAATTCTAACACTACTTTTCTTCACAATTGTTAGTTCTTCTGTATTCTTACTTCCACATATGCCAATTTATCGTATCAGTAGAATTCGTTATGACATCAGTAACGGCCACAACAATATGACTGGCAGAATGTTTATGACATAGCGATACTGTGCGATTTCTTACATTATAGGGTAGAAATCATCTCCGGGTTATTTGTCGCTATTGATCATGTAAGACGCTAAAGATAGACTGCTATTAATCTTATATTCTATTTTTCTGATGGTTAGATATTCTCATTCAGAACACACACCTTGTTTTGTCCATTCATGCCTCGACAATACGAGGAAAAAAGGAAATGGTATGCCATTAAGAATTTTTAGCAGCAGCTTTAATAAACTTGACGGGCTATTATTAGCGACTTTAATGATTCTATCCGCTTCTGCGGCTGCTGAAGAATGGATCTATACAGTACGGCCAGGCGATAATCTGTGGAATCTGACCGAGCGTCATCTCAAAAGCATGGAATATGTGCAAAGGTTGCAACAGTTAAATAATATTCAAAACCCTTATGTCATACCTCCTGGAACCCAACTACGAATTCCTACAGCCTGGACAAAATTGTTACATGAAGCGCTAGCAAAAGTGATTGGAGTACATGGTACAGCCACTTTACGGCGTCAAGATCAGGAAGATATACCGATTGAGCTGGGTATGCGGCTATTAATAGGCGATGAAATACGCAGCGAGAATGATGCATTTGTAACGGTGGAATTTGCTGACAAATCAAGACTGCGGGTGCAGGACAATACTCACCTGCATTTGGAAAATATGCAGATATTTGGCGATTATGGTCTGGTTGATACTCTGATTGATTTGCAACAAGGTCGTACTGAAAGTTCAATATTAGAGAAATCTGAAAAAGGCACACGTTTCATAATTAAAACGCCCTCTGCAATCAGTTCGGTACGCGGCACTGATTTTCGTGTTGGCACCCTTGAGGCACAACCTGGTACTCACGGAGAAGTGCTGACTGGTGTTTTAGAAGTCAACGGCGAGAAAAGAAAACTCAGAGTACCGGCTGGTTATGGTACTGTAATATTCAAGGGGGCACCACCCGCACCTCCTGTAAAGTTACTGCCCTCCCCTGATTTGTCTGAAACAGACAAATATTATCAAAGCCTGCCACTGGTTATTAAACTAAAACCATTATCCGGTGCTCAGGCATACCGTGCACAAATTGGCACTGACCCGGATTTCAGGAATTTATGGTCTGAATTTACCGCCACCAGCCTGCCTTTCCGTGATGGCGATATTCCGGATGGCGATTATTGGCTAAGAATCCGCGGCATTGATAAATCATCGATTGAAGGCAAAGATGCGGTCATTTCTTTCTCGCTTAATGCGCGCCCGGAAGCTCCTTTTGTGATTGCGCCATTGCCCGGCGAGGCAACAGCACCAGAAAATCAGGAATTTAAATGGACAATCCAGTCCGAAGCATCTCATTACGCCATGATGGTTAGCCGGGATGCTGATTTTTCCAGTCTGGTTTACTCTAATCCTGAAGTGAAAGAAAACAGTGTCACATTATCTGAATCACTGACGCCAGGTCATTATTTCTGGCGTATTTTTTCTGTCTCAACCAGCGAAGGTGCAGGCCCATTCAGTGACACCATGCCTTTTAGGGTTCCCTATCCCGGACCATCGCTAGAAGATACAAAGCTGGATGAAAATCAAATAACATTTGCATGGCGTGCCGCTGCTGAAGGACAAAGCTTTTATTTCCAGTTTGCTCGCGATAAAGCATTCACCAGTATGATTCATTACCTGCCGGCAGCAACTTCTCAAATAACTATAGCAAAACCGGATAGCGGTACTTATTATTTGCGTATCAAAACCATTGAATCAGATGGTTTTCAGGGTCCATGGGGACCGCATCAGATTATTGAAGTGCCGCGCGACATATCCTATTGGTTCATGCTGTTGATGTTGCTGCCACTGTTTGTGCTTTTATGATTCAATCATGTCATTTAATAAAGCACAATACATTCATCATACGCATTGTCATACTTCTGTTTAGCGTTGCACTTGTCGCTTATACAGAAGTGTTGGAGCGTTTTGATTCGATCCTCTATGACAAAATATCCACCCTGCAGCAATACCCGCGGGACCCCAATATCATCATTGTTGCCATTGACGAAAAAAGTCTCAAAGTCTTGGGCCACTGGCCCTGGTCCAGAGGAGTGCATGCAGAATTAATCAATCGTCTGGCAACCATTGATAACAAGGTGGTCGCTTTGGATATACTCTTTTCAGAATCACAGGGAACTGATCCCTATGCTGACCATTTACTGGCTTCAGCTATCGCCGCACATGGCAATGTCATTTTCCCTGTAGCACCGGTATCTGAGGCAGATTCAGAATCAATAACCCTGGCGCAACCGCTCCCGCTTTTTAGAGAACATGCGGTTTTAGGTCATGTTGATATTGAGCTGGACAGGGATGGCGTTGCACGGCGCGTTTTCCTGTACGCGGGTATCAATGCGCCGACATGGCCAGCATTAGGTTTAGCACTGACAGATCCTGCAACAGCAAAAAAAGTACATCCATTACCGAATACCGGCAAAGAAACATTCGAGCAACAACATTGGGTCCGTTCGCAAGAAGCCCTCATACCCTATACCGGTCAACCCGGAAGTTTTCAAAAAATATCCTATGCCCGGGTTTTATTCGATGATGAAGCTCTAATCAGCCTGAGAAATAAAACCGTCATTGTTGGCATGACCGCAGCCGGTATGGGAACACGCTTTGCAACGCCGATGTCACCCGGAAATCGTCAACCGATGACGGGTGTTGAGTGGCATGCCAATGTTTTTTCAATGCTAAAGAATAATCGCGCCATTCATCCGGTTACCAAAATACTGACGGCAATAATCTCAGCTTTATGGATAATCCTTATTTTGATGATTATCACGTTGTCAAAAAGAAATCTAACGATTCCAACGCTACTGGCTTTACTGGCTCTCGATTTATTTCTTTCCGGCCTGATACTTGAATTGGGCCATATCTGGATTCCACCCGGAGCTGCCTTATTGGGTACATTGTCGCTTTATCCATTATGGAACTGGCGGCGCATTAATGAATTCCTGCGTTCCGTCTGGATTACCAAAGTACACTCAAGTACTGCATTGGAATCCATTGGTGATGGTGTCATTATTACCGATGCTTATGATCATGTTATTTACATTAACAGAGGCGCTGAAAAGATCCTGCAAACACAGCTCAATCAAATCAAGGGAAGGCTTTTGCAAGAAATTCTGGGGCTTCACATAAAATCAGGCAACTCATCGGTCACCCAAGCCGGAAAAGATATTCTGAGTGCTGATCCGGACAAGACTGTTATGGTCGAATGCACGCTCAAAACAACCTATGGTAACGATCGAACCGTTCGTATTACCCGCAATCAGTTATATGATGATCAAAAAGCAATCATGGGTGCAGTAATTGCTATGACGGATATTACCGCTACCGTTGAACTAGACACAACGGATAATGCACCAGGAAAACCATGATGTGCTGACAAAGCTGCCGAACCGCTCAAGACTGGTCACTCAATTTGATCATATGATTAAAGCAATCCAGAATACCGACAAAATAATTACGGTATTTCTGGTCACTCTGGATAATTTCAAGAAAATTAATGACGCAATGGGACATCATGCCGGAGATAAACTACTCACCATGGTTTCCTGGCGATTGTTCGAGATAGTCCATAAAGAAGGTGTTGTTGCCCGCTGGGGAGGTGATGAATTTGTTCTGCTTTCCGACCATTTACGTAAAGAGGATTCCGTACCCGACAGGGCGCAGAAAACTCTCGATGTCATCAGACAGCGATTCAATATTGATAGCGTAGAAGTGTTTGTTTCTGTCAGCATCGGTATCAGTTTTTACCCGGAAAATGGATTAACCAGCTAAACCGTACTGGAAAGAGCTGGCACAGCCATGTACCGTGTCAAGCAGGATGGCGGAAACCAGTTTGGTTATTATTCTCCTGAGTCTTCTGTGGTTTGGACGCTTGACCGGCTTGAATTAGAAAGGGAACTGCGCGCGGCCATACAGAATGACGAACTACAGGTATTATTCCAGCCGATAGTTAATGCGAAATCAGGCCATATCGCACGGATGGAAGCACTAGTACGTTGGCCGCATCCCAAGCGGGGGTATTTATCACCCAGCGAATTTATTCCTCTTGCCGAAGATATCGGGCAGATCGAACAATTCGGCGAAATCGTATTAAGAACTTCATGCATTGCTGCCTGTAAGCTTTTACAACTGGATTATCCTGTGAATGTCTCAGTGAATGTCAATCCACGTCAGCTATTAAACAGGAATTTTCCAAAAATGGTTTTCCAAACACTCCATGACACCGGCTTGCCTGCCAAATCCTTGATACTTGAAATAACTGAAGATGCCATTGTCAATGACATGGAGCGCGTCAGCAAGGTTTTACAAGAAATTAAGAACTTGGGTATTTCAATTGCCCTTGATGACTTTGGCACAGGATATTCCTCGCTCACTTTATTGCGTGAATTGCCCATCGATATCCTGAAAATCGATAAATCTTTCGTACGTACATTAGACCAGAACCTTAATGATCTGAAGATTGTGCAGGCAATTATCGGCTTGGGTAAAAACTTGGGGCTGACAATTATTGCAGAAGGTGTGGAAACAGAACAACAAACCAGATTGTTGCTCAGGCATGAATGTTATTATCAACAGGGCTATTATTTCAGTCGACCTATCCCTTATGAAACACTGTTTGAATTGATGCATGAGAAAAACACGATGGCAGTTGGGGGCGTGCACTAAAACATTTTCAGATCACATGATACCCAGAATACTCGCCTTAACAGTGTTTGACGCACACACTATTTCCGCATTGGCTGAGACAATCTGGCGTCATCATTATGCTGATATCATTTCGCCTGAGCAGATTGATTATATGCTGGCACAACGCTATCAACCGGAGTTGATCAAGGAGCAAGTGTTGAATCCGGAAATCTGGTGGAGAAAATTAGTTCTGGATGGAATGATTATTGGCTTCTCTTGCTGCATGCTTACGCATAAGCCCGGTGAACTTAAAATTGACAAACTGTATATTCATGGTGATCATCAGCGCAATGGCTATGGTGCGCTGATGGTGGCGGATGCAATTGAAATCATGCGAAAAAACAATTTACAATCACTGATTCTGACCGTCAACAAACAGAACCAAACTGCAATTCTGGCCTATCAGCAGTACGGATTTGAAATTACGGATGATAGCGTGGTAGATATTGGAGGCGGTTTTACCATGAATGATTATTTGATGACCCTGACAAAATCGAATCGCTGGAACACTTGATCCATGAAACTGAAATTCACCAAAATGCAGGGCTTGGGCAACGATTTTGTCGTTCTGGACGGAATCAATCAGTCGATAAATCTTAATCAGCAACAGATGCGTCTACTCGCCGATCGTCATTTTGGCATCGGTTGCGATCAAATATTGCTGGTTGAGAAAGCATCCGGTCAGGCTGATTTTCGTTATCGCATTTTTAATGCGGATGGCGGTGAGGTTGAACAATGCGGCAATGGCGCGCGCTGTTTTGTCCGTTATGTGCATGATCATGGCCTGACCCGGAAAAATGAAATCCGCATTGAAACGCTCGGTGGCGAAATATCCCCTAAACTGGAGGCCAATGGCAATATTACTGTTAATATGGGGAAGCCTATATTTGAGCCTGGAGAAATTCCATTTATTGCTGAAAAATACGCATTAACCTATCCGCTTGAAATACAGGATAAGCCGGTTAAAGTAAGCGTCTTGTCGATGGGTAACCCGCATGCCGTGCGTGTTGTACAAGATGTTGACAGTGCGCCGGTAGCTACCGAGGGCGCTGTGATAGAAACACATCCACGTTTTCCCAAAAGAGTGAATGTTGGCTATATGCAAATCATTGACCGCAATGCCATCAAATTACGGGTTTTTGAACGTGGCGCGGGTGAAACACTGGCTTGTGGAACGGGTGCGTGCGCAGGGGTTGTCGCGGGTATCAGCCTGGATTTATTGGATCATCAGGTAACCGTCAGCACGCGGGGCGGTGAATTGAAGATAAGTTGGGATGGGCCAGATGAGCCTGTCTGGATGACGGGACCGGCGATCACTGTATTTGAAGGCGAAATAAATTTGTAACTAATCACTAAGGAAGCATGATGAAACCGGAAGACGTTGCGCAGTATCTACAGGATCACCCACAATTCTTCAATGAATATGCCGATTTTCTGGCGGATATTCCTATTCCTGGCACGCACGATAACAAGGTTATTTCAATCAATGAACGGCAGGTCATCTCATTAAGAGAAAGAAATCGCGTATTACAGGATAAGTTGCTTGAACTGATCAGTTTTGGTGAAGAAAACGATGCCATTGGGGAGAAAATGCATCGTTTAACCATCGCGCTGCTTTCCGTCTCCAACATGGGTGAATTCTTTACTGCACTGTATTTCAGTTTGCGTGAAGATTTTGCTGTGCCTCTTGTAGCCATGCGTTTGTGGAATATTTCCTGCAGTGACCCGGATCATGTTGAATTTACCCCTGTCAGTCAGGATGTCCATGTTATTGCTGAAAGTCTGTCACAACCTTATTGCGGCAATCATATCGCGGACGAAATCAAATGCTGGTTTGGTGAAGGTGCGGAGCACCTCAATTCATTCTCGATGATTCCATTGAATACCACACAAGCCATTGGTTTGCTTATTCTGGGCAGTCCTGATACCGAAAGATTTTATCCGGAAATGGGAACACTGCATTTAAAACGATTGGGAGAACTGGTGTGTACCACCATCGCCCGTTATGACTTGGCAGAAACTGCAAGTGGCGAAGCCATTCAAGACGACCTGCCCAATGAACAACAAACCTGAATCATTAGCTGCTGCATTTATTCATCATCTCACTTATGAGCGGCGTTTATCACCGCTGACCCCTGAAAATTATGCACGTGATATTCGTGTGCTGCTTAAACATCTCAATAAAGATAATTTAGAACAAGTTCAATCAGCAAATATTCGCCAGGTGATCGCACAACTGCATGGCAAAGGCCTCTCCGGTAGAAGTTTATCCAGAATGTTATCGGCCTGGCGCGGTTTTTATCGGTACTTGATACGCGATCATCAATACCGGCACAATCCTTGTATTGGCTTGCGTGTTCCCAAATCACCGCAGAAATTACCCAATGCACTCTCCCCTGATGAAGCGGTACGGTTATTAACATTCCGCACTGATGATATTTTGACGCTCAGGGATAGCGCCATGTTTGAACTATTTTACTCTTCCGGTCTAAGACTGGCAGAACTGGCACAACTCAAGCCTGCGGATATCAACTTTGCGGAAGGAACGATAAGGGTTCTTGGCAAAGGCGGGAAAACACGCATTGTTCCGGTGGGCGATTATGCCATTCAAGCTTTAAAAGCTTGGCTTGAGCAACGCCCACAAATCATCAAACCCGATGTAATCGCGCTTTTCTTATCACAACATGGTGATGCCATCAGCGCTCGCACGATCAGTCATCGTTTAAAGAACCGGGCAAGGCAACAAGGACTTAACCAGAATGTGCATCCGCATGTTTTACGACACTCTTTTGCTTCTCATCTTTTACAATCCAGCGGTGACTTGCGTGCCGTACAGGAAATGCTTGGCCATGCCAGCATAACTTCCACACAGGTATACACACACTTGGATTTTCAACACCTTACCAAGATTTATGATACGACACACCCACGCGCAAAAAAAAGAAGCTGACCATTCGCAGATTTTTTCTATCTGAATCGGCTATGTTTTATACGCTATAATCCTATTTTGTAATACGCCAAGTAAATTTCATGACAACAATTGTTTCAGTAAGACGCGGACGTCAAGTTGCATTGGGTGGTGATGGTCAGGTAACGCTGGGAGCTGTGGTGGCTAAATCCAGTGCACGTAAAGTGCGCAGACTCTATCATGACAAAATTCTGGCAGGATTTGCCGGCGGCACTGCCGATGCTTTTACGCTGTTCGAGCGATTTGAGGGCAAGCTGGAAGCACATCATGGGCATATTATGCGTGCAGCTGTTGAATTGGCCAAAGACTGGCGTACAGACCGGATTTTGCGTAGATTGGAAGCCATGCTGGTAGTTGCTAATGAAGATGCCACATTGATTATTACCGGTGCCGGTGATGTGATTGAACCTGAATTGGGTCTTGCCGCCATTGGTAGCGGCGGATCTTATGCATTAGCCGCCGCTCGTGCGTTATTGGAAAACACACCATTATCCCCTAAAGAAATTGTTGAGAAATCGCTCAGTATTGCCGGTGATATCTGTATTTATACCAATCAGGATCACGTCATCGAAACAATTGATTAATCATTCTCTAAACAATCTTTTTATTTTGACGGATATCACGCCAATCAATTTATCTGAGTCTGTCATCTAGAAATACTTTTTATATTACATCTATCGCAGAATTTATAACTATGTCCCAAATGACCCCGCAGGAAATTGTCCATGAGCTGGACAAACATATCATCGGCCAGGATTCAGCCAAACGTGCTGTGGCTATCGCACTCAGGAACCGCTGGCGCAGGCAGCAGATTGCTGATCCATTACGTCAGGAAATCACGCCCAAGAATATTCTGATGATCGGTCCTACAGGTGTCGGTAAAACAGAAATCGCGCGTCGTCTGGCAAAACTGGCTCATGCACCTTTCATAAAAATCGAAGCTACCAAGTTCACTGAAGTCGGCTATGTCGGGCGAGATGTCGATTCGATCATCCGTGATTTGATTGAAACAGCCATTAAAGAATCGCGAGAAAAAGAAACCAGAAAGAAACAACCGCTTGCGGAAGACCGTGCCGAAGATCGCATTTTAGATGCCCTGCTGCCTGTTGCCAGGGATTTTGAATCACATTTAAATACCGAGGAAGATCGAAATAACTTAACACGACAAAAATTCCGCAAGAAACTGCGCGAAGGCGAATTGGATGACAAGGAGATTGAAATAGAAGTTGCCGCACCGCGCGCCAATATGGAAATCTTTGCACCACCTGGCATGGAAGATCTGACATCTCAAATTCAGGGTATGTTTCAGAATATGTCAGGAGACAAAAAGAAAACACGCAAGCTGACGATTCGTGAAGCAAAAAAAATGCTCCTCGAAGAAGAAGCTTCGAAACTGGTCAACGATGAAGAATTGAAACTAACAGCGATACAGAATGTGGAACAGAATGGTATTGTGTTTCTGGATGAAATAGACAAAATCGCCAGTCGCGCAGGTAATACAGGCGGTGATGTTTCACGTCAAGGGGTACAACGGGATTTACTGCCTCTGGTTGAAGGTACAACAGTTTCAACCAAATATGGCATGATCAAAACTGATCACATCCTGTTTGTTGCTAGCGGTGCATTTCATATGTCCAAGCCTTCTGATCTGATTCCAGAATTACAAGGGCGTTTTCCTATTCGTGTTGAACTGGCCAGCCTGAGTGTCAGCGACTTTGAACAAATTCTAACCAATACGGATGCATGCCTGACGCGTCAATATGAAGCACTACTAGCTACAGAAGGTATACAACTACAATTTGCCAGTGATGCCATCAAACGTTTGGCTGAAATCGCATACTCCGTGAATAGCAAAACTGAAAATATCGGTGCCAGACGCCTACATACCGTTATGGAAAAACTATTGGAAGAAATTTCTTATGGTGCATCTAAACACAGTGGAGAAACCATTGTTATTGATGCGTCGTATGTCGATGATCGCCTCAAGAATCTTTCGCAAAGTGAAGATCTGGCACGATATGTTCTATAAGTTTTTTAGTTTAAAGAATGTTGGTTTTCTAAACGCGTTGGATAGAATTAATAGACGTCACACGATAGATGTATTGGTTGGGTATCTATAATAATAGATTTTATTGCTGTCTTTGGGATATTCCGCTTTAACGTCTATCATGCTCAAGATAAAGACGATAAATTACTGAGATCAAGCTGAAGAGTCTGTTTTTGCTAAACAGATTTTCTTAATGTAGCGGGGATTTGGGTCGGTAATCTTAATTTGCCAAGATGGCCAAGCCGATAGTCGTGATGTATCTTACTTCTCTTAGTAAACTCATTGAACCAATTCATTTAGTTTGTTGGATCTAAAAGAAATAATCCCATTACTCTACCCCGCTTGGCCTAAATACCGATCATTATGTAATAATTACTCTTGCTTGTTTTTCAGCTTTTTTAGCTCAACAAGGCAATGACCGTTCACTCATTATTATATTAATAGGCTGATCCTGCTGCTGCTCCACCTTTTCTAGGATTCTTTATTTTAGCAGGACAGGTAACCATCTCACCATCAGTACGATCCTTGATTTTTTCACCGGCTTTCTTACCTTCACATCCCATTTTGTTCAGAATATCTTGAGCAGATACGGGTGGCAATGCAGATTCTAAATTTCCACTTGCCAGAGTAACAGAGGAACCAAATAAAAAGACTGAAGCGAATACTGCAATAACAAATTTGTTCATTTTTAACTCCTATACTATAAATATTTTATTAAGAAAGCCAATTTTGACGCACCTGACTTTCCAAACATGAATTTATCACAATCATAAATATCATGGCCATTTCTTTTTAAAATCTTATGATTCAAGCCAGCGAACTATAGCATAATTCAGGATCAATCAGGTACGTTTGAAGGATGCTTTATACGCTACAGAGCGGCTCAGCTACTTCCATTACTTAACTCTTACACATAAGTTAAAGAAATAATGCGAAAAATAACAAAATTCAGTGTGATATGGTCTGTCATCATTAGCTGCATACTCTATAGCATGACTGCATCAGCAAGCAATCCGACATTTCATCATCAGATGGAAATTATGCTGTTGCCGGATACCTCTGAGATTCGGGTTAAAGATCACATTTCTGTTCCGGCACAAAATCAGGATCATAAAACACCGATCAAACTTGACTTCAGTCTGCATGGCGATTTAACGGTTACAGATGCTCAGGGTGCGCAAGTTACCTTACGGCAAAGTAATGCTGCTTCGAGTTCCAGTCCGATTCCATTAAAACATTACACACTGACGTTACCGCCCCAACAAAAAGATTTCACCCTATATTTCAGTGGAAAAATCAACCATCCGGTACAAGGCCCGGGACAAGAATACGCCCGCAGTTTCAGCTATACGCCGGGCGTTATCTCGAATGAGGGCGTTTTTCTGGCTAACTCCAGCGCCTGGTATCCGCAATTTGACGATGCGATGGTGTCATTTCGACTCAATATTCAAGTGCCCGCCGGTTGGGATGTTGTCAGCCAGGGCACTTTAGTCAGTGAACAAAAAACCCAAACCACGCAAAATGTAATTTGGGAAGAAAAACAATCACAAGATGACATCTATATCGTGGCGGGGCGCTATCAACGTTACACACAATCCGCAGGCGCAGCGGATGCATTGGTCTATCTGCGTAGTGCTGATGAAGCGTTGGCACAGAAATATTTGGACACCACTGCGCAATATATCGCCATGTATAACAAACTACTCGGCCCCTACCCTTATACCAAATTTGCCTTGGTCGAAAATTTCTGGGAAACCGGTTACGGCATGCCTTCCTTTACCTTGCTGGGCCCTAAGGTAATTCGTTTCCCTTTCATTCTGCATTCATCTTATCCGCACGAGATTCTGCATAATTATTGGGGCAACGGCGTGTTTGTCGATTACGCCAAGGGAAATTGGGCGGAAGGATTGACTGCCTATCTCGCCGATCATCTGGTGAATGAGCAAAGAGGCAAAGGCGAAGAATACCGCCGCGACGTGCTACAAAAATACGCTGATTTTGTGAACAAGGAAAAAGATTTTCCGATTGCCCAATTCGTGTCGCGGCATAGCGCCAGTTCTGAAGCCGTGGGTTATGGAAAAACCATGATGTTCTTTCATATGTTGCGCCAGGAATTGGGCGATGAGGACTTTGTGCGCGCCTTACGTCAATTTTATAAACAGTTTAAATTCAAGCAGGCGACTTTCAACGATCTGCAAAACACTTTCAACGCACTCACCGGCAGGGATTTTTCCCAGTATTTTGAACAATGGGTGCACCGCACAGGTGCGCCCAGCTTGTTGTTGCAGCACGCAGAAACCGAGCCCACAACGCAAGGATTTAAGCTTAAAGCACGCTTAGAACAGACGCAGCCGGGTGAGCCCTATCGTTTAACAATCCCTGTTTCCATCACGCTGGAAGGAGAAGAACAGGCTTATTCATCTCTAATACCCATTCATCAGAAGACCCACGCAATCGAAATGGATTTTCATACACGCCCCCTGCGCATCGATATCGACCCGCAATTCGATGTATTCAGACGCCTGGATAGCCGCGAAATTCCTTCCGCGTTATCGCAAGGTTTCGGCGCTGAGAAGCCATTATTGGTGCTACCGGCAAAGGCTGACAAGGAAATACTGCAAGCATATCGTTCACTGGCGATGAATTGGCAAAAAACCCAATCTGCTAGGCTGGAAGTAATCAACGATGACCAGTTGATCGCTTTACCCACAGACCGGACGGTTTGGATCATGGGCTGGCAAAACAAATTCAGTAACACGCTCATCACTGCTTTGGCAGAACACAATGTGACGTATCGTCAGGGAACGCTGCACTTGGATCAGCAGAACTATCAGCAAACTGAACACGCCATGGTACTGACCGCACGACAACCATCCAATCCGGACAAAACGCTATTATGGGTTGCCTCCGATCACCCCAAAGCAATTGCAGAATTAGCCAACAAACTGCCGCATTACCGTAAATACAGCTACCTGGCATTTAAAAACGGCGATGAACTCACCAATGTGCATAAAGGCCAATGGCCTATCACCCAATCGCCACTCACCCAATGGATACGGCAAAAAGACAATGCCGCAATGCCCCCTGTTCACGCTGGCACCACAAAACCACGCCGCGCATTGGCAGAGCTGCCGCCGGTATTTTCCGAAAGCCGCATGCTGGCAGATATTACGCATTTAGCCAGCGAATCATTCAAAGGACGCGAATTGGGCAGTCCGGAATTGGATACTGCAGCAACCTATATCGCCAAACAATTTCAGCAAATCGGCCTGATGCCGGGCGGTGATAGCAACGGTTATTTTCAAACTTGGCAACAAGATGTCGGCGCACCGAAAGGCAATATCGCCTTGCGCAATGTCATCGGGATTTTACCCGGCACCAACCCGCAACTCGCCGGACAAAGCCTGATTGTAGGCGCACATTATGATCACCTGGGTAGAGGTTGGCCGGACGTGCGTGCGGCCCATCAGGGGAAAATTCATTACGGCGCGGATGATAATGCCAGCGGCATTGCCGTCATGCTGGAGCTGGCGCGGCAGATCGTGCCCAAATGGCAACCGGAACGCACCATTATTTTTGTCGCTTTCACCGGAGAGGAAGCGGACTTGCTCGGCTCCAAGCATTACATCCGCAATGCCAAAAATTATCCAACTGAGAAAATCATCGCGATGCTGAATCTGGATACTGTGGGACGGCTTGGAAACAATCCGGTAACAGTGTTCGGCACCGGCAGCGCGCGTGAACTGGTGCATGTTTTTCGCGGTGCAGGTTTTGTCACCGGCATTCCCGTCAATGCCGTACAGGATGATTTCGGTTCCAGCGACCAAGCCGCTTTCATCAAAGCCGGCATCCCCGCCGTGCAGTTTTTCGCCAGCGCGCACGAGGATTACCATGCTCCCGGCGACACCGTGGATAAGATTGATTCTGCCGGATTGGTCAAAGTCGCCGCCATCCTCAAGGAAGCCACCGAATATCTGGCCAACCGTATCGAACCGCTGACGGTCACATTGCCATCGCAAAATGCGCAAACTGAACCCACAGAAACAAAAGCCAAAGTAAAACGCACCGCCAGTCTCGGCACCGTCCCCGATTTCTCTTACCCAGGCGAAGGTGTACGCATCGACAACGTTCTCCCCGGCTCCCCGGCGCGACAAGCGGGGCTGCAACCAGGCGATATTTTGATTCAACTGGCTGGGCAACCGGTTAGCGATTTAGCATCGTATGCGAATATTTTGCGAACGTTGAAAGCGGGGGAGAAAGTGGAATTGCAATTTCGGCGGGGTGATGAAGTTATGGTGGCCGAGGTGGTGTTGGTGGAGCGCTAATAATGTAATGGTGCAATATTCTCTTTTCCAAAAACTGAAACAGAAGAATTCCCAAGATGACCAAATCTGAGGCACAAACGCGGTCAGAATTGATCGATCACCAACTGATTCTGTCAGGTTGGAACGTCAAAGATCCCACGCAGGTCATTGAGGAATTCGACATCCTCACCGCTTTGCCCGAAGGCGTGGCTGAACCCCGTACCCCATATGAGGGCCACCAATTCAGTGATTACGTCCTGCTGGGCAAAGATCGCAAACCACTGGCGGTGATCGAAGCCAAGAAAACCAGTCGGGATGCCGCCATTGGCCGCGAGCAGGCCAAGCAATATTGCTACAACATCCAGAAGCAGTTAGGGGGTGAGCTGCCCTTCTGCTTTTACACCAACGGCCATGAAACCTATTTTTGGGATCTGGAGAATGCCCCGCCGCGCAAGGTCATCGGTTTTCCCACGCGCGACGATCTGGAGCGCTTCGCCTATATTCGTCGCAATCGCAAGCCGCTGACACAAGAATTCATCAACACCTCGATTGCCGGGCGCGACTACCAGATCCGCGCCATTCGTTCAGTGCTCGAAGGTATCGAGCAGAAAAAGCGTGATTTCCTGCTGGTGATGGCCACCGGCACCGGTAAGACCCGCACCTGCATTGCCATGGTCGATGCACTGATGCGTGCTGGCCACGCCGAGAAGGTGTTATTTCTGGTCGACCGCATTGCACTGCGCGAGCAGGCGCTGGCGGCCTTCAAGGAGCACATGCCCAACGAACCACGCTGGCCCAACGTGGGTGAAAAGCTGATTGCCAAAGACCGTCGCGTGTACGTCGCCACCTATCCCATGATGCTCAACATCATTCGGGACGAGTCACAGCACCTATCACCGCATTTCTTCGATTTCATCGTCGTCGATGAAAGCCACCGTTCGATCTACAACACCTTCGGCGAGGTGCTCGACTATTTCAAAACCATCACACTGGGGTTGACGGCCACACCGACCGGCATCATCGATCACAACACCTTCCAACTTTTCCATTGTGAAGATGGCCTGCCGACCTTTGCTTACACCTTCGAAGAAGCCGTGAACAATGTGCCACCTTACCTTTGCAACTTCCAGGTCATGAAAATTCAGACCAAGTTCCAGATGGAGGGCATCAGCAAGCGCACTATTTCGCTGGAAGACCAGAAAAATCTGATTCTGCAAGGCAAAGAGGTTGAAGAAATCAACTTCGAAGGCTCGCAACTGGAAAAGCAGGTGATCAACAAGGGCACCAACACCCTGATCGTACGCGAGTTCATGGAAGAAGCCATCAAGGACGCCAACGGCGTGCTGCCCGGCAAGACCATCTTCTTCTGCGCCACCAAGGCGCACGCCCGACGCATGGAAGAAATCTTCGACAAGCTCTACCCGCAATATCACGGCGAACTGACCAAGGTGCTCGTGTCCGACGATCCGCGCGTTTATGGCAAAGGCGGCCTGCTTGATCAGTTCACCAACAACGACATGCCGCGCATCGCCATCAGCGTGGACATGCTCGATACCGGCATCGACGTGCGCGAGATCGTCAACCTCGTATTCGCCAAACCGGTCTATTCCTATACCAAGTTCTGGCAGATGGTCGAGCGTGGTACGCGGTTACTGGAAACCAGCAAGCCCAAGCCTTGGTGCCTGGAGAAAGACGTATTCCTGGTCCTCGACTGCTGGGACAACTTCGAATACTTCAAGCTCAACCCCAAGGGCAAGGAACTCAAGCCACAGTTGCCACTGCCCGTGCGTCTGGTCGGTTTGCGCCTGGACAAAATCGAAAAGGCCAACGACAGCGGCCATGCGGACACCGCCGCGCGTGAAATCGCCAAGCTGCGACTGCAAATTGCCGCACTGCCCAAGGAATCGGTGGTGATCAAGGAAGCCGCCGCCGCGCTAGCACGGCTGGAAGACGAAAACTTTTGGATCAACCTCAGCCACGACCGGTTGGAATTCCTGCGCGCCGAAATCAAGCCGCTATTCCGCACCGTGTCCGAGGCCGACTTCAAGGCCATGCGTTTCGAGCGCGACCTGCTTGAATATTCTCTGGCGGTGCTGAACGAAAATAAGGAACAAGCCGAAACCCTTAAGGCAGGCATCGCCGAACAGATCAGCGAACTGCCGCTCTCAGTCAGTTTTGTGAAGCAGGAAGAAACCCTGATCCGCGCCGCGCAAACCAACCACTACTGGGCCAAGGCCAATGAATATAGTTTCGACGAGCTGACGGTAAAACTCGGTCCGCTGATGAAATTCCGCGAGCAAACCACCGGCCTGGAGCAAACCCACCTGGATCTGGCCGATGAACTACACAAGAAGGAATGGGTGGAATTCGGCCCGCAGCACGAGGCTGTCAGCATTACCCGCTACCGCGAAATGGTCGAGGCCTTGATTGCCGAACTCACCGAGCACAACCCGGTGCTGCAGAAGATCAAGAACGGCGAAGCGGTCAGTGCGATGGAGGCCAATGAACTGGCCGAACTGTTGCACGAAGAACATCCTCACATCACCGAAAACCTGCTGCGCCAAGTCTACAAAAACCGCAAGGCCCGCTTCATCCAGTTCATCCGCCACATCCTCGGTATTGAAGTGCTCAAGAGCTTTCCCGATGAAGTCAGCGCCGCCTTCGACCAATTTATCCGCGCCCACACCACGCTCAGCAGCCGGCAACTGGAATTCCTCAACCTGTTGAAGAACTTCATCATCGAGCGCGAAAAGGTGGAGAAGAAAGACCTGATCAATGCCCCCTTCACGGTCATCCACCCGCAGGGCATCCGTGGCGTGTTCAGTCCATCCGAAATCGACGAAATCCTGCAGCTGACCAAGCGCTTGGCGACATGAGATGAACAAAGATTTTAATAACCGCGAAAAGCGCGAAACACACGAAAAAATTCTATTTCCGGATGAGTCATATGCCATTCAAGGGGCTGTTTTCGATGTTTATAGGGAAATGGGCTGCGGCTTTCTAGATGCTGTTTATCAGGGGTGTCTGGAAAAGGAGCTTCGCTCACGACAGGTGCCGTTTGAAGCTCAGAAAGAACTTGTTCTGACCTACAAGGACGAAACGCTTTCACAAATCTACCCACCGGATTTCATCTGTTACGAAAAAATCATCGTTGAGCTGAAGGCGATCAAGGAAATTGCCCCTGAGCACAAAGCCCAGCTCCTGAGCTATCTAAAAGCCACAGGTCTTGAGCTTGGCCTGCTCGTCAATTTCGGTAGTTACCTCAAAGTGGATATTGTTCGGATTGCCAATACAAACTTTCGCGATTTTCGCGCCTTTCGCGGTTAAATAAGGACAAAAGCATGCTGCAAAACAACCCCGAACTTAAAAACAAAATCGACCAGCTCTGGAATAAATTCTGGAGTGGTGGCATCAGCAATCCGCTCACCGCCATCGAGCAGATCACCTATTTGCTGTTCATGAAACGCCTCGACGAACTGGATTTAAAAAAACAATCGGACGCTGAATTTACGGGCGAAACATACACATCAAAATTTGCGGGCAAATGGATTCCACCGAGATTCAGGGCGAACCTGCGCGATGAAGATTCGGAAGATGAACGCAAAAAGAAACTGGAAGATGAAAAGCGTTATGAAATCGAGAAACGCAGTTTACGTTGGAGCGAGTTCAAATTCTTCAGCCCCGCAGATCGAATGCTGGATCATGTGCAAGACAATGTTTTTCCTTTCCTCAAAGACCTGAACGGCGCCGAATCCAACTTCAGCCATCACATGAAAAACGCCGTATTCATTATCCCCAAACCGGCGCTGCTGGTGGAAGCGGTAAAAACTATCGACGAAATCTTCGAGATCATGGAGAAGGATTCGCAGGAGAAAGGCCAGGCCTTCCAGGATATTCAGGGCGATGTGTATGAATTTTTGCTATCGGAAATCGCCACCGCCGGCAAGAACGGCCAGTTCCGCACCCCGCGCCACATCATCAAGCTAATGGCCGAGCTGGTGCAGCCGCAGCTGGGCCACAAGATTGCCGACCCGGCCTGTGGGTCTGGCGGTTTTTTACTGGGCGCGTATCAATACATCATCACCCAACTTGCGATAACCGTAGGGGCGAAAAATTTTTCGCCCCTACAACTACAACCCGATGAAGACGGCTTCGTGCGCACCTCGGTCGCCGCTGCCCTCACCGAGAAAGCCCAGGCCATTCTGGCCAGTTCGCTGTGGGGTTACGACATCGACGCCACCATGGTGCGCCTGGGGCTAATGAACCTGATGATGCACGGCATTGATGAGCCGCACATCGACTACAAGGACACCCTCAGCAAGAGCTACACCGAGGAAGCCGAATACGACATCGTGATGGCCAATCCGCCGTTTACCGGCAGCATCGACAAGGGCGACATCAACGAGAATCTGCAACTGGGTACCACCAAAACCGAACTGCTGTTTGTCGAAAATATTTATCGTCTGCTCAAAAAAGGCGGCACCGCCTGCGTGATCGTGCCGCAGGGCGTGCTGTTCGGCTCCGGGAGCGCTTTCAAGACGCTGCGCCAGTTGCTGGTCGAGCGTTGCGATCTCAAGGCCATGATCACCCTGCCCAGTGGCGTGTTCAAACCCTATGCCGGGGTCAGTACCGCCATCCTGCTGTTTACCAAGGTGTGGGGGCCGAAAGACAAAGTCACCCAGCCCGCCACCGAACACGTCTGGTTCTACGAAATGACCGCCGACGGCTATTCGCTGGACGACAAGCGAAGCAAGCAGGACGGCAATGGAGACCTGCAGGACATCATCGCCCAATTCCATAACCGCCACGCCCGCAACCCGGCCACCCCTGATCAAGAAAGCGACCGTACGGCGAAGTGCTTCATGGTGCCACGCACCGAGATCGAAGCCGAAGACTTTGATCTTTCGCTTTCCCGCTACAAGGAAGATGTATTCGAGGAAGTGCACTACGACGCGCCCGGCGTAATTCTGGGTCGGCTGATTCAGGCCGAAGTGGGTGATGTGGACGAGGCAGAACTTGCCAAGGTGCAAAGCGGCATCGTGCGTGAATTGCTGGCGTTGCGGAGGATGATTGGATGACGGATTCGCGCGAAGACAAACGGCTCGCCCGAGGAAGGCAGAAACCGCAGGCATCATTTCCGGTTGCCGGGAGTCGGCTTGATTTACCGGTGGATTATCACGCGACTTTGATCAGCCTTAAACAACGCATCAAAAATGAACGGCTGCAGTTAACGCTAACCGCCAACGCCACGATGATTCTGCTTTATTGGGATATCGGCCAGGTGATACTCGACCGCCAGGGCCAGCAAGGATGGGGCGCAAAAATCATTGACCATCTTTCCGAAGACTTGAAACTGGCTTTTCCGGAAATGAATGGATTTTCCCCGAGAAACCTTAAATATATGCGTAAATTTGCCCAGCAGTGGCCGGAACGCGAAATAGTGCAGCGGGTCGCTGCACAAATTCCATGGCGCAGCAATCAACTGCTGCTGGATAAGCTGGATCATGAAGAAAAACGCCGCTGGTATGCGGAGCAAGCCTTACAAAACGGTTGGTCGCGAGATATTCTGGCCATGCAGATTGAGAACCGGCTCCACGTACGGCAAGGCAAAGCCATTCAGAATTTTGACCTGACCCTGCCGCCGGACGATTCCGACATGGCCGTGCAAATATTCAAAGACCCCTATCTGTTTGATTTCCTGGGTACAGCGGATACACGCAAAGAGCGCGAAGTCGAACAAGCACTTATCGATCATGTGCAACAGTTTCTGCTCGAACTCGGCAGTGGATTCGCCTTCGTCGGTCGCCAGATCCTTCTCGAAGTAGGTGATCAGGATTTTCGACTCGACCTGCTTTTTTATCATCTCAAATTGCGCTGCTATGTGGTTATTGAACTGAAAGCGGTTCCCTTTGATCCCGCCTTTGCCGGTACCTTGAATCTGTATCTTTCCGCCGTCGATGACCTGCTGCGCCATCCCGATGACAAACCAACCATTGGCTTGCTGCTGTGTAAAAGCAAAAACGATGTGGTGGTGGAATATGCCCTCGATGGCTACCGCCGGCCTATGGGCGTCGCTCAGTGGGAAACCCAGCTGACACAAAGCCTGCCGGACGACATGAAAGGTTCACTGCCAAGCATCGAAGAGATTGAGGCCGAACTGAAAGAAACCGGGAGTAGAGAATGATGAGAAAGAACCACGAAATTCACGAACAACACGAAAAAAATTTGGTGATGGTGAAAAGCGCAGTGCGCGAGTTGCTGGAGTTGCGGAGAATGGTGGAATGAAAATGCAGCAACTCCATACCGTCGCAAAGATCATCGCAGGACAATCTCCGCCTTCGTCAACATACAACTCAACGGGCGATGGTTTGCCGTTCTTTCAAGGAAAGACAGATTTTCAGGGGAAGTACCCACGAGTTCGTATGTGGTGTAACAGCGCAAGAGCAAAAGAGGCCAAACCCGGCGATATTCTGATATCTGTTCGTGCGCCAGTAGGTTCGGTGAATATTTGTGCTCAGAAATCAATCATTGGTCGAGGGCTATCTGCTATCAGAACAAACTCGACCCTAAACGCTGAGTTTTTGTACTATTTCTTGAAATCAAATGAACAGTCGATCGCTAAGTTAGGCACTGGCTCGACATTCAAAGCTATAACACAGGACACACTTAAGAAAGTAGAAGTCCCGCTCCCTTCGCTCGATGACCAAATCCGCATTGCCCATCTGCTCGGCAAAGTGGAAGGGCTGATCGCCCAGCGCAAACAACACCTGCAACAGCTCGACGAGCTGCTCAAAAGCGTGTTTCTGGAGATGTTTGGCGATCCGGTACGGAATGAGAAAGAGTGGGGCATTCAGTATTGCAAAAAAGCCGTATTGAATATTTCTTCGGGCACGAGCTACGGCGGGGAAGACAGAGCCTTTGTAAATACTGAAGAAGTTGGGGTGTTGAAGATTAGCGCTGTAACAAAAGGCACTTTTGATCCAACAGAATTTAAAGTTGTTAATCCAACACAGATAACCAAGACGCTTCGCTTCGTTAAACGTGGCGATTTCCTGTTTAGTCGAGCAAACACGATCGAGCTAGTTGCAGCATGCTGCGTTGTTCGACAGGATTACACCCAGTTATTTTTGCCCGATAAGTTGTGGGCACTGACCCTCAATCAAGAACTGATCAATGCACAGTTTTTCAATTATTTGCTTAAAATTGAGAGATATCGAAATGTCGTAAGAAATTTGGCGAGCGGCGGCCATGATTCGATGCTGAATATATCCATGAAGAAATTCATGACGCTCAATATTCCATGCCCTCCAGTCGACATTCAAACCCAATTCGCTGCCATCGTCGAAAAAGTCGAAAGCATCAAATCCCGCTACCAACAAAGCCTCACCGACTTGGAATGATGTGGCTACACTAAACTGGAGACATTCCTTAAAATAACTGAAAGAAGGAGTGTATCTAAATGAACCAAGAAAAACCCAAAGTTTATACAGCTGAATTTAGGGAGTCATCAGTAAAGTTAG
>Ga0136611_10000100_pt1 | contig 46572 bp, 44 predicted proteins | sample AntDrymUQ2232306_2_FD_106645 | JGI IMG/M metagenome (GOLD analysis project Ga0136611, IMG submission 106645) | Polar desert sand microbial communities from Dry Valleys, Antarctica - metaG UQ223 (23.06) | ecosystem: Environmental > Terrestrial > Soil > Desert | place: Antarctica: Dry Valley... | reverse complement strand
CGCTGCTAGCAGCGTAGCCTTCACGTCTGGCCAGGTCAATTGCGTTACCGCCGGCGCCATTACTGGCACGTACAATGCGTTAACCAGCGGACAGACTAGCGAAACGTACACTATCACGGTGGTCAAATCCTCTGTAGCCGGATGTCAGGCCGCCCGACTACGCGTAACCTCCGGTAGCGGTACAGACGACGTAGGCGAGATCACGCCAGCGGCTTTCGGAAGCCCTACAACTATTGGTACTCGTGGTCTTTCCTTGACGTTTACCGTAGATACTGGCGCTTGCGTAACTGCGGCAGGAGTTGCTGGCGTGCCGGCAGATACTTTCCTTGTCGGGCAGACATGGACTATGACGGTTCAAGCACTGTTCGTGCGCCCTTGCAGTCTCGCAGGCGGTACCTACACCGGACCTTCCGATGACACATACATCGTTGAAGTCACAAAGGGCGGTACATGGGCGCAGTCTCCTAAGATTTCTGTCACGACTGTGCTCGGCTTGGACGTCTCTGGTCCGACTGTCGTTACTGCCGCTGCTGCTGCTGTGCCTATCGGCTCGTATGGCGTCAACATGTCTTTCGACATGTGCGGCGGACTTGGCGACCCTATTATCGGCTTGCGTCGCGGCGATAAGTTCTACGTAAGCGTAACTGCCGTAGGCTCCGGAGCAGTAAGCACGCTAATCTTGCGGGATAACCTCCCTACCGGGTTACTAGCCGCTACCGACCTAGATATTCAGCTATTCATTCCTAAGACATTCGAAATTACAGTGAATCGTCTTGGGTCTGCGCCGCTTAAGAACTATAGCATGACTCAGTCGCAGATTACCGTTAACACCGACATCACGGCGTACGACTCGAGCTGGACTTTGAACGGTGTGCAACTGCCACCTCTTCCGCTAGAGGGCGCCAGCACCGGGGCAGGCGGGACCGCGTACGGTCAACTGTTCATGGAGTACAACGAGTTTGTACCGACGCTAGCGACTGCTATAGGCGTAGCTGTTACGACAGCAGACCTCGATGCTATCCCAGGACAACTCGACCCTAAGAACGAGTTGAAGTGGGGTGTGTTCAAAGCGATGACCAACGCCGGTACATCCGGCGTTGCGTACACTGCGGTAGCTGATCCTGCTTCCCTCTCCTCCTGGCAAGCAGTTTTGCCTATCGTGGACGGGCGGGCTGACGTTTACAACTACGTACCGCTTAGCCACGACACCTCCGTACAAGGCCTGTTCGTCGCGCAAGCGGTAACGGAATCGGCGCCAGAAGTAGCTAACTGGAAAGGCGTTATCCTTAATGCGCCCTACATAGAAGTAAAGCAGATCATCGGCGAATCCACAACCTTAGCGGTTATTGCCGACAACCCGAATGTTTCGGGTACGCAGTACACGTTGATGACTTTGCCAGCCGCTGCGCTAGTAACCTCCGGCGTACGGACTGGCGACTCGGTTCGATTCTTGTACTCTTCGGACGGTTTCGGCGGATCTACCTACAAGACCTACGTAGTTGACAGCGTGCTGTCTGAGACTTCGTTAGTTCTAGTGTCCGGTCCGTCTGTTGCCGTAGCAGTACCGCAACGTGTCGAGATTTGGCGATCGTTAACTAAGACCGAGGTGGCTACAGAACTCGTCGCACGTGCTCAAGTGTACAGCAGCTCGCGTGTGGTCATGGTCGCGCCTGACTTGGTCTACGAAGCCGGTGTAGCTACTCCGGGTTACTTCGCAGCAGCCGCGCTTGGCGGACTTATCGGCGGGGTTGTACCTCACCAAGGGCTCACCAACGTCGCTGTTTCTGGGTTAGGTGGAATCGCAAGCCGCACGCGTGATTACTTCAGCGCTTCGCTTCTCGACGCACTGTCGGCCGGCGGCGTCTGGACTATCACGGCAGATCGATCTGGAAACATCTTTACCCGGCACGCCGTCACTACCGACACATCAGATTTGAAGCACCGTGAGGAAATGATCCGCCGAAACGCGGACTCTATCTCCTACGACTTTGTGAACCTGTTGCGACCGTACATTGGGCGGACCAATGCCACGCAAACGGTGCTTGACAAAATAGAGTACGAGATCGATAAGATGATCGAGGGTTACACGACCGCGGTGTTCAGTGCCGACCTAGGCCCTCAGCTCATCTCCGGAGCTATCGCCAGAGACGCATCCGGCGCGCAGTTGTTGCGCATTCACCCGCTAGCTGCCGATCGTATCGAGATTGTAATTGACGCTGTTTTCCCTGCGCCGGGCAATAACATCGACCTGCACATCGTCGCCTAACTCACCGCAAAACAACTAATTAAGGAACGTATTATATGGCTGCAGTATTTAACGCCGCGCAAACCTTCGGTGGCGCTTTCAACATTGCTAATTCCAAGGTGAAGTTTGGCGGCTTGTCCGCTGATCACCTCGTGCAGAGCATCCAGTACCAGTACCAACAGCAGATTTCGATGCTCTACGAGCTCGGGTCGCCTAACGTTTATTTCAACGGCGGGCGGTCGCAGGGTACTGCGAACATGTCCAAGATGCTTATAGCCAAGAGCAATAACGACGATTTCCTTAGGCTATACAACGACGTGTGCGCACCTAACGACATAGTGGTTACGCAGGCGTCTGGCTGCGGTCCGTCGAAAAATACGTTGTCCGCTGCGCTTGCTACAACGTCTACGTTGAAGCTGCAGAATGCTGTTATGTCAAGCCTAAGCGGTACGCAGGACAGTCAGTCTGCTGTGTTTACAGAGCAAATGGGATTCATGTTTATAGGCCTGGACAAAACTATCGGTGCTGCGCCTGACCCAGCGCCTGCCCCAGCGCCGTAATCACTAGCTCCACGACTCTTAACTAGCCGAGGCAATAGCTTCGGCTAGTTTCGTTTTATGCCGCTATATTTAAGCAATGAACATCGCAGACCTGTTAAACAGCGGCAAAAATATAGTCGACTTCACGTTCCGGCTAGGGCGTGAGCATTTACAGAAGTTCGAGACGCCTACGGCCACGTCCGCTGCTGTGGCCCAGCTCAGCCCCGCAAAAGACCCGCAGAACCAGATAGTGGGTACCGACCGCAGCTTAAACAACACAAGCCGCGTGCTGATAGGCTGTATCGTAGACACGGTTGCCGTAGGCGGCTTGTACAAGATAAACCTAGAACGCGGCAAGCAGATGGTTATAGGCGTTGCTTGCACAGGGACCTCGCTGGGCATATACGGCGCCAAGCAGCTGGCTACCTACTTGCCAGGTACGCTTGTTCAGTGCGTCTCGCAAGACTCTGGTGGGTATGTCTATATCCTAGGGGCCGTGCCGCCACGCAATATCGACCGCCGGTACGCTCAGCAGACTGTTCTTCACGGCGCTACTAGGAGTCGCGTAGACGATGCGCATAAAAAGCCGTTTCGACTATCTGACGACCTAGTATCCGCTACCGCCGGACGCATATTCGATTCCGCCGGCGGCGGAGAATCTGGCTGGATCTCCGAGACAGGTGTCCGCGTCTTCATTGACTCGTTTATGGCGTCAATCGGGCTAGACGAGATGTCAAGCCTATCGTTCTTTTATCAGGACATGTTCACAAAGTTTGCGGCCTACAACTACCAACACTGGACGTCGGTAAGCGAGACAGAGGCTTTCAATAACCAGGACGAAGCTCACCACTGGAACGGCTACGCTACCTACCCTTGGGAAAACTTAGGGCTAACGGCCCGCGCAGATATCAGTACTGTACAGACCCCAAAGACGTGGCAGATAGACAAGCCGTGGCTCGGCAAGGTAGATCTACTAAACCCGCAAACCATGCCGTGGCATCGCTACCGAGAGTGGTTCGGCTACCTAGGTCAGGGCAGCAAACGTACGCTAGTCGCGCTGCCTATCGGATTCTCAGACATGGGCGATAAAGGCACAGTAGGCCAGACGAGCCAAGAGAGCGGCGAACGCGCTCAACCTATGCTATACGGTAAGGGCTCCGTACAGCCAGGTCTGGCCGACCACTTTACTACACTAGGCGGCCACGTAGGCATTCAAAGTACCAAGGCGATATCGATTACAAAGCGCGGAGTAATATCCACTCCTACCAGGCTAAACAAGCCGGACGCCTCTCTTGGTGACAGGCCGGCAGACTATAAGTTCTCGGGGCTGCTTGGCGACGGACCGGAGCACAAGATCACTGGCGACATAGCTACGGATGCCACTACCGTACGTAGCCAGAAGCTAGCTGGGGCGTCCGACATGCGGGCTTACCTATACAACTACGCAAACTTGCAGCCGTTTCTATACCATCGCAAAGATTATAGCGTCCCCGAAGAGTCCGCAGCCGCGTATGCTGGCGGCAAGAGTGCCGAAGTGGCTAATGTGGCCGAACTGGCCTCCGCGCAAGCTATCGATACCGAAAAGTACAAGAAGACGCTGAATATCGACCACAGATACGGCGAGCAGAAGTTTTACACGCTCGAGGGCGGTATCGACTTCTTGGACGACGGTAGTGTGCTTATCCATGACGGCTGCGGCGGTGAGATCCGTATGTCCGGAGGTAACATCGACATTTCCTGCCCAGGCGATATCAGTTTACGTTCTGGACGCGGGACGCACGTACTAGCCGGCCGGGACTTCACCGCTAGAGCTCGCAACGAGCTTGAACTTAGTGCGACGCTAGGCGATATACGTCTTAAAGCCGAGAAGAGCTTTTATGCGCTGGCCGGAAACGGCGGCACGGGCGGCATCATGTTAGAAAGTCTAGGCTCAGGCGCCGAGTACGACTTCACGGAGAACGGCACAGCAGCCGCTTTCAGTGGGATTATAGTCAAGTGCCCGGATTCGCAATTCGTGGCACATGCCGGTTCGAGCTACTTACGCACAACCAGCGGCCCTCTCATATTAGACGCGGCCAAGGGGCGGCAGCCTGTGCTGACCTACGCGTCGCAATGCGTAAATTACGTGGCGCAAGATCAGAGTTGGTACTTCGGTACCGCAGGCGACACCGTAAGTGGCCCGTCTGCGTACATAGCCAAAGACAGCGCGGGGCTGCCGGGCAGGCTAACCGTGGTTGGCGGTATCGACCTGGCTGGGGATTTGCGCGGCACTGGCAACGTAATCATCTGCGGATACGGCGCTTCTGGATCGGGCGGACTCTGGGGGTCGCTTGGAGACGCAACCGACAGCGTTAGAAACGAGCTGCAAACGGCGGCAACCGCCGTAAGCAAAACTAGGCCAAAGAAACAAGGTCAGCAGGCTTACGACACGTTTATCGGAGAGCGGCTCTACCAAGAGAACCAAGCCGGTAATGACGACACTATGAAGCTGGTTACGTTCTCTTTCAGAACCGACGAGCAATACAATACCGACGGATATCTCACATACGAAGCCAGGTGGCAACAACTTGCGCGGTTGGCCGGGCAGAGCACCCGAAAGTGGCAGGAATCTGCCGTATATACTGAAGCCGGCGCTACTTATCCGTACCCCGGTACCAACGCGTTTACGCGGGCGACTCTTGTCCAGCAGAACCTGACGATCTTTGACGCGGCGAACGGCCGGGCGCGAGACCGCGAGATGTCCACTACAGGACCAGCAGAAATTTACGCTAACCCTGCGTACGCTTCACAGATACAAGTTAATCTCTCCGAATACACGGTCATATAATGGCAGCGCCTACACCTTCTAAGACTCCAAAAGTAAGTTCGTCCGCTTCCGGATTGTTGCGCGAGCAGCTGTTATTCGTAGGTTGGGTCGATGGTGACCCAATACCACCGAACCTCCCCGAGAAGCTGGCCGCACTGAAACAAGAGGCGATCGCGGACTTGGAGACCGAGCTCGCAGATAACCCGGCGCCAGCGGTACGGAAACAGCTCGACGCGCTGCTCAAGTCGAAGTTCGTCAAGATCACAGACCTACCACCCATGCAGCAGTTGGCTGCTCGCGAGTTCGTCGAGGCCAGTATCGAGGCCATTAAAACGTCGCAAATATCGCGCAAAAAGAATGCGGCTCTCGATGCCCAGATACCAGCAGTTATACAAGGCGAAGAGCGCGAGAAGATCAAAGCCATCGCTATGCGGGGCGATCACGAGTCGAGCGGAGACACCAGCGATTCAGTCTTTATCGACGACCGGAAGAGTGCGGATGATACCCCGGCGACGTCAGTGTTCTGCCCGTGCTGTAGTTGGGATGTAGCCAAACCTTTCGACGTCGACATAACCACCCGGGACAAAGAAGCCTTTGTGGTGTCGCTTCTAGGGTCTCAGCGGTTTGAACGTGCTTTCCCTATTTTCAATAGTAAAGCGAGTATCGTGTTCCGCACGATAAACGCAGACGAAATCCAAATGTTGCGCGAAGAGCTTATGTACCGGGCTAGCACCAGCGCGATAGTAAGCGACGCGGCCTACGTCGCCGCCTGGCTGGAAGGTCGGCTGGTCATGAGTGTGAAAGAGATAACGATCAATGGCACCCCGCAAATGGTGTTGCAAGACATAACCACATGGGCTAAAGCTAATCCGCAATCGTCAACGGCGGTACAAGAAGTAACGCCGATCACTCGCTACACCGCGTATTTCTTTTCCAAGGTAACCCAAGAGCCGCTACGAAACCTTCTAGCAGCAAAACACAAGCTCTTCGACCGAATTGTCGAGACTATGTTGCTGAAAGTTGATGACCCAAATTTTTATTCCGGGATCGAACCACGAGCTTAATGGTGCGAGCCGCCACTACAAAAGTAGTGGACTACACCACGTTCGATCCTAACAACGCCTGGGAATGGAAGCGGCTAAAACTCTTGCTAGACGACATGGAGCGTCAGCAGGACTCTGACATGTTTAAGACGTTGCATACACGATACGCAATGCTACATGCCAGCGGACGCTCGTCGGAAGCCCGAACGGAGTACAGCAACCTGTCGGAGAAGCACAGGACTACCTATATGCAGAAACTCCAGCCCTGGGCGGACTTCGCGCCTACGTCTGGCGATTCGACCATAGCAGATATGCTGGCGCAGTACGAAGCCGGAGTTGCGTCTGGATGGCTTAACGACGGGACGAAGCCTCGAAAACCCGTAAAATAGAAGTAAATCGTTCTCACCCGCCAGGTACGGAAATCTATGGGGTACTTTACGAATCAAGCAGGCTACGAGCCTCCCGTACCCGGCTTCCTAGAAGCCGCGCAGCAGTCGTACGCCTTCTCTGCGGATAACCGTCCGGGACGCCGCCAATACTTTCAGCCCAGTGATATCGGCGGCTACGGAGATATCGGCAACGCACTCCTGCCGCACCTGCTGTCTATGGGCCCCAACGAGGCGGCTATATCGCAGTTCTCTGCGGGACGTAATGTCCTAGACCGTTTCGAGTCCTACCGTGAAAGCGTTGGTACCAGTAAAGCCGCGAGATTCGCAAAGGATGCCGATGCCAAACGCGTCGCCAAAATATTCAACGGAGCTAAACGATTTGGCACAGGTACCGGAAACCTTACGTCACAACAGACGGAGCATAGCGCACAAATAGGGCAGTTTGCGGCCGAGAACATGGGTATGGCCATCCAACTTTTCGGCGAAGACAACGTGGATATGTTAATGGGTTCGCAGGGCTCCGCCACCGTCATGGCGAACCGATTCCATAAAGCCATGAAGGGCGCTATCGACCCGACAACTGGAGAGATGGGCTATTCTGTCGAGCGATCCGGTCGACTCTCCGCCCAAGTTTTCGACAAACTTTACGGCACACAAAGCGCAGCAGAAAGCATGCAGGGGATGCGTGCGGGCGAGGTAGGGTCACTAGTCCAAGAGTTGCAAGCTCGCGGACAGTTCGGACGATCTATTAACTCAATGCCTATAGGGCAACAGCGCGGCCTGCTTCCTAATACTTTGGACGCTGACTCGCTATCCAAGATAGTGGACCAGTCTGGCGAGGTCAAAGCAGCTACGGATCGCGGCGAACACGTCACGGATGAAATGCGCAAACGTACCGAGGACGAAGTTAAAGCGACCTTCGCCACTTTGAAAGACCCGTCTAAGACCGTCAAAAAAGGCGACATAGATAACATGGTCGGAGGCTCGGCGATTATGCAGAACCTAGACGCCACGCGTATGGCTGACAAGGTTAAAGGCATGACCAAGTCTATAAACGCCATGCAAGACATCTTCGGCGACGCTGGACGTCAGGGGTCAATACCGGAGCTGATGAAAGCGCTTGACAACATGACTCAGAATGCCGGACGTAGTATGTCCGACACGGAGGTCACTGCGCTTGTGCGTCAGTCCCAATACGTGGCGAACAAGACGGGTCTAGGTATCGATAAGCTATCGCAACTGCAGACAGATATGGCTGAAAAGTCCAGAAGCATGGGCGGCGCAGGTGTGTTAGGCGTATCGGCTGCTAACGACGCGGCGCTACACATGCAAGCTATGGACGGCTTGGGTGCATTCGACGGGCAGACCTTCGGATCCGACGGCAAGGCGGAAGCAATATCCCGCAGCGCCCAGCTACGCGTGCAGGCTGCTAACTCGGCTACGACTAACATGGCTTCCGCTGCAATTCGAATGGTGGACGAAAACGGCGTGCAGGTCAAAAAAGGGAGCGAATTCGAGGCGTACCTGGCTGCCGTTAAAGACGGCCAAGCTACCTACGAATACAAAGGCGAAACCAGACGCATACAGCGCAACCAAAACGATATGCAGGCGATGGTCGTTCAGGGCTCGGACGCAGAGCACGCTGACGTAGCAGCCGCTATAGACAGCAAGGATCTTAACACCGGCACAGCAATTAAACATGACGTAGCTAGGACAACGTCTAAGGCCCAAGCAGCCGAGGCAAAAGACAAAATAGCCGCAGGCATGGCTACGCTATTCCATGAGAAGTTCTCCGGAACCGTAGTCAAAGATCTGAAGGCCTCCGGGACCTTGAAAGACTCGAAGGACGCCTCTGCGTTTGAACTAGCCGTGGCGGACTCTGTCGCCGCGGCGGAGTTTAAGATGTCCAACGAGGACATTAAAGATCCGTCCAAACGCAACGCGGTTCTCGCGCAAGCAACACGAGACGCCGTGCGTGAACAAGTGCGCATGCGGTCGCCAGGAGCTTCCGAGGCGGAACTAGACGCGAAAATGGCCGAGCTAGATCCACACTTAAGCGGGGCCAAAGGCACACAACTGGCCGGCGCGGTCTACGACAAGTCCGAAGCGTCCGCTAAACAAGCTGGCTTAGGTACAACTCAAAACGCAGTAAACCAATTCGGCGACAATGCGCTGGAGGCTACCGAAAAGAACCACCGCCGAGCGATTGTAGACGGCCTGGATAGGAACGCGACTGGCGGGTTAGGTAACTCCAACATGTTCTCGCGGTTCTCCGATGCTATTGCCGACAGTACCGGAAAAGAGGGACTGGAAGAGATTCTTAGGGCCGGGCTGGGCTTTGACGACGGCGCGGATATGGATATGCGTAAAGCTGACGGTACGCTTGCACGCATTCAGGGTTACGGCGCCGAGATGGCGGCACTTAAGCCCACCGAGTCCAACGCGGACCTTAAAAAGTATAAGCAGTACAGCATGCTGCAGGACGCACTAGTACACGGCGGCAAGCGCGCGGAGGAGCACAGAGACGCGCTCAAGTCGCAAGGCTTCCAACTGACAGACGCGCAATCCGCGGATCTAGATGCCGTTATCGCTGACCCATCTAAAGCCGGTAATGCCCTGCTAAAAGCCAAGGGATATGTAGTCGACGCTAAGTTGTCGGACACAAAGATAGACGAGTATGCGAAAGACGCGAAAACGTTCACAGATATCAACGGCGTTGCCAGAGGTGGCGATGCGGTTCGAAGCAAGTTAGGCACGTTCGTAGAAGACAACATCGCTAGAGGCGAAGACGTGTTGCTGGACGACCGGACTTTAGAGCAACTCGGTGCCGGGGGTAAAGAGCTGATTGCAAAGACGCGTGGCAGTTCCGACAAAATATCGGCCATCCTAGCCCAGGCCAAAGAAGAGGGGCGGGATGTCAGTCTTTCAGATTATCACAAGCCAGGCTCGAAGCTGACAGACCAAGAGCAAGCAGATATCGGCGCAGCCTTCAAAGAAAATCAAGAGGCCTGGGACGAAGTTAACACGCGCAAAAAGACTCTGTCGCTCCCTGGCAGGAATACAAACGAAAACGCAGCACGGTCCGAGGCGGATAAAGAAGAGACAGACCAACTGGCAAAAGATATAACCGCAAAACGTGCCCTGGAAGCGACGCAGAAGGCCGAGAAAGACAAGCAAAATGCCGCAGGCATGTACGACATGGTGTCGTCTATGTTTTCACCTGCGGATAAGAACGCGCTAGCCAAGCCTGTCGCACCCGCAGACCCGGACGCGTCACGACTATCGCCAGCTATGCCGGTCGACGGCCCTGGCACATCGTCCAGCGAATCGCCTAAGGCTTTTGAAGATCCATCGCTCAAGGCTACGCTACGTACAGACACTAAAGAATCTCAGGCTGTCTCTGAAAAAGACAAGCCGACAGACAATAACATTACGGTACGCGGAACCGTTAATCTTCGTGCCGACGGCACAGCAGAGCTGTCACTAGACGGCCAACGCGCCGCCCAACAAACATTTGCGAGAGGGTAGTAACCATGCCAGCGGTATTTACAAGTGCGCCGGGCAAGGTCTCGGTTGTAAGCGGTAATGGATTAGCTCCGTCTGCTCTAACGATCAGCACTGGCGATCTAGCACTTACCTCGTCGCCATCACTCGTAAACAACGCGATCGTGACGAGCATAAGCGTAGAAGAAGCCGTAAACTCGCAGTTTATGCACTCGCTCAACCGCACCGTCCACGCATACGTGTTCGGCGATAAGGTAGGCCGAATGGTTGTAGGCGGAATGGCCTTTGGCGGTATGTGCGCTTATGGCACGGACTACGACCAGAAATCCGGACTAGCGCGTGTGCAGGAAATCTACCGCGACAACAAGATGAGCTCGCGCGCGCGCCCAATCATGCTAGACGTGAGCGGCATTAGCTACAGCTGCTTCCTGACCGGAGCGAACTTCGGGTTCGTAGACCCGCAAGGAAACGTGGCACAATGGACATATACGCTTTCCAGCGTCATGACCTCTTTAACCACAGTCTAAAAGTGCGGGGCGCCCGAAATGATAAACCACATACGCACTCTGCTAATCAACCGTCGTGGCACCAGCCTACCCGCCTTCGGTACCTTAGACGTTTTTACCCAGCCGGATTTTCAACCTAGCGCAGATCCGCCAGAGATCGCCGCACTCCGCGAAGCGCTTTTCGGCCGGTCGCCTGATGGGCTCTTCGTAAACTACCGGGCGCACATGTACATGCGTATGCTGCACGCTAGTCCTTGGGCGGCGTACCTGACGCATGGCGACAGCCGCCTAACGTACGATATATCCAAAACCAATATGTTCTCCCTGTTCCAGACTGCAGTCAGCCCAATCCCAGACAACGTACCTGTGTCTGTCAACGGCTACCATTGGGCTGACGAGCGCCTCGGGCTATGTCGCAAGACTTGGTTAGTAGCACTGTCCGAAGGAATTCTCAAAGTGACCGACGAGGTTGCCAATACTGTAACGACTTCCGCGTACACAAACGTCCTGGCACTTCCAGACAGTCAGTTGCGTCTCGCGCTGCCCGCCACAGCGTTAACCGCCTTTACCGTACGAGTCGTCTCTCTTGCGAAGCCTCGCAAAACTTTAGCTGACATACTGAATCTCCTAGATGATGGGTTGGCAATGCAAGCCGCTACTACGATCTTCGCAGACACGTCAAACAGCGACATTAAGGCGCTACAATCGCTATGGCTGAACGAGCCAATTAAGCTCTGCCGCTACTCTGCCTTTTTTCTAGGTCTAGCCAAGTACACGGAGCTTATGCAAGCCTAATGACACTTAGCATAATTCAGTACCGGCTGACTATTACCGCCCGGATAGGCGATATAGACGTGGACAACGTCGCTGGCTTCACGTCTACGTTTGCGCTCAACACAATCCCGTCGGCCACGATTACGCTGGCCACCGGCAGAAACGTCGAGACGCTGAATTCGCCTAGCTTCCGATCCAGCGGCGTGCTCTCTGGCGATCCGCTGCCCGTGTTCGTATGGGCTACTTTTGGTAGCGAAGATGGGGCGATTAACAGGCAACTTCTGTTCGAAGGCGAGACAGCCGGAGCCGGCTGGACCAGGACGGCTAATAACGCTAGCTTCGTCATCCATATTAGGCATTGGCTGGCGCATCTCAACTTCGCGTCTGCCCTGTCGTCGAACGTCTTGCCGGGAAGTATCTCCAACTTTACGTACCCAGCTACGGACCCCGTAATCGCGCTAAAAGGCGAGCAAGATAGTCTCCTCGAACGTGTCGGCTTCGTCGGCACTATAAAACTAGAGAGTGTGGACGGTACAGCAGACCTGTGGGACAACAATCTGTTACCACATCTACTAAACATTGTCGAAAGCGAGCCGTTTGATAACCGGCTACAGGACAACATCGCCAAAAACGATAACAAGCAAAAAGTGTTAGACGCTTTATCTCGTACGCGTCGAGTGCCTTTAAACGGGGATCCTACTACCGCCCCCGGAGCACCGTTAACCCTGCAGCTTATAGACCCTGTCACGCAGATCGCGCGTGCTAACGTAGCCTCGGTTGCTGCCGGCATACGCAAAACTCTAACGGACCGTACCGCCGAGAGCTTCGCTTACACCAGCATATGGGGCAAGATCGTCGGTGACTACGCTCCGGAGTTCCTATTCGAAGTAGTACCTCTTGTTTCGTCCGCGTTGATGGTGCCTAACTCCGGCGCGCTACGTGTGGAACCCTGGAAAATTATAACGGGCGACGACCAGTTGCAGGTCGAGCTCTCTGGCGAGGTTCCACAGCCTCTGCAAGCCGTCGGCATCATGCATCCCGTGGAGGACAGCGTAGGGCTCAATATGCACGCCGATTTTCCGCTAAACGGCTTAGCTGGGTGTTACGGTCTGTACCAAGGAAACACTCGAGGCGCTTTTCTTTTGAAGTCTCCGCCTAGTTGGCTTTCTGCCAGTCTCACCGGCTACAGCGGCAGAGGCGAGGGACAAGATAACAAGGTAAAGGACGCGTCCGGGGACCCAGACCTGACCGTAATTAGCTCGCTTGACGAGCTAGAGGATGCTCCGCTTCCGAATCCGTCGCTGCCGAATCCGCCTACCCCAGTAGAAGAAATCAGCGCTACCCGCGTACAGCTGTCTAACATTGCGTCTGCCTACGCCAAACAACTCTACATTAGCGAAATGCTCAAAAGCCGTATCGGTACGCTGACCGGGCCTATGCGCTACGACATTGCGCCGGGATCTACTATCAGACTAGACGCGCCAGAAGAACTGCTTCCAGAGATCCCGCAGTCCGAACGCACAGACTTTTTTGCTAAGGTTATCCAGGTAACGACGGTGGTAGACGCGCAGGCGGCTAGCGCGGCGACAACTCTAACGCTCTCGCACTGCCGCACCTCCCAAGAAAACGCGGTCACAATAGTAGATGGCCGGCCGGCCGACATATTCAGCGCTGCTACTCCCGCGCTGTACGTTGCCGGCTGGCGCGGCGGATCTTTAAGCGAACAAGAGAGAATAAGCTAATGCCACTCCCAGACTATCTGGACAAAACACTCCCATTTGCAAGCGCGTCGCTAAAGCCTGCTCCATCAGACTATTCGACTGAGTTTACAGCGTGGAAGGCCAAGCCCGACAAGACTACGATGCAGACGTTACTGAGCGCGGTCGGTCCAGTGATCTCTGGCGCCGTCAAAGGGTACGGTGATAGTCCTACACTCAGAGGACAAGCAAAGCTGCTCGCAGTAAAGTCTTTCGATACCTACGACCCGGAACGCGGGCCACTAAAAAACCACCTCATATCGCATCTAAGCGGGCTACAAAGGCTATCAGCCAAAAACGATCAGATCATTAGTATTCCCGAGCGTATCGCCATCGACCAGTCGCACCTGCGCAGCGCCGAGAAAGACCTTGAAAACTCGCTAGGACGCTCCGCAAACGATCGTGAGCTAGCCGAGCGCACCGGCATATCGCTGAAGCGCATCGGCTACATCCGCGGAGCGCGCGGCGGTATCAGTACCAGCAAGATGGTCGACGCGGACGGCGCAGCCTTCTCGCCGGCGTCTACGCGGCCAGGCGATGATGCTATGGGGGACATGTGGCACGAGATGGTTTACCACGATCTGTCAGACATCGACAAAGTGATCATGGAACACAGCCTAGGACTGCGGGACAAACCAGTACTCGAGAACCGCCAATTGGCCGTTAAGCTGGGTATAAGCCCAGGCGCGGTCAGTCAGCGCAAGGCCAAGATCCAGGCCTCGCTGGACGAACGCTACACACACTCCATTTTCAGCGAGTAGATAACGCATGACACTTCCAGGCGGATTCCAAGGACAATCGCTCGCGAGCGTGGCCTCTAATTTCGACGGCTATATGAAGCAGTTGCGGGCGTCGGCCAACAATATGCAGAACGCTTTTCAGGCTAAAGCGCAACGCGCCTGGATGGCAATGGCTGGTGACGGGCTCGACCCGGCCAACATGCCGGATCCTCAGTTGGACCGACAAGCGCTCAATACTATGTACGATCAGATAACAAACAACGAAAACTACGGGACGGCGGGTGACGTGATCGCCGTGAAATTGCAAATCGATTACATTGCGGCCGCCGAGCGGGCTATGCGGGCTAGGCACTGCTCCCTACCTAGATCGGCAGCCCTGGCGCACGGTAGACGCTACGGGCACGCGCATGGCGCCGTATTCTCGGATGGCGCTGGCGGCATACAGTACGCAGTCGGCAACTACATCCAGGCGGGTAGCGTAACGATGCCAGAACAGGCGGCGGTAAGCTAATGGCGCGCACATACGACGTAATTGCCTTCCAAGATGCTGGTTTCGACATCCTGAAACTGACTTCTCAGTCTATTTTTAGTCCGGCTGACGTAGCCTCCCTTTGCACTGGCATACAGAAGCTGGTTCAGCGATGGCTGCTCGAGTTCCTTACAAACCGAGGCTCTATGGGCTTCCACCTAGCTAATCGCGGTACGGACTTCCTGCGAGTGTTTCGCAACCGCGCCTTCAGTACCGAGAGCGAGGTCCGCAGCCAGTTTAACTTCGCCAGTGTCGCTGTGTATCAAAATCTGCTGCGGGAGTGGACTGCAAATACGCCGGACGACGAAAAGCTCGCGTCCGCCACATTGACCGGCGTCACCATACAGCCAGGGTTTCTGACGCTAGCCATTAGAATAGATACAGTAGCCGGGACATCCGCCAGCTTCAGCGCACCTATCTTAGTTTTGCCTAGCCTCGAACTATAACAATGACTATACGTGTAAAGCAGCTAACCGAGATATCCTCGTCAGACGTACAAGCCAACCAAGAGCTGATGTCGCAGATGTTGGTCACGGCGTACCCTGAGTTGGACGTTACTAGAGGAGTGATTCACGACCTAGTATGCTTTCTTGCCGGCGGAGTGGTCAACAGCGTTACTCAGACTGAGCTCTCGCGCGTATACAACTCTCGAAGCCTGCTGGCGGTAAAAGCAGCGCCAGCGCTGTACGATGAGGACATTGTCGAGAATATCCTATCGAACTTTCTCATATCGCGAGATGCCGCCACCAAGGCCACTGGTAGTATTGCTGTCGTAATCAGCGAGAATGTAACTACGGTTATCCCTGGCGGGTATCTATGGACGGCTGGCTCTACGAAGTTTCAGACGCTCTACCCAGTGGTTGCCCGCACGTTTGGCAGCAGCGTAGTCTCCGGTAATGACCGAACCATTTTGCCGCGCGGAGACGGTACTTTCGAGTTCACATTGCCCGTAATCGCCGTAACTGCCGGACCAGCCGGTAACGTGCGGTCCGGCATAGCCGCTACACCTGACATTCTTCCAGCTAGGTTTCTGAAAGCACAGACGGCTCAAGATTTCACGGGCGGTAAATCTGCCGAAAGCATCGACACACTTATCACCCGCATTGGCAACGGCCTGGCTTCGCCGGTAGCCGCCGGCGGCGAGAACATCAAGAACATGCTCCGCGTGAACAGCGGCTTCAGCTCTGCCGAGTTCTCTGTTGTCGGGTTTGGGAACCCTGCGCAACTTCGAGACAAGCGCTCCGTGTTCCCGATCGCCTTGGGGGGACGTGTTGACGTCTACTGTCGCACAGCTACAAACACGATCGCAGTGACCGTCCGGAAAAGCTGCACGCTAATCGCTGTAGACGGCGCTAAACGCAGCTTATGGCGGGTAAACATAGGAAAACAGGACTTTCCTGGCTTTCATAGAGTGGTCTCTGCCAGCTTGACGACTACCGCAGACGCCGACATCTTCCCGGCGATCAATACACGTAAAGCAGTGGACATGTCCAACGAGGCTTACGTGCCGGACATTCAAAACCCTAGTGAAGGATTCCTGTCGACCTACCAAACCGCGATTTCGTACTTCTACGACGTCACTAGTCCTACGACAACAATGGTTGTAGGCGACACCGCCTTCTACAACATTACGTTAGAAGGTCAGCCGGGTATTGACACCTTGCAGCAGATCGCCAATAGCGCAGAGCATCGTATGTGGCACGGCGACCTCGTAGTTAAAGCGGCCGTACCTGCCAACGTATTCATTGACATCGTGGTAGACACCGACACGGTTGAGCTCAGCGCCGCCGATGAGTCTGCGGTAGCTTCCGCTGCTGCGACTGCCGCTTCAGCCTCTGGGTTCCCTGGCAAGCTGTTCATATCCAAAATCGTGCAGGCTGCGTCAGCGGCTTTGCCGACTGGAGCCCAAATCAGAAAGCTCGCTGCATATGCCAAAGTACTGCAGAATGACGACACCGAAACGACTATCGTTGGCTCCGACACCCTGACAGTTCCGGACGCACCTGCGTTGGGTGTTACTGCGCAAACGGTCGCATTTTTCTGCCATCCCTCCAACGTGACCGTGGCCCAAAATTAACGAGTTCGATTTTTCACTATCTATCTTCAAAGATCCTGCGCTGTTCGCTAAAACGCTCGGTAGCTGGTGGTGCGGCGAATTTGACGGTACAGACCAAATCGATGCGTTAGTCGTAGCCCTACTGAAAGTCGCGGAGGCTAACGATGCCGCCGTTTCCGACATCGTTGACAGCTACGCGCGTGAAAAAGTCCGTCCGTTCCGCAAAAGGCAGTGTTGGCCGGCCCAGCTCTACAAAGACTCCTTGGCTAGTCGTTCGGCGTTACGTTACGACTCTGTGTATGGGAATTATGACGACGGGCTGCAGTACGACGTCTCAACCCACCGTAAAGAGTACTACTACACACTGCCTAGCAACTTGGTGGACGTCTCGCTCATATGCAGCTCTGTCTCCGATCCAGGCGTAGTCCTTGTAAACGGCCTAGACTTCGAGATACGCGATGGCGCCATCGTTACCCACATAGCCCTGTTTGATACACCCGATTTCGTACGCGGTCCGGTAGCCTCGGAAAACTCCGACCAGGCAGACAGCGTCCATGTGTGGTTGTACGACGCGTCATTTGACTATTCCGACATGTACAACCTGTTCGGATACCTGGTACGCATAAAAAAAGAGTCTTCGTCGCAATACAACCGGATTGTAAATGCCTACATAGACTGCCTAGCGTCTGGTACCACGTTCGAAACGTTCGTCAGATTCCTGAGCGCGTGTGTCGGCGAGCCGATGGTCAAAGAAGATGGTGAGACCGTCGTTAACATTTACGTAGACTCGGAGTGGGCTACGGTTATTACCGACACACAGGTCTACAAGTACGCAGCAACTAGCAACAGCCTTGTGACCGTTGGACAGCGGCTACACGCTGGCCAGCTCTTGTCGGACGCCATACGCGTATGGCGGAACCTGTTAACCGCGGATCTACCGGTAGCGAGCCTGGATGTAAAACTTCTGGCTGCGTGCTTACCCTCGGCTATATCGCTCGAGAACCGAAACGTGCCGCTAAACGTTAGTACCGTTGGCGGCCTAACCAAAGTATCTTGGGACATGCCTGGCGACCCCGCCGCAGCCGCAGCTTTCTTTGACTACACGATGCGCGTAGGCATCACCGCAACGCAGCAGGACATTACCTGCGCGCCCGCGGCAGATGTTATCACGCTACAGAACTCCGATGGGTCGCTTACGAAATATCACAAAGGTACGTTGGCGCATTACCTAGACACGCGTACGAACCTGAACAGTGAGCCGACCGCGGCGAGCCTTCCAGCGACTATCAATCCGTACAAGTTTGTGGCGTCTAATTTACTCTCGCATAGTCTGCCTGTCGTACAGCTGAAGGTCAGCCCGGCGATCACGAACGCGCAGCTAGACGTACTACAGCTAGCCGTCAAGCTGATGCCGCCGCAGTTTGGACTTTATTTTGTGCTAGAATTTCCTAAACAAGCTGAAGCCGTAACCATCGCAAATATCAACGAAAACATTAGTACGATGAGCGCAATGGTAGTCGAGGTAGAGGCAATTAACGCAGCCTCTGTCGACGTGTCTTCTATTACTTTCAGAATCGTATAAACCCATGAACACGGACGTTCCAGCTGATAAACTCGTGCGCGGTGTAGTGACCTTTAGGGACACTTCCGGTAACGTACTCGCTAGCTTCGAGAATCAGCTGCAATACGATTGGGCTAAAATAGCCTCCCAATGCATCGGCTTCGGTAACCGCGCCTACCGCATTTCCGGCATGTACGTCGAGTACGAGAACGTCACTACGCCTAGCGACGTAGTGTCGGTACCCGCGTATGTGCGCGCTGACGGCACAAGCTACTACTCGGGGCTATCTAGCTCAGGCGTCCGCGACTATTTGCGCCTGCCGCTCGCCTCGTTACCTAAGCCAGGCGTTAGTGCCGGCCTTACTGGCTATTTCGGCGTAGATCCCGCTGTCGGCAACACGCTGGATTTCTACGCTATCACCAGCGGTACTGCCGGAGTCACTGGCAAAGCGTTCACCGTGGCTGTCAACTCCAAGATCTGCGGCGTAGGCCTCATCGCCACGCCCAGCTGGACCGACCTTACGCAAGATCTGCTGTTTGCCCGCGCGTACGTGCCAACTGGCAACCAGCTCGTTGTACCAGCTGGCTCGCAAATCGCGATAACCTGGACCACCTCTTTCCTATAAGCGGACTTTTCTGTGCTTGATTCTTTTCCAAACAAAGTCCCGCAGATACCGCAAGGCGCTCCTTTAGACAGCTCCGCGATCAATACAGTTTCGCGAGAACTTGAGTCGCGTACGGCGTACTTGCTGGAGCAGCTTAACATAGCTGCCCTAGGTAGCACGATCGTAGCGAGCAGCCAGCCCTGCGACGAAACCGTAACGGCCTTTTCGGCTGTGTACTGGGACGCGAGCACACCAACGTTCAGACCAGCTATTGCGGCAATCGCACCTTTGTCTAGCGGCGAAGTCTTAGCCGCGCCTAGCGCTCTGAGCGTAGGCGTCGTTACCAAGAAGTATGGTCCGAACACCTGCGATATTGCTCTCTACGGAAGCATAAAGCTTACTGCCGTCGAGCTCGCAATCCTTATTAACAACGAGACGCCTACAGCGGGTTTGCTGTACTTGTCGCCGCTGATCGACGGCAAGCTGACGTCCGCCAGGCCTACGGCAGCCATAGCTGTTGGCGTACTTATCGGCCCAGCAAATGGTTGCACCACAGATTATCGACTGCTTCTAGGCGCAGGCTGCTGCAGCGACAGCCTGCTGCGCGGGTCGCTTCGCGAGTACCAATTGGCTGCCGTACCAGCCGGCGGGCACGTGCCACCGGCGTTACACGGTACACACACAATACTTTCACCAGATTCCAACCTGCCCGGCTGGCTGCCTGCTGGCCACGCTGTTTTCGCCGGCTTGGCTCCTGTCGGCGCTGTGTTTGGCTACAACATTTCGCAAGACGTAGCGCTGCAATCCGCCTGGCCGCCTAGCGGCAAGAAGGTGCGGCTCGAGTTCTACTCCGAGAGCGATATCGGCATAGTCGGCTTAAAGCAGATCCCCGAAAGTTACTACATCGTAGACAACACTACGATATGGTGGACTACGGCGTGTTACACCCAAGTTCCCTGGAACTACCTGCTAAACACTACTGTTGTACCGCCTGCGCCTGGCACCTGCGACATCACGACGCCGTCGCAGCTCGTTCTGTCATTTGAACGTAGCGTCCTGGACAGCAGCTCCAGAGTAGTTACAAAACTGTCAGACAGCTCCGACGGGCTAATCACGTTCGTAAACAGCGCGGGTATTGCGGCTACTCGCGGGGATCTAAAAGCCAAACTAAACGCGGCTACGGCGATTACGTCCAGCGCGGCTTTCGGCTCAACCGTCGTAAAAACGGTAGGACCAGGCTTCCAGTTTACAAGGGGGATCGTCGTAGAAGGTCTTCGCAGTACTACCGGCAACTTGACAATAACGGGATCGACAAGTCGACTGCTTGACCCTGCCCAGGCTGAATCTGTTTCTAACTACCGCATCCAACAGGGCGTCCTCAACCTCGCCGTTGCAAACAGCGAGTTTGGTGTAGACCTATCACCCGCACTGGTGCGCCTTGGTGACAGCCTGCAGCGCAATTTCAACGGTATCAGTTACATAGGGTTCGCCTCGGGCATCACGTCCTCCGTGACTTGCCGATTCGATATACCTAACGGAGAGCTGGGGACGAAACAGCTCATACCTTACGTGGTTATGTTTGGACGCGCCGCTGGCCCCTTTTCGGCTATGACGGCGACGTACACGATCATCAAAGCGCCGCCTTTGCCGTCCGGGCCGCAGGTTATACCCGGCCTGACGTTACCGCTGACTTTTGACGTGGTTACGCCTTCCACAGGTTTAGCGACTAACAGCGCTATCAGCGTGACCGCCGGCTCAATCCAGCTGTACTCCGGAGATACCGTGTACATCACCTTCACACGAGAGCAAGCGGCAATACCGGCGTTCGCTAACGACATCGGCTTCATACGCATCGGAGCGGCCCTTAAGCCGTTTGCATAAGACATGGCAGGCAACGGCTATTGGAACTCGAATTGGCTGGTCGAGAATACGCAACGAGCGTACCCGCTTCAGTACGGGCATCAGGCTACCGACACGACCGCCGCCGTCACCATTCCGGAGAACTTATTAGCGGCTGCGCAGATCACGCTGGTCTACTACTTCCCGTCGACCCTTTATATCTCCAAAGTATCGTACATCGGCGATTTCATCGAGTTACAAATATCTGGTTACCCGGGCGCATTCACATTCGATGCCGGTACCACGCTAGGTACCGTAACCATACCCACCAATGCCGCCGATTTCTCGGTGTTCCAAATTGTGCCTACTACCGCGGGTTTGCGCGAGATAGCTGGAAATATAACAATAGGATCGCTAGAGACCGTTCTGAATTGGCCGTCTGGTGTCTTCTCGTTTGCTCCAACAGCCACCAGGCTCGAGTTTGACGTAGTTAGACCATCCGTACCCGGCTTACGTAGTTTGAAGCTATTAGACGGTGACAGCGTAACCACAGAGATCATAGGAAAAGCAGTTCTAAAAGCGGGCGCAAATATTAAGTTAGCCCTTTCGGCAAACTTAGGGTATCAAGCAGTTACGATTAGCGCAGTATCCGACGCTAATTATTCCGACGGCTGCACATGCGACGCGGTAGCGATTGGTGCGCCAATTCGCCAGATAAACGGCGTTAGTCCCGATAGCAACGGGAACATAAACCTACTCGGTGCTGGCTGCTATGAATTTAAAACGCAGACAGCCGGGTTGCAAATCATCAACACCTGTAACGACCCTTGCTGCGGTTGTGACCAGCTGGACGCTGTCTTCGTAGAGGTCAAGAAATTTGTAGACGGTGCTACGGACCTGAAAGAGTATGCCAGCCGCCTACGTCAAGCTATTGACCGCCTTGAAACGGTGGTGCTAGTGTCCGGCAACATCGGGGGCTGCACTACGCCATAATGGGGATATTAGACCGCCACATCCACGGACGCTACCCAGTATGTCGCGATCAAGGGCGTATCGGGGCGCCGCATCCGTTAATTAACCCCAGCGCAGACATTCAGCATCTGATTGCCGACATGTGGGTTGTGCTTGCTGCTGACTCTCCAGGAGCTGCCGCTGTTGCGTCAGGAGACTTACATATCCGCAGGCTGCACGGTTTCGGGCAGGACGCGCCTTTGAACGCGCTAGAGAACGCCAGTGGGCTTCCTAAAGGTGTAGCTGTCTACGCTGGAAACGGCTTCTCGCTAGTTGTCGACACGACTAGCACACGTTACGGTACACCATACTTCACCGACAGCGTAATTGACGATCGGCTGTCGCTTGCCCGCTGGGCGGTGTCCGGAGTATATGACGTCGCGATCTTATACCACACGGCCTGGAATTATGACCTCATCCCTGCGCCGCGCGAATACTCCAGCGCGTTTATACCAGAGTCTGCGCGTCTAGTCGGCTCTGTAGTAGTAATCGAGACGTTTTGCGCAGTCCTGGCCGAGCTCTCGGACGGAAACACTGTCCCAGTAATTGGGCTAGGTAACCGCAACAATACAATGCTGACTGCTGCGGTTTCCTCAGACGGTTCAGAAACCGTTGCGACACTTACAGCACGTCCAGGACTCGGAGCCGGTGTCGTGCAAACGTGCGGCGCAGACTGGCATATAGCGACGATCAACGGAATGGCCCCGGACAAGTACGGGCGATTCAGTCTGGTAGCTTCCGGATGCCTGACTTTTGATACTAAGCATGTAGACGTCGGGGGAGCAGCGTGGGAGGGTAACGAGCATACTCTGCGGCTGGTGGACGACTGCAAAGACTGTTGCGACTGCTCAGACTTCTCGAGTGCTGGTCTTGCGTTAGGTAGCGCTGCCACGGTCTACCACAGCATTGGCGACAATATCGCAGGCACAAAAACGCGATACGACGTAAAAGTAGACGACTGGTTGACTAGGGTAGCTTGCGCCAATTCGAAGCTCCTGAGCCTAGCTATGACAGCACAAGTATGTCCATACTTTGACGTGAACCTGCAGTACTGCAACAACAGCGACGAGTGCGTCAGAAATATCGTCTTGATAGCTGACCTCGTTTTGCCAGCCGGCACCACCGTAGAACTAATCAGCGCCGCACTGTCGTCTGACAATAGGCAGAGCGTGCCTGCGGATATAACCCAGTACCCGGTAATTAAGTTCGAGATACCTAACGTGCCGGCCAAAACAAGCGACGGCGTTAAGGCGCGCCTGCGATTTGTAGGCGCAGGCGTAAACACGGACAACCTTCCGCTAGGCTTCTCGGTATGCCTGACTGGTACAGTAGATGATCAACTAATCGTGTCTGGTAATGTCCAAGTTGTAGCGTGCGCAGCGTTGACGCTAGCATGCCCGACCAACGCATCAAACTTTACAGACGTAGCCAGCTGCTAGAAATCATGCGCGAATCACAAAAGTTAGGTTGGCTATCCCGAAACAGCGGACGCAAGTACCCGCTGTCCGACACCGCCACGGCGCTCGACAACGCTGGTGTTTACCTACCCGATGACCTTATAACTGACCTACGCATAAGCTGGCCCAAGGAACTAGGGCAGTATGCTTTCATAAGTTTCGCATCTGTTACTTCTAAGCTGGTGTCTATCGGTATCACCGCGTCTACGTCTGCAACACTGGCCGACACGTGTGTACCGCTCGCCAACGTAGTTGTAGCCAGTCTAGGCGCTAATACGAAGGTGCACAAGTTATCACCTATGGCTCCAGGCGTAGTCGGCTTTGTGTCGTTTGGCGATACGAATGAAATACTGAACATGCGGTTCTCCACCCCAGCGCAGGCGCTCCTAGCCCCTGCAACTTGCGTTGCGTACGCAACGCAAGGTGTAACGCGTATAGCCGCCTCCGGGGCTGCCTGGATGACCGGCGCCGTGTCGTTAATAGCCGGCAACGATATAACCATCCGAGAGGTTAATCTAGAATCCGCAGCAGGCGGACCGCCAATCCTGGCATTAGCTATCGGCCTGACCACCAGTACAGCGTCCAATAACGTCGCGGCCAAGTATGTAGGCAGCTGCAACCGACGCCCTGAAAACGGGGATTGCCCGACCGGAGACGCTTTCGAGTCTCCTATACGGACAGTTAACGGGGTACCTGTTGCATGCGACAAAGCGGTGACGATACGGTTTGTCGGTGCCGCGTCCGCCGCGGGATCTGCCAACGACTACGGCGTAAACTCTCTGGTAGTCGGTTACGCGCCCAGCCTGGACGCCATCTGCGCCTCCAAAAACCGGAACCCAAACATAGCCTCAGTCCTATCGCTGTGCAGCCCGGCACTCAACGCGCCGCCAGCCGTAGATTGCGAAGAGCTGCCTGTCTCGTACCCGCTCACAGGAGAGCAACGAGAGTCCTTACATTGGAATACCTATAAGACGCGCCATACAATCACCAGTAAAGGTTACTCGTTCGCGGACGTTCAGAACCCGGCTGAATCCGGCTTCACTACTGGCTTTGCTACATACGACAGTTGCGGCTACACGACTTCCGTGGACGAAGAGATTGGCGTAACCGTCACGTGCCATCTACCCAAACCTGATACGGGCTCTTCCGAAGTACCCATAAACTTGGGCGGCGGGCTCGTAATCAACTTCTTGCGGGACGCCTGGCTGTACAACTCGATCGAAAACAAGCTGGCGCAAGCGGTAGACCCCGGCATTCGCGTAATGATAGACGTGTTAGCCGAAGATGCGCCAACCCCGCCAGGACATGTAAACATCGTGCAGCATTACTACGTAGTCCGGCTCGCGGTAAACGGCGTAAACGTGCATACGGCCAGAATAACTAAAGCCGAACTTGGCGAGTCGCGGACTTTTACTCTGGGCGTGCAGGCGCTAAGCGGAGCAACCGATTTCGAGACTACTTTAAACATTACAGCCACTGCGCTTAATGCCGTAACCGGGCAGACTGCAGACGTAGCCAACTTCAGCCGAGTCGTCAATTCGTACGGACCTCCATACGGAAAACACGGCATCTTCGGGTATTCGCAAATCTACTCAATGGGGGACTTCACCCTGAAAAGGCTGCCGCGATAAATGGCCCACTACGAAAATCTAGAAATAGCCGCAGAGTGGCGCATCCAGAACGCGCAGTCCAGGTACCCATTTAACGACTACTGTCCTATGACCGGATCTGGCGGTACAGAAGTACCGAACAACCTGTTTCTAGACGCCAGTATCGCTTTCGCTAGCTCGTCGAATACGGTACGGCTGACCGATATTGCTAAGACTAACGCCGGAATCACGTTCACACTCAAAAACGACATCGATAACGAGATAGGCTACATCCAATACTCCCAAACGCTCGATACGTCGCTTCTGCTTATAACTAGCGAGGACGGACGAAAACTTGGGGCCGTGGTAGTCGACATAGCCGAGGCGCTGAGTTTTCTGGCTAAATTCAGCGGCGTCTCTGCATTTAGCGCTACTGCCGCCACATTTTGCGCGAGGTGCCTGCACGCCTACTCTGCTACCGTTGTTACCAGCTTAGGGTTACAGGCCGGCACGGCTTTGAGTGGTAACGTCGTCCTAATCGGCGAGAACGGCGTGGTGCTACAACACGTGACTCAAGAAGTCCTGGCCGTAACCAACTTCTTCGCGTTTGTTAGCTCCGGCGCGTATGCTGTAGACCAGATCCCAACGACAGTCAATCAGATCCGCATCCACGTAGTAGGTGAGCCGTTAGCGGCCGCGGTGACCCAGAACTGTAACAACGGCCAATCTGCAGTCTTCGCTGAGACTGTAAACGGAGTGTCCCCCAATTCTGCTGGTAACATAAGCATAGTGGCAGACCGCCGCCTGGGCCCTACAGCGCTACGTATCGTAGCGAACGCGGCACAGTCTGAACTTATCTTCGAGCTTGCCGGAGTGGCGCCGTGATAGCGTGGTACAACGAAAATCAGTACAGGCATTGGCCTTTTAAAACTAGTAGCACGATGCCTAAAGATGCCATCGTTGACGCGGGCTTCACGGTAAACGCTGGTGCTGTCCCGACCGCGGTATTAACTTACGTCGACCACGTCAACAACACGCTGACGCTTGCTTTTGATCTTGAGAACGTCGGCAGGACTACTTTTACCGTTCCGGACGACGTCGCAGAATTTACTACGGTATGGTCAGACCCTGTAAACATCCCAAGCGCAGATAATACACTAGCTTCGCAGTGCCCATCGAGTAACCGTGTTCGCGGTTTCGTAGTGATCGGGAATGTCAACTCCTTAATAGCTGTAGCCGCAAACAACAACAGTTTTGTGTTTATAACTGGAGCCGATCTTGAGCCCGCGACTGTAGACGCTATCGGTAACCGCTCCGTGGCCAGCATAACACTGTGCAATACGGAGCGTACCTTATCGCCGGCGCTAGCTCAATGCGGGGTTACCTCGTATGTCCGCACCGCCCCCTACCGTATCCGTAACTTAGACGGGGTCACCTACAAAAACGTTTCGGCCGATTTCCAGTGCATCACCGGAGACGTCACTATCCGCCCCGGATATGCGTGCAACGTCACGCAGTCGGACACCGCGCAGACACTGACCATCTCTGCCTCGCAATCTGCCGCAGACGGGCTGGCATGTCGGGATATTGCGCTAGATAGCCAAGAAGCCGCTATCCTCGCCAGCGGTCAGTCGCTTACCGGCATACAGCGCTGTGATAACGTCGTCAGATCCATAAACGGCGTCGGCGGGCCTAATCTCGTGATCAAGGGGCGCAACGGCGTAGCAGTAACAACCACTGACGAGCCTGCGATCGTTATCACGATCGGCAGCGACGCAGACAACAAATGCGGGCTGCCTAGCTAATGGTAAAACCTGCGAACTGCGCAGACGGGTTAGTAACCGGCGTCGACTACAACTTCGTAGTCGATTGCGAAATCCGTATGCCCGAGCTCACTACAGTAATTAACTGCAGCGCTACGGCACCGCCCGTAGACCCACCACCGTTCCTGGCGCCGTGCGGGACGTTCGACATTGGCGTGGATTCCGCTGTAGTTATTGTTCCTCCTGGCCCCGGGTTCCCTAGAATTACGGGATCCTCGACAGTAACCACGTCGCGGGACTGCATAACATGCGCGAACACGATAACGCTCGATCTGACGCTTACGCTACCTAAACCGGCGAGCTACGTAACGTACCGGTTGCTTAGCAATCTGACCCCGGTAACGCCTTGCGCAGAAGCTGCGGTACTTTACGACTACTCCGGACTGTTACCACCTAATGCCACGGTAACAGTGTGCTTACCGCGCAACACTCCAACAGACGAGGCGTTTTACCCGACAGGAGCCCACGGTATAGCGCTGGCCAACGGCGACGACACTACGTTCCAGGTGTCAACAGCCGAGAAGTTCGCGATGATCGTCCGCGCCAGGCTGTCGTCGTCGTACGGCTCTAGCGTCATGAACTGCAACACTCCGGTAGTCCGAGTTACAAATCTTCGTCCGTTACATACGCGAGACGATAACTTCTTCCCATACACGGTTGACCAGACAATACCGGTCAGCAACCAGGACGAGCTAACCGGAAACCCAGGCGACCGAGTTATATTGTTCTTTGATCGTGCGTTGCTAAGTAACCCGACTGTACGCCCGTACTTTGTTGCTTCCGTGCATCCGCCATGTAGTATCGCTCCCAGTTTCGCGTCAATAGCTAGCACCTACGCTCAAGCGCCGATAGCAAGTGTTGTAGCCGTGACGTCTATAAGTCCGAATCCTGCATCTTTCGACAAGCAGGCTATAGCGATCGATTCTTGGCAGCAGTTAGGTCTTACGGTTTACTCTGTGAACACGTCCACAGAAATCAATCAACTACAAGACCAGTTCCCTGGCGTGCAGTGGATCATAAACGATGAACCGAGCGACGGTTTCTACACCACACCCACGCAACCTATAAATCGCCTTATCGACGTATCGCTGGATCTCAACAAACCTATTCTGCTTATCAATTCCGATATACGTATTTACGGCAGTCAATCGAGACTCCTAGAGGCGGTCGCGCTCGGCCAATCGCTGATCGGCATTCGCTACAATTTCGCAAGCGATCCGGGGGACTCGATAGCCGAGCAGTGGGGCTTAGACGCGTTCCTGCTATATCCAGATCAAGTTAGCAGCCTTGCGCGCGTCCCTTACGCAGTAGGTCGCCCTATGTGGGACTACTGGCTAGCGTGGTCCCTCGATAGACTGCCTAGGGCGGTAGATTGGGTTACCGAGCCCTACTTCTTCCACATGGCACATCCAGTAGCCTGGAGCGACACGGACGCGACACTTGGACACGTGTACTTTGCGGAACACTTTGAGGTAGTTGATTGGGGATTGTGGCGACCATCGAAACCAGCGGGATAATAAGTATAACTATGCCCAGTATTTACTCCGGTTATTATGTTCACGACCGCTACCCGCCGTGGGGACCACTCGCTTGGGTAGGAGATGCTATTGCAAGGCAGATGAGCTGGTGTCGCGAGCAGCACTTGGATTACAATCTCGTCGCCTCTACGATGCTACCCTGGAGTAATTTATATGATGTCCCTTGGGCATACGCTTTTTGTACGCTGATTAAACTGGAGGCGATGCGTAGGTTCTTAAACACGTCCACAGAAACATTTATCTGGATGGACTTGGACGTCTACCCCGAAAAAGATGCCCAATTTAGCGACATAACTGCCTTAGGGACGAATTGCCTCTACGCGCCGCGGTGTAAACCAGCGTATTGCGGATACCCGTCTGCGCTAAACAACGGATTTATGTACGGCAAGCTTCTGTGGACGAATAAACAGGATAACGAAGACTACAGCGCGGTCAGCGCTGGGATGTTTTCACTGTCCCGGGTCAATGTAGCGAAATTCTGGGCCTGGCTAAATAAAGATTTCGACATAGACACTGCGGCTTGGTGGGACGCTTACAAATTAAAGCAGATCCAATGCGCCGAGCGCGCTGCGACTTACGGATATACGTATAAACATTACGATTTCGGGACAGACGAGGCGCTCATCGAGGAGTGGCTGAATATCGAACCTATTGTATTCCGCCAACTAGGTGATGATGTACACGGGTTGGTAGGTCGGGATGTAAAGTTAAAGTTCACACACTACTACGGAGGACATAAATCAAGTTACCCTAGAGCTGGGACGCCAATCGCCGAACCTATAATAGAGAGAAGCAACGCTCTCTAAGGCAAGGAAGCCGAATGTCACGATCGATCAAAGTCAACTGGTCTAGTAGCCGGTACATCACACCGCGCGACGATGGTATCCGTATCCGAATCACGCTGGACACTAACACGAACATCCCGCCCGAGCTGTTCGCGTACCGCATCGTGCCAGACGGCGTCAACACTACGGCATACTTTAGTCATATCTGCTCGCCGTCGGATATCGAGGACTACCCGGCTAACACTGCCTCGCCGGACGCAGTACCGCCCTGGTTCCGGCTGTCTTACGTAGACGTCTTGTTCCGGTCTACCAAAGAGGCTGAGGACTTCCTGACGACAGTCAAAGAAGATGTGCGCCGGATCGTCGCTACACTAGATCGGATGGCAATCCTATTCCCAACTGGCTCCGAGGTCATTTCCACTTAGCATGAATACGCCGCTACTACGACAACCGCTCGCCCGCCTAGACGACCACGCCATCCAGCTGTTCTTGGCTAACCCGGCAATAACGGCTCTGCTCCCGTGTCTGTCCCGCCCAAAGTCTGACCTAGCGACACTTGGCGCCGGGCAGCCTAATTGCCAAACGTGCGAAGCGCAAAAGCGCACGATTCGTGCCAACGCGATCAACATGGCAAAGGACTGCGTGATCAGCTGCGACGCAGATACGGCCAACAAACTGAAGGATATTTTGCTGGTTGAGCGAATAGAGATTGTCAAAATATTGCCGAATGGGATGCATCAGCAGTACACTAAGTAGCTCAAAACAGCTAAATCGGCGCTAGAAATGCGTCATATACAATGTGCTGATGATTGCTATTAATCTTCCGCCACGCTTGACCCGTTTTACGGTTCTTGCCACTGTGATGACTTCTTCGGAAATCAAAACAAAATTTTAATCCATCTTTTCTTCCCCTAGTATTACCCTGCGCTCTGCGTCGGTAATACTAGGGGTACGCCATTTTGTTAGCTATTAGAGTTTTCACCTTTCTGGACCATTTATGCACACAATTGTTAATGTTAATCGTAAAGACCCGCGCGCAGTCGTTGTAACCATGGAGGCCGCTACCCAAGACGAACTTCAAACAATGGAAGCGCAAAACGCTGCCATCGACGAGGCGAACCTGTACAACGGTGGTCTCGATATGAATGGTTCCGGAATCTACGCGGTAGACGCCGAAGGCGTAGAACTGGAAGACCCGTTCAAACCCGGCGTTAATGTCAGTAAGTGGCGCCGCGACATGCGCGTGCTCAAAGGCCTATAGGTCTATTCCCGCGTAAGCAAGCCAAAACCCCTCCCCGCCGCTAAATGTGGCGGTTTTTTGTACCCAAATATAAATCCGAGCTCCCATAATGAAACACGCAGCACGCAAGCTATTCACCGAAGATTCGTCATTTGCCACCGCTCTCGTAATTGCTACTACGCATATGTACGGCACCGAAGCCCTCGAGTGGGATCCAGCTACGTTGCAGGCCGAACTGCAAGACGACCTGGATATACACATACTGCCGGTAAACATGGACAAGCTCATGGCCGGTATCACGATCGTTACTACGGACAAGTTCCATAGTTCGCTGCCGGACTTCATCGATTTGTGTAACACGCTGTCCGGCTCTCCGTTTAATCCTGAGATCTTTGACCCGGCAGATAGCTACGAAGTAGCCTGGGGTGTCGTAGAGTCCGCAATCCTGTGGCCAAATACAGAAACTAAGATGAGCCCAGAAATACCAGCATATATCGAGGCCACCTTAGAAAACGAAGGACTCATAGGCTCTCCGAAAGTACTCGAGGGTCTCGTACCCACGTACAAGCTAAACGTAGAACCCGAGGGATTTGCCGACGACCCGACTATGTACTCGGCAGTATTCCAGACGCAGAAGGATAAAACGAAAGATATAGATGACGCAGTAATAAAAAACTTGCAATTACTAGCCGAGCAGATAGATTCTTTAAAAATCTCAAACGAGCCGGCTTCGGCTATTCTCCAACGTTTATTTCGAGAGACCCAATGACAACAGACGCTTCAGCAGCTCCGTTAACAAAGTGGCAAGAACAATTAAATTCATATGTAGCTTCCGGATATCAGATTCTCTATATCCAAACCAGCGAAGAAGGCCGCGTAGAACGCGAAATCGCTAGACTGTGTGACGCAAAAGACATGCACATGGTTACCTGGGACGTTGTTGTAGGTTTAGACGACGGCGGGTCCCGAGCACTCGGTATGACCAGGGAAGCGGCGGCCGAGTTTGTCGACCCTACTAAAGCGCTCAAGTACATCACCAGCGACGCTAACCAGAACGACACCGTCTATGTCTTTCGAGACCTTGACGACTTCTACGCCAAGAGCCCGGTAATACGTAGACAGCTGCAGAGCATCTCCGAGCACGCCATGCTGAGCCGCACGAACGATTCTGGGGTACAAATGTACCGACCTATGATCATCATTAGCTCGGCCAGCGGTATTCCACCCAAGCTTGCTCAGTACGTAGCCGTGCTGGATTACGCGCTTCCGACAGACAAAGACATCGACCACATCGTTGACTTTATCTTGGCTAGTCCAGTACCGCCACTAAGCATCACCGACGATCTGCGCGAGCAAACCATCCGTTGCCTAGCTGGCTTAACTAGCAGCGAAATCGAGAATAGCTTTTCTCGCGCTATTCACCTGAACGGCTCCGTCAGCCCGGGTATATTGCCGATCATCAAAGCCGAGAAAGCCAAGATCATCAAGAAAGGCGATGTGCTCACCTACATCCCTGAAGATTCTACGGGCGACCTAGGAGACATCGGAGGCTTTGAGGCGTTTAACGAGTGGATACAGAACAGGGCGGCTTGCTACAGCAAGGCAGCCATCGAGCAGAAGCTGGATTTTCCCAAGGGTATTGGCTTACTCGGGCCGCCAGGAACCGCGAAGTCAGTAGCCGCCAAGATGCTTTGCAAGACGCTCAACTTGCCCGGATACAACCTTAACATCGGCGCTATCTTTGGTTCCCTTGTAGGCGAATCCGAAGGTCGCGTGCGCGACGCTATCAAGCAGATCGAAGCCCAGAACGGCGCGGTCGTAGTGATTGACGAAGTAGACAAGGCGTTAGGTGGCGCTGCCGGAGGCAAGGGCGACAGCGGCGTATCGTCGCGCGTGCTCGGTACGATCTTGACCTGGCTGGCAGAGAAGACGTCACCAACGTTTGTAGTCATGACTATGAACCGTATTGACGACCTTCCGCCGGAGTTGCTGCGTAGCGGACGCTTCGACGCAATCTTCTGCACGGACCTTCCGACAGACAGTGCGCGTAAGGACATCTTCAATATTCACCTGAAGAAGCGGGACCGCTTGGCCACTATTGCAGAGCTAGACGCTGACCCCCGCAAGTGGGCCAAACTGATCGCGTCCACCAAGGACTTTGTCGGTGCCGAGATCGAGTCTGCAATTGTAGATGCTCAGTGCACCAGCTTTACAGCTCGCGGCATAGCGGCCCCTACATACGACGACTTGCTAGTGTCCGTAGAAGGCACCGTACCGTTAGCCCGGTTGCAAGCCAAGGCGGTAGAGTCCATGCGGCAGTTTGCCAAAGACGGACGCGCTAAGCCGGTCTGGAAAGAATCTACGAACGAGAAGACTGCAAAACGCGTTCGAAACCTAAACGTACCACCATCCCAAATTAACTAGTAGGAGCTGGCAAATGTCTGTAACGCTTTACGCAGCCCTTGGCAACAATATATGCGACTCTTGGGGTATTTGCGGCAACAATGCCGAAGACGTCAAAGTAAACAATTTGCAAACCGACGTTAAAATGCTTTGCGTTTTAACGGCCATTCTAAAGGCACTACACGATACGCGTAAGACACAACACCGCGTCGAAGAGCAGCTGGAAGCTGCGAATAGACATCTAATCGCACTACGTAGTACCGTAACCGGCAGGGCGCAACCCAAATCGGCAGAATACGAAGCGAGTCGCGCGCCAGACGCTATTGCGGATGGGATGTTGCAGTGGCTCTGCGGCGGCAATGGCGACAGCAGGATAACTGACATGGATAAAACAAGGCTAAGTGTGCGCGCAGTCGGAGCGCTAGAGCGTTCTGGTATTCGGATGCGATCTCAGATAACAGAAGAGTCGCTGATGGGCGTCTGGAACTGCGGAGAAACTACTATTCGCGAGCTGCTTAGCTGGGCCGGTACCGCGAGAATCAACAACAACCAACTAAAGGAGAGTACGAGTGAGTCATACGGTTAAATGCGCACTAGTGTGCAAAGACAAGCAAGCCATCCACGCAGCTATCGCTGCGCTGAGGCTGAAGACGACGCAGGGGACTACCCATAAAACCTTCGACGGTAAGACCATCGAGGGTATAGCCTTCCGCCTGCCCGGGTGGCAGAAAGACGTCATTATCGACGCGGCTGGTACAGCCCACTACGACAACTACAAAGGCATGTGGGGCAACATCGACGAGCTCGATGAGTTCCTACACCGGTATACGATCGAAACAACGAAGACCGCGGCTATGGCTGCGGGTTACTCGGTCGAAGAAACCGAGAACGACGAAGGACAAACCGAACTCTTTATGACTGAGTACTAAACTATGGAAGGCGTTCGCATCACAATCCCACGCAAGGGGCTAGCCGAGGGTACTAGCGATGTAAAGGTCGCTGCCGAAGGCTTCACCGGCACTGGCTGCACCCTGGCAACTGGCATATTCGCCAGGGCGCTAGGCTCTACCACTTCGGAGGTTCATAAGCCGGAGTATTACGAGACCGAAGTCGACGATCAGACTCTCGTCGAAGAGTAGTGTCCAACACATTTATTACAACGCCCGCAGGTCTAAGCTTGCGGGCGTATATTTAACCACTCACAAGATGAATCATGGAAACAGCAGAAAAGACATACAAAGCCAGCGAGTGGCAAGAAGCCGAGTGTGACCATAAACGCCATAACCCGAGCCCCGGGGATTACTGGTATACCGACCACTTTTGCCCCGTGCTAGTTGTCCTAGCGGTCACGGGCAATTTCGTTACCACGTGCCAACAAACAAAAGACGCGGGCGGCGACAAGTGGACATGGGACTTGACCCAGCCAACGATGCTAAGCCGCGCAGCTTTACCCGCGACGCTAGCGCATTGTTTCGTAGGTGGTAGCCAGTATTGGGCAGTCAAGGAGTTCGAGAACCCCGCAGCCGATTCACCAAAACGCATACTCGCAGAAGGATTAAAAGCATGAGCGTATTAACGCCCAGCCAGACATTTGAAGAAAAGATGATGGAGCGAATGAAGGCTAGCATGGGTGATCTCATGCCGGACGACGTACTAAAGAAGCTCATGGAGAAGGCGATAGACAAAGCGTTTAACTCGCCTACCGAGCTCAAAGACGAGTACGGTCGTGCAATAAAGTCTAGCGAATCGTGGCTGCAGACGTTTCTTCGCGTGGAGCTCGAATCCCGGATGCAGGTACTAGCCAAAGAGTGGATTACGGAAAACAAGGAACAAGTACTCAAGCTCGTCAGTGACAAGCTAGACCTGGACGTAGCGACTATGTTCGCGAGCGGGTTTACCCAGTTATTCCAGAGCAGCTTGTTCAACATAAGAAACGAGATCACTACTGCGCTGTCTAGGATCCACTAATGGCGCACAAGCTACTCATATCCAAGAACGGCGAGATCACCACTGTGTACTCGCCAAAGGTGGCCGCCGTTCTTTCTCAGCTGGGCGACATAACTATCAAGCGAGCCTCCCACGTAGAGCCAGGCGCGGGGCTAGCCTTGAACGCCAAAGCGGCCCTTGTAAACGCTAACCGCTGGTCAGACAAATCGCACGTAGAGTGGTTCGCAGACCTTACCCCAATACACGGGCCCATACTTGGGCCTTTTGTAGACAACGCGGCAGCCGTCGCCGCGGAAGTCGAATACATCAATACGCATCTATCAAGGATCGATCATGGACAACAATGAATCAACGAGCCAAGAGTTTCTTAGCCAGAACGTAGTACTTCTCTGCCCGACCATTAGCGCTTGGAAGGGCTTCTATCAGCTGCCCAGCGAAAAGACCAGGACGTTCGTCAGCGAGGAGGCGATCGACTCGGGCGAGATAACCACGCCACGTGCCAAGCTGCTCACTGATACTTACCCGGTAGACAGGCGAGGTGTAGCCTGGAAGAAGCGCTTCCAGAAAGTAGATGCCGGCCTGACACGCCTAAAGGACCAGTACTCGGTGCGATTCCCAATCAACGGCGTACGCGTAGTGCCCAAGAACAAGGTAGCTCAGTTCCTACACTTGCTATACGGCGAGACAGTAGGCGGACTGGCTAGGCAGCGAGACTCGCTGCTAGAGTCTGCCGCCTACTCGGAACGCGCTCAACTAGACGACGTCAACGAGCGTTTCGAGCGTGTCAAGCATTTACCGCCTTCTACACCACTGTTCGACCCCAGCCGGGAAACACAGTCGCTCGCCTACGAACTGTGGCAAACTGCCACCGAGTTCTGTGACAACCTAGACGACGTCTGGAAGCAGATTGCGGACCATAGTAACGTGTGGGCCCAGGTTAACGAACGAATCCCACGTGACCGCAAGAGTATGATGTCCAAATTCAGCCTGGACGTAGTTAGGATCGAGCTCGCCTCAGACACAGCTACACTTGGCTCGACTGAAGACCTGCTAGCGCAGTCGGACGTTGTGCGGGATACCTGTCGTAGACGCGTGTCGGAAGCCATCGAAGAGATGATCTCCGAACCGCGCAACATGCTCGCAGACGCGTTGGCCAACTTGCACGAGCTGATTTCCAGAGACGGTAAGGTCTCCGAGAAAAGCTTCGGACCAGTTAGGAACGCCATCGCTAAGATCCGCCTCTTCGACTGCGTAGCCGACGACGCGCTCTTGGAGAAGATGACCGAGCTCGAGAACCGGCTCGACGGTACAGTCGCCAAGACGCTCACAAGCACCACGGCAGCCAGTAACGGTTTTTCAAGTGCGATCGACGCTTTCCGTAATGAAGTGTTGACTGCGGAAGCACGCGTAGCGGCTTCCGCCAGGTTTGACGGTCGCTCGCCACGTGCGCTAAGTATGGCCAGCTAGGCGTGACTGTACGCATCCGTTATGTAACGGGGCAGCCTTGGAAGCCGTCCCGCAGGTTGGCCGAGACTCTAGAAAGGAGGGATCAAGCCGTGAAGGAGTGGAAAGCCCATACCTTTAAAAATGACGAGGAGTTCTTTGCGTTTCTGGATATGCAGCTCGGAGTCGTTAATACGAGCGCTACTTTAAAACGTGCTTCCGCCACCTTCCCTGGAGGCGGTACACAGGTACCGCGCCCTAGCTCGCCATATATCTGGACCAGTCCCGATCACTGGACATGCCAAGACACAAACGGCGATATGCAAACCTACCAGATAGTGGATATGGCGGACGAGCATCTATGGAACACCGTTAACTGGCTGCTAGATAATAAAGCCGAACTCTTTGAATTATGCAGCGATTCGCCCGTACGTCCGGGTACAGACATCGCTCTAGCGTCGATACACTGGCTGAAAGTCCAGCCCGCGTTTATCGGGCTGGTATACGAAGCCGTAGCTCGCGGACTAACGTTCTCGGATACTACCGCAGCCTTTTTGCGTAAGTATCTCATGCCGGACGCTTCCGCAGACTTAGCAGCCAAGCCTTGGAGGCAACCCTTTAGCCAAAATACGCTACCTGAACTTAAGGAAACATTAGGCAACAAGATAAGTGCTACTAAGACTAAAAACAGCTTCGGCAAGGCGCCGAGAGTCTTTCGATACGATTCTAAAAATAGCCAAGGGTAACAGTAAACTCGGACGCAGGATATTTTCCTGGTCTATCACCCCAGGCATACGCGCTAGTTGCGTAGGAGAAACAGAGACATGCGGCGAAGCTTGCTACGCCATGCACGGGTTCTACCTCTTCGAGAATGTTAAAGAGGCGCTGGCGAAGAACTTAAAAGCCAGCTACCGCCCGGATTTCGTACCGCTCATCTGCGACTCGATCCGATACAACTACGCGCAAGTCCTGCGGGCCCATGCGGCAGGCGACTTCTACGACGAAGAGTACGTAGACAAGTGGCAGCAGATAACGTCCAAATGCCGCGCGACGCAGTTCTACGCGTACACGCGCTCGTGGCGAGAAGAGACCTTGATACCGTCGCTTACCGCCCTATCGCAATTATCTAACTTTCAGCTGTGGTATTCCTGCGATAAAGATACCGGCGAGCCGCCAGCGACTAGTAAGATTCTGCGGGCATATATGTCTGTAGATGACGACGACAAACCAAATTATCAAGTCGACTTGTTCTTTCGCACTAAGCGCATTACAGTTCTCAAACGAATTTCCGGCGTTAGGGTTTGCCCCGTAGAAAACGGTGTGAAACCTACTAAGCCGTTACAGTGCAGCAATTGCGGCCTATGTTGGGATGAGACAAAACTGCACCATCTAAAGCATCCAACGAAGGATTCGAGTAATGCTCGTACTCTCACGCAAACCCAATGAAAGTATAGTTGTAAGATTTTCCAGAGAGGACGCCCAGCAGTTGCTGGACTCGCAAGACGCCGACTGCGTTGTAACCTTTACTATCTCTAAAATATCGGGGAATAAGGTCGCCGTAGGCGTAGATGCGCCTAGATCCGTAAACGTATCCCGCAAGGAACTTACCCAGCTTGTAGCTAAATCAGTGCTAGTGTCTAGCGGCCCTGGTCATACTGCGCAGCCAGCTCAGCCACCTCGGTGGCCGACAGAATAGAAAACGCTTTTTTAACCACTGCTGCAGGCTGTACGCCCGCACTCTGCAGCATGTTTCGGAAAGTAACAGCGTCAGCTCTAGGGAGTGTAGCAGCTACTGCCGCCAGCTTCTCGATATCGAGCTCGTCGGATATATCGTCTTTGCAGGCGTCAGCCAGCTCAGTGCCCATCCAGGTTTCCACCATATCGGTAGAAACGCCGTCCATAGCCGATTTGTCAAACGTTTCCCCAGTAACTAGTCGCACGCTGCTCGACTCTACCTCGGCAGCCACCTTGTAGTTGATTCCAAACATGACGTCTTCTGGACGGTCGATATCGGTAGAGTAAAACCCTGTTAGCTTATTTTGCTTGTCGACGACATCCATCAATTCAGCCATCTTGACTCGAGCGCCCGTATCTCGAGCGTCAACCGACGACGCCAGTACGCTCTCGGCTACAGCCTCAGCTTGCTTGGAGACGGTTGGATTACTATCACGGAGCAGTACGGCCCTTTGGCGCCAGGCTTCGGCAATGTGGGCAGCCGACGTAAATCCGTAGCCAGCGCACTTGTTCAGGTGGTCGATATCTTTGACCATAGCGCCGTACTCGACCATCTTTTCCAAGATGCGCTTAGCCATATCGTGTTTGACATCAAACGACAGCTTCTCATGAAACTTAGTAAACACCTCCGACGCAGCTAACACTTCTTGAGCGTTGCGCATAGGAAAGGCCTTCTTTGTAAGGCCGTCTTCTGTGTAAACTAGCGCGTGTGCGATTCCTACCGCAGGCGCCGCAGCCGCAGCTTTAGACAGAAACATACCCTCTACAATACTATCGATACCCCAGAGGCGCGCAGCTTGCATTACTTTGGATTTGGTCGACTGAAACTCGGGGCTAGCGCTCTTTTCCATATTGTGCGTCAAGAATGCTGCCGACAGCCAGGTCGCCGCTTTGGTGTGCACTGGAAACGTGCGGCCCTCGCCAGCGTAAGCCGTAGCCGGGAGTTTATGCGGCTCGCCGTGTTTACTCTCGTGGCCGGCGGATTTGACAAACTCGGGTGGTGCGTACAGCTGCATGAGTTCCCACTGAATTGCGCCGCTAATGTCCCCGGATTGATCTAACATGAGTAAAAATTTCCCGCTGTATAACCGAAATACGACTCGCAGCATCCTGGAATACTGCGGACAAGGGCACCTCGAGGACCTGCCCGTACAAAAGATCGGGTGCTGCCGATGCTTAAAGCCTGGCAAGACCTACTTTTTTTCGGGCCACAATCCGCAAATCGCTTGGTTTTATTGTAATCTATGCAAGTTTGCCGGCGATGTTCTGGACTACCTAATCGAGTACCAGCAAATACTAGCGCATGACCGCGAGAAATACGTCCAGAGTAAATTACCCAGCTGGCGTCCGGATAACCCGGCGGTGATCGCCTACCACCACAACCGAGAAACCCGCATAAACGGCGAAAAGTTCTGGACTAACGTGGCTACGGCGTTTCGCTACATAGACGCAGATCCGGCAGCCGCCGCTATGGAGACAGTCCTACCACTCCGCAAAAGAGCCTGGGAGGAAGTATTCAACCAGCAGCTTTACGCCTACGAAAAAATTAAGGTGGCTGCCGAAATAGGTGAAACTGGGCACAGAGTGCGGGAGCACATATCTAGGAAAGCCAAACGCACTAAGACTGTAAGTCCGCTGATCATGCGCATGTGCTCTAGACCTGGCGAGCTGCAGGGGTTCCTATACATGCACGCAGACGAAGAAATCAACTGGTGGTTCCGCGGTCTGCGGCCTGGTACTGCTTACGGAATGGGTCTGCTGGAGACGCTGTACGACGAGACGGCGTATAAGCACCCGTTCAAAAGCAGGTTCATGTTTCTGGATCCGCTACCGGCGCTACAACTCTCTGGCAGATATGCGGTCGAGACAGGCGTTATCCCGCCGATCGCGATTATGCCTATCAAGGCCACGACTGGCGATATATCAATGCGGGAGAAGATACTAGCGGACTGCCTGAGCCATTTCGAGAATATTACGCTGTGGAGTCGCGATACCGCCCTTGCCAAAAAGCTCGGAGAACTGCATAAAACACAATACTCTTTGTACGACAAGGATATTTACATTGCCGACAAACGCCTCATACGCTCAGGGCTCCTCCTATGCAACGTAGAAAACTACAAGCGCCGGAAATACGTGATCCAAGATCAGACCCGCGTTCCGGCAATGCGATATGAGCGCACTAAATTCGACCACTTAGATGTGTTGCGCAAGTTCGCGATTAATAAACCTACCGTCCAACTGTAACAGCAGGTGCCGAACATGATTAAGGCCGTCAACGGCATATACGTTACCGAAGGAGTATCCTTCCCGCGCAGCGGCTCGCAATGGCTCGCGAGTATGCTAATGCGGTATTTTGAAAGTCGGTTTCAATACTGCGAAAAGTACCTTCGTCCTGATTTAAGGATTGGAGTCGACGTTAACACTACGTACGAGAAAAATCACGACTTCGATCTTGGCAGCGCTATCCGAGACGATAGGCAATACCTCATCCAAGTTAGAGAATTCGAGGCGGCTTGCATCTCCTACTACCGGCTGGAGCACCTGCAATTCCGTACGAAAGCAACTCTGCTCAAAGACAAGCCCTACGTAGACACGACTACACCGCATTACATAGAATTCCGGGAAGTTGCCAAGGACTACTACGACCGGTTCATCGCTAAGTGGGTTTTTGCGCACGTGCCCAACTCGCACCTGGTGATCTACGATAAACTGCTGGCCGATACGCCCAGCGAACTGGCAAGAATCGTTCAGTTTCTGAGCGATGACAACGTCGATATGGCTAAGTTGGCGGAAGTCGTGCAGCCGCCAACGGAAACTCAACCTTAAGAAAGGTGCAGAAGATGATCGATCCACAACTCACTTCTTCTCAATCGCCTCGACAGTGTCTCGCTTAGCGTAGATAACGCCGTCGATCACGAATACCGTTACGCCGATCAGCGCCATAGTACCGAGAGCCTTACCAACGGTCTCTGAGCCGGCGTAGCCCCAAATACCCGCGACGCCGATCATCATAGCGATCAACGCTAGTACGGTCAGAAATACTTTTACGTGGCCTGAGATTGTTCCAATGATGTTCATCATGCGTTCCTAGTAATTGTGTTTTCGTTGCAATAACTTATTGTACTCTGATCCATTCTTCCGCTTAAAAACAGTGAGACCCTGCTCATGAAGTCAACTTTAAATTGGTGCTACGGCGCAAAAACGCCAGATATAGAACAGGCTGTTAGCGACGCAATTTTTGCAGCGCACACCTACCGTAACCAGTTATGCGCACTTGAACTCGAAAAACGCGCAAGACACTACCAGGTGCTGGTTGAGCTGTCGCCCGACTACGTGGCAGCGTGCGACGCAGTTACGCTTGTTGAAGTCGCGGCGCAGGCGGTAGAAGACCTGATTACGGCTGAAAAAGTTACACAACGGACACAAACCCCTAAAAATATAAAGCACCTTAGGGACCGCGCTACCGCGCTAGCAGCCGAACTACAAGTAAAAAGGGCAGTGCGCAAGGTGGCGCAGTGCAGCGCCTACGCGATGCCAGCAGTGATCGCGGCGCTGGACCGCAGCACCGCGCAGCACAAGGCGGCACGCAAACAGGCTAAACAGGCTAGCGGTCTGTACTGGGGTACAGAAGCTACTGTAACAGAGTCCTGCAGGGATTTTCATAAGGGACCGCCGCCGACTTTTAAACGGTACGACGGTACGGGGCAACTGTCTGTCCAATTACAGGGCGGGCTGGATTGTGCCGACGCGGAGCGTTACAACACGCTTTGCTACCTCGGGGACTCCCTCGGCGGAAAACGACGCGAATGCTTTATTCGAATCGGCAGCGATAACCGCGCCCCAGTGTTTGCCTGCGTCCCTATCGTGTTTCACCGTGCACTACCAGCCGGGGAAATTAAACGGGCCTACCTCGAACGTAGGAAAATAGCAAGCCATGTGCGTTGGACAATTCGATTCACGATCGATATTGAAAGGGATATACCTGACCGGCCTATGCCCGGCGAAGTAGCTATCCACACCGGCTGGCGCATGGAAGAGGGGAGTCTACGCGTCGCAACGTGGCTTGCGAGTGATGGTAGTACTGGCACACTCCGGCTGAGCCAAGAACATTGCGCCGATTACTTGCGATTAGACTCGCTTGAAGCAAACCGCGCCGCCGGACTTAACGAAGTTATTGCCGAATTGCGGACGTGGGCAAAAAGTCGGGAATTGCCAGAATTTCTGACCGAGGTCAAGCCGCATCTACATTTGTGGAAATCGCAGGCTCGCCTTGCAAAGCTCGTCTGGCATTGGGCCGAGGCGCGATTTGACGGAGACTCCGCCATGTTTGAACGGTTGGACTCTTGGCGAAAAACAGACAAGCATTTATGGCAACATCATAGACGGCTGACCGTTCGAATATCTCGACGGCGTAGAGATGCTTATAGAGTGTTTGCCAAGTCGCTATCGGAGCGGTACGGCGTCGCAATTTTGGCGCCTATACAAGTGCAAAAACTCACGAAAAAACCTACGGAAACACGCCCGCCCGAGGATTGGGAGCTGGACCAAACGCAATCACGTCGACACGCCGCGTGGGCCGCTGTTAGCGACTTGACGTCGTGTATACGTGAGCGGTTTCCGTTGCGGTGCATTACGGTCAGTAGTGTAAATATGACTAAGGAGTGCGTAAATTGCGGCGAGATAAACAAAGCAGACGGTCGTAAAATACAGTGCCGCGGCTGCGGCCAGACATATGATTGCGACGATAACGCTGTAGCGAACACCCTTGCGAGAGGTGACGCGGCACTATTAGACGGGGCACTGCTCGCACTCGTTACGGAACAAGAACTTAAGGAGGCTGCTAAGCAGGCAAAGCTTGTAAAACTGCAGGAGGCTAATAACGCCGCTCGCACAACTAGACAAACGGACTTATAAAGCTAAGCTTAAACGTATACGCTCAAACAATGCCCGCGCAGTGGGCTTCGTCACTGCGACAGGTCGGTCTGACTCCCGAGTGGCGGTCGATCCGCGACAGCAAACAATGCCCGCGCAGTGGGCTTCGTCACTGCGACATACCCGTATAGCACTACAGCCACTTCTTATACGTACAAACAATGCCCGCGCAGTGGGCTTCGTCACTGCGACAAGCCAAAGGTTGTTGCCCAGATCGTGTTCAGGATACAAACAATGCCCGCGCAGTGGGCTTCGTCACTGCGACACAGCAACGATATACAACGTGCCAGCCATCACTTGCAAACAATGCCCGCGCAGTGGGCTTCGTCACTGCGACCAGAGACCACTGCAGAGGAAGACTGGCGCTGGTTAGTCAAACAATGCCCGCGCAGTGGGCTTCGTCACTGCGACTACCAGCTCTCGCTCAATCATTTGCAGCGGTTTCACAAACAATGCCCGCGCAGTGGGCTTCGTCACTGCGACCAGCCAAGAGCTACGCACGCCAAGTTGAGTTGCCAAGCAAACAATGCCCGCGCAGTGGGCTTCGTCACTGCGACCGATCCGAATTCGTGAGTGCGGCTGCATCACAAGTGCCAAACAATGCCCGCGCAGTGGGCTTCGTCACTGCGACTAGGGTTATTACCATCTGCATCAGCAGACGTGTTTTACAAACAATGCCCGCGCAGTGGGCTTCGTCACTGCGACATGATCGTATCGAACGAGTTACCTCGACTTCAGGATCAAACAATGCCCGCGCAGTGGGCTTCGTCACTGCGACTCGGATCTGCTCAAAGAAGTTCTCTGCGAAGAGTAACAAACAATGCCCGCGCAGGGGCTTCGTTACTGCGACCTCTAAAACGCATGGCAACTCAACTTGGAGTGGAAACAAACAACGCCCGCGCAGTAGGCTTCGTTACTGCGACAGGACGACTCGCGTTCCAATTATTCCAACACGGCCACAAACAACGTCCGCGCTGTCGGGAGTTGTCTATAACCCACGACGATTCCAAACACCTCTAGCTAGGATTTCGATGACACCAGACAACCAGCCAAACGACGACACGCACCCAGCCGACCCGCTTTACTCCGTCGGCACCTGGGACATAGAGGCGCAAGGCTACACGCAGCAGAACGGGCTAAGCGTACCCAGTTTCAACATCACACGCGGGCAACTCAGGCAGGCGCTAAAAGAGCTACGCCAGATGGGCTACGAAGCGCACCGAGTGCGCTTTAAAGTTTCTGACTGCCCGGACGACTACGACTGGGACAACGACTGGGCTGTGCTTGTGGAGCGTACGAACGGCAAACCAGAAGCAGAAATACTAAAGATGTTTGAGCGGTAGTACTAAGTACCCCATGTCGCCGGATCATTACCCCAGCTGTCCTCAGGCGAACCGACCGCACGAAGCTGCTCAGCCGAAAGCTGGGCATGTTGAATAGCCGCTGAGAAGTCTGGCCAAGCCTTGTTACTGTGCCATATAGCGGCGCAGCCAATGTTAACAGCTTGCGCGAAGTCGTCCGTTAGCAGGATGTTCCTGGTGATGGTGTAGATGTCGCTACCGCTGCGAGAGTCCACTTTGTTTTCGCATAGGGCGAGAAAGTCGCTGGTCAACCCGGCGTTGTCGGTGCCCAGGTAGTCGTACTCGAAGAAGCGGACCAGCTTGAACCGGATGGCGTTGCACAGGTTCAGCAGGGAGCGCGTCTTGTCTAGGCGGTAACGATTACGCGCGTGGATGTCGCTGGCGGGGATGAATCGCATGATCTGGCCGGACGCTGCGCCGATGTACTCGACCGGGATGATGCGCTCCTGCGGCATGCCGGTCTGAACCATAACGGTCTCACGGATGGTGCCGGCGCCGGTGTAGTCGTGCGCCAGATAGTGGCAGTTGAACATCTTGAAGTAGTGCTTGATTTCTAGGGCCTCTTGCACGTGGGACTGCGACTGGACGAGCCGCTTGCCCCATATGACGTGGACCTCGCCAGATGGGAGATAGCCTAGGACCGCGACGGCGGTGAAAGAGGTGCCTGTCTGGCCTCCTCCGCCCCAGTCTACGGCTAATACTTTTTGGTGATATTCATCACTTTTTAAAATCAGCGCTTGAGTCGGGTGGGGGGTGTTGCGCCAGGGCAGGTTAGATGCGCCGCGCAGCTCGGTCTCGGATACTAACATAACACCCTCGTCAGTGCTTTCACCGCACACTTCGTTTAGGAACTTGGATCTTGACATGTTCCCAGCGCCATTTTGTTTCTGAATTAGCATACTCCAGCGGTCTGAATTTTCATTATGCATAGGCATAATCGTCTGGCTCACATGATAGCCCGCAAATTCCCAGCGCTTGTCTGGGTATCTGTGGATCCATCTGCCGTCACGTGGGTAAAGTGTTTTACGACATTTGGCGCAGATCGTTCCCGGAGTGTCCGCAGATATTCCGGAATGCCAAGGTCCGATCATTTTTTCTAAATCGAACTCGAGCGACGGTATATTTGAGTACCGGCAGTGACGGCACTGTATTACCCACTCTGCTTGCGAGCTAGTGCTCCATAGGCCTTGAAGTGGCCCGCTCATCTGTTTAGGTGTGCCTCCGAATCCCGAGCTCGGTGTGAACCCTATAGACGCGCTCATGGTCTCCAACACGACGGGAATGATGTCGGGGCATAAATCTTGCGATTCGTCAAAAACGCAGCGATTTACAGATAGCCCGCGTATGCGGTCGGCCGTCTGACTAGTGAACGAACAGTGAATAATAGAACCATTCTTGAATGTGCGTTGCAACACCGAACTATTCGCGAACGTGTCTTGCCACAACTGTCGAACTGGAGAGCCCTCAATGAGTGGCTTAATATAATTGTTGCTAAAACGGCGTATCTGCTCGTACATAGGACAGACATGCAGAATTTTGTAGTGGGGCTGCGCTGCCGCGAACATAACGCTGCTAGTCGCCATACTCTGCGACTTAGACAACTGTCTTCCGGTCTTCAGCACCCAGGAAAGTGGCTGCATAATTCGGAAGAGGGGCGAGAACGGATAGAAATCGCGAAGAGTCATCGGCTTGCCGTTTAGATTCAAGCAAAGAGGTAACAACGGTTCGAAACTTCTTATAGCCCCTAGCTTGCACAGCGCCTCAAGCTGCTGGAGCTTGTCCGTCAACTTCTTGTCGGCGCCGCGTTTCACCGGGGCATGCCAATCTTTGACTATAGATTCGATACGGTCTTCGCGAGTTTTAATAATCGTCATGCGTTCGATTGTAGCGCAGCTTATCTCTTGCGCTAGAATTTGCTTGCGCTACACTTTAAACTTACGACTTGATCGCCGTAAACAAAACACATGGAATCACTCTCACGCAGCCGGACTCTGGCGCTTCTAAGCGCTTACGGCGATCAATCGGCTGCGTGAGAGTTTTAGGATATAAGCTAATGATTAAGATGTGTACCCTCGAGAACGCGGCCACCTATCTACGTCTGATGTACCCCAATTAGCCATGCAAAAACCAATCCCTCTAGCCCGCCGTTCAAAACCCGCAATGACGCCAGCCCACCACGCGGCCCTATGGGGCGGCGGAGAGCTCGACAACATGATGCGTAAAATGGTCCTAACCGTAGAAGTTAAGACACCGTTAATCGGGCTCACGGGTAGCGATTTCAATCTACCCGATAAACACCCATTCAACCTTTTTCTAACTTAGGACTACCATGCCATTTGCCGTCATGCATGAAAACGACCCGAAGTACAAGGGCTTAGCCGCTTACGCCGCTCCCGCAGGCGGCACGACACCTAACT
>Ga0136611_10000099_pt1 | contig 46721 bp, 30 predicted proteins | sample AntDrymUQ2232306_2_FD_106645 | JGI IMG/M metagenome (GOLD analysis project Ga0136611, IMG submission 106645) | Polar desert sand microbial communities from Dry Valleys, Antarctica - metaG UQ223 (23.06) | ecosystem: Environmental > Terrestrial > Soil > Desert | place: Antarctica: Dry Valley... | reverse complement strand
GGGACCGGCGAGGAGCGGTCGGATTGGAGAGCGCGCTCAAGGTTTTCGATGTGCTGGCGGGCGGTGGAGATGTAGGCGCTTTCGTCGCCGGGCTCGAGGAGCGCCATCGCTTGCACGGAGCGTTCGTCGTGTTCGCGGAATACTTGCGCGACTCGGCGGGCGCGCTCTTCGTCCGTGCCGAGCGCGCGAAGGGCGTCGATGCCGAGATCAAGCGCGCTGCCGAGCGTCTCGCGATACACCTCCGGCACGCCGCCGCGGATCAAGTCGTAGGCATGCTGACGGCTAATCGCGCGCGCGAGGATGCGCAGTTTTGGAAAGTTCTCGCGAACCGTCGCGACGAGGCGCAGCGCTTTCGCCTCGTCGTCGATCGCCACGATGAAGAGCTGCGCGCTTTCCGCGCCCGCGGTGCGGAGGAGATCGAGCCGAGTGGCATCGCCGTAGTAGGACTGCAGACCGAATTTCCGCAGCGTTTCCACCTGGTCGGGATCGTGATCGAGGACGGTGACGGCGAAGCCATTCGCGCGCAGCAGGCGGCCGACGATGTGTCCGAAACGGCCGAAGCCGGCGAGGATCACGGGGCTGTCATGTTCGGCGATCACGTCCGCATCGCGAGTTTCCGCGAGGCGGCTGAAGCGGGGCTGCACGAGCTTTTCGTGGATCGTCAAGAGAATGGGCGCGAGCGCCATGCTCATCGCGACCGCAGCGACGAGCAGTTTCACGAGCGACAGCGGGAGCACGCCGCTTTGTTCGGCGAAGGAGAAGAGGACGAACGCGAACTCGCCGCCTTGGGCGAGCGCAAAGGCGAAGAGGAGGCCTTGGCTGCGCTCGAGCCGAAAGAGATGGCCGAGCGCGACGAGCACCCCGAATTTCACCACTACAATCCCGGCGACGATCGAGGCGACGGTGCCCGGCTGGAGCGCCATCAGGGCGAAATCGATGCTCGCGCCGACGGAGATGAAGAACAACCCGAGGAGCAGCCCTTTGAAGGGTTCGAGGTCCGTTTCGAGCTGATGCCGGTATTCACTTTCCGCGAGGACCACGCCGGCAAGAAAGGTTCCAAGCGCTGCGGAAAGCCCCACCGCTTGCATGAGCAGGGCGATGCCAACGACGAGCAGCAGGGCGGTCGCGGTGAACATCTCGCGCAGCCGCGTCGCGGCGATGTAGCGAAAGATCGGCCGCAGCAGGAACCGCCCCGCAACGACGATCGCGGTAACCGCCGCGACGACGATGAACGCGCGCTGCCACGCTGAAAACTGGCTCAGCGCGACTCCATGTGAAGTTGCGCTCGCGCGCTCCACCGCGAGCAGCGGGAGAAAGGCGAGCATCGGGATCACGGCGATGTCCTGGAAAAGCAGCACCGAGAAGCACGCCTGCCCGCCGGGGGTTTGAAGCTGGCCGCGTTCCTTCAGCGATTGCAGCGCGATCGCGGTCGAGGACATCGCGATAATCAGCCCAATCGCGATTGCCACCTGCCACGGGGCACGCAGCAGCAGCGCAATGCCCGCCACGAGCGCGGCGGTCGCGAGCACCTGCGCACCACCGAGCCCGACAATCGGACCCCGCATTTGCCAGAGAAGTGCCGGCCGCAGTTCCAACCCGATCAGGAAGAGCATCATCACCACGCCAAATTCTGCGAAGTGCATCAAATCGTTTCCTCCCGTGCCGACGAGCCGCAAGCCGAATGGGCCGATCACGATTCCGGCGAGCAGGTAGCCGAGGACCGAGCCGAGCCCGAGCCGTTTTGCGAGCGGCACGGAGATGACTGCCGCGAGCAAATAAATGAACGCGTCGTGGAAACTCATCGAGCCGGATCCATCTGTTCAGCGGGCTTCCATTGCCAGAGTTTGCTCGGGCGGTGACTCCACACCGCGTCCGGGTCGGCGAAGGGCTTTGGTCGCCAGGGGAGGCGCCCGCTCCAGTCATTGAACGATTTCTGAAACTTTATCCCGCCTGCTGAGGGAGGGGCGACGCCAAGCCGCGCGCCCCAGCTCCAGACGGAGCCATCGCGAGCGAAGAGAACGGTGCTCTTTCCGCCCGTTGCGAATGCCCACGGATCAAACGTGAACGGAAGCTTCTCCGGGTCGGCGAAATACCAGCGGCGTCCATGCGGAGAAAAGCCGAGCCGACCGGCGAGGTTTTCCCCGGACACCCACCAACTGCCGTCGCGCCGTCGCGCATAGAAGCAGAGTCCGCCATCATGCACTTCACTCCAATCGCTCTCCGTGCCGATTCGAACCATTTTGCCGGGACCTGCGGGCTGCCCCTCGGCAACGGCGTTGAAAGACGCATCGGCGCCACCCTGCCAAAGACTACCGTCCCGCTTAATCGCCCGGACGCCGAGGCCGCCAGAAGAGGTGTGCGCCCAGTCGCGGTCCGTGCCAAGTTGAGCGAGCACAAGACGAATCGCGCCGGTCGGGCTCTGCCGGGGAGAGCGCGACCAGATCGTGCCGTCGCTGCGCAAGACGTAGCGGGTCACGATATCCCCTGTGATCCTGACCCCGTCCGGTTCAAACCCGCACTCCCGCGGAACGGGGTCGAAGCCGCTGTCGTTGTGAAAGCGCCCCCACGCCCAGACGGCGCCCGACTCCTTCATCGCAAATCCACCGCCCATGCCGGTCACTGCAATCGCTGCCCAATCAGTATCCTGACCGACTTGCGTGAGGTGAAACTGGGAAACGTTGAGCCCCGCCTGCTGGTCATAGAAAACCTCGCCGCGCGTCCAAAGCGTTCCGTTCGCTTTACGGGCGAGGAGAAAGTTCAGCGAGCCTGCGATCGCCACCCAATCGGCGTCCGCTCCGAGCCGGACGGGCCGCTCGACCCGGCCCTCAGGGAAACAGGAATCGGTGCCCCAACCCCAGAGTGAGCCATCCGGCGCGAGAAGCACAGCTGAGCCGCCGTCAGTGAGCAGCTGGGGGCGCACTTTGCCGTCTCCGAGCGGTGTCCCGGTCGCGAAGGCGAATGGATGCCGGTTGCGCCAACTCTGCCACCCCCCGACGAGACCAAGCAGAACCGCAGCCAGAATGAGCCATCTCGGCGGACATTTCATTTGCTCCAGCATCAAACACGAGCTGCACCGGTGGCAACGCCCGCGCGATTGTGGCCTGCTGAGGCGTGCGTGCTCATGTCGGGGTGGTTGCAGCGGCCGTCTGCTGTAGCAAAACCTGTCGCTGCTTTCCGGGCGATGCGGCAAGTTCCGGACGCCGATTCACCATGCTCGCCGATCCTTCCTCGAAATACCGCCCCTTTCCGCCGGTGCCTATCACGGACCGTCAATGGCCCGCGCGGACACTGACGCGGCCGCCGATCTGGTGCTCGGTTGATCTGCGCGATGGGAACCAGGCGCTCGCGGTGCCGATGAACGTCTCGCAAAAGCTTGAGTTGTTCGACGCGCTGGTGCGTTGCGGGTTCAAGGAGATCGAAGTCGGATTTCCCTCTGCGTCGAATACCGAGTTCGAGTTCAACCGGCGGCTCATCGAGGAAAAGCGCATCCCGGACGACGTGACCATCCAGGTGCTCGTGCAGGCGCGGGAAGATCTGATCGAGCGCACGATCGAGTCGTTGCTCGGGGCGAAGCGCGTGATCATCCATCTGTATAACTCGACGTCGCCAGCGCAGCGCCGGGTGGTTTTCGGAAAAACGCCCGCGGAAATTGTGCAGGTCGCGGTGCAGGGAGCGCGCTGGATTCGCGATCGTCTGCCGCGCCTGGCGGGCACGGACGTCCGTCTGCAATATTCGCCGGAGAGTTTTTCCGCGACCGAAGTCGAATTCGCAAAAGAGATCTCGGAAGCAGTCATGGACGTGTGGCAGCCGACACCCGAACGGAAGATGATCCTCAATCTCCCGGACACCGTGGAGGTGGCGATGCCGAACGTTTACGCGGATCAGATCGAGTGGATGAGCCGCAATTTGCGGAACCGCGAGTCGTTGATCATCAGCGTGCACACGCACAATGATCGCGGCACCGGAGTTGCGGCGACGGAGCTCGGTTTGCTGGCCGGTGCGGAGCGTGTCGAGGGCACAATCTTCGGCAACGGCGAGCGCACCGGGAACCTGGATATCGTGATCGTTGCGCTGAACTTTTACATGCACGGCATCGCGCCCGGCCTCGATTTTTCCGACCTGAACGGATTGCGGGAAATCTACGAGCACTGCACCGGGATGACGGTGCCGCCGCGACAGCCCTACGCCGGCGAGTTGGTGTTTACGGCGTTCTCGGGCTCGCATCAGGACGCGATCAAGAAAGGGTTGGCTGAGTGGGAAACGCTGAAGGAGGTCTGCCGCACGGAGCCGGCACATGCGATCAAGCAAGGCTTGGCCGAGCGCGCCGGGGGCGCGGGTGCGCACTGGGATGTGCCGTATCTCGCCATCGATCCGAATGACCTCGGGCGCGAGTATCGCGAGGTCATCCGCGTGAACAGCCAGAGCGGGAAAGGCGGCGTGGCGTATCTGCTCGAAAGCGAGTTTGGCATCGAGTTGCCGAAAGATTTGCAGCGCGAATTCGGGCCCCTCGCGAACGAGCAGGTCGATCGGCTTGGCCGGGAAGTCAGCGCCGCAGAATTGCGCGAGATGTTTTGGCGAGAATACGTCGGACGCGAAGAGCCGTGGAAGCTGGTGCGCTTTCATGCGGAAGGATCCGACCAGGAATTCCGCTGTCGCGCGGCCTTGTCACGGGACGGAAACGCGCTCGATCTCGAAGGCCTCGGAAACGGCCCGATCGCCGCATTCGTCGACGCGCTGCGGCGCGGCGGCGTGCCGCCGTTCGAGGTGGCGTATTACCAGGAGCACGCGCTCGGGTCCGGTGCGGGCGCGACCGCGATTGCCTACATCAAAATCCAGGCGGGCGGCCGCCCTGCACGCTGGGGCGCGGGAGTGGATACGAATATCGAGCTCGCCTCGATCAAGGCGGTGGTCAGTGCCGTCAACCGCGCGCAGGTAGCGTCCTAACGCCGCAACGCTCAGCTCACCGCAATGCTGTAGCGGTGTGCTCCGAGGACGACGATTTGTCCCGTCGCGAGCGGCGCCGCTTCGTTCTGCGCCACCACGACGTCATCAACGCGTGGCGGCTCTGCGAGTGAGAGATTCGCGAGCAGAAAATGGCCGCGATGATGCAGAAACGCGCCTGTTTGCGTGCCGCGGTTGGCCTCCAGCCAAGCGATGCCGTGCGGAGTCGTTTCGAACTCCACGCGCGTGAAGAGCCACGCCGTTTCCCGCACCGCGCGGTGGGGTGGGTGAGCTTTGAAAACGACTGCTCCCAAAATCGGCGACACGGACGCCGGCGCCCCGGGCCACTCTTCGTCTCCGGCGATCACCCACTGGTCGCTGCGCGAGTGGCGGAGCGGGAGGATATCGAGCGTGTAGTTTCGGAAAAGAGCGAGCAGGCCAGGCCGGTCCAGCGGGATTGGTTCCGAGGAAAGCGGCACGCCGTCGAACGTCGACCCATTCGTGCTTGGCTGGACGCCGTTGCCGTCCGCGAGGAAGAGCCGCCCATTCCGGAGCATCGCAGTCGCGTGCACGCGGCCGATCTCGCGCGTGAGTTTGTCATTCTCGGGCGTCTCCGGGAGCACTTTGGCGACGAAGTCCGCCTGCTGTGGCGCCCGGCCAATGCGGAAGGAATTCCGCGCGACGAGATAGATCGGCACCGCGGCTTTGTCTTCAGGCGTAAGCTCCAGCACCGAAGCGGCCTGCAGGCGAGGCGGCGTTGGGCCCGCAAGCTGTAAGCGGCGCTGCGTGCCTGAGCGGCGAATCGCTGGCGGGCGTGCGGGGACGAGCGCGCTGGCTGCGGTTAGCTCTTGCCACAGCGCGGCGCAACTCGCCGGCACGTGGCGTTGCTCGATCGCCGCGCGCAGCACCGCGTTTCCCGCTTCGTTCAAGGCGGAGAGCGGAGCGTAGCGGGGTGCGGTGCTCGAGAGGTGCGGCCCGCCGAGCAGCTCGTAAAGCATCAGCGCAAAAGTCACCGGCGGGGAAAGCGGCCGCGCCGTGCTTGGCCGCAAGGCTGCGACCGTCGTCATCGGATCGTCCTCCCGCGTGGGGAGAAAGGCGTTCACGCTCAGCGGGTTCAGCTTCACGTAGAAATCCGGCCACTTCGTCAGCGGCTGGGCGCGCCAGCGGTCGAGGTGCTCGCGTTCGACGTCCGGTTCAAAGCTGACGTAGAGCCGCGAAAGGAACGCGCCCGCGGGGGCGAACTCCTGCGTGCCGGCGAAGTCGAGCGCGGCCCCGATGCCCTCGAGCAGCGCAATGGCCTCTTCCCCCGGCACCTCGCGCCGTTTCCGCAGGAGATCGAGCAACGAGAACCCATGGACCCATTCGCGCACGCAATAACCGTCTTCGAGCCAGAGCTCGTGGAAGCGCACCACACGTTCGTGACCCGCCTCGCGCAGCCGCGCAAAGACGCGCTCGAGCTTGGCGCGCTCCGTCGAGTCGGGAGCGGGCACGTGGCGGAATATTTTCACCGCGACGCGTTCTCCCGTTTGGGTGTCGTGCGCCTCGAATAGCCGCCCGCCCGCGCCTGCGGGCATCTCATTGAGGAGCTCGTAGCGGCCTGCGAAAAGGTCTTTGCTCATGCTGCGTGAGAGATCGCCCGTTTCTAGACGAGGCGAAAGCGCGCGAGATCCTGCGAATCCACGACCCCGATCGGCCGCTGCGTGTCATCGAGCACCACCAGATCGTCGATCCGGTTTTGCTCGAAAAGGTGGAGCACCTCGACCGCGAGCTTCTCCGCGCTGATCGCAATCGGACGGCGCGTCATGAAGTCGTCCACGCGACGCTCGAGCAGATCGGGATGCGTGCGGAAATGCCGGCCGAAATCGCCATGGGTAAAGATTCCGAGCAGCGCGCCCGCGGCATCCACGATCACCGCCGTGCCCGCCCGCACGTCGGCCATCTTCAGCAGCGTCTCGCGCACCGTGAGCGCCGGCTCGACGAGCGCCATCTGCTCCACACTGCGCATGATGTCGCGGACCTTCAGCAAGAGCGTGCGGCCGAGTTTTCCCCCAGGATGGAACCGCGCGAAATCTTCTTTCGTGAAGCCGCGCGCTTCGAGCAGGACCATCGCGAGCGCGTCGCCGAGCACGAGCATCGCGGTGGTCGAAGAAGTCGGCGCAAGCTGCAGCGGACAGGCCTCCTGCTCGACGCTCACATCGAGGACGATGTGGCTATGCTGCGCGAGGGATGAGCGTGGGTTCCCGGTCATCGCGACAATCTGCACATCGAAGCGCGCGAGCGCTGGCAGGACGTTCATGATCTCCTCCGTCTCGCCGCTGCTCGAGAGCGCGAGAATCACATCACCATCAGCGACTACCCCGAGGTCGCCGTGCATCGCATTCAATGAATTCAGGACCACCGCCGGCGAGCCTGTCGAGGTCAGCGTCCCGGCGATCTTCTCGCCGATGTGTCCACTCTTCCCCACACCGACGACGACGATCTTCCCCCGCCGCTCAACCGCCGCTCGAATCGCCTCCACGGCACGCACAAACCCATCGTCGAGCCGCTCCGCCACCGCTGCCGTCGCGCTCAGCTCGATCTCAAAAACACGCCGCGCTTTGGCGAGGAAGTCCATGCGGCGGGATTCTGCGGAAGGAGGCGAGCCCGTTCAACGGAGAAACGCCCCGGCCCTTACTGCGTCCCACTCATCCCGCCTCCCATGACCGCCGCCGCCCCGAGTGCAACGATCTGCAAGACGAGAAGAAACACGGCGCAAATGAGCAAGACGGCTCGGCGGCGCCACGATGTCGGCGCAGTGACGATCGCACCGCCCGCGATCACCGCAGCAACGAGGAGTGACCAATAGACCCACACGCCGCCGCCCGGTGCATCGATGAATCCAAACAGCGCGCCCGCGAACGCGAGGAGACTCGGCGCGAGAAAGCCAATCCCGCCCACCATCCATCTTGCGCTCATTAGGTTTTGCGAACCGCGTTCACACTGCGGCTCGCTCGTCTTCCCGGAATCTCAGGAGCAGCGAGGCAAGCTGCGCCAAAGCCTCGGCGTCGTCGGCACCGATCGCTTCGAGTTCGATCCGGGCGCCGCAGTCGAGGTTGGCGGTGAGCACTTCCATGATGCTCGACGCAACGAACGTTTCACCGGTTTTGTGAATCGTGATTTCTGAGGCGAAGCCGCGGGCGCAGCGGACGAACTCGGCAGCGGGACGCGCGTGGAGGCCCAATTCGTTGACGATTTCGACTTCTCTCCGCATGCGGGTGCGAAGATAGAGGGCACGCTGCGCGTGTCGAATCCGCGGCGCCTCCTGATGTCCGACCCGCCCGTCGCCGCGCAATACGTGGTCACTTTCCTCAAGCCGGAGATGCTCCACGTGTATCGGCAAATCACCGCACTCCGTGCCTGGCGCCCGGTGGTGCTGTGCCAGAAGCGGGAGTGCGCGGAGCAGTTTCCGTTTCGCGATTTGCAGATCGTGCCGAAGCCGCGGACGCATGCGTTGCGCCGGTTCTGGCAAAAGCAAATCCGCGGGCAACCGATCACCATTTACCGCTCGGAAGCGCTCCGGCTGCGAGAAGAGTTGCGGCGGATGAACGCCCGGGTGCTGCACGTGTATTTCGGGCACATCGGCGTGCACCTTCTGCCACTGCTCGAGATTGCCGGAGTGCCGGTGATCGTTTCATTCCACGGGGCGGATGTGCAGATCGAAGCGGCGCATCTCATCCACACGCAACGAATGTTTGCGCTCGCGACCTTGGTGCTCGCGCGCAGCGCGTCACTCGCCGATCGGCTCGTCGCGCTCGGTTGTGCTGAGGGAAAGGTGCGCGTGCATCGGACCGGTGTCCCGCTCGGCGAAATCGCCCCGCATTCCCGCGCGGCGCCGGTCGACGGTGCGTGGCGGTGCGTGCAGGCCTGCCGCTTGATTCCAAAGAAGGGTCTCGCCACCGCGCTCACCGGATTCGCGAGGTTTGCCCAGAAACATCCGCGCGCGACGTTCACGATCGCTGGTGAAGGGCCGCAGCTTGCCGAGCTCCGCGTCCTCGCCGCTCATCTGGGCATTGCCGATCGCGTGATCTTTACGGGCTTTCTCTCGCAGGAAAAATTGCGCGCGCTGTATTCGGAGTCGCACCTTTTTCTTCACCCGAGCGAACTCGGACCGGACGGCGATCAGGAGGGCGTGCCGAACTCGATGCTTGAAGCGATGGCCAGCGGATTGCCAGTGGTCGCGACCCTGCACGGCGGCATCCCTGAAGCGGTCGAGGATTACGTCTCTGGTCGACTGGTGACCGAGAGAGATGCAGAAGGGTTGGCGGGAGCGCTCGCGGAGATCACGGCGGCGCCGGAACGCTACTGCGCGATGGGTGCAGCAGCGGCGCAAGGTGTGGCCGCGGAGTTCGACCTCGCGGTGCAGGCACGCCGGCTGGAAGCGATCTACGACGAAGCGGTCGCGGCACGGGATGCCGAGCGCCCGTTCCACCGGCCCCACTAAGGACGGCTTGTCCTGCGGCCAGCGGGCGCGCAACATTCGGCCGATGAATCCCGCCTCTTTCCTCGCTGCGTTCCTCGCATCCATCGCGATCTCCCACGGCGCGCCAGTGCCGCTCTTCGACGGCAAGAGCTTCGAAGGGTGGGAAGGCGATACCGAAAAGACCTGGCGGATCGTCGAAGGTGCGCTCGTCGGGGGCTCGCTCGAGACGACCGTGCCGCGCAACGAGTTTCTCGCGACGAAGAAGGCGTTCGGCAATTTCGAGCTGCGGTTGAAGGTGAAGCTCGTCGGCGAGAAGGACGCGAATGGCGGGATTCAGATCCGCAGCAAGCGCATCCCGAATCACCACGAGATGATCGGCTACCAGGCCGATATGGGTCAGCACTACTGGGGTTCGCTCTACGATGAATCCCGACGCAACAAGCTGCTCGTCACCGCAGACAAGGCGGTGATCGAGAAAGCGCTGAAGAAGGACGAGTGGAATGACTACGTGATCCGCTGCGAAGGGCCGCGGATTCAGCTCTGGCTCAATGGGGTGCAGACCGTGGACTTCACCGAGACCGATCCGAAGATTGAATTAAACGGGAACATCGCGGTGCAAATCCATGGTGGAGCAAAAGCGGTCGCGTCGTATCGCGAGATCACGATCCAGGAGCTGTAGCGGGAAACGATTCGCGGAACTAAACGCAGCGCGGTCCCGTGTGAAGGGCGTTCGGGGAGTGGTGCGTTTTCGTCGGTAGGTGGTGCATTTCCAGCGGTTTCACTCGGGTGCAACGTGGTGGAGTGTCGGCCGATGCATCCGCTCGCCCCCGCCAGCTTTGTGGCCTTGCTCGCTCTGCTCCCGTCGCTCGTGCAGGCGGATCCGGCGCATTTCCGCAGCGCCACGAGCGCGGAGCCGAGCCGCTTTTCGCAATACACCTTCGAGACCCTCCTGACGGACTCGGTCGGCACCAGGCATGGCACGCCCGTGGGCGAGGTAACCTTCAGCCCCGGCCCGGCGAATCAGGGACAGGCGATCGTGCTCAACGGAAATGGGCACGTAAATCTCGGCAATTCGGACGCGTTCGATTTCAGTGACGGGACGGGCACGGTGGAGCTCTGGGTGCGCGCCACCTGGACGAGCATCGGTTTCAATCCCTGCATCGTCGCCGACCGGCAGGATCCCGGCACGCGGTGGAGCATTCACATGAGTGTCGCGAAGGACCTCCTCTACTTTTGGAATGGGGCGTCCGTCGTTTCTGCGCCGATTCCGAATGCCGGCACTGGCTGGCACATGCTCCACGTGATCTTTGAAAATGGGCTCGCGCGGATGGCGTGGGATGGCCGGATCGTTGGCACGCCCAACAACGCACTGGGAGGCAGCCCGGCTGCGCCGACCCAGATTGGCTCCGCGTCGCCAACAGGGCAGGAGCGCTGGGTCGGTGGGCTGGATGAGGTCACGTTTTACGCGGATGCGCTCCCGAATTCGGCGATCGCCGCCCACTGGAATGCGTGGCAAACGACGAGCGCCGGGAATGCGCCAGCGATCACCGCGCAGCCCCAGAATCAGACCGTGAGCGAAGGCGGCACGGCGAACTTCTCGGTGACGCTCGCGGACCCGAGCGGCGCGACTTACCGCTGGCAAAAGAACGGCGTCGATCTTCCGAACGCGACCAGCGCGGCGCTCGCTTTCGGCCCGGCTTCGCTTGCGGACAGCGGCGCCACCTTTCGCTGCATCATCTACAATGCCTACGGCGGAGTGAGCTCGGCGCCGGCAACGCTCACCGTCAATGACACTTCGCCGCCAACCTTCCGGTCCTCGGCGATGCTGGGCGATCCGACGAAAATCATCCTGACCTTTAGCGAAGGGGTCAACGCGTCTGCCCAGAACTTCTCGGTCAGCGGAGGCGTGACCATCCAGAACGCATCTGTAGGAGCGGCGCCGAATGTGATCGTGCTCACCGTTTCGCCGCCGCTCACGCGCGGCACGAGCTATACGATTACGATCAATGGTGTGACCGACAGCAGCGGAAATACGATTGCGCCGAACACGACGGCGACATTCATCGCGCTCGACTACACGCCGGCGGAGATCGCGCTGCTGCGTCCTGCGCCGGAGCCACCGGGGCCAGCGACGCGCCGGAGTGGGCTCGCGATCACTGAGATCATGTATGAGCCGCTCGCTCGCGGCGATGCGCGGAACCTCGAGTTTATCGAAATCTACAACTCGCTCCCATGGGCGGAAGACCTCACTGGATACCGCCTCTCCGGGCAGGTGAATTACGACTTTCCTGCAGGCACTACCATCCCGGCGCTCGGGTATCTCCTGGTAGCCGCCGCGCCGGGTGACGTGCAGACGGTGTATGGAATCAGCGGCGTCCTTGGGCCGTATGAAGGTCGGCTCGACAACGCCGGCGGACTGCTCCGGCTGCGCGACGAAGCGGGCAGCGTCGCGTTCGAGGTGGAGTATGACAACGGCGGCACTTGGCCAGCCGCAGCCGCAGGCGGCGGACCGTCGCTCGTTTTGATTCGGCCCAGCCTGGGCATGAACGATCCCGACGCGTGGTCGGGGAGCGCGCTCATCGGCGGTTCCCCGAAGGCCGCGGAGCCTGTCCTCGAGAACCCGTGGCGCACTGTGGTTTTCAACGAAGTGCTGGCGAACTCGGCGGGCGCGGACTTCATCGAACTCTACAACTACAGCGTCACGCCCGTGGATCTCTCGGGGTGCATTCTCTCCGATGCGCCAGGTCAGATCGGCTACGTCTTCCCGAGCGGCGCGAGCATTCCCGCGAAAGGCTTTGTCGCGCTCGGGGAGGCACAACTTGGATTTGCGCCCCACGCCACCGGCGACACCCTCTTTCTTCTCTCGCCCGGCGGCACGCGCGTGCTCGAGACGATCCGCTTCGGCGCGCAGGAGCCGGGCGTCGCGAGCGGGCGCTTCCCCGACGGTGCGCCCGCCTGGCGTTCGCTGACGAGCCCGACGGCGGGAGTGGAAAACGTGCCGGCGAAGCGCGGCGATCTCGTGATCAGCGAGATCATGTATCACCCGATCAGCGCGGACTCGGCTGAAGAGTTCATCGAGATCGAGAACCGCACGGCTTCGACCGTGAATGTGGGCGGATGGCGGCTGCGCGGCGAGGCGGACTATGCGTTTCCCAATGGGGTCTCGGTCCCCGCTGGTGGCCGGCTGGTCGTGGCCAAAGACGCTGCTCGACTGATCGGTAATTATCCGGGACTGACGAGCGCGAACACCTTCGGGCCATTCTCCGGGACGCTCAGCGACCGGCAAGGGCGCATCGCACTCCAGAGGCCCGTGGCTTATACCCCGGAAGGCGGTGCCGCGACGACGATCCATCCCGAGGTCGATGTGCTCACCTACGATGGCGGCGGGCGCTGGGGTCCATTAAGCGATGGCGGCGGGAGCAGCCTGGAGCTGGTGGATTCGCGCGCCGACGGGCGGCTCGCACCCTCGTGGGCGGAGAGTGATGAGTCCTCGAAAAGCGCATGGAAAACGATCGAATTCACCGGAACGCTCGATGCCGGGATGAGCGGAGTGGGACCGAATCAGCTCCACGTCTTCATGCTCGGAGAAGGCGAGTGTCTCGTGGACGACGTGGAGGTGTCCGTCGGCGGCGCGAACCTGGTTCTTAATGGTGGTTTCAGCAGCGCAGACGGCTGGACCTTCCAGGGCACGCACAAGACATCCGCAGTCGAGAATGGCGTGCTGCACATCCGCGCCACGAGCCGCGGTGACACCGGCTCAAACCGCATCTACACGACGCTCACGGCGGAGCCGCCGGTGAACCAAACTGCGACAATCCGCGCCCGGGTGCGCTGGTTGCGCGGAGCACCGGAGATTCTCTTCCGTCTGCGCGGCGGGTGGCTCGAAGCAACCGGCAACATGCTCACGACAGCGGCACTCGGCACACCGGGTGCACCGAACTCCCGCGCCGGCAATGCGGCGCCGGCGATTACCGACGTCTCGCACTCGCCGATCCTGCCGGCGGCTGGTGCGCCGGTCACTGTCTTTGCCCGGGTTACCGACGCGGACAGTCTCACCAGCCTGCTGGTGCAGTATCGCATCGATCCCACCGGTCCGCTCATCGGCCTCGGAATGGCGCCGCGCGGGGCGGGTTTGTTCAGCGCGTCGATCCCCGCGCAGGCGGCTGGAGCGCTCGCCGCGTTCCGCATCGTTGCGGGCGATTCCGCGGGTCAGGCCGCCACTTTCCCGAATGATGCTCCAGCGCGCGAATGCCTGATCCGCTGGGGCGAGCCGGTGCCGAGCGGCGCGCTTGGGGCATATCGCTTCTGGATGACGAAAGCGACGGAGGACGAGTGGACGACGCGCGAGAAGAACAGCAACGCGCCGCTTGACGTGACCTTCATCTACGGAAGCACACGCGCGATCTACAACGCCGGCGCGCAGTATTCCGGCAGCCCGTTTCACACGCCCGGTTTCAGCGGTCCTCGTGGCGGCCCGACCGATTACTCGCTCGATTTTCCCTCCGACGACCGGCTCCTCGGCGAGACCAGCGCAATCCTCGCGGGGCCGGGCACCTTCGGTGACGACTCGAGCCTGATTCGCGAGCAGATGATCTGGTGGATCGCGCGCAAGCTCGGCGTCCCCTCACTCCACCGGCGCTTCGTCCGGGTCTTCGTGAACGGCCAGCAGCGGCAGGTGATCTTCGAGGACACCCAGCAGCCGGGCGGCGAGTTCATTTCGCAGTGGTTCCCCGGCGATGATAACGGGCGGCTGCACAAGGCGCAGGACTGGATCGAGTTCGCGAATGATGGCCAAACCTTCTCGGGCGTGATCCGCGCGACGCTCGAAAAGTTCACGACTGCGGGCGGCGCAAAAAAGCTTTCCCGCTATCGCTGGAACTGGGCGCCGCGCGCCGTCGAGGGATCGGTGAACGACTTCACGGATTTCAATGCCTTGATCGACGCGCACAATCAGCCGGCGCCGGCCCTCTACCAGGCGCAGGTCGAAGCATTGGTCGATGTCGATAGCTGGATGCGGGCGATGGCCGTGCAGCGCATTGCGGGCAACTGGGACACGTGGGGCTGGTCCTACGGAAAGAACATGTATATCTACAAGCCGCGCGCCAGCCGCTGGGCGATGACCCCGTGGGATGTCGACTTCTCTTTCGGCCTCGGCCCGGGCGATCCAGCGGACTCTCCGCTCTTCACGAATTCCTCCCGTTTCGACCCGAACGCGCCTGGCGACCCTTTGGCCACGAAGTTCCGCAACAACGTCAAGTTCCGACGCGCGTATTGGCGCGCCTTCTCCGACGCGGTGAATGGCCCGATGGCTGCCGCCGGCGCGCGGAGTGAGCTCCTGCGGACCGCGCTAGTCGCTCAGGGGCTCACCCCCACCGGCACGGTTGACGTGGTGAATTACATCGCCGCCCGGCGGAACTACATCATCTCCCAGCTCGCGACCGTCGCTGCGGACTTCACCGTTGCGGGGCCAACGAGCTACCGCACGGACAACAGCACGATCACGCTCAGCGGCACCGCGCCCGTGGGAACGAAGACGATCACCGTCAATGGCGTGGAACTCGCCGTCGTCTGGTCGTCGGCGACGGCATGGAGCGCGAGCTACCTGCTCGCGCCGGGCGAAAACACGCTCGTCGTGCGGGCGCTCGGCACCTCCGGCAATGTGATCGGTTCCACGACGCTCACGGTCACCTACACCGGCACCGCCGTCTGGCCGTCCCTGCGGATCAATGAATGGATGGCAACCAACTCTTCCTACGCGGATCCCGCCGACGGTGACACCGACGACTGGTTTGAAATCTACAACCCGACCAGCTCGCCGGTGAATCTCGCCAACTGGCGCTTGAGCGACAACCCCGCGTTGCCCGCGCAGTTCATCGTGCCGAACGGCTACACCATCCCTGCGGGTGGGCGTCTGCTCGTGTGGGCGGACAATGAGCTTGCCGAAAACACCGCCGGCAATCCGCAGCTTCACACGAACTTCAAGCTCGCGGGCGAGGGCGAAGCGCTCGTGCTTTCCGCGCCTGACGGCACGCTCGTCGACGCGATCGCGTTCGGGCCGCAGACTGAAAACCGAGCCGAGGGACGCTTCCCCGACGGCAGCCCCGCGCTTCGGATGCTCACGCTGCCGACGCCCGGGGCTCCAAACTCGCTCACCGAGTTCACGGAGCTGACGCGCGAGAACGGCGAAATCGAGATCACCTTTACGACCACGCCAGGTCTGCGCTACACCGTTGAGGAGAGCGCCGACCTCACAAGATGGACCGCCCTCGCGCCGCCGGAGATCGCCAACGGCGGCACCCTTACGATCACCGATGCGCGAGCCACCGGCGCTCGCCATTTCTACCGGGTGATGGTCGAGCCTTGATCGCGGGGCGTGGCGCGCTGCTCCTCGCCGGCAGCACGCTCCTCGCTGTCGCTCGGACGTGCGCATCGAGAAAGGCGAACTCGGTGCCACTTTGGAGAATTCTCAGGTGCGTGTGGCGGTGAGTGCCCCGCGCGACGGCCCGGTCGTGCGGCAATTCTTCGCACGCGATGGCCACGGGTGGCGACTGGTGGCCGAAGGCTTTGCGCCCGATTACTCACGAGCCGAGGCAGGAGCGGTCGCGCTCTGGGACACACGCTTGAATCCCCACCGGTATCTCGTGACCAGCCTTCCCGCGGAAGTCCGGATTCTCCCCGCGGACGGTGGCCGAGATGGGGGAGTCGAGTTGGTCGCCGAGCATGACGGCACCGTGATTACGGAGCGGATGCAGCTTCGGGACACCGAGCAGTTTGTGCGTGTCCAGGTGACGGCGGAACTGCGCGGCCCGCCCGCAAAGCTCGACTACTTGTTCTCGGCTTACACTTTCGCGCACGAGGGCACGCCGGCCTTTGTGCATACGCCGGGAGTGAAGTTCGACGACCGCCGCGAAAAGGCCGCCCTCCTGAAGAATCACCGCTGGCGCGTGGAATGTGCATCCGCGCCACACGACGAACGGAATCTTCCCAAACCCGATGTTTTACCCGGTGGGAGTTTCACCAGAAAACATCGACCACGAAGCACCACCCGCAGTGCCCGATGCGCACTCACCCGTCGTGGGGCGAGGGAAGCGCCGTCTTCACCGGCCTTGCTGAGGCGCGGCGGGAGCTCGGCGGCTTCTATGTTGACGTTGCTCGCCGAATCGCCGTCGGCGTCGATGGCGTCCGGATCATTCGTGCGGACTTTGCAAACGCCGCGTTACGACTGGAATTGGAGAGCTTCCTCGCCGCTGCCCACCTCAAGCAGCCGTGGGAATCAGCGTTCTCCATCTCCGCTCGGAGTAACGCGGCGGGAGTGAAGCTCAGCATCGACGGCGATCTCCGCCAATTCCCGGCGAGTCGCACACTTCGGATGGACGTCTCGCCTGAGGGAGCGTTGCGGCTTGCGGAGTAACGCTCCCGCGGGACGTGCGCAGATGACGTGAACTGAGCGCGAGTTAGCCCCGGCGGCGGAGCATGCTGAGCATCCCAATGCCGGTCACCAGTGCGAGAGCGGTGGAGGGCTCCGGGATGAGATCGAACGAACCCGCGGAGATATATCCGCTGACTGCTCCCACAGGATTTGGCGAATTGATCGTGAATCGATCCCCCGGAACCACCCCGGTGATATCGAAGAAATAGAATTCCGGCACCCCGTCACCTGCGGCCAAGCCACGCACAGGAACAATCCCGCTGGCGCCGCCGCCAATGCCAGCAACCTGAGTAAGTTCGAGCGTCTTGCCGAGATCGGCAGGCTGCTCCCCGGCGCCGAGGATGTCTTGCATGAATCCGACGCGGACTGTCTTGCCCGTGTAGTCCTCAGCCGTTCCGGTCAGTTCAAAGGTGAAGGTATTGAGCGCGAGGCCGGCATTTTCGTCGACCGGGCCGCCCGTCACTTTATCGATGTCCGCATACTCGGGCTGATTGAACTGCGGTCCACTCCCGACGAACCCCACGCCGAGGGTGGACGAGCCGAGCGCCTGGGCGCCGGGGAAGGCGATCGTGAAATTGATGCTCGCGAGGGAGCCGTAGATGTTGTCCCCATCGATGTCGAACGTCTTTGGGGTCGTGCTCGTCTTCCACTCGGTGGTTTGCGGCGCGGGGACATCGATCCCCGCGACCGTGATTTGAGCTGCGGACGCGGAAGCCGCGAAACCGAGAATCCCGCTGGCGACAGCGAGTGGTAGAGCGGGGCCGATGGTGGAAGTGTTTTTCATGGTGTTGCTGGGCGCGGTGAGCTTCGAGTATGACACGCGCGCGCGGCTTTGGCTGTGGGAGCCGCGCACATTCATGTGATCAAAATGCACATCGCCGGGCCTCAGCTCCGCTCAGGCTCAACGCCGCGCGCGATATTCCGATGGGGTCATCCCGACGCAGCGCGCGAAGGCCCGCGAGAAGACCGTCGCGCTGTGATAGCCGACCTGAGGCGCCACGGCTTCGAGCTTCTCGTCTGTCGCCTCGAGCAGTTCTTGAGCGCGCTGCATGCGCATGTAGGTGACGTGCTCGATCGGTGTGCGCCCGAGCTCACGCAGACACAGACGGCGCAGATGTTCGGCGCTCAAAGAGCACGCTTTCGCCAGAACGCTGAGCTTCCAGTCGGCGGCGAGGTCCACACCCACAGTCTGCCACAGTTGCGCCACGCGGGAGGTGCTCCGCCACGGCTGGGCAAGGCGCCGGGCGAGACCTTGCAGGAGCGAGACCCAGTGATGAACGAGGGTCGGGTCGCGCTCAGCTTCCCACTCCGCGCGCAGCCCGCCCAGGATGCGGCCGAGATCATGCCCGCCCTGCCGCAAGCGCAACGGTGAGTCGGCGCCCACAAGTGGCTTCACGAAGTGGGGCTCCTCATAACGCAACCACGCGAAAGTCCATGCTTTGCCGGGGACCGCGCGTAAAGCGTTCAGCACACGAGGCGGCGCCATGCAGAGCTCCCCCGCGGTGACACGTTGCCATCGCCCTTCGAGCAAGAGCCGACCTTCGCCCTCCGTGCAGCCGAGGATGAAACTGCCGACCGGCCGCAGCCGAACGCGCTCATACGGCTCGTTGGCGACATCGATGCCCAATCGCGCAATCCGATGCACCGAGAGCTCGCGGCAGTCCGCGGCTTCGAGCGTCCAGCGCTGCGTGCGCCGCCCATCGATGGTCGTTTCTTCTTGGGGAAGGCCGGTGGCGCGCATGGGACCGAGGAGAGAACTGATGGAGCTTACCCGACGTGGATTATCATCGCACGAAAGTGTGATAGAGGCAGTTTGCTTCCCACGACAAAGGGCGACACTTCGCGAACGGATCTCCCATCTCTCTCCGGGCGCCCACCGCACGAACCAATCTCCAATCCCAAACTTAAATCATGAACTCACGGCATCACAACAGGCACACTCTCTTCGCCGCGCTTTGCGCTCTGGCACCAGTCTTCGCGCAGGCATCCACGATCAGCTTCCTCGGCGTCGATGCGGATCGAGGAACGGAGTGGCGGAACACGGACGTCGTGAAGCTTTTCGATGCTGACGCGAACAATGTTTACGGCACCGCCGGCTACTTTCTGATCGCGACCGGCGGAGCTGGTGGCGTTTCACCAACCTCGGGCACGGACATCATCATGAATCCCGCTTTTATCGCGGCCGGGAGCCAGGGTGTTCTCCCGGGGGTGAATCGGGCAGCTTTTCCTTCGTATGATGTGATCAATGATCCGGCGTTCCCCCATCCGCCGACGACGCCAACTCTCATCTCGGGAACGGTCACTGACGGCACCGGTGACAAGGTCTCGTTCACGATTGCAGCTGGCGGTGCCCCGGCAAGTTTCCGGCTCTCGATCTTCGCGGACAATCTGGACGGCGTCGGTTTCAATGCGGCGTCGCTCACGGTCCGCAATGCTGCCAATACCGCGACCGCGACGGCGCCATCGATTGTCGGAAATCAGGACACCGACCTCTATGTCTTCCAGATCGACGGAGCGGTGGCCGGAGAGCAGTTCTTCGTCGCTGCGGCACAAGGCGCGAACGGAACGGCGACGTTCGCTGGTCTGGCTTATGACGTGGTGCCCGAGCCAACGTCGATGGTCCTCGGGCTGATCGGTGGAGTGGGCATGCTTGGCATGCTCCGCCGCCGCCAGCGGTAAGCTGCCTTCCCTCGTTTCCAAAAGGCGCGCTCCAAAAGGGCGCGCCTTTTTCCGTCCAGACATTCCGCGATGTGGAAAATCATCGCGCGAAGGTGTGTCGCGCGGGATTTGATACCGGCGCTGAACCCCGGAACGTGCCGGTCCACGTTTATGTCCCAGGTCAAACACATCGCCCTTTTCAAATTCAAAGCGGAATGCACCCCCGAGGAGATCGCGCTGGTCTGGCGCACGATCGAAGCCTTCCCCACTCAGATTCCCGGCATTGTGAATCTCACGTGGGGACCCGACATCAGCACGGAAGGGCTGACCGACGGGTTCACGCACAGCTTCATCGCGACTTTTGAGAGCGTCGCCGCGCGCGATGCCTACCTCCCGCATCCTGTGCACCAGGCCGCTGTCGCCATCGTCCTGCCGAAGCTCGAGCGTGTTATCGTCGTCGATCACGAAGTTTCCTGATTCCCTGCCTCACTTTCTTCTACTCCATGAAATTCGTCCTCACCGCCGTTGTGCTCCTCGCTTCGACCCTCCCGCTCCGGGCTGAGCCGCCTCCCGCGCCCGGCAAGACGGTGCCGCTCTTTGACGGGACGACGCTCGCGGGCTGGGAGGGGAACGCGAAGCTCTGGCGCGTGGAAGACGGCGCGCTCACCGGCGGGTCGCTGACCGAGGAGGTGAAGCACAACGACTTCCTCGCGAGCGTGAAGGACTACGGGAACTTCATCGTGCGGATGAAGATCAAGCTGACGAGTGGCGGCGGATTCGCGAACTCCGGCTTCCAGATCCGGTCACAGCGCGTGCCGAAAAGCTCGGAGATGATCGGTTATCAATGCGATTACGGCGACCCTACCTGGTGGGGCGCGATCTACGACGAATCGCGGCGCAACAAGGTGCTCTCCGCGTCCGACATGAAGGCGCTCGAGCCGGTGATCAAACGCAACGACTGGAACGAATACGTGATCCGCGCGGATGGCCCGCGCATCACCACGTGGATCAATGGCGTGCAGGGGACCGATTTCATGGAGCCTGATCCGGCGATCCCGGACAACGGCAAGCTCGGCGTCCAAGTGCACAGCGGAGGTAAGGCGCTCGTGCAGGTGAAAGACATCACGATCGAGGAGCTGCCGCCGACGAAGAAGTTCGTCCCTGCGCCGGAGCCGAAGAAAGGCGCGAAAGCGTCGCCGCTCGCGCCGGAGGAAGAGCGCGCGGGGTTCACGCTCTCGCCCGGATTCGAGATTGAGCTCGTCGCCGCGGAAAGCGAGGGCGTGGGGAATTCGTAGCTGTCGATTTCGATCAGCAGGGGCGGATGTGGACGATGACCGCCTTCGAATACCCGGTCGATGCGAACGAGGCGCCGGCTGTCGCGAACGCCCTCTACAGCAATCCGGCAAAGGACAAGGTGCTGGTGTTCGACACGCCCTTTGCGCCCGGTCCGCAGAAGCCGCGCGTCTTCGCCGATGGCCTCGCGATCCCGCTCGGCATCCTCCCTTACAAGAACGGCTGCTACGCGCAGCACGGCCCGGACATCGTCTTCCTCAGCGACACCGACGGCGATGGCAAAGCGGACAAGCGCGAGGTCATCCTCACGGGTTTCGGGGTCCAGGACTCGCACCTCTTTCCGCATCAGTTCACGCGCGCGCCTGGCGGCTGGATTTGGTTTGCGCAAGGCGCGTTCAACTACAGCAAAGTCCGCCGCGCGAATGAGCCACCGGAGAAAGCGGTGAAGTTCGACATGACGCGGATGGCGAAGTTCCGCCCCGACGGTTCGGATTTCACCATCACCAGCCAGGGCCCGTGCAACATCTGGGGCCTCGTGATCAATGGCGAAGGCGAGGCCTTCATCCAGGAGGCGAACGACTTTGGCTATCCCGTGATTCCCTTCCACGAATACGCGAACTATCCCGGCTGCTCCGACGCGCTCTGGAAAAGCTACGCGCCCGAGTTCCCCGGCACCGCGCCGGATTTCAAGATGGGCGGCACCGGCCTGAGCGGGCTCGCGCTCTCGGACAAAGCGGCGGTGAATGGTGATCAGTTAATGGTGAATGGTCAGGCGGCCGCACCATCCACCGATCACCAGTCACCATTCACACCCGGCAAACAGGTCACGCATACTTACCCCGAGCCCTACGCCGACGTGATGTATGTCGCCAACCCGATTACGCGGAAAATTCAGGCGATCAAGATGCACCGGGAGGGCCCGCGCTGGCGGATGCAGCTACTCGGCGATTTCATCCAGTCGAGCGACGAGATGTTCCGCCCCGTGGCGATCAAGTTCGGCCCCGACGGCTGCCTCTACATCGTCGATTGGTATAACAAGATCATCTCGCACAACGAGGTCCCGCGCGCCCATCCCGATCGCGACAAAACCCGCGGCCGCATCTGGCGCGTGAAGCACAAGGACCAGACGCCCTTCCCCGTGCCCGATATGACGAAGCTGAGCGGCGACGAGCTGATCGCGAAGCTCGGCGGGCCGTCACTCGCGCAGAGTCATCTCGCGTGGCAGGCGATCGGAGATCGCGGAATGAAAGAGTTAACGGAAAAGCTCGGCTCCGTCGTCGAGGGCGGAAAGTTCAATGACGGCGCCCGGATTCAGGCGCTGTGGGCGCTTGAGGCGCTTGGCGGCTCGATTCCCGATCAAAAGATGATTGAAGCGATGTGGTCGCTTCCCAATCGGAACCTCCGCCGCGAGGGAGTCAGTGCGGCGGCAAGCCCGCGACGGCACTCTTTCGATGCACACGGGGCGGGTTGGGATCAAACGGCCCGCTTACTCCGGACTCTCACGGACGATCCGGACCCACACGTGAGAGCTACAGCGATCAACGGTGCGGGCGCTGGTCTTCAAGAAGTCAGCGAACCGCCGCACCCACCGGAGGAACAATCCTTAATCCAAACGCTTTTATTGTTCGCTCGTGAGCCCCTTGCCGAGCCGGTCGCTCCGAGCACTCGTAACGGCAAGCCGAGCAAAGTTCGCGAAGCCTACGACCGCGAGTTCGAGCGTTACCTTGTGCGGATGTTTCTCGAAAAACACCCGGAGGCTCTCGCGAAGTTCCTCGACTCTGATGACGCCAAGCCGCTGCCGGTTGAAGCCCGCCTCCTCGCGTCTCTCGCGCTGGAGCCGAAGGCGAGCGCGGCGCGGGTGGCGAAGCTGCTGCCGCAACTGACTCGGCCGCCCGGGCAGGAGGAAGTGCTGCGGCTCGCGCAATTTCCGGAGGAGCCGGGTGTCGGGGAGGCGCTGAAGGCGGTGCTCGCGAATGCAGCGACGCGCGATGCGGCGCTCGAAGCGCTGCTCGCCACGCGCACACGGCTCGATGCGAAGAAGCTCACGCCGCTCCTGAACGAAGCTGCGGTGCAGCTCATCAGCGGGACGGACGCCAAAGCGCAGGATCTCGGCTTGAAACTCGCCGCGGGATTTCAGCTTGCTGCGCTGGAGCCGCAGCTCGTCGCGACCGTGCAGCAGAACGCTGGCAAGACATCCGTGCTCCCCGCGTTGCGCGCCCTGCGCGAGATGGGCAGCGGACAGGCGGAGCTCTTTGCAAAGCTCGCGAAAACCTCACCCGATGCGGTCATCCGCGACGAAGCCTTGCACGCACTCGCGGCTTCCAAGTCGGAGAACGCGGGCAAGCTCGTGCTGGAGCTGTGGCCGGATCTGACGCCGACCCACCGCCGCGCCGCGCTTGAGCGGCTTGCGAGCACGCGCTCCGGGGCGCGGAGCATCGTCGCGGCCGTCCGTAGTGGCGCGCTGCCAAAGAGCGAGCTCGATGGCGCGAGCGTCGAGAAGATGGCGGCGGTGCTCGGTGACGACGCCGATTTTCTCGCGCTCATGCAGGAGCTCGATGCGATTTTTCGCCCGGTGCTCGCGCTCGACGGCAGCGACAACGCTTTTACCGATCCCGACCTCACGCTCGATGGCCCGTTCACGGTCGAGACGTGGGTGAAGCTCGATCCCGGCATCAACAACGAGGACGGCCTCCTCGGCGCGCGCGACCAGCTCGACATCAATTTCTACGATGCGAAGCTCCGCGTCTGGATCGGCGGCGGCATGAACGACGCGATCGTCGCGAAGCGCCCCATCTCGCCGGATGTCTGGACGCACATCGCCGTCACCCGTGATGCCAAAGGCGCATTCAAGCTTTACCTCGATGGCGTGCTCGATAATGCGGAGTCGAAGCTCGCGCCGCAGAAGTTCGAGCATGTGCGCATCGCGTGGACGGGCACCCCGAAAGGAACCGCCGGCGCTTTGAGCGAGTTCCGCGTCTGGAATCGCGAGCGGAACGCTGATGAAATCCGCGCGACGATCGACCGTGCTCTCGACGTGCTGCCAAAGCCCGACAGCCTCGTCTTTCGCGCCGCGGGCGCTGGTCCGTGGGGCAAGCTCGCGTCAGGCGCAAAGATCACGAAGACGAGCGACTTCCCGCCGCTGCTCACGGCCGACGAAGCCACGCAGATCGACGCGAAGTTCGCCAAATATCGCGCCCTCGCCGCGCATCCCGGCGATGTCGCAAAAGGCCAGGCCCTGTCCGCGATTTGCACCGCGTGCCACTTGATTGGCCCTCAAGGCGGCAACATTGGCCCGAACCTTTCTGGCGCTGGCGCGATGGGCATTGAGGCGCTGCTGCACAACATCATCACGCCCAACGCCGCGATGGAAAACGGTTACCGCATCTTCCGCGTCGAGCAGAAGAATGGCGATCTTGTCGATGCGCTCTTCGTTTCTGAAGACAAGGACGCCGTGGTCGTGCGCATGCCCGGCGCGCAGGATCGCCGCATCCCCCGCGCAGAAATTCGCGCCGCAAAATATCTGCGCCGCTCCCTGATGCCCGAAGGCCTCCTGGACGCGCTCCCTCCCGAATCGGTGAGCGACCTGTTCGCCTACCTCAAGACGCTGAAGTAGCGGACCGAGCGTGCTCGGTGGGCGGATCAGTTGGGAGGCGCACCCTCCCCTGATCACCGATCACCGATCACAGCAGCGCCACTTGTCGCCTCGCACGATGGGAAGACGCCTGGCTCCAACACACGACGAGGCGCTTTCGTGGATGGCGCCGGTGCTTTCCGGTGGTTCGAGGCATCTTCCTGGCTCCCTGGGCGGAACGGTCGGTGGAGGAAACAATTGCTCGGTTAGTTATGGATAATTCGAGAGGGTCTTGCGCAAGTAACCTGTGACGCTTCAGCATCCGCCGTCCTCACGACCCCTCTGCGCCAACAAACGACCAACTCCCGCAGCTTCCATGAAAACGAATCACCCTCTCCCGCTCCTCCTGATTGCGTCCACGTTGATCGCCGCGCCAGCATTCGCGGCGACTCTCGTGACCGCGCGGTTTACGAATGGCCAGGGCAACGGCATCTGGGAGCGGAATGCCAACCTTGGCAACCCGGGCGCACCGGGCAACTGGGACACGCTCGCGTTTCCGAACAACGGCAACACTGTTCAAGACCCTCAGAGCGGGGTATTTTTCCCAGCCCCCGATCCTCGCTACTCGGTGGTGCTGGATGTCGCGACGCCGGTGACGTTGAGCGTCGGCGCGCGAATCGACGCCCTGACGGTGGCGATGGGTGCCACGCTGAACTTCGGAGCGGGCGGCGACTTGGGAGTCCTTCTCTCGCCCATTCAGAATAACGGCCTGATGAATTTCGGCACGTCCTCAATCCTGAGTGGAACGCTGATTCATAACAGCATCATCAATCTCCAATCCAACAGTAGCGGCAGTGTCCCCGAGCGCGCGGGGCTGGCACTCGGAGCGGGCTCGATCCTGAAGAGCGGCAGCCAGATCGTGATGGGCAACAACGCCGGCAACCAAATCACCGCGGTCGCCGATGGCGATACTGTGACCATCGAGAATGGCGCCACCGTCCGCGGCGCCGGCCGGCTGAATTTTGGCTTTGCCACCGCATATATGAATTTGATCAATCGCGGTCTGATCGAAGCGAACCAGCCAACCCCACTCACCATCGCGGTGCGCGAGGATATCAACGGGAGGCTGACGAATACCGGAATCCTCCGCGCCCGCGGCGACAGCACCCTTTTGCTCCGCGGGCAGCAGTTCACCGCCGCGGTGGGCATGGTCAACAACGCCGGCGGCACAATCGAAGCGATCGAGAACGGCACCGTCCGCGTCAATGGTCAGGTCACCGTGACCGGCGGCACGCTCGTCACCAGCGGGAACGGCACCTTTCGGAGTGAAGGCCCAGGTTTGGCGGGCGGCACGTTCAAAGATCTGACCAATGCCGGCACGATCGCGATCGCCGATGGGGAGAACCTGGGACTGGCGGGCACCATTACGAACAACGGGCTCGTGCGGTTGGATGGGGCCGGGAGCAGCAGCGGGACGGCTCTGCTGATGCGTGGAAATGTAACGCTCGCAGGCACGGGCCTCGTCTCGATGAACGGCACCAACCCGAGCCTGGCAGGCGGCGATATGCCCGGCCAAACGGTGACCGTGGGCCCCGCCATGACCATCCGCGGCCAGGGTCTGATCGGCATAAACAACTCAAACTTTTTGACTAAAGTCATCAACGTCGCCAACCAGGGGTTGATCGATGCGACGGGACCGCTCTCGGTCTTCGTGAGCAGCTTCGAGAACTCCAAAGTCACTAATACCAGCACGCTCCGCGCAAGCGGCGGAGGACTTCTGCGATTCTCCGGCATCGGCACGGTCCTCAACACCGGCGGCATCGTGGAGGCGCTCGATGGCTCGACGGTGCGCGTGCTCAACGGCGTCACGCTCGAAGGCGGCACGGTGATGACCAGCGGCACGGGAGCCATCCGCGGAAACGTCCCCTCCAGCGCGGGTGGGACTTTCAAAGACGTGACAAACACGGGAACGATGTTGATCGGCGACGCGGAGAACTTTGGGTTGGCCGGCACATTCACGAACAACGGGCTCTTGCAGTTGGATTCCATCGGGAGCAACAGCGGCACGGCTTTGCTGATGCGTGGAGACGTGACGCTCGCCGGCACGGGCCTCGTCGCGATGAACGGCACAAACCCGGTTCTGGCTGGTGGCGATATGCCCGGCCAAACGGTGACCGTGGGCCCCGCCCTCACTCGTGTAAAACCGTGCGGCTTCCTCGGCTTGATCGTCGAACCACAGGCACGGGCTGATGTTGCTGGGCATGGTCTTTTAGTTACTGATGAACGTTCAGTTCCGGTCGGCGAGTGCCTTCAAGTTACAAGCCGTTCTTCTGGCACCGCTGAATGCATGGTGGCCCGAGCAGGTAGGAAGGTAGCAGCCACGATCAGCACAAACGCGATCTGCTGGACGGCTTCCATGTAAAGGTCTGAGCCCGGCGCGGCCAGGTGAATCCCGATGCCGAGCGCGAGCAGTGCGAGAATCTTCACCCCTGCCACGAAGGCCGCGCCTTCCGCCGGCATCGGAACGTCTCGCATTTCCAGGAGGACGACCGCCCGCGCGATCAAAGCCGGCAGACACAGCTTCAGCGCGATGAGTGGCAGGAAGAAGCCAACCTGGTTCTCGACGATGCCTGCCGGCACGTAGTCGTAAAGAAAGCCCCACTCAAGCTTGCGCATGCCCCAGCCGGTGGTCGCCCAGATCGACGAGATCGCACCGAAGACAATCAGTAAGACCGCATGACTGCGCGCGTCCCGCACTCCCGACGGCAAATGTCGGACAAGCAGTGCGCTGAGACGCAACGCCGCCGTCGTCAGGAGAGCGAAGAGATACATCTCCGGCCCGAGCCGGACTGAATAAAAGAACGCCGCAAATAACCCGGCAACATAGCAGTGAACTACCTCCGTCGGGGGCGGTTGGCTGATGCGGCGCGCGTGCCACTTCAAGAGCAGCGCGGCGACGAAGCTTCCAAGCGCCACTGCAATGTGAAGAACGCTACTTGGTGCGAGTGTCCGGAAGACACACGCGACATACGCAGCGAACGATGCAGCCATCAAGAGTTTCAACCAATGAAACGGCCGTGGAAAGAGGATGACCAGTGCGGCGACGGCTCCGAGCACCGCAATCCCGGTGGGTGAGTAAGGTCGCAGAGTGTAACTCAGTGGGATCCAGTGAGTGAACTCGAAGGTGAATGCTTCCGCGAAGATATACGGTTGGAGAAACAATGCTATCCCCGCGAAGCAAGCGACCGCGGAGACGGCGTGCCAGCGGCCGCCTCCACGCAGCGACCAAAGGAATGTCCCTGTTGCCCAACATACCCACGCGGGGACAAGCGCGGGGGGTGCTCCGTATCGATAAGTTGTCGGCCAAAGGAGAAGGAACGGCACCGCAAGCCCGATCCACCCGGCTGTCGCTGGGCCGAAGCGCCAATGGAGAATCAGCAGGAACACCAGCGCTACGATCCAGATGTTTCGGAGCGTTTCATACTCCGGCTCATGCACCAGCGGCCTTAAGTGCGCCAGCGCCGCGCCCCACGCGACGAGAGCGAGCACTGCTCCGAGAGCGAGCAGAGTGAGATGGAAGCTTCCTGTTCTCCCGGACGAACCAAGAGCATTTCGGCCAACGAGCCACGCAGCCGCTGCTGCTGTGACCCCCAGAATTAGACTCACATAGAGCAAGGGGGGGTGCCGGCCGCTCCGCTGTTGCTTTGTTTCGTTTCCCCCGCTCTTCTCAAAGTAACCGGCCGGAACTGGTCCTGGCGCCGGCTCCAATGCTTCGGGATACCGGGCGGCGGGATAATCGTGTGCCAGAGGTAACTTAAGCGCCCATCCTACGAGATAGCGATAGGCGGTGATATGAATCCGCCCGAGATCCACCCCTTTCCGAAAGCCCGGTCCGAGCGCGAGGAACGCGGTCGGGATATCCAGTCCGACAACGTGCCGGCCATTATCATCGTGACCGTGATCGCCAAAGACAATGAGCGTATCGTTCGCCGGAAGGGCGGCGGCAAGGTCGGTGATTAGATCATTACTCAACCGGGAAACTGCGCCGTAGAGCGGATGGCGCACTCCCGTCGCGTGAGCCATGTAGTCAAGGAAGACCACGTGATAAATCGCCGCGCGGTCCTCGCCCTCGCAGAATTGCTGGAAAACTTCGCGTGCCTGTTTCACCTGGTTTTCGCCGGTGATCGCCTCCTCTGTCTCAAATGACTTGATCCCGGCAGTGTCAGTGCCGAACTGATGAAAGGTCTTTTTGTCTGAATAGATCGTGAGTCGATCACCCCGCGCTTTCATCTGACTGAAGAGCGACTGAATTCCCGGAGCCGCGCTCATGAAGTTCCGAACGAAACCGAGGACCTGGAAGTGATCGTGGCCGGTAAATGCCGCGCGAATCGCCGGCACCGTAATCGCGTCGTGCACCGTCTCGACTTCCGCGAAGACTCCTTTCTCTCGCAGCGCCGGCACGCCCGGCATGAGGGCGGGATCGGTGACCGCCTGATGGCGCCACGAATCGATGAATAGGATGAAAACTCGTCCGCTCCCCGGCGCATTGATCTCCGCCGCCTCGCCCGCTGCCGGCGGCACCGGCGGCGCGGAAGTCCTCCGTGGGTCGCGGTCGAGCACGGCCATCACAATGGTGCTCACCGCGCCGAGGAAGAGAATCGTGCCGACGACGAAGAGGACCGATCTTAACCAGGAATTCGGAGCCCTTGCTTCACGCGCTTGCATCGGGAGCTTCGTAACAAGCTCGCCGCCGCGTGGACACTGAAATGAAAATCCGCGAGGCCGCTGCTAGGGATGGAGCGGCCGGCCGTGATAGAAATCGTCGATCGCCTTATTGTAGTGGAGCCAACCTTCGGGGCTGAGGTGATCGTGGAAGTCGATCAGGAACGCAGGATCGTGCTGGTGCTCCCGGAAATCCGCGAGCGCGACGCCGTAGCGGGTCGCGAGTTCGTGCAGCCGATCGAGATACGCTGCGCGCGCTTCCGCGGAAACGCCGTAAACGTCGAGGCGAATATCCTCCACCGGCATGCTCAAGAGGAGCGGCTCCACGCCGAGCTCGAGGAACGTGCGGATCAGCAGCTCGAGATCGACCCACTCCCGCGCGAGCGACACCTTCCGCATCAAGCGCCGCGTTTGGGTCGCTTTCTTGCGCCGGTCGAGTTGACGTTGATTGCGGTTCGCGGCTTCGCGTTTCCAAGTCTCGATCGCCGCCCGGTTGGCGAACTTCGCCGCGCGTTGCAGCAACCCTTTCCATGTCAGCGCTCCCGCGCGGCGCTTTGGTTCCGCGCTCCCTTCCGCGAGATCATCGATCATGATCGCGGCTTGGAAGTGATCTTGCGCGCGCCCGATCGCGGTGTGCAGACGGCCCAGCGGCCACATCGCCGCGTAGAGGATGCGGTCGCCCAGCGTGTCGCCAGCCAGCCTTTGCAACGCCGCCTCGAGCAGCCGGTCGTCTTCGAGCGTCTTGGGAAAATCGAGCATCCGGCGGGCGATGTCCGACTTCAGGTCCCAGCTCAGATGGTTGCTGAACGCGAGTTCGTAAGCCTGCAGGTGCGAGAAATTCCCTTCGTAATACTCCGGCCCCCAAACCTCGGCGAAATAGACGCCGGGCGAGATCGAGTAGGCGACCTTGCGTCCCTCTACGCTACCACCCGCCGCCGCGATCTTCTGGAGGACCGCAAGCGCGGTCGTCCCCGGCTGGCCCACCGGGAACACCCGGAAGCCGCTCGGATAATCCCGAAAGAACTCGTTCGCGTTGTTCGGCTCCTTTTTCTCCAGCTCCGAGCTGCCGTAAAGCACGAGCAGATCCGGCGCGGCAAACGCATGTTTCTGCAGGACGCCTCCCTGAATCTTGGCCAGAGAGAAGTTCGTCGCGAGCGCGTGGATGTTCTGCGCTTCAAAGCGCTCGCAAAAGAGGACTCCGGCGGTCACCCCCACAGCCGCCAGCACCGCCGCGATCAACCCCGACGCCAGATGCGGATATTTGGCACGCGCAGCCGAGTTCACGCTCCGGAGTCTTGGCTTACGCCCACGATCTCACAATCACGAACTCGCAAGCCCCGCGTGAGCGCCAGTGCTCGGCCGCAGGGGGCTTCTGGCGCGATGATCCGCGTAAGCCGGCGCCGAGCCGTGCAAACGCGTTAGGATCGTGAGCCACGACGACGACGTTCATGTGCAAAACGACCGAGGCCTGCCACGCATCGTTCTCTCCCATGCGGGCCCGGGAGCGGCGTTGCAGCAGTGCCGCTTGCTCAGCGTGAGCGTGGTGTAAACCTTGCCAGCGATAGCGCCGCAGGTGGGCACGGACTTCGTCAAGATCGTCCGCGCCTTCCAGGACCTCGGCATACGTCACGGGGCTGATCCAGAGCTGCGCCCGCCGGTTCAACTCGGGACCGGAACCGAGATGCGCCACCTACGGTTGCACGTGAATCAGCACGGCGGTCGCCTTACGCGACCATTCTGGCGGGACCGTGACCTCCTGCACGAGGCCGGCAGCGAAATCGCCTTCGAAAATCGTGACGCCATACTTCTCCAGGCTGAGCAGTTCCTTGTGTGCCCAGCGCAACTTGCGGAGGTTCAGGCCGGGGCGCAGCTCGGCATCCGCGGTGATCGTGATGCGCTGCGGGAGCGGGTTGCCCGCTTCATCGCTGCCGGGCGCAAAGGCGATGATCTTCGGCGCGTCGGAAGGTTGATCGAACCGATCCGCCGCGCCGCGATACTCACGGTCGCCGACGCTCATCGTGACCTGCCAGCCCTTGAGCTGCGGCGCATCGTCGAGAGCGGTCGGCTCGGCGCCTCGCGGCTGGCGCAGAGTCGATGAGGCCTTCGGCGCGAGCACCGTTGGATCGCTGCGCGATGGGGCAGCTCCGGCGCGCGCCGCGCGGGCGGTTCGCGCGGCGAGCAGCTTCTCGAGCATGTCCGGCTCGATCGCCGAGATGAGCAGATTATCAAAACGACACGCGACGTCCTCGTGCCCGAAAAGATAGAGCGGCAGCAGCTCGTTGCGCGGCAGCTCGACGATCTGCAGCCCGCCAAGAACCCGCTCGCCATTCACCGCCAGCGCCCAGCGTCCGCTGGATCGCGAGAGCCGCACATTGATGCGCAGCCAGTCCGCGGCAAGCCCCGCTGGATCGAGAGGAACGCGCACGCCAGTCGAAACCCACAGGGCCTCCTTCCCCTTCCGTCCGTGAAGAACCCGCAACTCGCCCTCCGCGCCGACCCGGAAAAATCCAATCGCCGCGCCCGCGAAATCGAGGAATTCCACATCCCCCGCCGCGTCCGTCGCCCCCGGCCGCGCCCACACTTCACAATGCACCGTCTCCGCCCGCCCCAGCCGCCCCGCATCGAGCGTCACCGCCGCGAAAGGCGCCGACGGCCCAAGCTCGAACGCCTGCTTCGACTCCCCCTCATCCGTCGCCACGATCCGCGCCTCCCCCTGCGCCAGCCGCAGCGCATGGTCGGTCCGCGTCCATTCGCCGGCCCGCCAGCCGTCACTTTCCTCGAAAGTAACGAAGACATAATCCAGCCCCACGCCGCGCGCGATGGCGGGAACGACTCCGCTCAGGAGCAGCCCCAGCAGCGCGTTGCGGAGAAACAGTCTCGCGATCCGTTGACGTGTCCTGTCCATGTTTTGCTGTTCGATGAAATACACGCGCAGTAGGTCAAAATTCCGGCGCTGAGGAGGAAGAGGAGAAGTCCCAACGGAAAGCGAATGCGCATGACGGGCGGGAGTTGGATGATGAGCGGCTTGGAGCTTATCCCGCCGCGGGCCAGTGCCAAGAGACACGGCAGGCGCATGCGGTCGTCGGGTTCGACAGCCATATCACTACAGCGTGTTGGTAAACTGCCCGGCGGCGGAACACAGGCTTCCAGCCTGCACCGACACACGCTCCGCAGGCAGGATGCCCGCGGGCCGCACAGCCAGGGATGGCTGTGCCCCAAGTCGGCTGCGGACTCTTGTCGCCAATGCGGCGCTCCGTCATGGTGAGTTCACGGCGTATGAAAGATCACCGGCTCATCGACGGGCGCAGTCTGGCCTTCCACTGCTTGGTGGCCGAGAAACTCCGTGCGAAGCCCACGCTTCGAGAGCATGCGAAGAGAAACCTCGAGCGCTGGCATACGCACGCGTCGCCGCGAGTGCGTCCTGCATTGGATGAATGGCGCGCATTGCTGGAGGCGCCGCTCGAACAACTGCTCGCCGTCCTCACCGGAAGCGACGAGCGGGCCACGCGGCTGCGTCAGTCGAGCCCCTTCGCGGGTGTGCTCACGCCGCAGGAACGCTTCGCCATTCTTCGCGAATTTCAGGCGCGTGAATCGCTCACAGCTTGAGCACATCATCCGCGCCGCGGCGGCGAACGCGGACACCGATGACCTGGTCGTCGTTGGCAGCCAGGCGATCCTCGGCTCGTTTCCCGAGGCTCCGGGGGAATTGCTCGAATCGATGGAGGCCGATGTTTTCCCCCGCGACAAGCCGCACGAGTCCATCCTGATCGACGGCGGAATCGGAGAGCTTTCTCCGTTTCACCAGACCTTCGGATACTACGCGCACGGCGTGGATGAGACCACCGCGACGCTGCCCGCCGGCTGGCGGGAGCGGCTCGTGCCGATCCGAAACGAGAACACGCGCGGTGCGACCGGGTGGTGTCTCGAGGTGCATGATCTCGCGGTGAGTAAGCTGATCGCCGGTCGCGAGAAAGACCTCGCCTTCGTGGCCGCACTCGTTCGCCACGGCCTCGCGCGCGCTGCGACCGTGCAGGAACGGCTCGCCGAAACTCCGCTCGCTTCGCCTGATTTGCGCGCGCTCGCGATCACCCACCTCGCCCGGGTTTCTGGATGAGCTGCCGCCGTTTGCGGAGGCTCACTTCAGCGGCGCATCCGTCAGTCGTCCTCGGCAGCAGAATTGAAGAGCTGCAGGCTGATCGAGTTGTTCCCGCCTTCGCCGAGCTGCAGGAGAAAATTTCGCTTCGGCCAAAACTGTGGGAAGGGGCCGGCCTTTTCCTCGGCGCGAAAGGTGATGCTGCCGCTGTCGCTGATCAGGTAGGGAATGGCGGAACGGAGGTGCGGTCGAAACTCTTCGGGGATCAGCTCGGTGAAGGCGCGCATCCGGCCGTTTTCCCAAAAGAAACCGATCGGGCAGCGCTCCTTATCCAGCGCATCGGAGAGGCCGACGATTTGCAGTTTCTGATTGATGGCATACGCGCGCACCGCCTCCGATTTGCCGGCGAGACTGCCCAGCGCGTGAAACTGCGCGGCGTCCCACACGAAGCTCTCCAGCTTCCTATCCTTCACGCGCCAACATAGAAGCTGCCCGGCGTCGGTCATCGCGGTGACATCGAACGCCGGCACGTCGCGAAAAAGGTGATCGCCGAGAAATGCGAACGTGCGGAAGACATCGTCGCCGCCTTCGCGCAGCCGCATTTCGCGATGGCCGAAGATGACGCCGTGATTGTTGATGCGCCGGTAGGAGACATTCAGCGCCTCGCCGGCAAACGGCGGCGGCGGATCGAAGCGCAGCTTGCCTTGCTCGAAGATGAAGCCGCTTTGAAAAGTGACATGCGCCTCGCGCACATTCTGGCGCAGCGGCAGGGCGATCTTTTTGCGCGAGGCGGCGCCGACGACCGTGCCGCGCGAGTTCACGCTCGCGGGATCGAGCCGATGAATCCCCGGCGTGTCGCCCGGATTCGGCAGCGGCCACTCGTCCCTTTCGCCGGCGCTCCACGAGGCGACGTGGTAATCAGTCGGATCGGTGTCGTTCGCCCGCGTGATCCAGCCGGTGCGATTATCGTCATCGAGCGCCATGAAGAGCACGTTCTTCGAGGCAGGGCCTTCGTCGGCGAGAGGGATGGTGACGTAGAAGGTGGCCGGGATTTGCAGCGGTGACTCAAATTCCTTCACCGGGATGTCTTCGGAACGGCGGTCATCGTCAGGATATTTGTCGAGACGATCCGGCACGCCGTCTTTGTCGCGATCCGACGGCTTCGTCGCCGCGCTCGTCTTGATCGCATCCAGCGGCTCAGCGGCGACCTCCGGAAAACGAGCCGCGAGCTGCGTGGCCACGATTTCCAACTCGTGCTTTTCTGAAGCATCCACCGTGGCCGCGATACGCAAGCGAATCGCTCGGAAGACTTCGCTGTCCCCGAGTTTCTCGAGCCCGCGCAGGACCATATGTTTTCGCCCCGCGTTATTCTCACCGTTTTTTAGCGCGATCGGGTCGGTGAGATATGCGTCCCACAAGGCGTAACCGGACGAAGGATGACCAAGTTCGAGCAGGACTCCGATAAGCTCATCGCTGTCCAAGACGCGCTCGTTGAGGACTCCCACGGCCGTCTCGTCACCGATCGACTTGAGGGCGGCGATCAACTCGCGCCGGCGCTCGCTCTCCAAGGTGCGCTTGTCGTTCAGGATTTCACGGATGCCCGGGACCGCGCGGGCATCCTTCAGCCTGCCCAGAGCAACTGCCGCCGCAAGGCGCACCTTGCGCGATTTGTCTTTGAGAAGCGGCAACAGCGCATCTCCTGCCGGCAGGGGACTGCCAAGCGGCATGTTTCCAATGCTTCGTGCGATGGCTTCTCGCGTTTCTGCCGAACTCGATGCGAGCAGCGGCGTGAGCAACTCGAGTTCCTGATCGCTGCCGAACTGCGCGAGGACGCCTCCGATCGTTTTCCTGGCCCACTCGCTTCCGCGAAATCCGGCGCGCAAAGCCGGCAGAGACTCGCGGCACTCGAGCTTCGAGAGCGTCATTGCCGCCGCCATGCGCACCGTCTCGTCGGCGTCGCCCACCACCAGCTTCTCCAGCTCCGGGCGGAGTTGCTGCGCTTTGAATTTCTCGGCGAACTCCGCCACGACGCGGCGAAAGTGCGGGCTGGAGCTCTCGAGGCCTTGCCGCAGCAATTCCAGCGGCGGATTGCCGGGCGGCGGTTCTTCGGGAAGCGACAACACGAAACTGCGGACGCGATCGGCAGCGAGCTCATCGCCGTCGGCGGCCTCGGCGAAAAGCTCCGGCAGCAGTTCCTGGTGATTGCGCCGCCCCAACGCCCGCAAAGCAGCATTGATCACGTTTGCATCGGGCGACTTTCTCAGTTGTTGCAGCGCCGTCACGATCTTCGCCTCATCTTCGAGCGTGTCGGTCGGCAGGTCGGAAATTTTGCGAATCGCCTTCACCCGCTCGTCTGGCGGTGGAAATTCCGATGGGCTCGACGCCAGCCTCGGCTGTGTCGCAATGGCGATCAGGTCGTCGAGCGAGGATTTCGCTTCACCCGCTCCGCCATCCCGCGCGAGCGCCAGCAACGCGATGATCACCGCCAGCGCGGCGGCTGGTGGAAAGCGCTGCGCCGAAGTTCTCACGGTTTGTCGCTGGGCAACCAAGCCGGTAGAGAGAGGAGGAAGGTAGCCGCCGAGGGGCGCGAATGTGCGTGGCGGACCGGGCCGACTGAGCGATTACGCCACCGCTGGCCGCTGCCACGGTGCGCGGTAGGGGCGGGCGAGGAGCTTCGTGGCTTCTTCGTCGCCGGTGATGATGCGCTTCTTCGGATCGTAAGCCAGCGGGCGGCCGAGCGTCATCGCGACGTTCGCGAGGATGCTGCTCGCGGTGGAGATGTGGCCTTGCTCGATGTCGGCGATGGGGCGGCCGCGCTTCTCGATGGCGGCGAGGAAATCGAGCATGTGCCGGCGCGTTGCGGGGGCGGCGTTGAGCTCGATCTCGGGCTCGTTCAAGTCCTCGGGGAATTGCTCTTTCTCGTAGATGACGTCGAAGTGGATGGGCTTCGCCTTCTTGTCGTGCGGGATGAAGTCGGCGCGCATGGTGCTCGCCTTGAGCGTGCCTTTTTCGCCGTGGATGAAGACGGCCCACGGGTAGTCGGGGTCGGGCTCGGTGCCCCAGGTGCGGTGGCTCCAGGCACAGTTGAACTGGTCGTGCTCGAAGGTCGCGACCTGGGTGTCGGAGATGTTCGATTTGCCCTCTTTCTGGACGTAGATGCCGCCCTGGGAGCTGATGCGTTTCGGCCAGCCGAGGTCGAGGAACCAGCGGGCGGTGTCATACATGTGGACGCACATGTCGCCGGTGATGCCGTTGCCGTATTCCATGAAGGTGCGCCACCAGCGCTTGTGCGGGATGCCGTCGTAGGGACGAAGCGGGGCGGGGCCGGTCCATAGCTCGTAGTCGAGGAAATCGGGCACGGGCTCGACGGGCGGGTTGCCGTTCGCGCGCATGTGGAAGTAGCAGGACATATCGACGTGGCCGATTTTCCCGAGGAGGCCGGCGTCGATGATCTGCTTCTTCGCTTCGATGAGGTGCGGGGTGCTTTTGCGCTGGGTGCCGATCTGGACGACGCGGTTGTGTTTGCGCGCGGCGGCGAGGATCGCTTCGCCTTCGAGGACATCGACGCTGATCGGTTTCTGGAGATACACGTCGGCGCCATGCTCGATGGCAGCGATGGCGATGAGCGCGTGCCAATGGTCCGGCGTGACGATGATGATAACGTCGTGCTGCCCGGACTTGAGCATCTCGCGGTAGTCGGAAAAGCCGCGCGGTTTCTTCTTCGATTTCTGCCGCGAGGCGACGAGGTCGATGGCCCCGGCGAGCATGTTTTTATCCGGGTCGCACATCGAGATGACTTCGACATTCGCGACCTGGATAAGGCGGCAGACGTCGTTCTTCCCATACCAGCCGCAGCCGATCAGGCCGACGCGCCGCGGCTTGCCGGTGATGTCGAGCGCGTCGGCACCAAGAGCGGACATGGCAAGAGCGGCGGAGCTGGTCTGCAGGAAGCGGCGGCGGTTGATGCGAAACGGGGCGGCGGCAGGGAGGGTGTGAGTGTTCATGGTGCGGCGAGCTAAGCGTCCGTGCACGCGTGCGGCAATGGTGCGCTGTGATGCAGGAGAGTGCGCGTTTGTTTCGATGAGGTTCAGGTTTTTTGCCCGGCAGCACGGACGGCTGAACGAGTGCCGAAGCGCAGAGGTTAGCGGCTGCGCGGCGAAGTCTGCAGGGATTTGTCGCCAAGACCTGATCCAACCTGACGCTCTCCAGTCGCAGCAGCGGTGCTGTCGCGGGAGTGCACGTAAATCGTGTTTAGCTGTGGCACGCGGACCGAGTTCAGCCCACGAGCCGCTTGCAGACGCGTCTCGAATGTGGGCGCGTCTGAGGGCGCGAGAACTCCTTGCGACTCGGTTGGAGAGGCCGCGATGAGGCCCATCGCAGTTTCCTGCAGACGCAACGGCGGCAATCCGACGAGGCGTCGCCGCTGATCGACATGTTCGAGATCCTCGATCGGAAAACGCACCGGCTTGCCATCGAGAGCGCGGCGATACTGCGTGCCGTAAACCTGCATCCGGCTTTCGCCGACGCGGCCCGCATCGATGAGGCGCGCGAGCTCGGCAAGCGGCGCTTCGCCGCGCTGGGTCGCAGCGTGCAAGCGGCTGATCGCGAGCTGCAAAAGCGGACGATCTTCGCATTCCTCCTGGACCAGGAGCAGAGCGGCAGCCGTCCCGTCTTCGCCCACGGCAGCGCGGCTCGGCCACCCGCTCGTTTCGAAGATCGTGCGCAACGCTGCACGCCGCTTCTCGCGCGCGGCTGCAACAGCGTCTGGCGCTGTGCCTGCCGCGCCTGCTGCGGAAGCGATTTCAGTCAGCAGCGCCAGGAGTTGCGCCCGGATCACCGGGCGGCCCGGTTCGGCATACCCGACGAGCGGCAGAAGCGCGGCAGCGATCGCGATCGGAAGGAGAGGTGTTCGTTTCATGGCGCGCAGGACGAGCAGGTGAAAGTTCCGAGGTCACCAGACGCCGGATGATCGCGACGAAGGTGCGTTGCGTCGAGTCGAAGGTGCACGCGCAGTGTCCAGGTCGTCAGCCGTGAAAATCCACCTGTGCGCGGCTGCCGCCGCAGCGCACTCTGCCGTGCGATGGAAATCTCCCGCCTGCTCCTCGCGAGCGTCCTGATGTTCACCGGTTTGGCCGACGCGCAGTTTTACGCGCCGCAGACGGATTTTCACGATCCGGCGCAGCGCGTGTTTGCGGTCGAAGCGGCGCGGGTGATTGCCTGGGAGGAGCGCGCCGCGAAGCCGCGGATCGCCGAGGTGGTGTTCGCTCTCAAGACGGCGCCCGAAGGGGAAACCGCGTGGAAAATCGGCTGGCGCGACGAGGAAGGCGCGGCCGTGCGGGAGTTGACGGTGCGCTATGCAGAGGCGGAGTTGCGCGATGGGCCGGCGTGGTATCGGAATGTCTGGCGGCAGCTCCGCGGCGAGCGGGAGAAGGGGGCGTCGGCGCCGGCGGACGCGCTGCTCAGCGCATTTTGGGACGGTGCGAAAGCAGCGGGCCTTTCGCGCATGGAAGCGATCGCGGCGGCGGAAAAGCTGTGCGAGAAGCCGGTCGCGAACGCGGTCGAAACGGCGCGACTGGCCGGTTGCCTGACGCACGCCGCGCTGCCGAGCCTGAGCACGTCGACGCAGCTCGATTCGCTCCTGCTCGCGCGCGCCGCCGCGTGGCTGTGCCGCGCGGAGGAGCTCGGGGTCGCCGATTTGCCAGACGCATGGGCGCCACTCCTCCTGCTCGCCGGGCGCGAGAAGACGGCGCGCGAGCTGTGGGCGAAACCGGCGGCTCCGCGCGAAGCGGGCACGCCGCTGATCCGCATGTGGGAAACGCTGATCACGCAGCCGCCGGCGCGTGTCGGCCTGGTCGCAGCGGTGCAGCCGGAGAATCGCGAATATTCGGCGGCGATTTTCTGCGCGTATGGCGGTGTCGAGCCGGCGTATCGCGACATGTGGATCGAGCTGCTGCGCGATCTCTGGCCGTTGGAACTGCGCAAGCGCCTGCACGATTACGGACCGACGATCACCCACGGAGATCGCAACCGTGTTCCCCTCGAGGATTTTGCAGCCCGCTCGATCCGCGCCGCTCTGGAACAGCTCAAGGACATGCCGGGCCCGCCCGGCGACATCGACAAAGTCCGCGCGCTTGCGACCAAGGCGCTCGCCGCCCAAAGCGAAGTGGACGTGCCAGCGCCGAGCGCGGAGCTCCGGGAGCTGCTCAATCGCGCCACCGCCGAAGCCGCGGGACCGCTCATCCCGACGGCCGTGGCGACGCGCCGAGATGTGCTCAATTTCGCCTGGGAAATCGCCGGGCAGCAACTCGCGACACTCGTCGGCCGGCTGGTCACAACCGGCGGCGCGCAGCTACACGGCGAAGAACTCGGTGCCGCGTGGATCGGCGCGATTTCCGGGTGGGACGCATTCCAGAGCCGCATCGACGCACCTCGCGAGGAGCCGCTCGCGGATTCCACGCGCTACGAATTCCTCACCGGTCAGGAGATCGCCGCCCGGCTTTCGGACCGTCCGCCGATCGGCTGGGAGACCGCACGCGATCTGCCGACGGTGTATCTGCGGCGGCGCTGGCTGGTCGATGCGCACCGCGGCGTGCTCTTCGCCGTCGAGCGCGACGCCGGGAACGGCGCGATCGCCGCCCTCATCCGCCGCGCACTTGGCGAGGGCGGCCAATGGGTGCTGGGCGCTCTCGCAGTCCGCGAGCAATACCCGTCGTATCGCATTGGCAAAGTCCAGAATCCGGCAGCCGGCGCGCCCCTTTTCCGCGGGGATCAGAGCAATTTCGACGACGTGCTCGATGCGCTCGGGCTACGCGAGGAGATCGCGCGCGTCTCTCCGCTAAGCATCGGCAGCGCGCTGACGCTGATTCATCGGAAGTTTGCCGATGGCCGCGAGCCGCTCGCGCACGCGCAAGCGCTCGAGCGGTTGCATTGGGAAAGCGGCGTCGCCTTCGCCGTGGAGGATGTGATGCTGGCGTATGTCACGGCGAATGCCGCGGCAGAAGCGCGGCGGTTTTTCTCGCAAGGGGTGGCGGCCGTGCCGAACCGGTATATGAGCGAGATCACGCTCCCGGAAATGGCGCTCGCGCTCGCCCTGCTCGAGGGAGACGATGCCGCCGCCGAGGCGCTCCTCGCGGTGAGTCCCGGCCTTCGGCATCACGGCGCAGGTTTCAAATTGGCAGTCGCGCGGGGCGACATTCCGGGCGCGGAAAAAGCGATCGCGACTTACCTCGAGCATTTTCCAAAAAGCTGGGGCGCGTGGACCCTGACGCGACTCAAGGAGTGGCTGCCATTGCTCCCCGCGCTGAACGACCGCGCACATCCCGAGCACCGGCGCGCTGTGGAGAGCTTCCCGCACGGCCACGATCTGCTCTTCACCCAATGGCTCCTCCTCACCCGCGCGGGCCTGCCGGAAAAAGAAGCCGTGCGCTTCCTCCAGGGAGGACAACACGAAGCCAAGGATCGCCCTCGAGAGAGCGTGGACCCGCGCACTGCATCGCTGCTCATCGCCGCCGCGAAGAAGGACGCCGAGGAGTTCGAACGAACGTTCGCGGAAAACGTGACGCGCGGCGCGCGCGAGAACCGGGTCTTGCTCACCTGGTTGCGCGCGCAGTTGCGCAAGGTGCCGCGCCTGCCGGCGCAACCCGATCAGCGCCCGCCCGGCAGCGGTTGGCTTTACGAGCAATTGCGCGCCGCGGTCGCGACCAAGCAGTAGCGAGCACCCGCGTTGACGCTGCGCCGCGTTCCCCCTACGCTCCCCCTCATGCGCGCGCCGTTCGCCGAGGAGGCCAACACCATCGTGATCGAGGGCGTCTCGTGGGAGGCTTACGTGCAGATGGATGAGTTGCTCGACGATGCGCCGGTGCGGATGAAATGGTGCGACGAGCGGCTCGAAGTCATGTCACCCATTTCGCGCTATCACGAGACGATCAAGGGGAACATCAGTTGCATGATCGCGGTGTTCTGCCGGCGGGAAGGGATCTTTTTCGCGACCATCGGGAGCACCACGATGCGCAAGGAGCGGCAGCGCGGTGGTGAGCCGGATGACTCCTACGTCTTCTCGCGCGGGAAGGAGTTGGCGGACCTCGCCATCGAAGTCGCGGTCAGCAGCGGTGGAATCGATGACCGTGAATTTTATCGGCCGCTCGAAGTGCCGGAGGTTTGGATTTGGCAGAAACAGGCGCTGACGGTGCACGCGTTTCGCGACGGCGAGTATGTGCGCGTCACCGAGAGCCGTTTTCTGCCGGGGCTCGACCTTGCGCTCGTCGAGCGGCTCGCGGAGGAGCGTTACACGTCGGACGCGCTCGATGCGTTTGAGCGCGCGCTCGGTCCGCAATAACCGCGCGGCGATGCGCCAGCTGACGCGGAGTCGCTGCAGAGTCGAGCGGGAGATGGCGCGCCTCGCGGGAATGGTCGCGGCGCGTTGGAACGGCAAAAGTCCGATTGATCCGACACCCGCGCCATCTCAAAGGTAGAAGCTTCTCATGAAGACGGCTCGCATCCCCATCATCGCATTCGTCGTGTGGCTTTCGGTAGCTTGGGCGAAGGAACCAGCGGCTTCGGAGAAAGTCACTTACCCTCCGGAGCTTCCCGCTGGAGAAAACGTCATCAGCGCGAAGTCGGAGCAATTCCTCAAGGGCACTGGGACGCTGCTGCCGGGGGTCGCGGTCGCGACGAATCCGCCAACGATTGATGCGCTCTATTTCCCGGGACAGACTTACCCCGGAAAACCGTGGTCGGCGTGGGGCGATAGCCTCGCGGCAAATGGGAAATATTACGCGTCAATCGGGGATCATCTCGCGCCGGGAGGGAATGCGTTCGTCTTTGAATACGATCCGGCGACCCGCGCGATGCGGCAGCTCGTGGACGTTCGGAAAGTGCTCGGGCTTCCGGACGGGCATTACACACCGGGGAAGATCCACGGGCGGCTCGATCTCGGCAGTGATGGCTGGCTCTACTTCTCGACGCATCGCGGCTCGACGAAGACCACGACGGACGAGTTTCACTACAAGGGAGACTGGATCATCCGATGCGACCCGAAGAGCGGGCGCGCGGAGATCGTCGCGCAAGGGCCGGTGCCAAAGCATTGCCTTCCCACCAGCGTGCTCGATCCGAAGCGGCTGATCTTCTACGGCGGAACCGCTGCCGGAACCGGCGAGGAAGAGGCCGGGATCCAGTTCTTCGCTTACGATGTGCCGGCGCGGAAGGTCCTGTATTCCGGCGCTGGTGGACCAGCGCGCTACATGATTTTCGCGCCCTCGACCGGGCGGGTGTATTTCACCCCAGGAAAGGCCGCGGAAGGTCCGTTGATGCGCTTCGATCCGGCGAAACCTGGCGCGCCGGAGAAGATCGACGCGACGCTCGGCTTACGGGCGGCGACGGAGGAAACGCCCGACGGATTCGTCTACAGCGTATCGTCCGGTCAAGGGGACCGCGAAGCGCAGCTTTACGCCTTCAACACGAAGACGGAGAAGGGTGAGACGCTCGGCCCGGCGGCCGTCGGCACGCAACATTACATCACCTCCATCGACGCGGATCCGACTGGCCGCTTCCTCTATTACGTCCCTGGCGCACACGGCGGCAGCGAACGCGACGGCTCGCCGGTGGTTCAGTTCGACACAAAGACGCGGAAGAAAAAGGTGATCGCCTTTCTGCATCCCTACTTCGCGGAGAACTACGGCTGCACCTTGAAAGGAACCTTCAGCTCCGCGATCGATCCTGCGGGCGACAAGCTTTACATCACGTGGAACAACAGCCGCGGCAGCAAGGTCTGGGACTCGTGCTTGCTCACGGTGATCCACATTCCGCCCGCGGAGCGGAAGTAAGACCCGTTTCGCGCGCGCTCAGCGTGTCGAAACGCCGGAGCAACCGCTTGCTGCGCGGACTCCGAGCGATATTGCTAGCGCGGTGCGCTGGGTCTTGCCTGAAGTTTCTCCACACGCTGAGGGCCTGGCGCGGGAGCTTGGGCTCGCGCCTTTCGTCGCGGGGATTCTTTGTGGGCGCGGACTGCACGAGGCTGAAGCGGCGCGCGCCTTTCTCGATCCGCGGCTGGCATCGCTGAGCGATCCCTTTCTCCTGCCGGACATGGAGGCGGCGGTCGTCAGGGTGTTGGCGGCGATCGATCGCGCGGACCGGATTGTCCTCTACGGCGACTACGATGTGGATGGCGTCACCTCGGCGGCGCTGCTGACGCGGGTCTTGCGGGCTTACGGCGCGCAACCGGCGCAGTTTTTGCCGCAGCGGGTCGAGGAAGGTTACGGGTTGAGCGCCGATGGAGTCTCGCGCTGTCTGGCGACCCATGCGCCGCAGTTGTTGATCGCGGTCGACTGCGGGACCAGCTCCTGTGCGGAGATCGCCGACCTGTGCGGCCGGGGTGTCGACGTGGTCGTGCTCGATCATCACGAGTGCACCGCGGCCCTGCCAACTTGCGTGGCGCTGGTGAATCCGAAGCGCGCGGCTGGTTTCCACTACCTCTGCAGCGTGGGGCTCGTCTTTAAGCTCGCGCATGCGCTGCTCAAGCGGCGCCCCATCGCCGGCTTCGATCTCCGGGCGCATCTCGATCTGGTGGCGCTGGGGACGGTCGCGGACCTGGTCCCGCTGGTGGAGGAAAACCGGACGCTCGTGAAACGCGGCTTGGTGCAGCTCGGGACTTCGCGGTTTGTCGGCGTTCGTGCGCTGATCGAGGCGGCGGCGCTGAGGCCGCCTTTCACTTGCGTCGACGTTGGGTTCGGGCTGGGCCCCCGCCTGAATGCGGCGGGCCGGCTCGGCACCGCTCAAGATGCGCTGGAGTTGCTCCTCACGGATGATCCATCACGTGCCCGGACGCTCGCGGTTTCCCTGGATCAACAGAATCGCGAGCGGCGCGCGGTGGAGGATGCGGTGTTTGCCGAGGCGGAGGCACAGCTCGCGGGTTGGTTCGACGCGGAGCGGGACGCGGCCATTGTCGTTGGCGCCGCAGGATGGCACCCTGGCGTGGTTGGGATCGTCGCGTCGCGGCTGCAGCGGCGGTATCATCGCCCAACGGTGGTGATCGGGTTCGACGAGAACGGCGTCGGAAAAGGGAGCGGGCGCAGCATCGCGGGGCTGTCGCTCGTCGCGGCTTTGGGCGAATGCGGGCACCTGCTCGACAAGTTCGGCGGGCATGAGATGGCTGCGGGGCTGTCGCTGGCGCACGCACGGTTCGTGGAAGTGCGGGACGCGTTCCGCGCTTGTGCGCGCGCGCGGCTAAGCGACGAGCAACTTCGGCCTCGATTGCACGTCGATGCGGAGGTCGCGCTGGATGCAGTGGACTTCGCGCTGCTCGAGCACTACGCCGCGCTCGCGCCATTTGGCATGTCGAATCCCGAGCCGACGCTGTTTGCGCGCGGAGTCACGCTGGGGGGTGAGCCGCGGATGCTCAAGGAAAAGCATCTCTCGCTGATGCTTCGTCAAGGTCGGCGCGATCACCGGGCGATCTACTTTAACGCCGCATCGGAGACGTTGCCTCGCCTTCCGTGGGATGTGGCATTCACGGTCGAGCGGAACGAGTATGGCGGGTGCGTGACGCCGCAGATGCGAGTCAGGGCGATTCGCCACGCGGAGTAGCCGCCGCTTACTCGTAAGGAACACGGATACAAGGACTTACGGCGAAGCGTCCGATTCAAGGCAGGGTTCTCGCCCGGAATTCGTCTTTCGGAGCACGATTGAGAGCAGCGCCACGTCCGCAGGAGTCACACCGCTGATGCGCGATGCTTGGCCGAGAGTTTCCGGGCGCACTTCGAGGAGCTTCTGCCGCGTCTCAGCGCGCAGGCCGGCGACGAGAGCGTAGTCAATGCCGGCAGGAATGATCTTCTCTTCGGCATCGCGGAGGCGCTCGATCGCGACGTTTTGCCGTCGGATGTAGCCTTCGTATTTCACATCGATCTCCAACTGCTCCCACAAGGGCAAGGGGAACGACTCCCGGAGCGATCCGGGAAGGTTGCGCGCGTGGTTCTCGGGACGCTTCAACCAATGGCTGAGCGGAAGCCCCTCGAACCTCGCAGAGCAGATGAAGCGCTCAAGCTCGCCGAGGGTGTGCAACTTCTGGCGGAATTGCCGGATGCGCTCGCCCCCGACCAAACCGGAAGCTTCCGCCAACGGCGTCAGGCGAAGATCCGCATTATCGTGGCGGAGGACGAGGCGGTGCTCGGCCCGGCTAGTGAACATCCGATAAGGCTCGGGCGTGCCTTTCGTCACCAGGTCGTCGATCAAGACGCCGATGTAGGCATCGCTTCGCGAAAGGAGCAACGGCGGTTTGCCGGAGACCTGGAGTGCCGCATTCGCCCCGGCAACGAGCCCTTGTGCAGCCGCTTCCTCATATCCTGAGGTGCCATTGATTTGGCCGGCGAAGTAAAGCCCGCCGACCCGCTTCGTCTCCAGAGTGTGTCGCAGTTGAGTCGCAGGGCAATAGTCATATTCCACGGCGTAGCCCGGGCGCATGATCTCGGCGGCTTCCAAGCCGGGAATCGTTCGGACCATCTGATACTGGACCTCGTAAGGCAGCGACGTGGAGATGCCGTTGATGTAATACTCTTCCGTGTGTCTTCCCTCCGGCTCCAGGAACAGTTGGTGGCTGCTCTTTTCCGCAAAGCGGACGACCTTATCCTCGATCGACGGGCAATAGCGCGGGCCGACACCTTCAAAGCGGCCGGTATAAAGCGGGGAAGTGTGGAGATTCGCCCGAATCAGCTCGTGCGTCGCTTCCGTCGTGTGGGTAATCCAACACGGAAGTTGTTCCACATGGAACTCCCCCGCCTCAAACCGGTTCAGCGAGAAGATGTCGTGCTTGTTCCGGCCGTCCAGCTCCGGCGCGAAGGAGAAGGGGATCGGCGGCTCGTCGCCGTTCTGCGCCTGGCACTTTGTGAAATCGATTGTTCTCCCCGCGAGCCGGCACGGGGTTCCCGTTTTGAAGCGACCCACCTCAAACCCCAGATCCAGAAGCGAGCTGCTGAGCGTCGACGCTCCATCTCCCATCCTCCCACCGGTTCGGTTCTCGAGTCCCACGTGCAACAGACCGCGCATGAATGTGCCTGTGGTGATCACGACGGCACGTCCGCGAAAGCGAAGGCCGAAATCGCATTCCACCCCCTGCACTTGGCGATCGTCGGCGAGGATCCGAACCGCGTTGGCCTGCTTCAGATCGAGGTGCTCCGTTCGCTCGAGAACGGCCTTTGCGCGGAATTGATAAGCCTTTTTGTCGCACTGCGCGCGCGGCGATCGAACACTTGGGCCTTTCGCTGCATTGAGCACGCGGAACTGGATCCCGGTCGCGTCCGCGTTGGCTCCCATGACGCCTCCCAACGCGTCAATCTCGCGGACCATCTGACCCTTGGACTGGCCACCGATCGCCGGGTTGCACGACATCTGCCCGACGGAGTCGGCATTTTGGGTTAGGATCAAGGTCTCACAACCAAGCCGTGCTGCTGCCGTCGCCGCTTCAATCCCGGCGTGGCCGGCACCAACGACAATCACATCGTAAAATTTCGGAAAGACGAACATCGACGTTCTACGTGGAACACTCAGGTGCCCAGAATACCCGCAG
>Ga0136611_10000098_pt1 | contig 47114 bp, 50 predicted proteins | sample AntDrymUQ2232306_2_FD_106645 | JGI IMG/M metagenome (GOLD analysis project Ga0136611, IMG submission 106645) | Polar desert sand microbial communities from Dry Valleys, Antarctica - metaG UQ223 (23.06) | ecosystem: Environmental > Terrestrial > Soil > Desert | place: Antarctica: Dry Valley... | reverse complement strand
TCACGGCGCCGACGTTCCGCGCCGACGTTCCGCGTTACAGCAACGCGCTGCTGGCGGTCAGCCGCAAGCTGCAGGCGGCGCAGCTGCTGAACTGAGCTCCCCGGTACCGGTCAGCGGCCCTCGAAGCTCGGGGGCCGCCGGTCGAGAAAGGCCTGCAACCCCTCGGCGGCGTCGCGCGTTCGGATCGAGCGCATCACGAGCTCCTCCTCGACGGCCATCGCCTCGTCGATCGGCAGGCCCCAGCCCCGGTCGACGGCCTCCTTCGCCATCCCGATCACCGCGGTCGGACCACTCGCCAGGCGGCGGGCCTCCCGGTCGACCACCGCGTCGAACTCGTCCGCGGCCGCCACCAGGTCGACCAGGCCGAGCTGCAGCGCCTCCTCGGCCGGCAGGCGTCGTGCGTCCATGATGAGGCGCTTGGCGACGTGCGGGCCGACGAGCCGGGGCAGGCGCTGGGTCCCGCCGGCTCCCGGGAACAGCCCCAGCCCGGCCTCCGGGAACCCGAAGGTGCCCGCCTCGTGCAGGATGCGGAGGTCGCAGGCCAGCGCCAGCTCGGCGCCGCCTCCGAGGGCGTGTCCGTTCATCGCAGCGATGACCGGCTTGGGCGCAGTCTCGAGCAGCCGCTGCACGTCCACCCACCGGCGCATCTGCCGGTAGGTGTCCTCCGACAGCTGCCGCATGACCGCGATGTCGGCGCCCGCGACGAACACCCGGCCTGACCCGCGGACGACGAGGCACCGGACGGCCGGGTCGGCCGTGAGCGGTGGCAGCGCAAGGAGCAGCGCCTCGATGAGGGGTGGGTCGACCGTGCTCGCCTTTCCGTTGCGCAGGTGCAGCGTCGCGATGCCGTCCTGCACGGACACGTCGAAACCGCGGGTGCCGGGGTCTGCCATCGAGCTCACTCCAGGACGCCGTCGTGGTGGAGGCGGGCGAGCTCCTCGCCGCCGAGACCGAGCAGTTCGGCGAGCAGCTCGTCGCTGTGCTGGCCCAGCAGGGGGGCGGGCGTGTGCAGCTCGCCCGGCGTCTCGTCGAGCCGGACCACGATGCCCTCGTGCGCGACCGGGCCGACGAGCGGGTGCGCGAGCTCCACGTAGAAGCCGCGGTGGGCCAGCTGCGGGTCGCGCTCCACGAGGTCGCGCCCGTCCTGCACCGGGTACGACGGGACGCCGAGCTCCTGCAGCTGCTGGGCGAGCTCCTCGCCGTCCCTCCTCGTGCACCACTGCCGCAGCGCGTCCCCGGTCGACTGGCCCTCCACCGCTCCGCAGGCCTGCCGGAGCGCCGCCCGCCTCACGGGGTCGAGGGACCCGACTGCCAGCCACCGGTCGTCCCCCCAGGTGCGGAAGACGCCCGGGAGGCCTTCGTCCGCAGGCGGGTCCGGCGCGCCGAGCTGGGCGTCGAGCAGGGCCGGTCCGAGGTGCGCCGCCATCGCCTCGAGCTGCGACAGGTCCACGTGACCGCCGCGTCCGGAAACCACCCGGTCGAGCACGGCCAGCACGGCCGCGTTGGCCGCGACCATGTCCCCCAGCCCGAAGGTCAGGCCGTGGGGACCGTCGTCGTCGCCGGTCTCGGAGGTGAGTCCTGACATCGCGGCCAGCGTGTCGGCGAAAGTCACGGCGCGACGCCAGGGACCGGTCTGCCCGACGCCCGCCATGGACACGAGGACCACGTCGGGGTTCAGCTCGACCATCCGCTCGTACGTCAGGCCCCACCGGTCCAGGACACCGGGGCTGAAGTTCTCCACCACGACGTCGCAGGCGGCGACCAGCCGGTGCAGGAGCGCCACGCCCTGCGAGGTGCGCAGGTTGAGGGCCAGGCTCCGCTTGTTGCGGTTGACGTTGAGGAAGTACCCGCTCTCGTCGTGCGAGGCGCCGGGGCGCAGCCGCATCGACGGCGCGAAGCGCGTCGGGTCCTCCCGGTGCCTGGACTCGACCTTGACCACGTCAGCGCCGTGCTCGCCGAGCACCTTCGTGGCGTACGGCCCGGCCAGCACCCAGGTGAGGTCGAGGACCCGCAGGCCGCTCAGCGCGCCCAGACGGTCCTCACGCGGCGGACGCAGCCGGGGAGCGCCCGTGGCGGGGGGCCGCGGGTGCCACCCGGCGGACTCCGGGACCTGCTCGGGCGCGCTCAGCCGGACCGGTCGGGGCAGCCGCTCGTCCTCGAACGGGAACCCCACGTCCACGAGCTCCCGGCCGCCGTCCTGCAGCGCGACGAAGAACCGGCGGTCCTGCAGCTGCGGGTTCGCCGCCAGCTGGCCGGGCCCGACGACCTGTGCCCACGGCAGCGCCCGCTCCCTCGCGGCCTCGGCGAACTCGGCGGCACCGCGGCGGCGGACGAACCGGGCGACGACCTCGTCGACGTGGGCGCGTCCCCACCAGCGCGTCGCCGCGTCCTGCCAGCGCTCGTCCGCGAGGTCCTCCGCGGCGTCCTCCTCCACCAGCCACGCGAGCAGGTCGGCCCACATCCGGCCACTGCCCGAGTAGCCGCCGGCCACGTGGCCGTCAGCGGCGGCGAACACCCGGTGCGCCACGTGGGCGTAGACGCCGGAGGTGCGGCCAGGCAGGGGGGCACCGTGGATCCACGCGATGGCTCCCGTCTCCAGCGTCGCGGCTACGGCCTCCTGCACGGACACCTCGGCCAGCTGTCCGGTGCCGGTCCGCTGCCTAGCCCGCACACCCAGCAGCGCCGCGACCGCGGCGTGCGCCCCGGCCAGCTGGGTCGCCTGCGACCGCGGTGGTGCCTGCGGCGGGCAACCGGCAGCGCCACCGAGCCACGCCATGCCGCCGGCTGCGGCGGCCACGAGGTCGTCGGCCAGCCAGTCCCGCCGAGGTCCGGTCAGCCCGAACGGCGTCACGACCACGTGGACGACGTGCTCCCACGCGCGGGGGTCGCGCTCGCGCATCTCGACCGTCAGCAGTGCCTCCCGCGGGCCGGACTCCAGCACCACGTCGGCCCCGGCGAGCAGCCGCGCCACCTGCTCGCGGCGCTGGGGGGAGTCCGCACCCGGGAGCAGCCGGGTGCCGGCGTGCCAGTGCAGGTCGGCCGCGCGGGAGCCGGTCGGCCCGGCGAGCCGCATCACGTCGGCCCCGAGCCCGACGAGCAGCCGGACGGCGTTGTGCCCCAGCGGGTCGGTGAGGTCGAGCACGCGCAGCCGGGGGGGCGTCGGACCGGGCGGCGGCTCCAGCGGCGGGCGGCGGGGCTCGGGCACGACGTCGTCTCCTTGGCCTCGGGGCAGGGCAGCAGCACGTCACCGGTCGGCGGACGAGGCGGTACGGGGAGCGGCCACCGTGGCACGGCACGGCTCTGGTTCCGAGCCCTGCGTGCCGCTGGCCGGACCGGACCGGCGTGCCGTCAGCTCGGCAGCGAGAGCCGCCTTGCGGTGCTGAGCGCGGCGGTCCGCACTGCGGCAGCGACCCGGGTGGGCTGGTAGTCCGTGACCGGGACAGACAGGGACATGGCCGCGACGGCGCGGTCGTCGACGACGACCGCTGCGGCGACGCAGGCGCTGCCCGGGCTGGCCTCCTCCTGCTCGAGGGCGACGCCGGTCAGGCGCACCTCCGCCAGCTGCCGCTGCAGCACGTGCCGGTCGACGATGGAGAACGGCGTGATCCGGCGCAGCGGCCGCTCCAGCACCTCCTTGATGAAGGCCGGCTCGGCGTAGGCGAGCAGGGCCTTGCCCACGGCCGTGCACGTGAGGGGCAGCCGGCCACCGACGTGGGAGGGGAGCTCCAGCCCTCCGTGGCCGTGGATCTTCTCCGCGTACACCACGTCGAAGCCGTCCCGGATGGCCAGGTGCACTGTCTGCTGCGTCGCCATGAACAGGTCCTGCATGTACGGCAGGGCCGTCTCCCGCAGGCGGCGCGACACCGGCACCAGCCCGCTGAGCTCGAAGACTCCCAGCCCGACGGAGTAGAGCCCGTCCTCCCGCTCCAGCAGCCGCAGGTCCACGAGCTCCTGCGCCAGGCGGTGCGCCGTCGACTTCGGCATCCCGGCCCGCTCCGCGAGCTCCGTCAGCGCTAGGGGTCTCCCGTCCGGTCGGAAGGCGTGGAGCAGGCTGATGGACCGCTGCAGCATGCTCCCGGCCGGGTGCTCGGTCCGCGACACGAGAGCAGTCTGCCCGCTGCGCTCGGCCGGAGCCAGCGCCGGGGCATGCCCTGCCGGTCCGTTGTCCGGACCCTGGTCGTAGGAGGCCCCGGCGAGGCCGTTCTACGGTCCGACGACACGCCGCGCCGTGCCATCACACCCGTCACGGAGAAGGAGCACGACCATGCCGAACGCTGCCCGGAGGGCCCGCCGGCCGGCCGACGTCGAGCAGGCCGAGACCATCGTGTCGTTCTTCCAGGAGCGGGACGCCATCGACGGGCCGGTCGACCTGGACACGGTGATGCTCGACGGCTGGTACGAGGAGCACGTGGGGTGATCGCACCCGGACCGCGGGCCCGGGTGCGACGAGCGCAGCGCCAGCCGGCGGCCGGCAGGTCGCCGGCAGGTCCGCGGTCGGCGCTGGGGCTGGCGATGGCCACCACGGTGGTCGCCGCGACGCCGCCCTTCCTGGTGGGTGCCCTGGCGGTGCAGATCGCCGACGACCTGGCCTTCAGCGCCACCCAGCTGGCCCTCTGCGTGGCGGCGTACTTCGCCGTCTCCGCCCTCCTGTCCCCGGCGGGTGGCCGCCGTGTCCTCACCTGGGGCACCGGCACCTGCATCGTCTCGGCCTGCGCCGTGGCGGCCGGCTCGCTGCTTGCCGTGGCGCTCGCGTGGCACTGGACGGTCCTCCTCGCCGCGATGGTGGTCGCTGGCGCCGGCAACGCCCTGGTGCAACCGGCGTGCAACGCCCTCGTCGGCAGCAGGGTGGCCGTCGCTCGGCGAGGGATCGCCCTAGGCCTCAACCAGGCGTCGGTCCCCACCTCGACGCTGCTCTCCGCCGTGCTGGTCCCGGCGGTCGCGCTCACCGCCGGGTGGCGCTGGTGCGCGGTGTCCGTGGCCGTCGGGGCGCTCCTGGTGGGCCGGGCTGCCGGCCGCGCAGAGCTGGGTCGGCCCGGGTCGCGCGCGGTGTCGGCGTCCCTGCTCGGTCGCCGGGCTCCGCTGCTCGTGCTGGCTGCCGCGGGGGCCCTCGCCGCCACCGCCGCCACGAGTCTGCCGGCCTTCCTCATCGTGTCGGCGTACACCGTGGGCTTCAGCCCGGTCGCCGCGTCCAGCATCCAGGTGTGCGGCAGTCTCGCCGCGATTGCCACCCGGGTGGGCTTCGGCTGGGCCGCGGACCGGCGGTCCGGTCACCGCCTCGCGACCACCGCCAGCCTGATGGGGGTCGGCGCGCTGGGCTACGCGCTCATGTCGCTCACCGCGCTGCCGGCCTTCGCGGTCGGGGCCGTAGTGGCCTTCGGCTGCGGCTGGGGGTGGAACGGCCTCTACAACATCGCCGTCTCGCGGCTCTACCCCGACGCCATCTCGTCCGCCACGGGGATCAGCCAGTCCGGCATCTACGCAGGTGGGGTGCTGGGCCCGCTGGTGTTCGGCGTCCTCGTGCAGGACGGCAGCGTCGGCGCCGCCTGGGCCACGATGTCCGGGATCGCGGTCTGCGCGGCGTTCCTCGTTCTGCTTGCCCGCTGGCTGTTCGTCCGCCCGGGCGGGGTCCCGATGCCGGCCGCTGCCGGCGCCGGGGCGCCTCCGGTGCGCCCGGTGCTCTGACCCGGTTCAGTGCGCCCGGTGCTCTGACGCCGCAGCCCCGTCCCGGCTCAGCCCGCCGCGTCGACCCCGCGCCGCGCCTGGTGCCGGACCGCGTCGAGGTCGTGCGCGCCGATCGACGACGCGGTCCGCCCCTCGGTCCAGGGGTCGACGCCGACCGAGACCGCGACGAGGGCGAGCACGGCCTCGCTCACCGGCATGGGGCTGCCGACCAGCCGGCCGAGCGAGGCGTTGAGGGTCAGCCCGCACAGGATGTCCTCGCGTACGTACCGATGCTTCAGGTGCAGCGACTCCCGCCACAGACCTGATGCGACGAGCCGCTCGCGGGCGTCCGCCCCGTACATCCCCTCGGGGGACTGCTCGTAGTGGGTGCTGATCGGCCAGTGCTCGCCGGGAAAGCCCAGCGCCACGCGCAGCCCCACGCGCTCGGCGTCGAGCGCGAGGATCGTCCGGATGACCCCGGCGGAGGTGCCCTCGTCATGGATGTCAAAGCGGTCGCCGAGCGACTCGATGGCGCCCAGGTTCTGCACGACGAGCGGCGGGTGGAGGACCGGTCCCCAGTTGGTGAGCGCGGCGTCGAGCCCGTCGGTCACCCGCACGGCGCTGGGGTAGGCCTGGCGGAACACCTCGTGGGCGGCATCGGCGCGGGGCCCCTCGCCGGGCACCGAGCCAGCCGGCAGCCGGGTCGCCACGACCGGGATGGAGACCACGCCGGGGCCCACCTGGCGGGCCAGGTAGGGCAGCGTCCCCACCTCGATGAAGTCGACGTCGGGCCGCCGTCGTGCGCCGAGCCAGGTGCCGAACGTCCCTGGCAGCAGGGCGACGCACTGACCGGCTTCGAGCACGGGCGCGAGCCGGTCCAGCAGGTCCGGCTGCGCCGTCGCGGGGAGCGGCACCACGACCAGCGCCGCCCCCCGGACTGCCAGCGCGAGGTCTGCGGTCACCACGGCCGGCCGCAGCTGCCCGCTGCCGAGGATCCCGTCGTAGGTGAGGTTCCCGCCGTCGACGAAGGAGGTCTCGTCGCGACGCCACCAGGCGACCTCGAACCCCTTGAGCGTCAGGTCGACGACGGCGGCGTGGGAGCCGTTGCCCCCGCCGAGGACGGCGGTGCGGGTCATGCGGAACCTCCTGAGTGCGAAGCGCGGCGGCCGAGCTCGGCGCCGATGATCTGCAGGGCTACGGCGGTGTCCGGTCCGAGCGAGCCGGAGAAGGACACGGCGTCCAGACCGGCGTCCTCGAGGCGGTCCAGACCCCGTCGCAGGTCGCCGGCGTCGCCCGCGGCCATGAACCGGTCGATGGTCGTGTCGCTGATGGCCTCGAGCGCCGCCTCGTCGCCGTACGTGGTCGCGGCCACGGCGGCACGGACCTCGTCCTCCGGCACCCGGTAGAAGTCGAGCATCGGGCCGAGGTGTGGCAGGAACGTCGCCATCCGGCGACGCGCCTCCAGCCGGGCCAGGTCTCGGTCCTCGTGCAGGCAGGTCCAGTTCTCGACGATGAAGTCGACCTCCGCCGGGTCGCGGTCGGCGGCGCGCGCCCCCTCCTCGACCCAGGACCGGATGCGGACGGCGTAGTCGGGGTCCCACTGCGCTGCGCTGCGCACGCCGTCACCCGTGCGTCCGGCCAGCCGGGACCCCGCCGGCCCGAACGTGCCGAAGTACACGGGGATCCGTCGCGGCTCACCGAACAGCAGGCCGTTGCCCGGGCCCAGCGAGAACTGCTCGCCCTCCCACTCGGCGCGGTCCCCCGTCGTGAGCCGGCGGATCACCTCCACCGCCTCTGCCAGGCCCTGCAGCCCCTTCGGCGCGGACATCCCGACCATGGCGTACATGGACCCCCGTCCGATGCCGAGCACCGCCCGGCCGCCCGACACCTCGTCGAGGTGCCGAACGCTGGCCGCGGTCACCGCCGGGTGCACGAGGTAGGGGTGCGTGACGTTCGGGCCGACCTGGACGGTCGACGTCGCGCGGGCGATGTCGCAGAGCACCGGCCAGGTCGGTCGCCGCATCAGCAGGTCGTGGAGCGTGACGTCCTCGAAGCCGAGGGACTCGGCCTCGGAGGCAAGGCCTCCGTAGGCGTCGGGCGGCAGGTCGCCGTGCAGCTGGAGGCAGAAGCGCATGACGGCGTGTCTACAGGGCGCGACCAGGCGACTCCCGCGGCACGGTCCGGCCAGCGGACTGGGCGTGTTGACCCGACCGCTCGCCGGGGCGGACGGTCACTACCCGATCACCCGAGCCCGCCGACGCGTCGAGATGGAGCACCTCGTGACCTGGAACCCCGGGAACACCACTGCAGCAGCTCGGAGGCGGCGTCGCGTCGGCGCTCTCGCCCTGGTCGTGGCCCTGACGAGCACGGCCTGCGGTGGGTCGGACGAGGCCGACACCGCGGCGGCGGCGTCTGGCGAACCGACGGTGATCCGCATGGGCTGGGGCATCCCGGCCGAGGAGATCAAGTACCTCATGAAGGAGAACCCCGAGCTGGTGCCCAACCTGGGCGAGGACTACACGATCGAGTGGAACCAGTTCGCAGGCACGGCGCTGGGTGTGCAGGGCCTCGCGGCCGGCACGCTGGACGCGGCCACGGTCGGATCGCTGTCCGTGGCGAACGGGCTCGACCAGGGCGCGGACATCGTCATCACCGGTGAGTTCATCGAGGAGCGCGAGGACTGGTTCTCCACGACCTGGCTCGTCGGCAAGGACTCCGGCATCACCTCCGTCGCGGACCTCAAGGGCAAGACGGTCGCCACCTCAGCCGTCGGCGGCTCCACCGACTATCTGCAGGACGCCTACATCGAGGACGAGGCAGGCCTGGTCGCCAACCAGGACTACAAGAAGGTCGACCTGCCGTTCGCCCAGCAGCTGGAGGCGCTCAGCGCGGGCCAGATCGACATGGGCCTGTTCCCGCAGCCGTTCTACGCCGCGGCGATGGCCACCGGCAAGTTCACGCCGATCTTCACGGCCACCGACGTCCAGCCGCAGTTCGTACAGCTGCTGCAGGGCTTCCGCCGGGAGTTCGTGGAGGAGAACCCCGAGGCGGTCAAGGCCTTCCTCGAGGACTGGGAGCGGGTCGCGGAGTACATGGCCGGGGAGGAGAACCGGGCCGACGTCATCGCGGCCAGCTCGGCGTCGACGAAGATCCCCGCCACGGTCCTGGAACCCTTCCTGCTGACGGACGAGGACTTCTATCGCCCGTGCCACGGAGCAGTGAACCAGGAGGCTCTGCAGGGCAACTGGGACTTCTTCCGGGAGCGTGGCGGCATCAAGAAGGACCTTCAGGTCGAGGACCACGTGATGGACGAGTTCCTGCCCGAAGAGTGCTGACGCACCTACCCGAGGACGGACGCCGAGGAGGGCGGGCATGAGCACGGACACCGTTAGGACCACCGAGACGGCTCCCAAGGTCGTCGCAGAGGGAGTGCGCAAGACCTTCACCACCCGTCGGCGTGGCGAGGTCGTGGCCATCGAGTCGATCGACCTGGCGGTGCAGCCCGGCGAGTTCGTCTCCATCGTGGGACCGTCCGGCTGCGGGAAGTCGACCTTCCTCTACATCGTCGGCGGCTTCGAGAAGGCCAGTGGCGGTGTCGTCACCTGCGACGGCGACCCGATCACCGGGCCGGGAGCCAACCGCGGGATCGTGTTCCAGGAGTTCGCGCTGTTCCCCTGGAAGAACGTGCTCAGCAACGTCACCTACGGGCTGGCGCGGCAGGGCGTCCCCCGCGCCGAGCGGCTGGAGCGGGCCCGTGAGCTGCTGCAGACGGTGAACCTGGGTGGCATCGAGAAGCTTTACCCCAAGGAGCTCTCGGGCGGGATGAAGCAGCGCGTCGCCATCGCGCGGACGCTCGCCATGGACCCCGACGTGCTCCTCATGGACGAGCCGTTCGGCGCGCTGGACGCGCAGACCCGCGCGGTGCTGCAGATCGAGCTCATGGAGATCTGGCAGCGCAACCGCAAGACGGTGCTGTTCGTGACGCACTCGGTCGAGGAGGCGCTCTACCTCTCCGACCGCGTGATCGTCCTCTCCGACCGCCCGTCCCGGGTCAAGGCGGTCATCGACGTGCCCATCCCCCGCCCCCGGGACCGCGAGCGCCTGCTCGCCCACCCGCTCTACCCGGAGCTGCACGCGAAGATCTGGCACCTGCTCCAGAACGAGGACGTCGACGAGGACGCGCTCAGTGGTCGCTGAAGCGCCGCCCGGACCGCGTCGCCGGCCGCTGGAGCTGGAGCTGGCGCCGATCCTGCTGCCGATGCTCAGCATCGGGGCGGTGCTGGCGCTGTGGGAGCTGGCTCCCCGGCTCGGCTGGGTCAGCGCGACGAGCGTCCCGCCGGGCTCGGAGGTGCTCGTCGAGGTGGGGGCGGTCTTCCGCGACCCCACCTTCTTCCCGAACCTCGGGTCCTCCGCCGGGCGGTGGGCGACCGGCTTCGCGATCGCCCTCGCGATCGGCATCCCCATCGGGATCGTCATGGGGCGGTCAAAGGTCGCCTTCCAGATGTTCGACCCGATCCTGACGATGACCTACCCGGTGCCGAAGGCGGCGCTGATCCTCATCTTCGTCCTCTGGTGGGGTGCAGGGGACCTGTCCCGGATCATGATCATCATCATGGGGTCGCTCATCCCGATCATCATCTCGTCCTACCACGGCGCAGCGGGCCTGGAGCCGCGGCTGCTGTGGTCGGCCAGGGCACTGGGGACCGGCCGTGCGGCATCAATGCTCCGCGTCGTGCTCCCTGGATCGCTGCCGCAGATCCTGTCCGGCGTGCGGCTCACCATCGCGATCTCGATCTTCACCCTGCTCGCTTCCGAGCTCCTGATCCGCCAGGACGGCATCGGGGCCTACATGTTCACCAACCTCGACAACGGCCAGTTCCTCCGGGTCTGGGCGGTGAGCGTGGTGATCGCCAGCATCGGATTCCTGCTCGACCTGCTTTACGTCCTCGGCGTGCGCCGCGTCCTGCCGTGGCTGGAGGGAGACGTATGACCACCAGGGTCCGGCCCCCCGCCGGGGCCCCGACGCCGCCGGCCACCGGGCTGCCCCCGGACGGCGCCCCGAGCGCGGTCACGACGCCGGGCGCCGCGCGCCGGCCGCGGGCGCTCACCGGGCTCGGCTCTATGGTCCTCTGGCTCGCCGTGCGCCTCTACCCGCTCGTGCTGGTGGTGGTCGTGTGGCATGTGCTCGGGGTGCGGGGCGTGCTGGGCAACCAGTTCGTCATGCCCCTGCCCGGGCAGGTGCTCGACCAGGCCGTGGTGCTGTGGCAGGACGGCACGCTCCCGGAGGCCATCGCGGTCACGCTGCGCCGGGTGCTCACCGCGTACGCCCTCGCGATCGTGGTTGGCGTCAGCCTCGGGGTGGCGGTCGGCCGACTGCCGTGGGTGCGCATGGCCCTGCGCCCGCTGATGTCGTTCTTCTTCCCCACCCCCAAGGTCGCGATCTACCCGGCCCTGCTCATCATCTTCGGCCTCGGCGCGGCCTCGAAGATCGCGCTCGGCTTCGCCGAGGCGCTGTTCCCGGTGTTGCTCGCCACCGCCGCCGCCACCTCGCAGGTCGAGCTCCGCCTGGTGTGGTCGGCCCGCAGCCTCGGGGTCTCCGAGCGCGGCACCCTCTGGCGCATCGTGCTCCCGTCGACGCTGCCCGGGATCCTGACCGGCGCCCGGATCAGCCTCATCGGCGCCCTCGTCGGGGTGTTTCTCGCCGAGATGATCGCGGGGTCGGACGGGCTCGGGCAGCTCATGGTGGTCGCCTACCGCGTCCTCGAGACCGCCGACATGTACGTCGCCGTCGTCACCGTCTCGCTGCTCGGCTTCCTGCTCGATCGGACGTTCCTGTGGACAAGACGCCGCCTGCTCGTGTGGGCGCCAGAAGGAGAGCAGTGACCACCACGGTCCTCGCACACGCCCTGGTCATCACCGTCGACGCCGAGCGTCGCATCCTCCGGGACGGAGCGGTCGCCTTCGACGAGTCCGGCACCATCACGGCCGTGGGGCCGACAGCGGAGGTGCTCACGGCCGTCGGGCCCGGTGCCGAGGTCGTGGACCAGTGCGGTCGGGTGCTCGTCCCGGGCTACGTCGACGCCCACGTGCACCTCGGCGAGCAGCTGGTGCGCGGACTCGTCCCCGACAGTGCCGGTCCCACCGAGTGGCTGCCGGAGTGGTTGTTGCCGGCCTACGCCGCGATGACGCCGGAGGAGGAGGCGGTCGGCGCGGAGCTGGCCGTCGCCGAGATGCTCCTGACCGGGACGACCGCGTTCTGCGAGGCCGGGACGCTCCTGGAGTGGGAGCCCACGGCCGAGGTGGTGCAGCGCACCGGGATCCGGGCGCAGCTCGGCCGGTGGGTCTGGGACCTGCCGCGCAGCCCCGGGCGGATGCGGGCCAGCGTCTCGGTGGCGGTCGGCCGGGCCACCGAGCTCGTGGACGGCGTGCGGGCGCTGGGCTCGTCGCGGATCACCCCCGCCGTCATCCTGCTCGGGATGGGGACGGCCTCCGACGGGCTGCTCCAGGAGGCCGCGGAGCTTGCGGAGGACCGGGACACCCCGCTCGCCATGATGTACGCGAGCACCGCCCCGGAGCACGGCGGCACGCTCGTCGCGGCGCGGGAGCTGGCTGACCTGGGCTGGATGACGCCGCGCGCCAAGCTCACCCACGCGGTCTACGTCACCGACGACGACGTGGCGCTGATGGCCGAGACGGGAGTCTCGGTCGCGCACTGCCCCACCGCCGCGCTCCGGCACGTGAAGGGGATCTCCCGCCACGGGAAGGTCCCCGAGATGCTCGCTGCCGGCACCCCGGTCGGTCTCGGCGGGGACTCGGCGAACGGCTCCAACCACTTCAACATGGGCAAGCTGATGGATCTCGTCGCGACGATGTACAAGGACTTCCGGATGGACACCACCATGGTGCCGCCGGAGACGGCTCTCGAGATGGCGACCCTTCACGGGGCCCGCTGCCTCGGGTTGCAGGACAGCATCGGCTCGCTGGAGGTCGGCAAGCGGGCGGACGTCGTCGTCTACTCCACCGAGCACCCGGAGTGGCGGCCCCTGCTCCACCCCCTGCAGAACCTCGTCCTCAACGCGAGTGACCGCAGCATCGAGGCCGTCTGGGTCGACGGACGCCGGCTGGTGCACGAGGGGCGGCTCGAGACGATGGAACTGCCCGACCTGCTCAAGCGGGCCGACGTCGCCTCGGCGTCGCTGCTCGACCGGATCGGAAGGTCCGCGCCGTGGGTCTGGCCGGCCCGATGACGGCGCCGGAGCAGCAGGACGTCGTGATCGTCACCGGCGGCAACCGCGGCATCGGCGCGTCGATCGCGGCCACCCTCGCCGAGCAGGGCTACGCGATCTGCGTCACCGGCCGGGACGCGGCCGCGACCGAGCAGGTCGTCGCCCGCCTGCGCGAGCGCGGATCGGTCGCCGTGGGCGTCGCGGCGGACGTGGCCGTGGAGGCCGACGTGGTCCGGCTCGTGGCGGCCGCCGAGGCCCTCGGCCCGGTCAGCGTGGTCGTCAACAACGCCGCCGCGGCCGGCCCGACCGCGCCGGTGCACGAGATGGCGTCGCAGGACTTCATCGACGTCCTCGCCACCAACCTCACGGGTCCGTTCCTCGTGGCCAAGCACGCGCTGCCCGCCATGATCGGCCGCCGTCGTGGGTCGATCGTCAACATCGGCTCGATCGCGGGGGTGGAGGGCTACCCCCTGCGCTCCCCGTACTGCGCCTCCAAGTGGGGCCTGATCGGGCTCACCCGCACGCTGGCCGGTGAGGTCGGCGAGCACGGCCTCCGGGTCAACCTCGTCGCCCCGGGACCGACCCGCGGGGATCGGTCCGACGGGGTCATCGGCGCACGGGCGCAGGCCCTCGGGGTCCCCTTCGAGGAGCTCCGCGACAAGTACGCCTCGGAGATCCCGCTGCGCCGCTTCGTCGAGCCGGACGAGGTGGCGAGCACGGTCGCCTTCCTGGCCTCGGATGCCGCCAGCGGGATCACCGGCCAGTCCTTCTGCGTCAGCGGCGGGATCGAGATCTGATGCGCGCCTGCCTGACGGGCGGCTCGGCCTGATGGGCCAGACGCCGCTGCCCGACTACGTCCTCGACATGATGGGCGCCTGCGCCGGTGAGCGGCTGGCCGTCGTGGCCGATGCCGGTCGCAGCCCGATGGCCACCGCCCTCGCCCGGCTCGCCCGGGACCGCGGGCTCGAGGTCGACCTCGTCGTGACCGAGGAGGACTACCGCCGCGAGGCCGACGTGCCGGGCTCGGTGCTCGACGCCGTCGACGCCGCGGACGTGGCGCTGCTGCTCGTCAGCTACGACCGCGTGCAGTTCGGCGGGCACAGCGACTTCCGCAAGCGGGCGACCGCACGCGGTGCGCGCGTCGGCTTCGTGACGCACGACGGCACGCAGGCCGACGCCGCTGTGCTGGCCGCCATCGCCCGCACGACGCGCGAGATGGCCGATCTGCTCACGGCCGCGTCCCGGGCCGTCGTCACCACGGCGGCCGGCACCGCGCTGGAGCTGGACCTGTCGGGCCGCACCGCCAAGGCGCTGACCAACGAGCTGGGCGCTCCGGGTGCGTGGGGTGCCCTGCCCGACTTCTTCGAGGCCGCGGTCGCACCGGTCGAGGGGTTGTCGTCGGGCACCGTGGTCGTCGACGGCACCTCCCTGCCGACGGGGATCGCCCGCCCGCCCATCCGTGCCCTGGTCCGCGACGGCCTCGTCGGGCAGCTGTCGGGCGGACGGTCCGACGAGCTGCACCGCTATCTGGACGACGCCGGCGAGAACGGCACCAACCTGGCAGAGCTCGGCATCGGGCTGAGCCACCTCGTGTCGGCGAGCGCTCTGACCGGGACGTTCGAGGACAAGAAGGTGGCGGGCACCGCCCACGTCGGCATCGGCGACAACCGCGGCCTTGGCGGGCTGACGACGGCCAGCATCCACACCGACGTCCAGGTGCTCGACGTGACCGTCGAGCTCGACGGCCGCACGGTGGTCGACGCAGGGCGGCTCCGGCTGCACTAGGAGCGCGGCTGCCAGCGGCTCAGCCCCCCGGACGTCCCGCGGGCCATACGAAGCTGCGGTCCAGCGCGGCCGGCGACGGCGCGCCGCAGAGCGCGAGCACCCGTTCCACGTCGGCGTGCAGCCGGTCGAGCAGGGAGCGGACCTCTGCGGCGCCGCCGCAGGCGAGGGCGTACGCGAGCGGCCGGCCCATCAGCACGGCGGAGGCCCCGAGCGCCAGCGCCTTCACGACGTCACCGCCGGTGCGGAGGCCGCCGTCGACCAGCACGGGGACCCGGCCGGCCACGGCGGCCGCCACGTCCTCGAGGGCGTCCGCCGTCGACAGGCAGTCGTCGAGCTGGCGACCGCCGTGGTTGCTGACGACGACGGCCGCCGCACCCGCGTCCACGGCGAGCTCCGCGTCGTCGCCGCGCATGACGCCCTTGACCACGACCGGCAACCCGGACAGCGAGGACAGCCAGCCGATGTCGTCCGGGGTCACGCCGGCGGAGAAGCCGCTCGCGCCGAACGCGGCGATGGCCGAGCCGCCAGCGGCGTCCGGCAGCGAGAGGTCGAGGTTCGCGAGGTCCAGGCCGGCCGGCAGGGCGAACCGGTTGCGCTCGTCGCGCAGCCGACGGCCCGGGACCACCGAGTCCACGGTGAGCACCAGCGCGCGGTAGCCGCTGCGCGCGGCGCGCTCGGCGACCCGCGCGGTGAGGTCGCGGTCGCGCAGGACGTACAGCTGCATCCACAGCGCGGCCCCGGGGGCGTGCTCCGCAATCCGTTCGAGCGTCGTCGTCGCCATCATCGAGACGACCATGGGGGTGCCTGCCGCAGCCGCACCGTCCACCATGTCCAGCTCACCGGCCGTCGACGCGAGCCCCTGGAGCCCGACCGGCGCGACCATCAGCGGGAAGGCCAGGTCCGTGCCGAGCAGCCGGACCGTCGCGTCCACCGAGGTGCAGTCGACGAGCACCCGCGGCCGGAGCCGTCGCGCTTGCCAGGCGAGCGCGTTGGCCCGCAGGGCGCGCTCCTCGTCAGCGCCGCCGGCGAAGTAGTCGAAGGTGGTCCGTCCGAGGGTCGCCTCGGCGCGGCGCTCCAGCTCGAGCTCCGCCGAGTCCGCCGGGGCAGCGCCGGTGGGCACCGGGGGACCGCTACTGCTCGAGCGGCTCGAGGTCGCGGGTGCCCTCGGCCGCGTCGAGGATCGGCGGGCTCTGAATCGAGATGAAGGTGACGCTCTCGTCCCCGGTGCGGAAGCCGTGGTGCACGCCCTTGCCGACGTGGATGCGGTCGCCCTTCTTCACCGAGACGACGTCGTCCGCGACGACGACGTCGGCGGAGCCGGACACGATGTAGAGCACGGTCTCGGCGCGGTTGTGCCGGTGGACGCTGGAGGTCATGCCCGGGCCGACCTCGACGAGGTCACCCGCGACGACAGACTCCAGAGCGCTGCCGCGGGTCAGCTGCATCACGTCGAACACGTCGTGCCGCTCGACGGGAAGGTCACGGTCCAGTACGTCCGTCATGGTCGTCCTCCTGGGGTGTACCGGTCGCTCGTGGCGGGTGTCAAGGCACCGAACCACGGTCTGTCCGGCCGGCGCGCGGGTGCCGTTCCGGTAGGCGGACTGCGCCGGCCGGTCGGTCGGTCGGTCCAGGCAGTCGGCTCCGGGGCGATCGGCGTGAGGCGGCCTACGGGCAGTCGACGTGGTGCCGGCGCCCTGCCGCCGTTCCGCCTGGTGGACTCGCGCGCTGGTCATCCGGAAGCGCAGCCCGCACTGTTCGGCTCGGAGCGTGCCCCGGCGCGCCGACGGCGGAGGAGCCCCCGGATGAGCAGTCCCCGACTCGACGTGCGCGTCGTCGAGCTGGCCGGCCCGTGGACCGCCCCCGCCGGGCGGGTGCTCGCGGGCCTCGGTGCGTCGGTGGTCCTGGTCGAGGCGCCGGGCGCCGACGGCGGCCGGCACAGCGACCGCGACGGCTTCGCGCACTGGCACGCCGGCAAGGAGTCGGTTCGGGTGGACCCGACGACGCCGGCCGGCCGGGCGCGCCTCGTCGAGCTGCTCCGCTGGGCCGACGTGCTGCTGGACCCGGGCGCGCCGTGGGACCTGCCTGGCGCGGGCCTGACCGGTGACGTCCTGGCGACGGAGAACCCCGGGCTCGTGCACGTCGCGGTGACGCCGTTCGGGCTCACCGGTCCTCGGGCGCCCTGGCAGGCGACCGACCTCGTCGTGGCGGCCCTGTCGGGGATGATGCACCAGGTGGGGGAGCCGGGGGGCATCCCGCTCGCGCCACCGGGTGAGCAGGCCACGCAGCTGGCCGGCCTCCACGCGGCCATCGCGGCGCTCTCCGCACTGCGCGCGGCACGGATGACCGGACTCGGGCAGCGGGGCGACCTGTCGGCGACCGAGGCGGCTGCGTCGGCGCTCGAGTTCGGCTTGGTGATGTACGTCCACACCGGCCGTCTCGTGCAGCGCCCCGGGAGCCGCCACCCGTCGCTGCCGCACAAGCTGTTCCCGGCCCGCGACGGCCAGGTCGCTGGCGGCCTCGGGGGCAGCCCGCGGATGTGGGAGGGGCTCGTCGCGTGGCTGGCCGAGCACGACGCCGCGGACGACCTGCAGGAGGAGTGCTGGCGCGACCCGCGGCAGCGGGCCCGCGAGGCTGATCACGTCCTGGACGTCCTCGACCGGTTCACCGCCACGTGGGACAAGCTGCCGTTCGCCGCGGAGGCACAGCGCCGCAGGCTGCCCTGGGCGCCCGTCCTGGAGGTGCCCGAGGTGCTCGTGGACGAGCACCTCGCGGCCCGCGGCTTCTTCCTCACCGTGGTCGACGGGGACCGGGAGCTGACGGATGTCGGTCCGGCGGTCGTCGTGACCGGCGAGCGCCCGACGAGGCTGGTCGTGCCTGCGGTGGGCTCGATGGACCACCAGCCCTTCCCGCCGGCCGCCTCCCGACCGACCCCGGCGGCGCCCTCGGAGGAGCCTCGACCCGGACCGGCGCTGCAGGGCGTACGGGTCCTCGACCTGAGCTGGGTGCTGGCCGGCCCGTTCGCCACGAGGCTCCTCGGCGACCACGGCGCCGACGTGGTCAAGGTCGAGTCGGCGAAGCGCTCGGACCCGACGCGGTTCGCGCCCGTCTTCCAGTTCTCCCGCGCCGAGCCGCACCCGGACGGCAGCGGCTACTTCAACAACCTCAACCGCAACAAGCGCAGCATGACGTTGAACCTCAAGGTGCCCGAGGCGCGTGACGTGCTCGAGCGGCTGGTGGCCAGCAGCGACGTGGTGATCGAGAACTACAGCGCCGGCATGCTCGAGGGCATGGGCTTCGGCTACGAGGCGCTGCGGGCGCTGCGGCCGGACGTCATCTACGTGAGCATGTCCGGACTGGGTCACACCGGCCCGCACCGGGACTACGTCTCGTACAACGACGTGGTGTCCGCCCTGTCCGGGCTCGCCAGCCTGACCGGCGAGGCTGGGCGTCCGCCCGTGGGCGTCATCTTCGGACTGGCCGACATCTCGGCGGGACACCACGCCGCCCTCGCGGTGCTGGCCGCGCTCGAGCACCGCAGGTGCACCGGGGAGGGCTGTCACGTCGACCTGTCGCAGCTCGAGTGCATGACCTCGCAGCTCGGGACCGTGGTCGCCCGCTGCAGCAGCACCGGGCAGGCGCCGGAGACGGCCGCCAACGAGGACGAGAGGTACGAGCCGCACGGTGCCTTCCCGTGCCTTGGCACCGACCGCTGGTGCGCGGTCGTCGCCCGCACCGACGAGGAGTGGTGTCTGCTGTGCGCGCAGATGGGTCGCGAGGACCTGGCGGGCGACCCCCGGTTGACCTCGCTGAGCGGCCGGACGGAGCACGCGGGTGAGGTGCGGGCTGCGGTGACGTCCTGGACGTCGACGCTCGCGGCGACCGAGGTCGCCGACCGGCTGCAAGCGGTAGGAGTGCCTGCGGGGGTGGTGCAGGACGGTCGGGACCTCGTCGAGCATGACCCGCAGCTGCGGGCGCGCGGCTACCTGCAGCCGGTGCGGCACGCCCGGCAGGGCGTGTTCCTGCACGAGGGCGTCCCGGCCCGCATGTCGCGCACGCCCGGGGGCATCGGTCGACCGGCACCGCTGCTCGGTGAGCACACCGATGAGGTGCTACGCGACGTGCTGGGCCTCGCCGAGCCAGAGATCGCCGCACTGCGGACCGCGGGCGCGCTCGAGTAGGCGGACGGCTCAGCTCGGCCGGTGATCGAACAGGCGCTGGGTCTTGCCCGTGGAGCGCGGCAGCGTGCCCGCCGGAACCGGCTCGACCCGCATGCGCAGGCCGGTGCTCAGGCGCAGCTGCTCGGTGAAGCGTTCCACCAGCATGGGGTCCCGTCGGGCTTCCACCCTGACGAGCACGTCCACCCCTCCGTGCTCTCCCGGGTGGAGGTGCACCTGGAACTCCTGCGCCGCGGGGTCGACGTCGCTGAGCGCCTGCTCCACCTGCACCGGGTGGAAGCCGACGCCCCGCACCTTGACGAGGTCGTCGGTCCGGCCGCGCAGCGGGGAGATGCGCGGATAGGGGCTGCCGCACGGGCAGGGCTCCTGGAGCACGCACGCGAGGTCCCGGGTCCGGAAGCGGACCAGCGGACTGGCCTGCTTCGCGAGGGTCGTGACGACGAGCTCGCCCACCTCGCCCGGCCCGACCGGCTGCAGGGTGTCCGAGTCGACGACCTCGATGACGTAGTGGTCGGACCACACGTGGATGCCCTCGTGCCGCGCGCACTCGACGCCCGCGCCGGGCCCCCAGAGCTCCGTGGCGCCGTAGACGTCGAACAGCTCGACACCGAGCAGCCGCTGCACCCGCTCCCGCACCTGCGGAGGCATCCGCTCGGACCCGACCATCCCGATGCGCAGCGCCAGGTCGGCGGACGGCGCTGCCGCCCGCCGCTCGGCAAGCAGCAGGGCGAAGGAGGACGTCGCGCACAGGACCGTCGAGCCGAGCTCCCGCATCATCGCCAGCTGGCGCTCGGTGTCACCAGGCCCGACGGGGACCGTGAGCGCGCCGATCCGGTCGGCGCCGAGCTGGAACCCCTCGGCGGCTGCCGACAGGCCCTGGCCGACGCCGAGCTGGACCCGGTCCCCGGCACCGACACCGGCGGACTCGTAGCAGCGGGCCATCATCGCCGCCCAGTCGTCGAGGTCGCGGGCGGTGTAGCCGCACACGGTGCGCCGACCGGTCGTGCCGGAGGAGCAGTGCACGCGCACGACGTCGGGCCGGCACAGCGCCCAGTCCGCGACCGGTGCCTCGCGGATGTCCTCCTTCGTCATGAAGGGCAGCAGCGCGAGGTCCCCGAACCCGCGCACGGCGTCGGGGGAGACGCCCGCCCGGTCGAGCCCGCGGGCCACCAGCGGGCTGCCGTCGTACGCGGCTCTGACGGCGGCGGCGACGCGCGCATCCTGCGACGTCATGTCAGAGAGACGACCAGCTCGTCCGGGCCCCGGAAGTCGAGGGTCGGCTGCCACGTGACCTCGTCGCGCGCCAGCCGGAGCGCGGGGTAGCGCTCGAACAGGGCGGGGAGCACCGTCTTCATCTCGGCGCGGGCGAGGGCGGCGCCGAGGCAGAAGTGCGGTCCGTGAGAGAAGGCGAGGTGAGGCTGCGGGGCGCGGGAGATGTCGAAGCGGTCAGGGTCCTCGAATTGCTCCGGGTCCCGGTTGGCCGCGCCCAGCATGAGCACGAGCGACTGGCCCTTGCGCAGGTGGCGACCGCGGAACTCGCGGTCGCGGTCGGCGATCCGCGCCGCGACCTGCACCGGTCCCTCGTAGCGCAGGCATTCCTCGGTGGTCGCGTCCAGCCGGCCGTCCCAGTCGCTGCGCAGCAGCTCGAGCTGATCGGGGTGGCGCAGCAGCGTGAGGATGGCGTTGCTCAGCATGTTGGTCGCCGTCTCGTGGCCGGCGGTCATGAGGAACAGCGCGTTGGCGAACAGCTCGTCCTCGCTGAGCCGGTCGCCGTCCTCGTTCGCGGCGATCATCGCGCTGAGCAGGTCGGGTCCCGGGTCGGTCCGACGGCGAGCCACGAGGTCGGCCATGAAGGCGCGCATCTCGGCGACGCTGCGCTCGGCGCGCTCCGCCAGCTCCTGCGTGAGGGTGCCCGACCCGACGACCAGGACGATGTCGAGCGCCCACTGCTGGAAGCGGTCCCGGTCCTCGGCGGGAATGCCCAGCATCTCGCCCACGACCACCGCGGGCAGCGGGTAGGTCAGCGTCCTGACGAGGTCCGGCCGCTCCTGCCGCCCGGCCTCGTCGAGCAGCCCGGCCACGGCGCGGTCGATGGCGGGCTGCTGCGCGTCGACCATGCGCGAGGTGAAGGCCCGCAGCAGCAGCCGGCGCACCCGCCCGTGGGCCGGCTGGTCGAGGAAGACCACGATGGAGCGGAGCGTGTCGTGCAGCAGCTCGTGGTCCTCGCGGGCGGTCGGTCCGAGCGGCTTGAGGATCGAGCTCACCCGGTCCGAGCTGAGCTCCCGGTCGTACGCCGCCTCCTGCACGTCGGTGAAGCTCACCAGGAACCTGCTCGGCTCGGTCGCCGCCTGCGCCTCGCGGATCTCCCGGTAGATGGAATACGGGTCGGCCAGTCCCTCCGGGGTGAGCAGCCGTCGGACGGCGGCAGCGGCGAAGTCATCCGCCACCCTGGTCATGTCGCCCTTCCCAGGGCTGCCCGGAGGCGACGCACGGAGCAGTTCACGGTTATCCACGTCCTTCGTCGGTCGGGTGTTCGATCAGGACAGCAGCGGGGTGAGGAAGCCTTCCACGGCGGTCGCCACCTCCGGTGCGAGTTGCTCCATGACCGCGACCGTGCCGCCCTCGAGCACCACGGTCTCGACCCCGGCAGCAGCGGTCAACTGGGGCGCCAGCCGCTCCAGGTTGGGCATGGCGAACGGGTCGGCGCTGGCGGCGAGCAGGAGCGTCGGCGCCGTGACGAGCCCGATCCGGTCCTCCATGCGGTATCGGTTGCAGGCGCGGTGCCCCTCGGTCGGGTCGAGCCCGGGGGCGAGCGCGTCGCGTACGAACCGGTCGAGCAGGTCCGGGCGGCGCGGCGGGTAGTAGGGCTGGCGCAGTTGCCACAGCGTCGTGAGGTGCGAGCCGTCGTCTGCCTGCACGGCCCGGTCCACGCCGGGGCCGTCTGACTCCCGGTGGGCGGCGCGGCGGGCCTCGTCGATCCACGGGGTGGACGACAGCACGAGCGCGGGCACGCGTCCAGGGGCTCGCGCGGCGAGCTCAAGGGCCACCGCACCTCCGGTGTGGTGGCCGAGCACCGCTGCCTCCTCGATGCCGAGGGCGTCCAGCAGCGCGAGGGCGCCGTCGGCCATGCCCTCGATGGTCTGGGGCGCCGGGACTGACGGGCTCATGCCGAAGCCGAGCATGTCCATGGCGACGGTTCGGAAGCTGCGTGACAGCAGGGGCAGCAGCTCGCGGAACTCGTCGGCCGAGCGGGGGGTCTGGTGCAGCAGCAGCAGCACCGGGCCCTCTCCCTGCTCCACGTGGTGGAGCTGGCCGAGGGGGGTGTCCGCGTAGCCCCAGGAGGCGCGGTCGACCCCTGTCGTCACGGGGCGGGGTGCTCGGCCGAGAAGGGGGTGTCGGTGCCGACGTCGCCGACCTTCCGCGCGCCGCCGGGGTTGCCGAGCGGCGCCTCCCGGCCGGGGAGCACGACGGTGAAGAAGTCGACCGAGTCGGCGATGAACCGGGTCTTCACCTCGTCGCCCTTCGCCTTTCGGTCGTCGTAGATCGCCTCGACCGGGCACTCGATCTCGCAGGCCCCGCAGTCGATGCACTCGTTGGGGTTGATGTAGCTCTTGCGCTCGCCTTCGTAGATGCAGTCGACGGGGCAGACGTCGACGCAGGACTTGTCGTTCACGTCCAGGCAGTCAGCGCCGATCACGTACGTCATGGTGCTCCTCCGTAGGTCGATGGGGGCGGGGCCGTCGCGAGGGTCAGGGCCCGTCGGTGGAGTGGCCGGGGAACAGGGACAGCTCCGGGTCGAGGTCGACGGCGATGTGGTTCATGGCGAGGGCGACCTCGCCGAAGCCGACGGACATCAGCTTCACCTTGCCGTCGTACTCCGCGACGTCCCCGGCGGCCCACACGTGCGGGACATTCGTGCGCATGTTCCGGTCGACCAGGACGGCCCGGGCCTGCAGGTCCAGCCCCCAGCCGTACAGCGGGCCGAGGTCGCTGAGGAAGCCGAGGGCCGCGATCACCGAGGTCGCTGGGACCACCGTCTGGGTCCCGTCCTTGGCGCGCAGCACGGCTCGCTCGACCGCCCCGTTGCCCTCGAGCGCGGCGACCTGGGTGTCGACGTGGATGGTCACGTCCGACGCCTTCACCTGCGCCAGAGTCGCCGCGTGGCCGCGGAAGGCGGCGCGGCGGTGGACCAGGGTCACCGACCGGGCAAGGGGGGCCAGGGCCGCCGCCCAGTCGAGCGCGCTGTCCCCACCGCCCACCACGACGACGTCCTGGTCGGCGTGAGCCGTGGGGTCCTCGACGAAGTAGACGAGGCCGCGCCCCAGCCAGTCGGACCCGCACTCGAGCTCGCGGGGGGTGAAGCTGCCGATCCCGGCGGTGAGGACCACGGCCTTGGTGGCCACCACCGTGCCGTCGTCCAGCGTGACCCGCGGGCGGCCGTCCTCGTGCTGGGCGAACCCGCTGGCTTGGCGGCCCAGCAGGTAGGTGGGGTCGAAGGCCGCGGCCTGCTCCACCAGCCCGGCGACGAAGTCGCGCCCCTTGACCGACGGGATGGCCGCGACGTCGCGGATCTCCTTCTCCGGGTACAGGGCCATGACCTGGCCGCCCGGCTGGGGGAGCACGTCCACCACGACGGTGCTCAGCCCGCGGAAGCCGGCGTAGTACGCGCCGTAGAGGCCGGTCGGGCCCGCGCCGACGACCAGCACGTCGGTCTCCAGCACGTCCGCTGTCAACGTGGTCGCTCCTGTCTGCGTGATGGGGCCTGGGCGGGTAGCCCCTCGAGTCGCAACGTAGGCCGGACGACGGCTCCGGTCCCGGGTCGCGGACCGCTGAACGGACCTCGCTGCCATTCCGCCAAGCGGACTGGCCCGCTTGTAGGGCTCGCGAGGCAGGTGCTCTGCTGCGGGCCCGAGCCGTCCGGGGGCACCGACGGTGACCTGAGGAGAAGACATGACTGAAGTGGTCGAGACCCGCGCCCCGCGCGCTCCGAAGCGCGCCCGCCGGCACCGCGTCGGGCACCTGCCCGGCCGCCAGGACTGGTCCTCCTGGCCGCACTACCAGGCGGCCGAGGCCGGCTTCCGGGGCTACTGGTACCCGGTGACCTTCTCCTCCCATGTCGGCGAGAAGCCCGTGGCGGTGCGCCTCCTCGGCGAGCGGCTCCTCGTCATCCGCGACGGCGGCAAGGTCTACGGCATGAAGGAGCGCTGCCCGCATCGGGGCGTGCCGCTCAGCTACGGCAGCAAGCAGTTCCCCGGCTCCCTGTCCTGCGTCTACCACGGGTGGACGTTCGACCTCGAGACCGGCGAGCTCGTCGCCGCGATCACCGACGGGCCCGAGTCGCCGATCTGCGGCAAGGTCACGCAGCCGACCTATGACGTCGAGGAGCGCTTCGGTCTGGTGTGGGTCTACGTCGGGGACGGTGAGAAGCCGCACCCGCTCGACGAGCAGCTGCCCGAGGAGCTCGTGGACAACCCCGCCGTGCTCGGCATGCGCATCCAGCCGCGCGAGGGCAACTGGCGGTTCGCCTGCGAGAACGGCTACGACGAGGGTCACGCCAAGTACCTCCACCGCACGTCGCTGTGGCGGCTGTTCAAGTCCATGCCGGTGTGGAACGAGACGACGATCGTGCGGCGGGGCCGCTGGATCTACCGCGTCCAGCAGGAGCAGCACTGGGACGCCGACTTCCCCGGGTTGGGGAAGTGGAACAGCCAGGCCTGGTACAAGCTGAAGCCGCCGAAGGAGCTCGCCAACATCGGCAACACGGGGTCGCACCGCCCCGTGAACCCGGCGATCGCGGCCCAGGACTTCCCCGGATTCGCGTCGGTGGGCATGCCGGGGGTCCTGCGGATCGCCTACCCCACGTTCATCCACTACGAGTTCTACGTGCCGGTGGACGCCGACAACCACCTCTACGTCGGGGTCATGGCCGACTTCAGCGAGGGACTCGCGACGCTCCCCTTCTACGCGAAGTACCTGGGCGCCGTCCGCTGGCTGTTCCACGGGCAGTTCTCCGCCCAGGACAAGTGGATGGTCGAGGTGACGGATGCGCCGCCGGAGCGGCTGTACCGGCCGGACGAGTCGCTCCTGCAGTGGCGCAAGCTGGCCGAGGAGGTCAGCGAGCAGCGCGCCGAGCGGCTGCGGGCGGACGGCATCGAGCCGGCGACCGGCCCGACCGACGCGCCGTCCAGGGCAGCCGAGGCGAAGAGGTGACGGCGTCCGAGGTCGTCCTCGGCGTCGCCGCCTCGCACTCCACCCTGATGAACACGCACTGGGACCAGGTGGTGCACAAGGACGAGGCCGAGGCCTTCAAGGCGGCGCTGGGCGAGGCACGCGACACGATCGCGGCCGCGCGCCCGGACGTCGTCGTGGTCGTCGGCTCCAACCACTTCCGGGGGTTCTGGCTCGACCTGATCCCGGCCTTCACCCTGGGGGTCGGCGAGGTCAACGCGTCCGGCGAGTCCGGCACCCCCGAGGGGCCGCAGCGCACGGATCCCGCCTTCGCCCAGGCGCTCGCCGAGCACCTCGTCGAGGCCGGCACGGAGGTAGCCATCTCGGCGCGACTGCAGATCGACCACGGCCAGTCGCACGCGATCCAGTACCTGCTCGACGGGCTCGACGTGCCGGTCGTACCGCTGGTGATCAACGTCTTCGCGGCTCCTCTCCCGCGGATGTCACGCTGCGTCGAGCTGGGTCGCAACATCACGGCGGCGGTCGAGGCGATGCCGGGGGACCGACGAGTCGTCGTCGTCGCGTCCGGCGGCCTGTCGCACCAGCTCCCGTGGCCGAGCCGGTGGCAGGACCCGCAGACCGACGACGAGAAGTTCCTCGTCGAGGCGTGGCTCAACGGTCGCGGTGAGTGGGAGCGGTTCGACGGCCGGCGTCGCGAGATCATCACTTCGGCGCGGCCCACGATCTTCCCCGAGTTCGACGAGGCGTTCCTGGCGCGGCTCGAGGCCGGGGAGCTCCAGGAGTACGCCGACGTCCGCTCCGACGACCTCGAGCGCGTCGCCGGCAACGGCGGTCAGGAGCTGCGCTCCTGGATGGTCATGGCCGCCGCTCTCGGGTTCCGCCCGGGGCGCCGGCTGTCGTACGCACCGATGCCCGAGTGGCTGACCGGCATGGGCGTCGCCCTGGTCGAGCCGACGGCGCAACCCGCCCGTGCCTGAGCGAGAGCACGCCACCGTGCAGCCGCCCGAGAGCCAGCAGGTCACCGCCGACGGGGTCACGTTCTCCTACGTCGAGATGGGGACCGGCCCGGACACGCTGTTCCTGCACGGCGGCGGTCCGGGCTGCACCGGCTGGAGCGACTTCGGTCCGGTCCTGCCCCTGTTCGCGCGCGACCGGCGGTGCGTCGCACCGGACCTGCTGCAGTACGGCAAGTCCGAGAAGTGCCTGATCACCGGGCCGATGTGGGACTTCCACGCGTCGAAGACGGTGGCACTGATGGACGCCCTGCAGATGGACGCCGCCGACATCGTCTGCAACTCCTGGGGGGGCACCATCGCCCTCAACACGGCTGCTCGCTACCCGGACCGGGTCCGGAGCCTCGTGGTGACCGGCAGCATGCCGGTCTTCTACGGGCCGCTGGCGCCGCTGCCGGAGGGCGGCCGTCGGGGGCGCAACGCGCGCGACGTCTACTACGGCGGCGAAGGGCCTACCCGCGAGAAGATGCGGCACCTCGTCTCGACCCTCGAGTGGTACGACCCGTCAGCCCTGCCCGAGGAGACCCTCGAGCTGCGCTACCAGCAGAGCCTGGACCCCGGCGAGCGGGAACTGGCCGCGATGTCGGACTCACCGCGCGGTGACTGGCAGGACCTCACCGCGGAGCTTGGCCAGGTCCAGGCGCCGACGCTGTTCATGTGGGGCATGCAGGACGCGTTCCTCACGCCCGACTACCCGCTGATGCTCGCCCGCATGGTCCCGAGCGGGAGCCTGCACGTCATGGACCACGCGTCTCACCACCTGCAGGAGGAGCGGCCGCGGGAGTACCACGCCGTCGTCAACGGCTTCCTGCAGTCCACCACCGCTGACTCTGGAGCCGCCGCGTGACCACGACCTCCCGCCCCGTGATGCTGCTGCTGCTCGCCGCGGTCGGTGCCGCTGTCGCCCGCCGGCTCGCGGCCCGCAGCAACACGCAGGTGCACCGCATCAACCAGTCGCGCTGATGCCATCGACCCGTCGCGCTGGTGCGACGTCCACCGACCTCCGAGGAGCACGGACATGAGCATCTGGACCGACCTGGCCGGACTCGACTTCTGCGTCACCACCGTCGATGCCGGAGGAGTGCCCACGCGGTCCCTGCAGACGGGGAGCGGCGAGGCGGTCATCTTCCTGCACGGCACCAGCGGGCACCTCGAGGCGTTCAGCCGCAACCTGCGGTCGCACAGCGAGGAGTACGCCTGCCACGCCATCGACATGCTGGGGCACGGGTGGACGGGCAAGCCCCACTACCCGTACGAGATACCGCGCTACAGCAAGCACCTGCTGGACTACCTGGACGCGGTGGGGGTGGAGCGGGCCCACATCGTGGGCGAGTCGCTCGGCGGCTGGGTCGGGGCGCGCACGGCGCTCGACCACCCGGAGCGGATCGCCAGCCTCCAGCTCCTCTGCGCCGGCGGCACGGTCGCCCGGCCCGAGGTGATGGAGCGCATCAGGACCAGCACGAAGCAGGCCGTGGTCACCGACGACATCTCGCTCACCCGTAAGCGCATGCAGCTGCTCATGGCCGACCCGGCGGACGCCACCGAGGAGCTGGTCGAGGTCCGTCACGCGATCTACCACCAGCCCGAGTTCGTGGCCAACATCGAGAACTTGCTCTGCCTGCAGGAGATGGAGGTGCGGCAGCGCAACCTGCTGAGCACTGCCGACCTCAACGCGCTGACGGTGCCGACGCTCGTCGTCTGGGGCCGGGCCAACCCGTTCGGCGACGTGCCCGAAGCCAAGGCCATGCACGAGGCGATCCCCGGGTCCTCCCTCGAGCTGTTCGACGAGTGCGGTCACTGGCCGCAGCACGAGAAGGCTGACCTCTACAACCCGCTGAGCCTCGAGTTTCTCGCCAAGCACGCCATGACGGCGTGACCGGGTCGATGCGGGCGGTCCGGTTCCACGAGTGGGGCTCCGCGCCGCAGGTGGACCTCGTGGCCGCGCCCGTCGCAGCGCCGGGGGAGACCCTGGTTCGGGTCGAGGCTGCGGCCGTCGCGCACCTGGACCTGACCGTCGCGAGTGGCGACTTCGGCATCAAGCCCGCCCTTCCGTACGTGGCCGGGGTCGAGGGGAGCGGAGTCGTCGTCCGCTCCGACGAGCTCGCGGCCGGCACGCGGGTGCTGCTGCGGGGCGGTGGCCTCGGGCTGCTGCGCGACGGGACGTGGGCGGAGTACGTCACGGCGGGACCCAAGGCGATGAGGACGGTGCCCGACGGGATGGCGCCGGAGCTCGCGGCGACGTGGTATGTCCCGGCGACCACGGCCCACGTGGCCCTGCACACCGTGGCCCACCTGGCCGAGGACGAGGTCGTCGTCGTGGCCGGTGCGGCCGGCGCGGTCGGCTCGCTCGCGACGCAGCTCGCTCTGCAGGCCGGCGCCTCCGTCGTCGGGCTCGTGGCGGCCGAGAGCCAGCGCGAGCTCGTCCCGGCGGGTGCCGAGGCCGTCGTCGCGTCCGACGAGGACCGCCTGGCCGAGCTGGCCGCGACGCGCTCGGCGACGCTGCTGGTCGACACCATCGGTGGAGAGGCCATGCCGGAGCGGTGCCGGTGGGTCAGAGCCGGTGGACGTGCGGCGCTCATCGGCTACGTCGCCGGCACCTCGGCGGTGCTCGACCTCCCCAACTGGCTGCTGGACGACGTGGCCCTGCTGCCCGTCAACATGATCCGGCGTGACGCCGAGGCGCGGGCGTGCGCGCCGGAGCTGGCCGAGCGGCTGACCCGCGGTGAGCTGCGGCTCGAGGTCGAGCAGTTCGGCTTCGAGCAGGTCGGCGAGGCCATCGCCGCGCTGGCGGGCGGCCGCCTCCGGGGCCGCGCCGTCCTGGTGCCCGCGTGACCGCGGGGACGACGGCCGGCGTCGAGCAGGCCGCAGACCGTCTGGGGCAGGCTGCCGCCGACCGGCGGCCGTGCTCGCCGGTCCGCGAGCTGATCGGTCCGGACGACGTCGACGCGGCGTACGCCGTGCAGCTGTGCGTCCTGGACCGGGCGCTCGCCAGTGGCGCCCGCCGGTCGGGCCGCAAGATCGGCCTGACGTCCGCGGTCGTCCAGCAGCAGCTCGGCGTCGACCAGCCGGACTTCGGCTACCTGCTCGAGTCCATGGCGGTCGCCGACGGCGGCTCGGTCCAGGTCGGCCGGCTCCTGCAGCCGCGGATCGAGGCGGAGGTGGCGGTGGTGCTCAGGCAGGACCTGCCCGACCCCGATGCATCCCTGGCGCAGGTGCGGGAGGCGGTCGGCGAGGTCGCCGCCTCGCTCGAGATCGTGGACAGCAGGGTCGCCGGCTGGGACATCCGCATCACCGACACGGTCGCCGACAACGCCTCGGCGGGTGCCTACGTGCTCTCGAACGCCCGCCGCCCGCTCGGCGAGCTCGACCTCGCCGCCGTGCAGATGGAGCTGACCTGCGACGACGAGGTCGTCTCCGTCGGCACGGGCGCGGCCTGCCTCGGGAACCCGCTGCTCGCACTGCAGTGGCTCGCCCGGACCGCGGCCCTGCGGGGCGACCCGCTGCGGGCCGGAGACGTCGTGCTGACCGGGGCACTCGGCGCCATGGTCCCGGTCCAGCCCGGATCGACGTACACCGCGCGGCTCGACCCGCTGGGCACCGTCTCGGTGAGCTTCGCGGCGGAGGACCCCACGACACACGACGACGGAGGAGCGCGGCCATGAGCGGTCGGACACGTGCAGTCATCATCGGCTCGGGCAACATCGGCACGGACCTGCTGATCAAGGTCAAGCGCCTCTCGCCCACCCTCGAGGTCGCGGCCATGGTCGGGATCGACCCGGACAGCGACGGGCTCGCCCGGGCTCGCCGGCTCGGCGTCGAGACGACGGCGGAGGGGGTGGAGGGACTGCTGCGCATGGACGTGCTCGGCGACGTCGGGGTCGTCTTCGACGCCACGTCGGCGGGCGCCCACATCGCCAACGACGCCGCTCTGCGCGACCACGACCTGGTCATGGTGGACCTGACGCCTGCCGCCATCGGGCCGTTCGTGGTGCCGGCCGTCAACCTCGAGGTGGCGACCGGGCAGCGCAACGTCAACATGGTCACGTGCGGCGGGCAGGCGACAGTGCCCGTGGTCGCCGCCCTGTCGCGGGTCGCTCGCGTGCCGTACGCCGAGATCGTGGCCTCGATCGCCTCCAAGTCCGCTGGGCCGGGGACGCGGGCCAACATCGACGAGTTCACCGAGACGACGGCCTCCGCCATCGAGGTCGTCGGAGGCGCCGAGCGGGGCAAGGCGATCATCGTCCTCAACCCGGCCGAGCCTCCGATGATCATGCGGGACACGGTGGTGGCACTGGTGGCCGGGATCACGGCCGAGCAGGCGCGAGCGGCCGTGGAGTCGATGGTCGAGACGGTCGCGGCCTACGTCCCGGGCTACCGGCTCAAGCAGCGGGTCCAGGTGCAGGACGTCCCGCCCGGGGACCGCCGCAGGCGGCTGGTCGCGGACGAGCACCGGGACGCGCAGCTGCAGCACGTCTCGGTCTTCCTCGAGGTCGAAGGAGCCGCGCACTACCTGCCGGCGTACGCGGGGAACCTCGACATCATGACCTCGGCCGCGCTGCGGGTCGGCGAGGCGGCCGTCGTGGGCCTGATGGAGCGCGCCGCTCCGACCGCGGGGGTGGGCGCATGACCGCCGGCAGCGACGGTCAGGCGCCGGTCGAGCTCTACGTGCAGGACGTCACCCTGCGCGACGGGATGCACGCGGTGGCCCACGGGCTGTCGACGGAGCAGGCCAGGCAGATCGCCGGTGCGCTCGACGCGGCAGGGGTGGCGGCGATCGAGGTCGCCCACGGCGACGGGCTCGCGGGCGGGAGCCTCACCTACGGTGCCGGTGCGCACAGCGACGTCGAGTGGATCGCCGCGGTGGCCGACGTGGTCACGCAGGCGCGGCTCACGACCCTGCTGCTGCCCGGGATCGGCACGCTGGCCGACCTGACCGCCGCCGCGGACCTGGGCATCACGTCGGTGCGGATCGCCACGCACTGCACGGAGGCCGACGTCGCGCAGCAGCACATCGCCAGGGCGCGGGAGATGGGGCTCGACGTCGCGGGCTTCCTCATGCTGTCCCACATGTCGGAGCCGGCCGCCCTCGCCCAGCAGGCGAAGATCATGGAGGGCGCGGGCGCGCAGTGCGTCTACGTCACGGACTCGGGGGGCCGGCTGACGATGACAGGCGTCCGCGATCGCATCCGCGCGTACCGCGACGTGCTGCAGCCCGCCACCACGATCGGCGTGCACGCCCACCACAACCTCGCGCTCGGCGTCGCCAACTCCGTCGTGGCCGTGGAGGAGGGCGCGCACCGCGTGGACGCGTCGCTGACCGGCCTCGGGGCCGGTGCGGGCAACTGCCCGCTCGAGGCGTTCATCGCCGTTGCGGACCTCACCGGGTGGGACCACGGGTGTGATCTGTTCGCCCTCATGGACGCGGCAGACGACATCGTGCGCCCGCTGCAGCAGCGTCCGGTGCAGGTGGACCGGGAGACCCTGACGCTGGGCTACGCCGGCGTCTACTCGAGCTTCCTGCTGCATGCCGAGCGGGTGGCGCTCGAGCACGGCATCTCGCCCCGCGACCTGCTGATGGAGGCGGGACGGCGGCGCATGGTCGGCGGTCAGGAGGACCTGCTGGTCGACATGGCGCTGGACATGGCTGCTGCGTCGTGACTTCGCCGGCCGGCGAGCTGGACCGCACCACCGAGCAGGTCCTGGCCCACGTCTCCCGTGACCGGCTCCTGACAGCGGTGCTGGCCGTCACGTCGGTGCCCAGCCCGACCGGCGGCGAGGCGACGCTGGCGCACCTGTTCGTGGAGCACCTCGAGCGCGCCGGTGTCCCGGCGCAGGCTCAGCACCTGGACGCCCTGCAGGCCAACGCCGTCGGGATCCTCCGGGGGACAGGGAGCGGTCCGAGTCTCATGCTGTACTCACCCATCGACACCCTCACCACCGGGACGGTGGAGCAGGATGTGCCGTGGATCGGCCCCCGGCTGCGCCCCGACATGCTCGCGGAGCCCGTCGTCCACGGCGACCTCGTCGAGGGCCTAGGGGCCAGCAACCCGAAGGGCCACGCGGCCTGCGTGCTCGTCGCCGTGCAGGCGCTGGCGGCGTCGGGCGTCACGCTCGGCGGTGACGTGGTGGCCGCCTTCGGCGCCGGCGGCATGCCCACCTTCGCGGTCCCCGGGGCCGGCACACCGGGGCGGGAGAACACCGGGCACGGTGCCGGCTGCTCGTTCCTGCTCGAGCGCGGCCATGTGACCGACGCCGCCGTGATCGCCAAGCCGGGGTGGGGGGTGTCGCACGAGGAGGTGGGCCTCGTGTGGTTCGACGTCGTCGTCCCCGGCACGCACACCTACGTCGGGAGCCGGCACCGGCTGCCGTACGCCAACCCCGTTGTCCTGGCGGCGGACGTAGCCCTGCGCCTGGAACGCTGGCTGGCGGACTACCCGGCGCGCCACGCGTACGGGACCATGCTGCCGCAGGGGATCATCGGGGCCGTCGTCGGCGGCTGGGAGCGCATGGTGGCCGTGACGCCTGCGGCGGTGCGGCTGCGCGTCGACCTGCGCATCACCCCTCTCCTCCCCCCGGCAGCGGCGCGGCGGGAGTTCGCCGCGGCCGTGGCGCGCATCGGCGACGAGCTCGGCCTCGCGCTGGAGGTCGAGATGGTGGCGGCCATCCCAGCCAGCTCCACGAACCCCCAGTCGGACGTGGTGCGGGCGACCGTCGAGGCGTGGGAGCACGTCGCCGGGGACTCCCACGTGCCCCTCTCAGGTGGCAGCGGCGCCACCGACGCCAACATCCTGCGCGGACGGGGCGTCCCGACCGCCCGCATCGGGATGCCGAAGGTCACGCGCAGCAGCAGCGCAGACGAGTCGATCGACTTCGCCCGGGGGATGAACACCGTCGACGTGCGCGAGATGCACCGCCTCGTCCACGTCCTGGTGCGGACGGCCCTCGCCCTGACCGCTGAGCCGTCCGGCGGTCCCGCCGGGGCCGGGAGCACCTGACGTGACGAGCCTGACGGGCAAGCGGGTCGCCGTGACGCGGGCGGTCCTCGTCGGCGGCGGGATCGAGCGCCTGGCGAGGTCGGTGGACGTCCACGTGTGGAAGGGGGAGCGGGAGCCCGACGGCGCGGATCTGCGCCGTCTCGTGACGGGGGCGGCCGCGCTCATCCCGATCGGGTCGGACGTGATCGACGCCGCGGTTCTGGAAGCCGGTGCGCCGGACCTACGGGTCGTGGCCCTCACCAGCGCCGGGTACGACCGCGTGGACCTCGCCGCCGCCGACCGCCTCGGCATCCAGGTCACGCACACGCCGGGCGTGCTCCACCGGACCGTCGCCGAGTTCGCCCTCGGGGCCGCGCTGGCGGTCCGCCGGCGGATGGTCGAGGGTGACCGCTTCGTCCGGCGGGGGCAGTGGCGTCAGCAGGACATGAACCTGCTGCTCGGGGCCGGACTGCACGGTGGCCAGCTCGGTGTCGTCGGCTACGGCGAGATCGGGGCCGAGCTGGCGAGGCTCGCCACGGCGCTGGGCATGAGGGTCGTCCACCACAGCCGTACCCGGGCGGATCACGGAGCCGTCCGCTGGGTTCCCCTGGACGACTTGCTCACCACCAGTGACGTGGTCAGCCTCCACGTACCTCTCGCGCCGGAGACGGTCGGACTGGTGGGCGCCCGCGAGATCGCGCTCATGCGGCCCGACGCCGTGCTGCTCAACACCGCCCGCGGTGGGGTGGTCGACGAGGTCGCCCTCGCGGCCGCGCTCGACGCAGGGCACCTCGCCGGGGCGGCCCTGGACGTCTTCCGCGACGAGCCGGTCGGGGCCGACGGCTCTCCTCTGCTGCGCAGCGAGCGCTGCCTCCTCACGCCGCACATGGCGTCCGCCTCGACCGAGACCCGCAGCGCGATGGTGGAGCTGGCGGTCGACAACGTGCTCGCCGTGCTGTCCGGCCGGCCCCCGCTGACCCCGGTCCGGCCACCGGTCCACTCGTCTTGAGCCGACCGGCGCAGCGACCTACCGTCGGGTCTCCAACGCCTGGAGGGTGCATCCCGTGGAGACCATCGCTGCAAGCCTGGACGAGATCGCGGCCGAGGACCCGGCCAACATCCCGGCTCCTCCCACGTTCGCCGAGGTGGGCCTGGAGCGCGCGCACCGCAAGGAGCGCGTCGCGGCCGGCTACCGCGTCCTCGCCCGCTTCGGGCTCGACGAGGGCGTCGCCGGGCACATCACGGCTCGGGACCCGGAGCGGCCGGACCACTTCTGGACGGCGCCCTTCGGTCGCTACTTCGGTCGGGTGCGCTCCAGCGACCTGATCCTCGTCTCCGAGGAGGGAACAGTGGTCGAGGGGACGGGACGGCTCAACCGGGCTGCCTTCGCGATCCACTCCGAGATCCACGCCGCCCGGCCGGACGTCATCGCCGCGGTGCACGCCCATGGCCTGCACGGCAAGGCGTTCTCGTCGCTGCACCAGCCGCTGGCGCCCCTGACGCAGGACGCCTGTGCGTTCTACGGCGCCCACTCCCTCTTCCGCGACTACACGGGCGTGGTGTTCGACCCCGAGGAGGGGCGCCGGATGGCGCAGACCCTCGGCGGTGGCAAGGGCTTGCTCCTCGCGAACCACGGCCACCTGACCGTGGGCACGACGGTCGACTCCGCCATGTGGTGGTTCGTCACGATGGAGCGCTCCATGCAGGCCGAGCTCATCGCTCGCGCTGCCGGCAGCCCGGTCGCGATCGACCACGAGACGGCCCTCGCGACCGCGGAGGTCGTCGGGCGTGAGGACGTGGGTTGGTTCGCCTTCCAGTCCATCTGGGAGCGCATCGTCGAGGAGCAGCCCGACCTGCGCGACTGACCGCCCGGCGAGCACCGGCCCGGCCCGAGGAGGACCTCGCGCACGAGCAGCGCCGTCAGGAGACCCGCGGCGTCGTGAGCAGCGTTCCCGTCCGCTTGAGCACCACCGGGCGTCGCCTGCCTGGGAGGCGATGAACTCGAGCTGCACGGGCTCTCCGACGGTCAGCTGGCTGCGCAGGTCGTAACGCTGGACCAGCAGGACGTCCGCGGCGTCGGTGATGACGGTGAGCCGGACCGGGGTGTTGGCGGGATCGGCACGGTGGCACCCACCCCGACGCGGGGGGTCCACGACTGGGTCGTGCCGCTCGTTGTCGCCAGTCCCCTGGACGGGCCGCAGGCACTGACCCTGCACGAGCGGCTCCCGGAGGTGCTCGCCGACGCGGGGCTCGGCGACGTCGCAGCGGCGAGGGCGTCGTACCTGCTCGTGACGTAGAGGCTCGGCTCGCTCTGGACGTCGCCAGTCCGCCTGGGCCGGGCGACGGCTGCTGGTCGGCGTCGATGCGCCCAGACAGGAAGCCGAATCAGTGACGGGCTTTCGCGTCAGCGGTCGGCCGCAGTGAGCCCAGACTCGAGCCCAGGCCGTGTGCGGAAGCCTCGCCGAGGCCGTTGGGACCTGCTGCGCCGCAAAGGCTTCCCAGGTGCGGAGGGTGTGGGGTTCGAACCCACGAGACGGGATGAACCGCCTGGCCGCTTTCAAGGCGGCTGCACTAGACCGCTATGCGAACCCTCCAGCGGGCACCGTCGGAACCCACGACTGCAGTCTGCCAGTGCCGACCGTCGCGGCGCCTCCCCTGCATCACCCGGACGGGGCAGCAAGCAGACGCAACGTCAATGTCGACGACCGTTGTTGTCCCGCAGGATCCGTGCCGTTTCGCGCGAGGGCTGCGCCGTGCCGCAGCCCGGACGACGGAGACACCGGTGAAGCACAGATCGGTCGGGCCGCCCAGAGCACCGATGGGAGGGGTCTGCCTGACCTTCGTCCGTCGGCCTGTACGGAAATCTGTACGGAACGATGCCGCCCCGGCTCTGCACCGACGGCGCCGAGGTGCTGTACGACTACGCCGAGTCCGGTGAAGACGAAGAGGCGGCCCGCGCGGCGCGCGAGCTCGTGGTGGCGCGGAGCGACCAGCGGGTGTTCAACGAGGTCGTCGACGCCTACCCGCGTGATGATCCCAGCCGGTCCAGCCTCTGCGGTTGCCACCCCGACCCGCAAGTTGACAAGGCAGCACTGTACGGCGGATTGTATACGTATGACGACCAGGACTGGAGCCTCGGAGACGTGGCAGGCCCGCATCACCCATGAGCTCGCAGCTCAGCTTCGGGACGACGCGGAGCTGCTGGGACTGGACGGTCGAACGGAGATCGTCAAGGCCGCGCTCGAACTGCTGCACAAGCAGGCTGCCGAGGAGCGGATGGCGAGGAGCGTGGACTCCTTCTACGCGGGTCGCGCACCCGCCCTCCCCATTGGCGTCCGGTCCTCCCGCCGCGGCGTTGATACCGATGTCCCTGCCTGAGCCGTTTCGCGGCGAGGTCTGGGACGTCGATTTCGACGATTTCGGTCTGCACCCCGCCGTCGTGCTGAGCATCAACCTGCTGAACACCCGCTTGGGACACGTCGCGGTCATTCCTGTGACCGGCACCCGCGGACCGGATCAGACCCACGTGCCACTGGACGGCGACGCGGGGCTCACGCGCTACGCCGAGTCCTTCGCCGACGTGACCGGACTACAGCCTGTGGCTCGGAGCCGGCTGCTTGAGCGCCGGGGGCTTCTCGCGCTGCCCGAACTCGACCGCCTGGCGCGCCAACTGACGATCTACCTCGGGCTGGACTCTGCGCCGGGAGGGGCGTCCCGCTGACGATCGGCGTGCAGGACTCGCCTCCTACGGCTGCGCGCCGACGTAGCGGGTCCGATAGCCGCCAGTCGGATGTGTGGCTTGGTCGCGGTGCCGTAGACAGGCTGGGGTGGCCGACGCCGTTGACCAGGACAGCGAGCACGAACGCGGTAACGCCGCGCGCTGTTCAGTGATGAGTAGCGCCAGGTCGTTCAGTGGCACCCGCCGTCTGTAGCGGGGTGGGCCAAGGGGCATCCTGCGATGGATACCTGTCGCCGCCCACGTTCACTCGCGCGTGGGCCAGGCGTCACCGAGCTCGGTACGTCGGATGTCAACCATCAAGGCGATGCAATCGTCGCAAGCGAACACCGCTCGCGTCTCACCACAGACGCCCCAACGCTTGCCCAGGCCGCAGAACGAACACTTCAAGAGCGTGTCTGGTGCAGACGAGCTCATGAGCCATCCTGACACCGGGGCCATCCGTGAGCCCCCCGACCGCCCGACGCGAGTCACCGGTCGCTGCCGCAGCCGATCGTCCCGGTGGACGATCCCCGATCGGGACGCCGTGCCGGACGCGCCGGCGACCGATGCACCCCGTACTTGTCCGCGAGGGCCCCGAACCGACAACTGCTCCACCCGGTCATCGCGACGTATCGCCTCGAACAACTCCACCCTCGGCCTCGCCACCTCTGCCCTTCCTGAACGTCGCCCGCAACACGGCGAGTCTGGGCCTAACTCGGCTTCCACGACGAGGCGATGCGCCTCGTACTCGCGCCAGTCCTGCTCAGTGGTCGCTGCACCGAGGCGCACCTGTTGCCTGGAACGCAGGGGCTCAGCCGTCGAGCGCACCAGCAGCACCTTCGCCGGGCCGCGGGGTCCGGCCGGCCCTTCCGTTGCCGTTGCCTTTGCCTTTCGCACACACCGTGAACGGGGGCCAGCGGTGTGATTGCACCGACAACCGATCGGCTTGCGGGCTTGAGGTCGAGGTCAGCCGAGGCGCCGCTCGGCCGTGCGGTGGCTGGGCGAGTCTCCGGTGTTGACGGTCGTGCTCGGTTCAATGAGGACGACCTCCGCGCCGTCGACAGACACTGGCTGGTGATGCACTCCCCGCGGCACGACGTACAGCTGACCTGGCCCCAAGGTGACCTCGTCGTCGTCCAATCGGATGGTCAGCGAGCCGCTGAGAACGAGGAAGACCTCATCGGTCTCCAGATGCCGGTGACGGGTGAACTCGCCCTTGGTCTTGACAACCCGGATGTCGTAGTCGTTGAGCACGGCCACGGTCCGGGGGGACCAGGGTTCGTCGAAGCGGGCCAGAGCGGCGGGCAGGTCGACTGGTTCGGTCATAGAGCCAACCTGCCTGATCGGTGCCTCGCGCTCACGCCCCAGTGCCCAGGTAGCGGTGGCCGAGCACGTTGACGACGTTGCCGTCGGGGTCGCGGACGAAGAAGCGGCACACTCCCCACGGCTCGTCAGTGAGGGGGTGCACGATCTCGGCGCCCTCACGGACGGCGGCGGCGTACGCGGCGTCAACGTCATCGACCTGAATCGAGACGTCCGGAACGACGGGCGCGGTCTCGTCGTGGGTCATCAGGCTGATCTGCGCACCCGGCTGGCCTGGGTCCGCCAAGGTGACGATCCAGCCGTGGTCCATCACCGGCTCAAGGCCGAGGACTCGCCCGTAGAAGCCCTTGGCGTCATCCAAGGACCGGCTGGGCAGGTCCGGGACTACTCGCTGCACGCTCACGTGAAACAGTCAACCAGAGCGACGCCCACGTGACGTCGCCTGATCCGCCAGTACGTGTTCCGATCGACGATCGTGCACCGGGGCAGGTGGTCATGAACCGCTCCGGCGTGGCGGGTCGCGGCTGGGCGCGCACTCGGACTGGCCGCGGAACGGCGGCAGGACGGTGCCCCGGCGTGGCCGTTGGCGGCGAACGAGCAGCGGTCAGGTCGTCCGGGTGTAGGTGGTGACCGTGGTGCCGCCGTCGAGGGGTGTGCTCGTCGGTGACGGCGAAGGGCTGGGCGTGAGGCTGTTCGGTGGTGATGACCGGGATGCCAGTGCCGAGGACCACCGGGTAGCGCTTGAGGACCAACTCGTCGATCTCACTCAGCAGCGCGCCGGCCAGCCACACCCCGGCGCCGGATTGCTGCTTGAGTCGGAGGGCGAGGGCGACGGGGTCTTCGGCCACGACGTGCAACAGTGCAAGGTCGACGGCTGGACTTCATAAGCGCCACGAGGCGTCCGCAGGGGGAGCGTCTATCGGGAGCGGCGCAGGTCAGCCGGCATGCGCTGGTGATCTTGTCCCCTCAGGAGTCGGCGGGGCGAGGTGTTTGCTGGTAGAGGGCGAGGCGCCACACGCCGTCCCGCCGGACATAAACGCTGGACATCAGGCCGACGAAGGCTGGGGCGTCCGCTTCTCGGTACGCACTACCGACGTAGACAAGGGCCACGCTGTCCGCTCCTGTGTCGACGAACCGAACGTCGCTCATGGTGTACTTGCGCCAGGGTGGAGCCTGCCCGAGCGCGCCGACCACGGTCGCCCGGTCCATAACCTCGCCATTGGCCAACGCCATGACCGCGTCGTCGGTCATCACCTGGCCGTAGAAGACGTCGCCCGTGCTGTTGCAGAGCGAGTCCCACCCCTTCCGCTCGAGATCCAGCAGCGTCTCATGCACATCTTGGCCAGCCATGACCTTCAGGGTACGGAGAGTGCTGGCTGCCCGCCCTTATGACGATCTTCAGCGGGACGCAAGCCTCGGGTAAGGGGACGCTCTGTTGCTGGTCTGCTTGTGCGGGCGTGGTCGTGAGGGAGGGCGACGTCACGTCTTCGCGAGGCGAAGCACGAATTCCAGCGCTGGCCGGTAGGGGCGGGTAACGATGCTCGGCTCCTCGTGGGGGCGGTGCATTCCGAATGGAGCTGGTCCCACCTCCGCACGCCTGCAGCTGGGTGCCGCCGCTGACCTGGCCCAACGACCGGGTTCGAGGCCGCAGAGCTGGACCTCGCTGAACATGGTCTTGCTCGAGGTGAGAGATGCTCGGGGGATGCGAGCGATCCCCCCGATGTCCAACCCGGCGTGGCGGCTAGACGAGGTGGCGAGTGCCGGCCGCGAGAACCTCGACGCGGTGCACGTGGCGCTGTACGACCAGAAGGAGGACAGCGGCGCGCGCGCCGAGGTCGCACTCATGCTGCGGCTCGGCCTGGACGAGCGCTCAACGGTTTTCGACCTGGGCGCGGGTACCGGGCAGTTCACACTCGCCGTCGCGGAACAGTGCAGACGGGTGGTGGCGGTCGACGTGTCGTCCGTGATGCTCGCTCGGCTGCAGGACAAGCTCGCTACGGCGACGCTGTCTAACGTCGAGCTCGTGGCAGCAGGCTTCCTGAGCTACGAGCATCAAGGCGCCCTGGCGGATGTCGTCTACACCCGGTGGGCGCTGCACCACCTACCGGACTTCTGGAAGGCGTTGGCGTTGGCCCGCATGCGCAGCGTCTTGCGGCCGGGCGGGCTCCTGCGGCTGTCGGACATCGTGTATTCCTTCGACGCCCTCGATGCCGCTGCCCGCCTGGAGCAGTGGTGCTCGAGCTTGCCTACCGTTGCCGCGAGCGAGGGGGAGTGGACGCGCGCCGACATTGAGGAGCACGTCCGCGATGAGCACTCAACCTTCACGTGGTTGCTCGAGCCGATGATTGAGCGGGCCGGATTCCGGATCGAGGACCGTTCGGTCTCGGCTGACCAGGTCTTCGCGGACTACATCGCCCGTGCGGTGTGAGGCCGTGGACGGGACCTCGCTGTCGGTGCCGAGCGGTTGTGTGCCCGCAAGGCGTTCACCGAGCAGATCGCTGAGGTGCCGGCCGGTGCGCGGCTGACCGGCAGGCTGCGCCGGCAGGTGGCCAGGGCGGTCGGTGACGGGCCGCGGTCAGCGTCGCGTGCCTGGACGTGATGAGCTGGCCGATCGCGCACGCCGCCTGGGTTCGGCACGCCGACGCCCTGCTGGCCGAGCCCGAGCCGGTGGTGGTGGTGCTGGGCATCGATGAGACCCGCCGCGGACGGGCGAAGTGGGTCCAGGACCCGGCCAGCGGCAGGTGGCGCCTGACCGAGCGGTTCGAGACCAACTTCGTCGACCTGCACGGCCCGGAAGGTCTGTTGGGTCGGGCTTCTGGTCGCACCAAGTCTCGCGTCACGGCCTGGCTGGACGCGCGCGGACAGGCCTGGAAGGACGCGGTGCAGATCGTGGCGATGGACCCGTGCGCGTCCTACCGCGCCGCGGTGCGCCAGGCGCTGCCGAACGCGCCGATCGTCGCCGATGCCTTCCACCTCGTGGCGCTGGCCGACCAGGCGCTGACCGACGTCCGCCGCCGGGTCACCTGGGACACCCCCGGCCGAAGGGGGGAGTGCGACCTCCGAGACATCTCGTCTCCGTCGTCTTGATCAGGACGGAACAGGCTTCGTGTCGGGACTGACGATCTTGTCCATGAAGGCGATCGCCTACCGGGACGCCTTTCTGGGCGTCGACCCCCCTGGCTCGGTCAGGCTGGGTGGGGGTCGACGCGGTGCGCGACACGATCGCAGAGCGGCAGCCAGTTCTGCCCGCGACGCCACTGCCAAGCGATGGTCTGCGTGTCGCCGGCCGCGTCAAAGGTGTACGTGGCCCGCTCGTGCTCACCGTCGAGCCTGACGGCGAGGCCGTCGAACGTCAGGGTGTAGTCGCGGCTGAAGCCGTGGTTCTCGAAACTGCGGGCGAAGAAGCGCTCCGCGTCCCTGTCCCAGCCCATCACCGTCAGAGTGTCGAACGGGCCGTTGGCCCGTTCGTCCTGGACGAGGAAGCAGCCCCCGGAGAACCAGCGAGCGGTATGGGTGCTGCGCCACGGCGACGCCCCGGCGTGGGGGCTCGCGGGGCTTTGATCGTCTCCGCCGTAGCTGGTGCCCTCTGCCCACCAGTGTCCGAGGAACGGGCGGAGCAGCTCGCTTTCCTCGCTTGTGTGTTGTGCCATTGTGTTTGATCCTTTCTTGCGGCGTGGTCATCATAAGGACGTTGACGCGGCCAAAACCTCATCGGTGGGCTCGCCTCCTGCCGCCCAGCCCAGGGGCGGAAGGGCTGCATGGCTCCTCGTCCCTTCGCGTGGCGCCTGATCTCGTTTGGTAGCCGACGTCCGAGCGGTCGCTTCCGCTGGTCTGCGGCGTTGTACGGAGCGGCCAGTTGACCGGTTCCTGCGCGGCGGGACGGCCGTCGCAGCCCTTGCCCGGACGTCGTGCTCGCTCCGAGCGGCTGACGTTCGACCGGAGTCCGCGCCGACAACGAGCGAGTTCGTGGGCGCTGCCGCTGATGCGGCGCAGCAGCTGTCCGTACATCGTGTCGACGGCCAGGCCGGGCTCGCTGGTACGGCCTTGCCTTCGGCTCTGCGGGCCATCACGGGTCCGACCTCGCGGTTGGCGCCGTTGTTCGAGCAGTACGGCATGCAGCTCGCGTTGGCCAGCCACGACCACGACTTCCAGCGCACGACCGACGACACGATCCATCCCGTGTCGGGTGCGGCGGCCAAGCTCCGCCCCGGCCGGAAGCAACGCGGACACGGTGGTGTCACGGTCGGTGCGGCACTTCCTCGACGTGTCGATGTACGCCGGCCGGCTCGTGGTCCGGCCCGTCGAGCAGGCAGGTCGCGTCTTCGCCAGGCGGGTCCTGCCGGCGCCCTGACCGCCACGCGCGGCAGAGTGGCCTCTCGAACGGTCCGGACAGGGAGAACCGCTGTGCGTGAGGCGCTCTCAGGCGGTGCGCAGCCCGGCCGAAGACCGCCAGACCTCCACGGAGTCGCGACGCTCGGCACCCGGCAGTACCGCGCTGGCGCAGCCCACGACGTCGCTCACCCGGCTGGCGCCAGGCTTCCTGGGCTTGGCCGCAGGTGCCGGCCTGTGCACGGCCGGCCTGGTGACCTTCGGCATCATCAGCTTCCACCAGGTCACCCGCGACCTCGTCCCGACGGCCGGGGTGCCGCTGCTCTACGCCGGCGCGATGGCATCCGGCGCCGTGACCGCGCCGGTGACCGGTGAGGCGTACGCCCGGATCGGGGGCCGGGTGCTGGCGCTGCCCGTCCTGGTCTCCGCCGTGGTCGCGGGTACGCAGGTCGCCGCTCTGCTGCCGCCGCCCGCGGTGGTGCGCCGGGGACACTCATGCGGCTGATCGCGCCCAGCAGCGGCGGGCTCGACGCGAGCGTCAGGGCGCGCGGGGACGACGCGGGAGTTGACCCAGCAGCAGGCGGCTCTCACGTGACTCTCATCGACGCCGGCCCACGATGCTCTCCGTCGCCGCCAGCCGGGCAGCGCGTCACGGCCCTGGAGGCCCTCATGTCCCTCACCGACCAGCGCGCGTCCGATCGGGCAGAGCGCACGAATCCTTGCAGCAGCTTGCCGCAGTCGCTGCCCGCACGGCTCGTCGGAGCCGGACTCGCCGTGGCGGTGGGCTGGGTGCACGTGGTGGACCAAGGCGGCCTGCCCGGCAACAAAGAGCCTCGCTAAGTCGTACGTCCGTGGTGCGGAGCTGCTGGCCGGTGGTGGGTAGGCGGCCGGGGGGAAGCAGCTGCTGCCCGTTGCGACGCAGCAGCGTCGAGCGGGTGACGGCGCCGCCGTCGTGCAGCTCGACGTACGGCTCGAGGTCGAGTGCCTCGAGACCGTCCGCCTGGAGCACCCCGATCACGGCCACGGTCCGCACCGCCAGTTCGTCGTCGATGCTGACTGCCAGCTGCTGCTCGACGACCAGGTAGAGCCCGCCGAGCACGACGGTCAGGCCGAACGCGCTCACCACGGCAGCCGTCGCGGTGACGCGCCGGGTGATGGAACCGCGACGCCAGCGGCCAGCCATACCCGGCACGCTAGCCCGGCGGGGGTCAGGTTCGTCACCGGTCGCCCAGGGGCCCGCCGGCCCCGAGTGCAACGGGGCCGGCGGACGTGTCAGCGACTCACCCCCAGGACACGGGGAGCACGTCGCGGCGGGTCCTGGTCAGGTAGGCGACGCCGGCGACGATGATGGTGAGGAACAGTGCGCTGGTCGTCACGGTGCCCAGGCCGAGGCCTCCGTCGGGGCGCGGCTGGGACAGGTAGTCGCCCAGGGATGCGCCGAGCCGACGGGTGAGGATGTAGGCGGCCCAGAAGCCGATCACGGCGCCGAGGCCGAGCCGGGCGTATCCGATCCAGATCGCGACGATCGCAGCGCCGAACAGCACCGCACTCAGGGCGAAACCGGTGTCGAGGCCTTCGGCGAGCAGGTCGCCGGCCGCCGTGCCCAGGGCAAAGGTGAACAGGATGGCGGTCCAGTAGAAGGCTTCGCGGCGGGTCGTGTGCACGGTGTGGATCGACAGCGTCCGCTCGGTGGCGTACCAGGTGGCGAAGGTCGCGGCGAGCAGCGCCGCGAAGACGGTGGTGGTGGTCGCGAGGCTGACCCCGAGGTTGTCGACCAGGTTGTCGGTCACCAGCGTCCCGCCGATGCTGATGAGCACCACAGTGAGCCAGTACAGGCTGGGGACGTAGCGGCGGGCGCGCAGCTGCGCAGTCAGCACGGCGATGAGCAGTCCCCCCATGACCCAGCTGGTGGCGCTGAGCCCGACGTTCAGGTCGACGCTGAGGAAGTCGGCGGCCGTCTCCCCGACCGTGGTGGCCAGAACCTTGATGACCCAGAAGTACACGGTGATCTCGGGGACCTTGTTGAGCATCCGTCGTACATCGGGCCGCCCGGTCGACGGCGGTGCAGGGCTCGGATCGGCAGTGAGGGTCATGCGGTGCTCCTGTGGGGGCGTGTGGAGTGCGACCAGGGAGGGTGCGGGGTCAGGGCGCGCAGGAGTCAACGGCTCAGCGCCGGGTCGCGAGTCGCGGGTCCGCTGGGTGGTACGGGCGGAGGGGCGCTGCCGAGCCGGAGGTGGCGGGCGCGCCGTGCTCGTGCTGCCGTGACGATGATCGCCACCGCGATCGGACCGGCGAGCAGGAGCAGGCCGGCACCCCCGAGCAGGTGTGCCACGCGCGCGTACTGGTTGCCGGCGGTGTAGCCGGCCAGCACGACGGTGCTGGCGAACAAGGTCCCGCCCAGCGCGTTCCAGGCAAGGAACTGCCGATACGGCATCCGGGTCATCCCGGCCAGGCACGGGACCAGTGCGCGCAGGACGCCGACCCAGCGACCGAGGAGGACGGCGGGTCCGCCGCGGCGGGTGAGGAACTGCTCACCGCGAACCCAGCGGGCCTCGCCGACGCGTCGACCCAGTGGGCTGTTGCGCAGGCGGGGGCTGCCGCGGCGACCGAGCTCGTAGCCGATGCTGTCGCCGACGATCACGGCGACGATGGCCACGATCAGCATCGTGGCGAGCTGGACGTGCCCACGGCTGGCCAGTACGCCACCCAGGAGCAGTGCGGTCTCGCCCGGCAGGACCAGACCGAGCAGGATGGCAGCTTCACCGCCCGCCAGCAGCGCCACCAACGCATAGGCGGGTGGGCCTGACAGGTTGAGCAGTCCGTGCAGGAGCTGGCTCAACATGTTCGGACGCCATGATCGGTGTGGGGGAGCATGTCGTCTCCTGCGGCTCGGGTCATGAGGTTGTGTGCTGCGGCCCAGGTTGATCGCCGGTAGATGGCAGGACCGTGAGAGCCGGGCGTCACGTGGCGCGGGGGGAGTCGCGGGTGGTCAGCACCCTGCCGGGCTCGCTTCGGCACCCTGGTCGGCGGGTAGCCGGACTGCATGTCGCTGACCCTCGGCTCCGGCCCGCTCGCGCCTGGTTCCTCCTCCACCGCCCGCTGGAACGTCTCCTTCTTGGACGCGCCCGCGCACCGGCTGGTCTTCCAGCCCGACCTGCGCCGGCTGCGGGCGCTCGTCGGCGACCTCGTCGTGCTCGACACCGTGCGCGCCCACCTGTTGCACGAGAGCGCGCTGATGCCGGTCGTCTACGCGCCGCTCGAGGACTACACCGACGGCATCTGGATCGAGTCGCCGACCTCGACGCACTGCCCGTTCAAGGGTGACGCCGCCTACCGCACCCTGCGCCACGGCGACCGGTCGGTGGGAGACCTGATGTGGCGCTACGCGGAACCGCTCGAGGCGGCGTCCTGGCTGCGCGGCTTCGCCGCCCTCGACAACGACCAGGTCGACGCGTGGTTCGTCGAGGACGACCGGGTCGTCGGTCACCTGCGCGACCCCTACCACCGGGTCGATGCGCACGTCAGCTCGCGGCGTGCGGTGGTGCGGCATGACGGCGAGATCCTCGCGGAGTCAGACCATCCCGTCCTCGTCTTCGAGACCGGCCTGCCGTTGCGCGTCTACGTGCCGCCGGCTGACGTACGCCCCGGTGCAGTGTCTTCCGGCTCGGGCAAGCGGACGGTCTGCCCGTACAAGGGCGAGGCGACCTACTGGAACGTCGGTTCGCTGACCGACGCCGCCTGGAGCTACGAGACGCCGCTCCCCGACGCACTGCGGGCGCAGGCCCATCTGTGCTTCGACGACTCCGTCGACGGCCTCAGCGTCGAGCTGGGCTGACGCCGCCCCCAACGCCCCCTCCGCTCGCCTCGCCGTAGCGTGCCCCCATGCGCAGCGCCCTGTTCCTGCCGATCTTCGACGAGCTCTCCGACGCGCGGGTCGTGGCCCGGCTGGCCCGCGAGGCGGAGGACGCCGGCTGGGACGGCGTCTTCGTGTGGGACCACATCGCCTACCGCTCACCCGTCCGCGAGGTGGCCGACCCCTGGGTGGTGCTCGCGGCCATCGCGTGTGCGACGGAGCGGGTGATGATCGGGCCCATGGTGACCCCGATCGCGCGGCGCCGACCGGTCAAGCTGGCCCGCGAGGTAGCCACGCTGGACGGGCTCAGCGGCGGCCGGCTCGTCCTCGGCGTCGGGCTCGGGGGCGACAACAGCCGGGAGCTCAGCGCCACCGGCGAGCAGCTCGACGACCGCGTGCGGGCCGAGATGCTCGACGAGTCCCTCGATGTCCTGCGCGCGGCGTGGACCGGCGAGCCCGTACAGCATCACGGGAAGCACTACTTGGTGGACGAGCTCACGTTGCTACCGACACCGGTCGCGCGCGCCGGCGCCATGCGCCCGGGTCCGCCGGTGTGGGTCGCCATGCGGCGCGGCAACCGGGCGCCGCTGCGCCGGGCCGCGCGCCACGACGGGGCGTTCCCGATCGACGTGGAGTCCCCGGACCAGCTGGCCGAGATCGCCGCCGAGCTCAGCGACCTGCGGGGCGGCAGCGAGGCACCCTTCGACCTGGTCGTCGGCGGACCTCCCGGCACCGACCCGAGGCCGTACGCCGCGGCGGGCGCGACCTGGTGGACCGTGTCCTTCCCGCTGGGCACCACGGCGCAGGACGTGAGGACGCAGCTGCGCGAGGGCCCTGTCAGCGAGTGATCCACGCCGGCTCTGTGCCG
>Ga0136611_10000097_pt1 | contig 47152 bp, 38 predicted proteins | sample AntDrymUQ2232306_2_FD_106645 | JGI IMG/M metagenome (GOLD analysis project Ga0136611, IMG submission 106645) | Polar desert sand microbial communities from Dry Valleys, Antarctica - metaG UQ223 (23.06) | ecosystem: Environmental > Terrestrial > Soil > Desert | place: Antarctica: Dry Valley... | reverse complement strand
TGGCGCATTTGATTTATGGAGTCATTAAATCAGAGCGGCCATTTGATGCAAACTTTAATCATTCAGTACTTGCAATTCAAGACGGTATCTGACACCTGGAAAGTTTTCAGCGCTGATTGACAACCCCATTCGATTTCCAGTACTTTCATCTCTTATGAAAAAGGGTATTTATTTTTCCTATGCGCCTGCTCGACCGAGCGATTTCGACGGAAAATTCAATCAAGAGGGGACAGGACATGTCTGTACTTCAGAAAATTGCTAAAGAATCAACGAGCAGCGGACGGAAAAAAGTAACTTCCAAAAAAATGCATAGCGATGACCTCACCGAACTTTTTGGTAGTAACGTCTTCGGCGACCGCGTCATGCAGGAACGACTCTCCAAAGACATCTACCGCGCGCTGAAAGAAACCATCGAGAAGGGCAAATTGCTCACGCTGGAAGTCGCCAACGTTGTCGCCAACGCGATGAAGGACTGGGCGATCGAGAAAGGCGCCACTCACTACACCCACTGGTTCCAGCCTCTCACCGGCAAGACCGCCGAGAAGCACGATTCGTTCATCACCCCGACCGCCGATGGGCACATCATTATGGAGTTCTCGGGCAAACAGCTAATCAAGGGCGAACCGGATGCTTCTTCGTTCCCCTCGGGCGGCATCCGCGCCACCTTTGAAGCCCGCGGCTACACCGCGTGGGACTGCACTTCCCCCGCTTTCCTTAAGGAAGACGCCGCCGGCAATGTGGCACTCACGATACCGACCGCGTTCTGCTCGTACACCGGTGAGGCCCTCGACAAGAAGACCCCGCTTCTCCGCTCCATGGAAGCTGTGTCCAAGCAGGCAATCCGCGTTCTGCGCGCTCTCGGCAATACCATCGCCCAGCGCGTGACCGCGACCGTCGGTCCGGAACAGGAATATTTTCTCATCGATAAGAAGTACTACGACCAGCGTATTGACCTCATCAGCGCCGGCCGCACTCTCTTTGGCGGCCCGGCCCCCAAAGGCCAGGAGCTGGAAGATCAGTACTTCGGCGCGATTAAGGATCGCATCTCCGCTTTCATGCGCGACCTGGACATCGAACTTTGGAAGATGGGCGTGCTGGCGAAAACCAAGCACAACGAAGTCGCCCCGGCTCAGTTCGAAATGGCCCCAATCTTCTCCACCACTAACGTTGCCACCGATCACAACCAGTTGGTCATGGAAACCATGCAGAAAGTCGCGCTTCGGCGCGACCTCGTCTTCTTGCTCCATGAGAAGCCCTTCGCCGGCGTAAACGGCTCGGGCAAGCACAACAACTGGTCGCTCGCGACCGACGACGGACAGAACCTGCTCGAGCCTGGCAACACCCCATACGACAACGAGCAGTTCCTCATCTTCCTCGCCGCCACCCTAACCGCCGTCGATCGGCACGCGGACAAACTCCGCGCCAGTGCCGCTAACACCGGCAATGACTTGCGCCTCGGCGCGAACGAAGCTCCACCCGCCATCATCTCCGTGTTTATGGGTGATGAGTTGAGCGACATTCTGGAAGCCCTCGGAAAGGGTAAGTCCGGCAAAGGCAAGGGCGAGCGCTTCATGGCACTCGGCGTCGACAGCCTCCCCTCCCTTCCGATGGACAACACCGACCGTAACCGAACCTCGCCGTTCGCTTTCACCGGCAATAAGTTCGAGTTCCGCATGGTCGCGTCCTCCGCCTCCATCGCCGGTCCGAACACGGTGCTGAATACCGTAGCCGCGGAAGCGCTCGACGAAATCGCGACCCGGCTTGAGAAAGCCTCGGACGTGAACAAGGAAGCCACGGCCATCGTCCGTGAAGCCGTCAACAAGCACGGCCGCGTGATCTTCAACGGCAACGGTTACGCCGATGACTGGATCAAGGAAGCTAAGAAGCGCGGCCTTCCCAACATTTCCAACACCGTCGACGCCCTGGCCGCAATGGCCAACGACAGCGCGGTGAAACTATTCGAGAAGTACAAAGTCCTTTCCGGCGGCGAGCTCCACTCCCGCTACGAGGTATACCTCGAGCAATACACCAAGAATATTAACATTGAGGCCAAGGCATCCATCGACATGGTGAAGAAGCAATACATTCCCTCGGTCATCAGCTACCTCGGTGATCTCGGCCAGGCCAGCCAGGATGCCAAGTCGATCGGACTCACGGTGACGGTGCAGAAGGATCTGGCAGGCAAGATCAACAAGCACCTCGTGGCTGCGTACAAGAAGCTCGCGATTTTCGAAGCCGCGCAGGAAAAGGCGAGTGGCGTCGAGCATGCGAAGGAAAAAGCGGAAGCGTTCCGCGACAAAGTGGTCCCGGCGATGAATGGTCTTCGGAGCGACATCGATGCGCTTGAATTCCTCCTCCCCACCACCTCGTGGCCGGTGCCGTCCTATGCGGAGATGCTCTTCAAACTCTAACAAAGCCGTTTAAAAACTATCTGCGTTGCCGCTACGGTGTTAGAAACAGGCTCAAAATGCTCATTTATTACGCATAAACTTGCGCTTTCTCGCCTGTTTCTGCCCGGTATCGGCTGCCTCGAAAATGTGTTTCAACGGCCTGCTAGTCCGCGAAAGAATCTGCACCAATCAGCTCAGCACTCGGCGGCTGGAAATCACGTCCACTCTAAACAGCGGCGACCGGAACAAACCACTCTTGTACGAGAGTGATCCAGCATTTCGACGTTCTCTCTACGCTTATCCAGCATCTACTCAAAATAACTTCATCTTCGGTAAATCGCTCCGTCCCATGAGGAACTCATCCCCCCCCCCGCGCCGCCTGTCTTCCTTCGCTGATCGCCCAAACCACCAGTGACTGCCCACGGCGCATATCTCCGGCCGCGAAGACGCCGGGGATGTTGGACATGTAGTTTTGATCGACCAACACATTGCCACGCTGGTCGAGGTTCACACCGAGCTGTGAGATCGGCCCTTCCGGTTCGGGGCTGATGAAGCCCAGGGCCAGCAAGCACAAGTCGCAGTCGAGTGCGAACTCGCTGCCGGGAATTTCCCTCATCTTCACCGGACGGGAGCCTTCCATTTCCCATTCCAGGCGGATGCCGTGGAGTTTTTTGACGACGCCGTTCTCCCCGGAGAAGGATTGAGTATTGATGGCGAAGTCGCGGATGTCGTGACCGATGGGAGCGGCGGCTTCTTCGTGGGCGGAACTGACCCGGTAGATCATCGGCCAGTAGGGCCAGGGCATGTCCTGCACGCGGGCAGCGGGCGGCTTGGGAAGAAGTTCGAATTGCTGGACGGACTTACATCCTTGCCGGATGGCGGTGCCGAGGCAATCGGCCCCGGTGTCGCCACCGCCGAGGATGATCACGTGTTTGCCCTTGGCGCTGATAAACTCTCGCTCGGGGATGTGGTCGCCGAGATTGGTCTTGTTCTGCATCGGCAGATAGGTCATGGCCAGGTGAATGCCATTCAGATCGCGACCGGGGACGTCAATATCCCGCGCCTTGGTCGATCCGCCGCAGAGGACGATCGCGTCGAAATCGCGGTGCAGGTCTTCGATCTTGATGTTGAAACCAACGTTAGCGTTGGTAACGAAGTTGATTCCCTCGGCCTTCATCAGATCCACGCGGCGGTTGACGATATGCTTTTCGAGCTTGAAGTTGGGGATGCCGTGCATAAGCAGCCCGCCGATCCGGTCGGCGCGCTCGAATACTGTCACCAGATGCCCCGCTTTGTTGAGTTGGGCAGCGCACGCGAGTCCGGCCGGACCGGAGCCGACGACAGCGACCCTCTTGTCCGTCCGCGTGGCTGGCGGGCAGGGCTTAATCCATCCTTTCTCGAACGCGTGATCAACAATGTTCTGCTCGATCGACTTGATCGTGACCGGCTTCTCATTAATCCCCAGCACACATGCCTCTTCGCACGGCGCAGGGCAGACGCGTCCGGTAAATTCCGGGAAGTTGTTGGTCTTGTGTAGCATCTCGATAGCATCGTCCCATCGTCCTTTGTAGATCAGATCGTTCCACTCCGGAATGATGTTTCCCAGCGGACATCCGGTGGGGCCGTGGCAGAACGGAATCCCGCAATCAATGCAGCGAGCGCCCTGGAGCTTGAGTTTCTCCTCGGCAATGTCGAGATAGACCTCATTCCAGTCGAGAATGCGCAACTCGACCGGCCGGCGCGTCGCCGTTTCACGCTTGAATTCCTTGAAACCTGTGGGTTTGCCCATTGTTCTCTCTCACTTCAAAATTAAACCTAGAAACTTCACCTCGTAGCAAATTCACCCAACAGGTGGGATTGGTGGATTATGGCTAAGTTTAATAAACTCATAATGTTCAATATCCATTTGAGCGGTCAACTGAGGTTTCTAGGTTAAAAGTTAAAAATGCAGAATCCCATCTTCGCCTTCAATTTTTAATTTTTAGTTCACACCGTGCCCGCCTGGCGCTCACCGAGATTCCTGGCCGCTTCTTCAATCTCGCCTATTTTCTCCAGTACATTGCGATAATCGGTCGGCATCACCTTGACGAACCAGTGGAGCTCCCTCTCGAAATCGTCCAGGATCGCCTTGGCACGGGTCGATCCGGTCAGCTTGTGGTGGTTTTCCAAGAGGATCTTGATCGTTTCACAGTCGTAATTCTTGTCGGGCTTTTCCAGTTCCACCATCTCGGTATTGCACAGGCGCGGGAACTGGCCGTTGTCGTCGTAGACGTAGGCGATCCCACCGCTCATTCCGGCGGCAAAGTTGCGCCCGGTTGGGCCAATGACGACGACCCGCCCGCCGGTCATGTATTCGCAGCCATGATCGCCGACGCCCTCGACAACCGCCTGGGCGCCGGAGTTGCGGACGCAGAAGCGTTCGCCGACGACGCCGCGGATATAGACTTCGCCGGCGATTGCGCCGTAGCAGATGACGTTGCCGGCGATGATGTTTTCCTCGGGCTTGAACGTTGCCTGCTTCGGGGGGAAGAGGGCGATCTTCCCCCCGGAAAGTCCTTTGCCCAGGTAGTCGTTACTGTCCCCTTCCAACATCAGCGTGACGCCGCGAGCAAGAAAGCATCCGAAGCTCTGCCCGGCCGATCCGGTGAACTTGAATGTGATCGTGTCGTCTGGAAGCCCGTTATGCCCGTATTTCAGGGCGATCTGGTTCGACAGCATCGCGCCGACGGTGCGATTGACATTCCGGATCTCAAGTTCGACCGCAACCTTCTCGCCGCGTTCAATCGCCCGCGCTGCCAGTTTAATGAGCTGGTTGTCTAGTGCCTGCCCCAGCCCATGTTCTTGCTTCTGCACACAGCGAACGGCCACATCTGCACCGACTTGGGGCTTGTGCAGGATCACGCTCAGATCCAGATTACGCGCCTTATAATGGCTCGAGACATCCATGAATTCCAGCAACTGCGTCTGCCCGACCATGTCTTCAAACTTCCGGAACCCCATTTCAGCCATGTATTGCCGCACTTCCTCGGCGATGAAGAAGAAAAAGTTGATAACGTGCTCCGGCTTGCCAGCGAATTTCTTGCGCAGCTCGGGGTCCTGAGTCGCCACGCCGACCGGGCAGGTGTTCAGATGACAGACCCGCATCATGATGCACCCGGAGGCAATCAGCGGGCCGGTGGAGAAGCCGAATTCCTCCGCCCCGAGCAGCGCTGCGATGACAACATCACGGCCGGTTTTGAGGTGTCCATCCGTCTGCACGACCACGCGCCCACGCAGGTTGTTCATCACCAGAACCTGCTGCGTCTCGGCAAGTCCCAGTTCCCACGGAATGCCTGCGTACTTGATGCTGGTCAGCGGCGCAGCGCCCGTTCCGCCGGAATCGCCGGAGATCAGAATGTGATCCGCCTTGGCCTTGGCGACGCCGGCCGCAACGGTCCCGACTCCCACCTCGCTGACCAGCTTCACGCTAACGCGCGCCTTGGGATTGGCGTTCTTCAGATCGTGGATGAGCTGCGCCAGATCCTCAATCGAATAAATATCATGATGCGGTGGCGGTGAAATCAACCCGACGCCGGGCGTTGAGTGCCTGATCTTCCCGATATACGCATCCACCTTGTGCCCCGGCAATTGCCCGCCCTCGCCAGGCTTGGCACCCTGGGCCATTTTGATCTGCAATTCATCGGCGTTGGCTAGGTATTCAGCGGTGACGCCGAACCGTGCGCTCGCCACCTGCTTGATGGCACTGCGGCGAAGAATGACGTTTCCGTTCGCATCGGGCTGCGGATCGGGCTGGAAGCGCCGCGAGTCTTCGCCTCCTTCGCCGGTGTTGCTTTTGCCGCCAATGCGGTTCATGGCGATGGCCAGGTTCTCGTGGGCTTCGGTACTGATTGATCCGAGCGACATCGCGCCGGTGACGAATCGCTTGACGATCTCTTTGGCTGGCTCGACTTCTTCCAGCGGGATCGGATTGACCGTTTTCTTGAAGTTAAGCAGTCCGCGCAAAGTGCATCGGCTGCGCGCTTCATCGTCCAGCAGCGCGGTATATTCCTTGAACTTCTTGTACCCGTCGATGGGCTTCTCGACCCCTACTCGAACCGAATCCTGGAGTTTGGCCACCGTCTCGGGGTTCCACATGTGGTATTCGCCGTCGCGGCGCCATTGGTACAGCCCACCGGTGTCCAGCACCTGCCCATCTACCTGGATCGGCGGAAATCCGCGGCGATGCCGCTCCAACGATTCACGCGCGATGATCTCCAGTTTGACTCCCTTGATGCGCGACGCTGTGCCGGTGAAATACCGGTCGATCATCTCCTTGCTCAGGCCGATCGCCTCGAAGATCTGGGCGCCCCGGTAGCTCTGCACCGTACTGATTCCCATCTTCGATGCGACCTTGAGGATCGCCTTGTTGACCGCTTTGATATAATTGTATTGCGCTTTCTCCAAATTCAGGTCGTTGGGAAGCAATTCGTTCTTATCTAAATCCGCCAGCGTCTCGAAAGACAGATACGGATTCACCGCCCCGACTCCGTATCCGATGAGTAGACAAAAGTGATGCGCCTCGCGTGCCTCGCCGGTTTCGATCACCAGACCGCATTGTGTGCGTGTGCCTTCGCGGATCAGGTGATGATGCACTGCCGCAGTTGCCAGCAGGCTAGGGATCGGCACGTTCCCGGCATCTACGCCTCGGTCCGACAGAATTAGGACAGATGCACCTTCCTTGACCGCGCGAGCCGCCCGCTCCATCAATGCTTCCAGTGCACGCTGCAGCCCCGTTTCGCCTTCACTGACCTTGAAGAGCATCTCGAGCGTCACCGCTCGTAATTTACCGACGGCCACTTCCCGCAGCTTCTCCAGATCGGCGTTGCTGATGATCGGGCTTTTGAGCTTGATCAAGTGCGCTGCATCCGGTGTCTCATCCAACAGATTTCCTTCGCGTCCGATGTAAGTATATGCCGATGTAACCAGTTCCTCCCGGATCGCATCCAGCGGCGGATTGGTTACTTGCGCGAAGAGTTGCTTGAAATAGTTGTAGAGCAACTGCGGCTTCTCGGAGAGGCACGCCAGTGGCGTATCCGTTCCCATCGAGCCGATTGCCTCGGCTCCGCTGGCGGCCATCGGCATCATGATCAGCTTTAGGTCTTCATTCGTGTATCCGAACGCATGTTGCCGTACCATTAACGTCGCATGGTCCGATTGATGCACTTTTCCCGGAGCTGGAAGGTTATCCAGCTCGATCAGATTCTCTTTCAGCCATCTTTTCCAAGGTCGCTTGTTTACGAGTTGCCGCTTGATTTCGCTGTCATCGATGATCCGCCCCTGTTTGGAGTCGATCAGAAAAATCTTGCCTGGCTGCAATCGCCATTTCCGCGCTACGTTTTCCGGTGGGATCGGCAGCACGCCCACTTCGCTGGCCATAATGACTAGATCATCCTTCGTCACGTAGTATCGCGAAGGGCGCAGCCCATTTCGATCCAACATCGCTCCGACGAGTGCACCATTCGTAAAGGCAATGGAAGCCGGTCCATCCCACGGCTCCATCAGGCAGGCGTGATACTCGTAAAACGCCTTGAGATCCTCATCCATCTGATCATGGTTCTGCCACGCTTCCGGGATGAGCATCAGCACCGCATGGGGCAGGCTCCGACCGTTCACACACAGAAATTGGAGCGCATTGTCCAACGTGGCCGAGTCCGAGCCAGATTCCGTCAGGATAGTGAGCATCTTCTGGAGTTCATCCCCGAACACTTCCGATTGCAAAGACCCGTACCGTGCCCGCATCCAATTGCGGTTGCCGCGTAGCGTGTTGATCTCGCCGTTGTGAGCCAGGTAGCGGTAAGGATGCGCCAGCCGCCAGGATGGAAAGGTATTGGTCGAAAATCGCGAATGGACGATCGCTAGGGATGATAGGAAATCCGGGTCCGACAAATCCGGGAAATACGCCCGAACTTGTGCCGCGGTCAGCATCCCCTTGTAGATTATCCGGTTGGCCGACAGGCAGCAGATGTAGAAATCCTCAGCGGCCTGCGGCGGGAAGTTACCGAACTCGATGGTATTCTCCGTTCGCTGGCGCACTAGGTACAACCGCCGATCAAAGTCCTGCCGGTTGTAGAAGCTCTCATCCATCCCGACAAAGACTTGCCGGATCACCGGCTCCACCTTGCGCGGACTCGGCCCGCACGCGTTGGCGTTGACCGGTACATCCCGCCACCCCAGAACCACCATTCCGAAATCGGTCGCGATTTTTTCCATCGCCTGCTCGCACAACTTGCGAGCAGCAGCGTCCTTGGGTAAAAAGACCATTCCCACGCCATACTCACCTAAGTGAAGCAGGTCGATACCGATCTTCTTGGCTTCCCGTCGGATGAATTTATCCGGCATCCGGCACATGATCCCGGCACCATCTCCCGAATCCGGCTCACATCCACAGGCACCGCGATGTTCCATGTTCTCCAGCATCTTCAGAGACTGATCGACGATGGAATGGGAATCTTTTCCCTTGATGTGGGTGATGAATCCGACACCGCAGGAGTCATGGTCGAAGCGTGGATCGTACAGGCCCTGTGCGGGCGGATAGCCTTTTGTCATCGCTCTAGTTGCTCTAGTCCTGGATTGGCTCCAGTCGGACAAATTCCTGAATTGTGAATCATAGCGGATGGAAAAGGAGAATCCAAATATTTCTGGGAATGGGAAATTGAAATTTCATACACCGGATTACATTGAAGATATCCGGCAGACTACGCCCGCTACCAGATTGATTGCTCTGGATGTGGATATTGCGATGAATCCATTTACCCTGAATGCTGCATTGCGCGCAGCGGGAGCAGTGGTACTGGCAACAGATCTGGTGCTGACCGAAAAAGTGAATAATGCATTTTGTGCCATTCGCCCACCCGGACATCATGCGGAATCGGATCGTGCCATGGGATTTTGCCTGTTTAATAATGTGGCGGTTGGGGTTGCGCATGCCATCCAGCAATATTGTTTGCAACGAGTCGTAATTTTAGATTTTGATGCACATCACGGGAATGGCAGCGAGGAAATTTTTCGAGATGACCCACACGTCATGCTGTGCTCTACATTTCAACACCCTTTCTATCCCTATTATGGTGCTGATAGTAGCAATCCGCGTATGATCAATGTGCCTTTGCGACGTGGCGCTGACGGCACGGTTTTTCGCAAAGCGGTAACCGATCACTGGTTACCGGCATTGGAAGCATTTAAACCCGAGATGATTTTTGTATCGGCTGGCTTTGATGCGCATCGCGATGATGAGATGGCGCAATTGCAGTTCTGTGACGAGGATTATGTTTGGATCACGCAGCAGATTAAAGCCATCGCGGAAAAATGTGCCGGTGGCCGTATTGTTTCAGTGCTAGAAGGCGGCTACGAGTTGAAAGCACTAGGGCGTTGCGTTGCCGCACATATCAGCGTGTTGAATATTGATTGATCAGATTTCAATAATGGTTGCTTGCAATGCCTGGAATAGTAAGCGAAAGCTTTTCGGTGGTTTTTCAGCCGCTTTCTCCTTTTGCGCATTGCGGATCAATAATCGCAGGTGCTGCAAGTCGGCGGCAGGGTATTTCTGCGCAAACTCGGTGAGCGCGTTTTCATCGGCCAGAAGCCGTTCACGCCAGCGTTCAAGCTGATGCAGTCGGGCTGTTTGGTGCACTGGCACTTGTTGCCAGGAATCGAGCTTTTCCTGAATGGGCGACACATCGATGTTGCGCATGAGTTTGCCAATATATTGCATTTGCCGGCGACGTGCGCCATGTTTATTTATGGGGCGGGCAAGATTAATCGCGTCGATTAAAATTTCCGGCAAATTAAACTGGATCAATTTCTTTTGATCCAGTTCTACCAATTGTTCGCCGATTTCCTGCAAGGCATGCATGTCTTTCTTGCGCTTCGTTTTGCTCGGTACATCATCCTGTTTGCTATCGTTTTCCGGGTTATTTTGCACGGTAACCTATGTAATGCGGTGTCAAGAAGCTGCTATCATAGCGCTTTCAATGCGTGTTATTCCATTCGATTTGTTTTTTGCGACTGAAAAACTTCTTTTTCTTAAATTTCAGCTTAAATTCTCTGCTAACTAGTTATCTATGAACAATCTATCCGTTTCTAACTCTCGATTTTCGTATCCACTCAGCACACTTCAGCAAATTGCCCGTGATATTTTGATGCATGCCAGGCAGGGTGGTGCCACTGCCTGTGAAACCAATGTTTCCGATGGTTTTGGTCAAACCGTAACAGTGCGACAGAGTGCGGTTGAAACGATTGAATATAATCGTGACAAGGGGCTTTCAGTCACCGTTTACATCGGGCAGAAGCGTGGCAATGCCAGTACCTCCGATTTCTCACCCCAGGCCATCAGCGATACGGTTGCAGCCGCTTTATCGATTGCTCGCTATACCGCCGACGACGATTGTGCCGGATTAGCCGATGCAGAATTATTGGCGCAAGATTATCCGCAGCTGGATTTGTACTATCCCTGGATGCTGTCTGTCGAAGAAGCTATCGAGCTGGCAAAAAAATGTGAACAAGCAGCCTATGCAGCAGATAAACGCATTACTAACTCCGAAGGTGCCACAATTTCAGTCAGTGAATCTCAGTTTATCTATGCCAATAGTCTGGGGTTTATGGGAGGGTATCCGCTGTCGCGCCACAGCATGAGTTGTGCCATGATTGCTGAGCAGGGAGACAGCAAACAGCGCGATTACTGGTATAGCGTTGCGCGTGATGCCGCTGTTCTGGAGTCGGCTGAAAGTATCGGACAAAAGGCAGGGGCGCGCAGTGCAGCGCGTTTGGGCGCCCGGAAAATTGCGACCTGTGAAGCGCCGATATTGTTTGAAGCGCCTATCGCATCCGGCCTGATCGGACATTTTGCTTCTGCGGTGAGTGGCGGCAGCCTTTATCGAAAATCTTCCTTTTTGCTGGATAGTATCGGTCAACAGGTTTTTGCGCCGGATATCCAGATCCGTGAATTACCGCATATCCATAAAGGTCTAGCCAGTAGTGCATTTGATGATGATGGCGTGGCCACCGTCGAACGCAATGTGGTTGAGAATGGCATCGTGCAAGGATATTTTCTGAGTAGTTATTCAGCGCGCAAACTGGGTTTGCGCACAACTGGGAACGCCGGTGGTACGCATAATCTGATCATGCAAAATGCAGCACCGATGGATCTCGATGCGCTGCTGAAGAAAATGGGCAAAGGTCTGTTGGTGACAGAATTATTGGGACATGGCGTCAATGCAGTCACGGGAGATTACTCGCGTGGCGCTTCAGGGTATTGGGTTGAAAATGGCGAAATCGCTTATCCGGTGGAGGAAATCACTATTGCTGGCAATTTGCATGAAATATTTCAAGGAATATTGGCTATCGGTAATGATATTGTGGTGCATGGATCGAAACAATGCGGATCTGTCCTAATTGATCATATGACCGTTGCGGGCGGTTAAAATTGATCGGTGGAAAATTGCGTTTTTCCATGCTGCATCGAGTCACAATGGAGACTGCCAAGATCAGCGCCATGTGATTAGTGATCGTCATGATCTTTCCGGGGATCATCCGGGTGTTTTGATGGCAGAACTTACTATTTCTTTTTCAGTATGAAGATAAACTCACCGGCTGTTTCTGATAAAGACAGCAATTCGTTGCCTGTCTGATCCGCAAAAACCTGGAAATCAATCACCGAACCCGGATCAGTCGCAACAATTTTCAGAATTTGCCCGCTGGTCATTGCGGATAGCGACTGTTTGGTACGTAAAATGGGCAATGGACAAACCAAACCTCGTGCGTCTAATTCTTTATCAATGTGCATTGTCTGACAGTAAAATACTTACTTCTAAACCCCAGGCATTAATCAGCCGTGCGACCGCACTACCAAACATTCCATTCCTTGCCGGGATAGGTTCTGGCAGGCTGTGCGCGCTTGATTTTCTTGTAGACCCACCAGCCGGGCGCGATACAGTTTGCGGTTGCTGATTTCCACTTCAGTGATCACCACTGCGCCAGGTATCCAACGGGTGGCGGCTTGCGCCTGAGCTTGCGCCCGGTCGTGCGCTAAATAAGAGCCGATTTGTACTTCCCAGCTTTTGTTAGTTACCGTAACTTTCTGTGGTTCAACACTGGTTTCAACTTGAGCAACCTTTGGTATTACAACCGGATTAGGTGTTTTTTTCTGCATGGGAGCCGGTTTACTTGCAGGCGTTGAAACACTGACTTTTTGCACCACAACATGCGCCCCATCAGGATAGTTCCCGTTATTTTTAGCCAATTGGATTGCATTTCCTCGGGTAAAACTGCGATCTAGCAATTGCGCCGTGTGCTGATCGCGGGAAGCGGCGGTTGGTCCCCCCATCACCACCGCGACCACGCGACGGTTACCGCGTTTTGCAGATGTGGCGACATTGAATCCCGAGGCCCGGATAAAACCGGTTTTCAGACCATCCACGCCATGCGTGTTACGCACCATGCGATTGTGGCTGTTGTAAGTGATACCTTTGTAACTGAACGATTGAGTGGAGAAATAATGGTAGTGTTGCGGAAAATCCTTCATCAAGCGCATAGATAGAGTTGCCATGTCCCGCGCTGTCGTTTTCTGCTCGTTGTTAGGTAGACCGGAGGCATTACGGAAGGTAGTGGAACGCATTCCCAGTTTGCGAGCCTTATCGGTCATCATGCGGCCAAAATTAGCTTCCGTATCGCCAAGCGCTTCGGCCACTACCGCCGCCACGTCGTTGGCGGAGCGCACAATCAGCGCCGGAATTGCTTCATGCACACTGATGCTGTCACCCGACCGCAGATTGATATTCGTCGATGGCATGGCCGCCGCATGCGCGGATACCTGCATCCGGGTATCCACGGCTATCTTGCGCTGCTCTATCGCCTCGAACAGCATGTAAAGCGTCATCATCTTGGTCAGAGAAGCCGGGTAACGGCTGGCATCGGCGTGCGACGCATGCAGCACTTCACCCGTATTCGCATCAATCACGATAGAAGCATGAAGAGGGTTCGCTCTTACAGGGTTTGCCAGAAACAGCAACCATATTACAGCAAGGGGAAAAAATACTTTTTTATTGATATAGTTAGGAGTCATTATTTGCCTGATTCATTACTAAGAGTACCTAATGTTTTATAAATATTACCTTTAAGGTCATTTTCATACAAATGTAATTTTTACAAATCAGAAATAAGGGGGGGAAACAGCCCTAAATTCAAGGCTACAACATTAATTCGGTGATTTTCTCAACAAGTTGGAGTCCTCAGTGAAAGAATGATTCAAACCAGCAGAGTGATCTTTAATCAAAAATTATGCGTCCGTGAGGATTATATTATGAATAAACACTTGAACTTTGTTAGCAAACGTGTATCTTATCCAAGTCTTTTGAATTCAAGTTGTGAAATGTGATGCTTATGGTTGATCTTTTTTCCTTGATATTCAATGGCCACTACGGATCACTGTAGACGTAAATTCATTAATTAGTAAGGAAATATTATAAATGGCAACAGGTATTGTAAAATGGTTCAACGACTCTAAAGGTTTTGGCTTTATCACCCCGGATAACGGTGGAGAAGACTTATTTGCACACTTCTCTGCAATCAGCAGCAGCGGTTTCAAAACATTGCGCGAAGCCCAACGTGTCACCTTCGACGTAACAACGGGACCTAAAGGTAAACAAGCATCCAATATTGTGCCCCAGTAAATTCGAGCATCAATAAACAAAAAACCCCGGCTTGCCGGGGTTTTTTGTTGAACAGCCGACTATTTAAGGTGCTTGAAGTAGATCAGGTTTAGCACTAGATTCACCAAAACAATCCACAGCGATATAAACCCAATCAGCACAAATTTTGGACATGCCATCTTGAAAGCAGATTTCTCGCAGCAGCCAATCTGCAACTTCACGCTTTTCTAACGGAATATGTTCGTCATGCATCAGTTGATACAAAGCATCATGCACCAATGAACCTCTCATGATATTTTTAGTATCAAAAGCTGGTCCACTAGGACCATCCCAAGCATAATTCTTCTTGATAGTGAGTAGACCATTGGTATCATGATCGATAAATCTTGTAGAAATAGGATGTGGCGGACGGAAATCTGTTGGGTGTTGGTAATTTTCAAAAAACGTGTATTTATAGCGAAAGCGTTTTTTGTAGCTGATGATGAGTTTCATTTTTTTATACCTGCATGAATTAAAAGTGTTTTCTAAGTAGCTTTGATCTTCATAACCACGCTTGAATCATAGCGAAAATATTATAAATTGCGGGAAAATTATGCTGGAATTTCTGGAAAACTCTGCTGAAGATGCGGTAGCATAGCGTAATTTTACAAGACACTGATTATTCACTATGCCCGTTAACATTCCTCCGCTACTCCCCGAACAACTCTTGCCCATTGAAGGCGTAACCCTTGGCATTGCCGAAGCTGGTATTAAAAAACCTAATCGCAAAGATTTGCTGGTAATGTTGCTGGATGAAGGCACGCAAGTTGCCGGGGTTTTTACGCAGAACCGCTTTTGCGCTGCACCGGTGATTGTAGCGAAACAGCATTTGACGCAATCGTCCATTCGCGCACTGGTAGTGAATACCGGCAATGCCAATGCCGGCACCGGCGAGGCGGGCATTCAACATGCGCTGGCGACTTGTGCTGAATTAGCCAGATTGTTGGGTTGCGCAACGCAGCAAGTACTGCCATTTTCAACGGGCGTAATTATGGAACCGTTGCCGGTGGATAGGATTATCCAAGGACTGCCTGCAGCCGTGGCCAATTGCAAGAAAGATAACTGGTTTGCCGCAGCGCAGGCGATCATGACGACGGATATCGAACCGAAGGCAGCTTCGCGGCAAGTGCGGATTGATGGAAAAACGGTGACGGTTACCGGCATCGCCAAAGGTTCCGGCATGATTCGCCCGAATATGGCGACCATGCTGAGTTATATTGCCACCGATGCGGTAATCGGTCAGACATTGTTACAGGACATGGTGCAACACGCAGCGGATCATTCTTTTAACCGTATCACAGTGGATGGTGATACTTCGACCAATGACGCGTTTATTGTAATAGCAACCGGAAAAGCCGGCCATAAAGAAATTACCCAGCAAGACAGTACAGAATTTGGCCAATTGCAGGGAGCTGTGACCGCTGTTGCTGCTGATCTGGCCAAAATGATTGTGCGCGATGGCGAAGGGGCGACCAAGTTTATCACTGTGCAAGTAGATGCCGGCAAGAACGCGGATGAATGCACCAAAGTGGCTTATGCCATTGCGCATTCACCGTTAATCAAAACCGCTTTCTTCGCATCCGATCCCAATCTGGGCAGGATTCTGGCGGCGATTGGTTATGCCGGGATTGATGATCTGGATGTGAACGGTATTCAACTGTATCTGGACGATGTGCTGGTTGCGGAAAAAGGCGGCAGAGCGGCTCATTATCAAGAAACCGATGGGCAGCGAGTAATGCATCAATCCGAGATCACTGTGCGCGTGGTGCTGAATCGTGGCGCAGCTTCTACCACAGTGTGGACCTGCGATTTTTCTTATGATTACGTCAAGATTAACGCGAGTTATCGCAGCTAAGTTAATATCCCATGAGTGATTTAGAGAAGTTATGTGAACGGGCAGACCGACTGCTTGATCATCTGGAAAAGTTTTTGCCATTGGCGCAGTCAGATCCTGATTGGCAAACGGCAATTGCTTTTCGTTGGCGCAAACAAGGCAATGTCGGGTTTATCCAACCGATAACGCATCCGCACCGGATTACTCTGGATGCGTTGTGCGGCATTGATGATCAGAAGCAACGCATTGACCAGAATACGCAGCAGTTTGTGCAGGGGTTTTCTGCCAATAATGTGTTGCTGACGGGCGCGCGTGGCACGGGTAAGTCTTCATTGATCAAAGCATTATTGAACAAATATGCAAAAGATGGACTACGCTTGATTGAAGTGGAAAAGCATCATCTCGTCGATTTGCATGACATCGTGGAAAAGATTTATCAGCGCCCGGAGCGCTTCATTTTGTTTTGCGATGACCTGTCTTTTGAGACCGATGAGCCGGGGTATAAAGCGCTCAAAGTGGTGCTGGACGGATCGATTGCCACGGTTTCCGATAATGTTGTGATCTATGCCACGTCCAACCGGCGTCACATGGTTCCGGAATTTATGCGCGATAATCTGGATACGCGGCATATTGGCGAGGAAGTGCATCCTAGTGAAGCGATAGAAGAAAAAATTTCCTTATCGGAGCGTTTTGGTTTGTGGGTGTCATTTTATCCTTTCGATCAAGAACACTATCTGGAGATCGCGCGTTACTGGCTGGTGTATTTCGGTATCGGTGAAATGACCGCATTGGCACGTACAGAAGCCTTGCAATGGGCACTGGAGCGCGGTTCACGCAGCGGACGTGTGGCTTGGCAGTTTGCACGGGATCTGGCGGGTAGGCAAAAATCGGTTAGTAACCATCAATAGTCTGTGAATAACACTTCCATTCCTCTCACTGAATCAATTCCCATCGTTGAGGTTGTTGCGGCTGTCATTATGCGACCCGATGGTCAGTTTTTGTTGACGCGCCGACCCGGAGGCAAAGTATATTCCGGTTACTGGGAATTTCCCGGTGGCAAGGTCGAAAAAAATGAATCTTTATTGCATGCGCTGGAGCGCGAGTTGTGGGAAGAATTGGGGATTCAAATTCGCCACGCCCATCCGTGGATAACACGGGTTTTTACCTATTCACATGCTACCGTACGGTTACATTTCTTTCGCGTAGTGGAATGGGAAGGCAGACCTGCACCTAGAGAAAAACAGGGTTTGTTCTGGCAATGGCCGCAACAGGTTGAAGTATCCCCTATCCTGCCTGCCAACGGACCTATTTTGCAGGCACTTTTGTTGCCGTCGGTCTATGCCATCACACGGGCGACAGATATCGGTATTGAATCTGCACTGATGCAAATTGAACAGGCATTGCAAAATGGTTTGCGCTTGCTTCAGATTCGTGAGAAACACATGGCTAAAGATTTGTTACGGGAATTCTCACGACAAGTGCTTGCACTAGCGCATGCTTATCAAGCGAGAGTGCTGATAAACGGCGATGTAGCATTAGCCCGTGAAATCGGCGCCGATGGTGTGCATTTTACGTCATCACAGCTGATGGCAATGTCGCATCGCCCTGATGCAGGCTATGGGGTGTGTAGTGCATCCTGCCACAATGCCGAAGAACTCTTTGCAGCAGAGCAACTCGGGCTTGATTTTGTTGTGTTGGGTCCGGTTCAACCGACACTCAGTCATGTGGGATTATCTGCATTAGGCTGGAGAAAGTTTGCAGCACTGATCCGTGGTTACCCATTACCGGTTTATGCTTTGGGTGGCTTATGCCGGGAAGATTTGCAGGCAGCACAGGAAATGGGAGCACACGGAATAGCGATGATGCGTGAGATTGTGAATCTGTAATGGCATACTGCACGACGTAGCAATTGAGTAACCTACTCTTTGTCTTCTAAGTTTTTCTCTGAATCAGTTGATTCAGGAATTCGATAAGATTCTTGAGCCCATCCGGACAAGTCGTTTGTTTTACAACGTTCAGAACAAAATGGACGGAAACGATTAGTTGGTTCCCATACTACTTTTTTACCACATTGAGGGCAATTGACAGTGTGTTGTTGCATAAAAAACTCATTGTTTTGTGTTATTGTTTGAGAATAAGAAGTTACCGTATTTTAGCAAGATATGAGTGAATAACTTTTAAAACCAGCTTGTATGAAAAGATTTCGTACAAGCTGGTTTTAGCTTTTTAAATTATTTTTAACCATAAGTAAAGGTTGACGATCCTGGCTACTCGAGAAGAACTTTCGGATTTTCTGATTGAAACCGAGAGGCGCTCATATAAACAAGCCCTGTTTGCGGTTCATGATGAACATTCGGCATTGGACATCATTCAGGATTCCATGATGAAGCTCACGGCAAAATATGCTTCGAAGCCGGTTGAAGAACTACCCCTTTTGTTTCAACGTATCTTGCAGAATACCATTCGAGATTACTATCGGCGACAGAAAACTCGTTCATTATGGACTACGCTATTTTCAGCGTTTATACCCAAGGATCAGGATAAGGACCAGGAAGATTTCGATATCCTTGAAACTTTACAGATAAAACAGGAATCCAACTTCGCCAAAGAGCCTGATGCACAGCTTGAGAGAGCACAACTGATTGGTTTAGTAGAAAAAGCGATGGAAATTCTTCCGGCACGTCAACGCGAAGCCTTCCTGCTGCGTTATTGGGAAGAAATGAGTTTAACGGAGACCGCCGCGATTATGAATTGCTCAGAGGGAAGTGTAAAAACGCACTGCTCACGGGCAGTTCATACGTTAGCTAGAATCCTCAAGGAGAAAGGAGTTAAATTATGAACGAGCAAGAGTTGGGAAAAGAAATCGCCAAACTATTAGATCAAAGTGTTAATGAGAATATGAAACAAAGCACTGTGTATCGATTACAGTCTGCTCGTCGAGCAGCTTTGGAGAATTGCCAACCCACATTGAAGATCATGAATGCAGGGAACGGTACTTCTGTTTACAGTGGGCATGACGGGTATTTTAATACTGGAAAGCTGTTATTGCTACTGACGGTGTTGCTTGCTTTTGTTCTGGTGTCTACGACGTATTGGCAGTTTCTGGAAAAAGGTAAGTATTCAGCTATAGATGATACTGAGATATTGGCTGATGATGCACCGACAGATGCTTATATTGATAATGTGCTTGAACAGGTTGATGACTTGCCGACAGATACTCATATTGATAATGAGCTTGAACAGGTTGATGACTTGCCGACAGATGCTCATATTGATAGTGTGCTTGAACAGGTTGATGACTTGCCGACAGATACTCATATTGATAATGAGCTTGAACAGGTTGATGACTTGCCGACAGATACTCGGATTGATAATGAATTTGATAAATGGTTGGATTCCAATTAATTATTATCGAATTATTTTTTTATGCCTTATCAGAATCTGCTAAGCATTTGTGTCTAAAAATGAATCTTCACAGCAGCAACAGCGTATTCAATCGCCAATACAGAACTGGAATTCGTAACCACCAAGCAACGAAAACTGGAGCGTAAGAGATACCAAAAAATGGAGTAATCACCAGACAGGCCCAGCAAAAACTCTAAAACCTTGGTGCTAGCGAATATCAGTTTGATATAAAACTTCTATTGATTGAAAAACATGTTACTGACAAGGCTGTGTCCACAAGCAAAATCTACCATCAGTCCATTTTAGGATTGATTGCATTCTTCCGCCTGTTTTCCTGGAAATTTCCATTTAACCTTTTCTTGCAGCTTAGCTAATGCAGCAACTCACTCATTTATCACTTAATAACTTACCTTCCATCTGGGCCGAATCGCTTTCGTCACAATTAACCGGCGAAGAAAATGTACTCGCCTGGATCGAGATTGATCTTAATACACAATTACATTTTGCTGAAGGCATTGTAGTCGTAACCAATAAGCGCTTGCTGGCTAAAATGGCTGCCGATGAAACCTGGCAAGAATGGCGTTATCAGCAAGGCCTATTACTGGCGCAACGAGATTATGCAGGGGTTGGTTGTCTTGAATTATTTGATCCCCAAACGCGACTTGCGTATTGGCGCTACCGCTTAGGCAATGACATAGCGGTCAGTCGATTGATTGAGTGCTTTATGCAACAACTCAATTATCATCTTACCGGTAAGTTGCCTTTATCCACACACACACAAGCGCAATGTCCGAATTGCGCCGCTCTTTTATCTGCCGATCAAGACGAGTGCCCGGTTTGCGATAAACAAACCCATACGCCCCCCTCCACATGGACACTGTTACGTTTGTGGCGCTTTGCCAGACCCTATAAAGGACGTTTACTCATTGGATTTTTATTGACCTTATGCAGTACCGCCGCGACGTTGGTGCCACCTTATTTGACGATGCCATTAATGGATAATGTACTGATACCTTATCAGAACGGTCAACCGATCGATACCGATTTGGTGACGCTATATCTTTCTGGCTTATTAGTTGCCGCGATCCTTGCCTGGATACTGGGTTGGGCGCGAACGTATATGCTGGCAAGGGTTTCAGAGCGCATCGGCGCCGATTTACGCACGACAACTTATGAACATCTTCTCAATCTTTCCCAGGAATATTTTGGTGGCAAGCGTACCGGTGATTTGATGGCGCGCATCGGTGCTGAAACCGATCGTATTAATCTTTTTCTTTCCTTACATTTACTGGATTTCGCCACCGATGTCATCATGATTGGTATGACAGCCCTGATTCTGATATCGATCAATCCCTGGCTGGCACTGGTGACGCTTGTGCCGCTACCGGTCATCGCATGGTTGATTCATCTGGTTCGTGACCGGCTGCGAATTGGTTTTGAGAAGGTTGATCGTATCTGGGCAGAGGTGAACAATGTGCTGGCGGATACTATTCCAGGCATTCGAGTCGTTAAGGCATTTGCACAAGAGAAAAGGGAAACGGCGCGTTTCCATGCCGCAAACCAACGAAATTTGCAGATCAATGATCGTGTGAATAGGATTTGGTCATTATTTACGCCAACGGTCACATTGCTGACCGAAGTTGGTTTACTGATCGTGTGGGTATTTGGTATTTGGCAGATATCGAAAGATGAAATTTCGGTCGGGGTACTGACGGCCTTTCTTGCTTATATTAGCCGTTTCTATCTTAGACTCGATTCGATGAGCCGTATTGTTTCCATCACGCAAAAAGCTGCGGCCGGAACCAAGCGCATATTTGATATTCTGGATCATGTTTCCAGTGTTCCGGAATTATCTAATCCAGTGCATTTACCGACAGTTCAGGGCCAGATTGAGCTGCGCAATGTCGGTTTCCGCTATGGAACACGCAGTATTACGCGAGGCATCAATCTGGTTATCAAACCAGGCGAAATGATTGGTCTGGTCGGACACAGCGGTTCAGGGAAAAGCACCCTGGTTAATCTGATCTGCCGCTTCTACGACGTCACTGAAGGAACCATTCTGATTGATGGACATGATATACGCTCATTACCGATTGCCGAGTATCGCAAGCATATAGGTCTGGTACTTCAGGAGCCTTTTTTGTTCTACGGAACCATTGCGGAAAATATCGCTTATGGTAAACCGGCGGCAACGCATTCAGAGATTATTTCAGCGGCGCGTGCTGCTCATGCACATGAATTTATTCTGCGTCTGCCTCATGGTTACGATTCACTGGTTGGCGAACGCGGACAAGCCCTTTCGGGCGGTGAGCGCCAGCGCATCTCAATTGCTCGCGCATTATTGATTAATCCACGCATTCTGATTCTGGATGAGGCAACTTCGTCGGTGGATACAACCACTGAAAAAGACATTCAAGAGGCGTTGGATAATCTGGTACGTGGCCGCACAACGATTGCCATCGCGCACCGCCTATCGACTTTGCGCGAAGCCAATCGCTTAATTGTTCTTGATCGTGGCAAAATTGTCGAGATTGGAAGTCACGCTGAGTTGATGGCGCGCGAAGATTATTATTATCGCTTGTATCAAGCTCAAGCACGTAATGTGGATACCGAAGATCGGGCATTTGTTTCTGTTGTGGAGCATAGTGCTGCAGGAGAACGTAAATGATTGATTCGCTTGATTATCAGTTAAGTCGGAATACTTATGGGCGATTGGTTTTTACAGATCAATCCGGTTTGGTGCAGGACGGCGTAGTGCCGATGCGATCATTTCCGATTACTGATCCAGATCAGGGTATCGCCCTGATTGATGCGCATGGCCATGAATTAGCGTGGATAGAACGATTAACTGATTTGCCGGAAGATTATCGCGTACTCATTGAATCGGAGCTGGCTAATCGTGAATTTATGCCGGAGATAAAGCGTTTACTCAAGGTTTCTGGTTTTATTACCCCCAGTACCTGGCAAGTTGAAACAGATCGTGGTGAAGTCGCTTTTATTCTCAAAGGTGAAGAGGATATACGTCGTTTAACGGTATCATCGCTCATGATTACAGATAATCATGGCATTCATTTTCTGATTCGTGATCGTCTAGCACTTGATCGTCAGAGCCGTAAGCTACTGGATCATTTTCTGTAATGTGTTTGAGAGTTATTTTACTTTTTATGTAAACCAATTGGTTTGAGCAGCGTTAATACCATATCTTTTTCTTGGTATCAATGTTATGTCTGACGACTCGAATCTAGATTGTAAAAATGTAAAAGATATTAAGTTTCTTGAAATCAAACATTTGAATGGTCCGAATCGGTGGACCTATTATCCTGCTCTTGAAGCAACCGTTGATATTGGTCAACTCGAAGATTTCCCTTCTGATACGATCCCAGGTTTTTATGAACGTTTGTCAGAATGGCTGCCATCACTAATTGAGCACCGCTGTAGCTATGAAGAACGCGGCGGTTTTCTGCGTCGAGTAGAAGAAGGCACGTGGCCTTGCCATATTCTGGAACATGTAACATTGGAACTGCAGAATATGGCTGGTATGCGTGGTGGTTTTGGCAGAGCCCGTGAGACTTCGGTACGCGGTGTATATAAAGTTGCACTCAGTGCCTGGCACGCAGAAATTACACAAGCTGCCCTATATTCAGCACGTGAATTGATATTGGCAGCCATGAACTTTCAGCAATCTAACAACCCATCTTACGATGTTGATGGCGCTATCCGGCATCTTCGGGATTTAGTTGATTCACTCTGGCTAGGCCCTTCTACGGCTTGTATCGTGGATGCTGCTTTAGCGCGCAATATTCCAGCTACCCGGCTCATTGCTAAAGGAAATCTTGTGCAATTGGGGTATGGTGCTCGTTGCCGACACATCTGGACCGCGGAGACAGATCGTACACCAGCCATTGCAGAGAGCATTTCCCGTGATAAGGATTTGACGAAGGCATTGTTGCAATCCTGCGGTGTTCCTGTTCCGGAAGGATGTATCGTTGAGAGTCCCGAGGCTGCCTGGGAAGCAGCCAATGATATCGGTATGCCTGTCGTCATAAAGCCGTGTGATGGAAATCATGGACGCGGGGTCTTTATTGAATTAAGCCGTCGGGAAGAAATTGAATCGGCTTATCAAATGGCATTGAAAGAAGGTACAGGGGTATTAGTCGAGCGTTATATTGCAGGCACTGAACATCGGTTATTGATCGTTGGCGGACAACTCGTAGCTGCTACGCGAGGCGATTCAGTATCAGTCATTGGGGATGGGATTTCAACCATTACTGAACTCATTGAATCTCAGATCAATTCTGATCCACGTCGCGGATCCACAGAAAATCATCCATTGAATTGGATCCGTCTGGATAGTGCAGCGCAAATGGAAATTGCTCATCAAGATTACCAAAGTGACTCAATTGTTCCTGTTGGCACCAAAGTTTTGATTCAGCGCAACGGTAACCACGCATTTGATGTCACCGATGAAGTTCATCCCTGTATTGCATCTATTGCGTCATTGGCTGCTCGTGTCATCGGCCTGGATATTGCGGGCATTGATTTGGTGGCCAACGATATTTCTCGTCCACTGAGTGAACAAGGCGGCGCCATTGTTGAGGTGAATGCCGGTCCAAGCTTATTGATGCATATTAAACCAGCGATTGGTACACCTCGACCCGTCGGCAAAGCAATCGTCGATCATTTATTTCCGCACCAAGATAACGGTCGTATCCCTATTGTGGGAATTACGGGTAGTTACGGCAAGACGGCGGTTGCTTATCTTGTTGCCAGGCTGCTTATTCTTTCTGGTAAGCAAATCGGATTGGCATGCAGTGACGGGCTTTATCTGGACTACAGGAGAATTGATAAAAACAACAGCGCAAACTGGGTGGCGGCGAATCGCACGCTGATGAATCCGACCGTTGAAGCCGCAGTATTTGAGAATGGTTTTGATGCACTGCTGAATGAAGGATTGGCTTATGACACCTGCCAGGTGGGTGTGATTACTAATGTCGATCCAACCCATCATTTTGGTCAGTATGACATTGAAACACTTAAACAAGTTTTTACCGTATTTCGTACGCAAGTTGATGTAGTGACGCCTACGGCTGCAGCTATTGATGATGTGGAAAAAGATGTAAAACTGCCGATCGGCACTGCAGTACTCAATGCCAAAGAAGAAATGCTGGTTGAAATATCTGAATTATGTCACGGTGAGGTTATTTTCTTTAGTATTGAACCAGACTTACCCGCAATTATTCAACATCGCACTAATGGAACTGGCCCTACACAGGGTAAGCGTGCTGTAATTTTGCGTAATGGCTTAATTACATTTTCTGATGGTTCTGATGAACTGCCTCTGATTAACCTAATGGAAATAACCTCAAATACTGGCGCGCATAGCACTCATGAAATAGAGAATGTATTAGCTGCCGCCGGAGCTGCGTGGGGATTAGGTATGGAACCTGATCTCATACGCATGGGCATCGAAGCCTTTGGATTCAGTCAAAAAAAATATAAACCCGGAAATCAGAATTTTCCAATCGGCCTACAAACTCAAGGAACTAAATTATGAAAGTACTGCATATTCGAGCATTGCGTGGACCTAATTTATGGAGTCAGCACACTTCTATTGAAGCTACCATTTTATGTGATGGATTTGAGAATAATATTAATACCCTACCTCGTTTTGAAGCGCGATTACGTAAGCGTTTTCCGGAAATTTCTCTGCTTCAGCCTGCCGGTCATCACGGAGCTGTCACAATAGCACATGTGCTTGAACTTGCTGCACTTGGTCTGCAAGTAAAAGCTGGTTGCCCGATAACTTTTAGTCATACAGTTAAGACGCCAGAAGCCAATACTTATCGCGTTATTGTCGAATACACTGAAGAAAAAGTTGGCAAACTTGCTTATGAGTTGGCACAAGCGCTATGTAACGCCGATATCGAAGATACTGCGTTTGATTTAAATGATGCTTTACGTCGTTTACGTGAACTCAATGAAGATATACGCCTTGGGCCGAGTACAGGTGCCATTGTGCAAGCTGCGGTAGCGCGTGAGATCCCTTTTCGTCGCTTGACTGAAGGCAGTTTGGTGCAGTTTGGCTGGGGTAGTAAACAGCGGCGTATTCAAGCCTCTGAAAGCGATATGACTAGTGCTGTTGCAGAGTCAATTGTGCAGGACAAGGAATTGACTAAAACATTACTCCACGCTGCAGGAATACCTGTTCCACTTGGTCGCAATGTGATGAGTGTCGAAGATGCCTGGGTGGCAGCTTGCGAGATAGGTGTTCCGGTAGTCGTGAAACCAAAAGATAGTAATCAGGGCAAAGGTGTGACGGTTAACCTTATGGACATTGAACAAGTAAAAGCTGCTTATATGATTGCAGCTGAATTAAGTGATAATGTTTTGGTTGAACGTTATATTCCTGGACATGATTATCGTATGCTGGTCGTCGGTAATAAGCTAATTGCCGCTGCACGCCGTGATCCACCGCAAGTGATTGGTGATGGAATACATAGCATCCATCAATTGGTAGCTCAGATCAATCGTGATCCAATGCGAGGTGAAGGGCATGTCACTTCATTAACTAAAATTCACTTGGATGAGATTTCTTTAACTCATCTGGCAGCGCAGGAACTAACAGCCGAATCGATTCCAGTGAAAGGGATGCGCGTTGTTTTACGCAATAATGCCAATTTATCGACAGGAGGTACCGCCACTGATGTGACTGACGATGTTCATCCTGAACTGGCGGAGCGTGTCATTGCAGCTGCGCGGGTAGTGGGTCTGGATATCTGCGGTATTGATGTTGTTTGCGACAATGTCATGCTCTCATTGGAAGAACAGGGAGGAGGCATTATCGAAATTAATGCTGCGCCGGGCTTGCGTATGCATTTGCAACCCTCGTTCGGTAAAGCGCGCACAGTGGGTGAAGCCATTGTTGATAATATGTTTGCTAAAGGTGATGATGCGCGCATACCAGTGATTGCAGTGACGGGTACTAACGGCAAGACAACAACAGCCCGTCTGATTGCTGATATTTTGGGTAAAGATAACAAGCGTGTCGGTGTTGCGTGCACTGATGGTGTCTATGTTGCTGGACAGTGTATTGATACTGGAGACTGTAGTGGTCCTAAAAGTGCAAGAAATATTCTCTTTCACCCGGATGTGGATGCGGCTGTTTTAGAAACTGCGCGTGGCGGGCTGTTACGCGAAGGCTTGGGGTTTGATCGTTGCCATGTTGCCGTCGTGACCAATATCGGTATGGGCGATCATCTAGGTATGGCTTATGTCAATACTGCGGAAGAACTGGCTGTCGTTAAACGAGTTGTTGTACAGAATGTAACACCAGGCACCGGTTTTGCTGTGCTGAATGCAGCTGATCCACTCGTTGTCAGTATGGCGGATCATTGTCCCGGTTCAGTTATTTTCTTTGCACGTGATAGTCATCATCCAGTACTGGCAATGCATCGTGCACAGCACAAACGTGTTATCTATGTGGAAAATCGTTGTATCGTTGCTTTAGGAGAGAATGGTGAACATCGGATCCCGTTGCATGAAATTCCGCTAACAAAAAATGGCAGTATTAATTTCCAAATAGAAAATGCAATGGCTGCCATTGGTGCTGGTTGGGCGCTGGGTTTGGATTGGACAGTTATCCGTGCTGGCTTGACTGGTTTTGTGAACAACACACAGACAGCACCAGGCCGTTTCAATCTTTTTAATTATCGTAACGCTACTTTAATCGCAGATTATGGACATAATCCAGATGCGATACAGGCACTGGTAAGTGCCATTGATAATATTCCATCAAAGAAACGCTCGGTAGTCATTAGTGCCGCTGGTGATCGCCGTGATGAAGATATTCGTCGGCAAACCAGGATCCTTGGTGATGCCTTTGACGAAGTTGTGCTCTATCAAGATCAATGTCAACGAGGCCGTGCAGATGGAGAAGTATTAACTTTATTGCGAGAAGGACTAGGTAACGCTACACGTACACAAAAAATAAGCGAAATATTTGGAGAGTCTATTGCAATAGATGCAGCGTTATCTAACTTAGAGGACGGCGAGTTATGTCTTATTTTAGTAGATCAAGTTGAACAGTCACTCGGACAAATTAATAATCGTATTGCATTGGGTTAGGTGTTCTTTATAAAAAATACTTTTATTGAGATACTTATAGATTACAGAAGGTGAGTTCGAATGTAACATCACCTTCGTAGATTTTATTTTTCTGTCCTGATTGAGAAGGAATAAAACGGATATTCAATGCATATTTGTTAGCACTAATTTCAGGCACACAAGGTAATTCATCATTCAAGTGAAGCCTTAACATATGAGCTGTGTACTCTGATCCTACCTGTTGGAAAATACCTTGACTTGCAACAGCTTGTAGAGTTCTGCCACTTTTTCTTAGTAAGTAGAGCACAATTCCAAATGCATTACGTACCGGTTGAAATGGCGCTAGCCACTCATAAAAGTCTTTATGTCGATAAGCAGGCTCTGAATTTAGCCAATAATGATAGGATGGTAAGTCAAAGACACAGCACCCACCAGGAATTCCAACCCGTTGTTTGATTGCCATTAGCCATTCATTTTCGCGTAAATGTTCACCCACTTTTCCAGGTAAATCTAACATTTCTCTGAAAGTGATTTTAATGTTATTGAGTACAGTATCAAGCGCTGTTTCAGAGACATTTGGATTTTTTCGTAGCATCTCAAGTATTTGCTTTTGTCTCTCCAGTTCTTGCAATAAGTCCGATTTAATATCTGCACGACTGGTGATTTCAAGAACCTCGAACAACGCAGTGAGCGCAGCATGATGTTCAGTAGCTGTGTCTCTGGTTGAAAAGAAATCGATTTTATTAAATAGATCTTCTAGTCGTAGCAAAGTGCGGATACGTTCATTCAGTGGGTGTTCGTAACAAATCACAATAGGTATGCATTCACAAGGAAGATGGGAAGATTGGAATCTTGCCTTAAGCAAGATCATTTCACAAATAAAAATTAAATTTTTAAATGGCTTCTAGCCTTTAAACCCTGATATTTGGGTTCTTTCTGAAAGCATCAGATACTTGTGATGTAGCTGGAGTACCTGCATTCTTAGATGGTCAATATCTTGGTTATTGATAATAATATCATCTGCTTTCTGTAAACGGGCTTCCCGTAAGAGCTGTGTTGCCATGATGGCTCTTACCTTTTGTTCCGCCAAATGACTGCGTGCCATAGTGCGTGAAAGTTGTTGCTGTTCATCACAGTCGACGGCCAGAGTACGCTGAACAATATTGTCATAGTCGTTCGTTTCAAACAGCAACGGAATAACGATGATGCTATAGGAAGAATGAGTTTGTTTAGCTTGAAGAACCGTTTCTTCAAGAATAAGTGGATGAAGGATTTTCTCAAGCTGGAGCCGCGCATCACTGCCTGAAAAGACTAGGTTACGCATTTTTTTTCTATCCAGGGCACCATCAGTAGTTATGAAAGCATCTCCGAATGTGTTTCGTATCATTTGAATGGCCGATCCGCCTGACTGAGTTAATTCTCGGGAAATTACATCAGTATCTATAACATCAACACCTAAATCAGAGAAGATTTTAGTGGCACTTGATTTTCCGCAACCGATGCCTCCGGTTAGTCCAACTACAAAAGTCATTAATCAAAATAATCCAAAATAAGCACGATTCAGTTTCTCACCCCAAAATAAAGCAATGAGTGCTCCACCCACTAGATAAGGGCCAAATGGGATGGGGATATTTTTTTTGAGCTTAGCGGCAACTATTAATCCAATACCAACAATCGCACCAACCAGTGAGGAAAAAATAATGACCAGTGGAAGCATACTCCACCCTAACCATGCACCGATTGCCGATAGCAATTTAAAATCACCATACCCCATACCTTCTTTTCCTGTGATTAGTTTAAAACCCCAGTAAATCAACCACAAGGACAGATAACCTGCTACAGCACCAATAATCGCAGAATGAATATCAGTAAAACCGTTGCCCATATTAACGAGCAAACCCAGCCATAGTAACGGCAATGTTATATCATCAGGCAACAGCTGTGTATTTAGATCAATAACAGCCAGGGCAATTAACGCCCATACAAGAATTAATGTCGCAATCGTGATAAAGCTGAAACCAAAAGACCAAGCAACAACGCCACTCATAAAGGCTGTTATTACTTCCACGGCAGGATAACGCAAAGAAATATGCGTGTGGCATTGAGCACAGCGTCCTCGTAGAGCAAGATAGCTAATAATTGGAATATTCTCTAATGCGGTTATTTTATGTCCACAATGAATGCATGCTGAGCGAGGGGTAGTGAGGTTAAATGTAGGTTGCGATTCGAGGGTTTCACCACGTAACTCCGCACATTGTTGCAGCCAGTTTCGTTTCATCATTTCGGGCAAACGATATATCACAACATTTAGGAAACTACCGATCATTAAACCGATGATAGTGATAAATGAAATAAAGAAAGAAGGTGTGTCTTGCAAAATGGATATGAATGACATGGGCGGGTATTTTAGTAAAAAAGATTCCGAAAGTCGAACTTAACCAACAACCATACCCATTTTAAAAATAGGCAAATACATTGCAACGACCATACCACCAATCAGTGTTCCCAGTACGACCATTATCACTGGCTCCATCAGGCTTGAAAGTGCGGCAACCGCATCATCCACTTCCGCTTCGTAGAAATCAGCAACTTTACCTAGCATGGCATCAAGTGAACCCGATTCTTCGCCGATGGCAACCATTTGAACCACCATGCTGGGAAATACATTGGTATTAGCCATAGAAGACATTAAGCTATTACCTGTACTGACTTCGATTTGAATATTTTTGGTTGCTTCATAATAGATATAATTTCCTGCGGCACCTGCTACAGAATCTAGTGACTCTACCAAAGGAACACCTGCGGCAAACATGGTTGAAAGTGTACGTGACCAACGTGCAATTGTGGCTTTACGAATTACCTCTCCGAAGATAGGTAACTTGAGTACCAGCCGATCCATCACGCGTTGCATAGGAATTGAGCGTTTCCAAGTATAAAAGAAAGCATAAATTCCACTACCCAGGATACCCAGAATGGCCCACCAATAAGCGACGAAGAAGTCTGAAATAGTCATTACCAAAAGTGTTGGGGCAGGTAACTCAGCGCCAAATCCTTCGAATAGATCTTTAAAAGCGGGGATTACAAAAATCATGATTACTGCGGTAATGATAAAGGCAACCACAATAATTGAGATGGGATAAAAAAGTGCAGATTTGATTTTTCCTTTAATGGCTTGAATCTTTTCTTTATAGGTTGCCAAGCGGTCTAGTAGGCTATCTAAAATACCTGCGGCTTCACCTGCCCCAACAAGGTTACAGAATAAAGCATCAAAGTAAAGCGGGTATTTGCGAAAGGCATCTGCCAAATTGTTGCCAGTTTCCACATCTGCTTTAATATCCATTAACAACTTGCCTACAGCACGATTGCTATGGCCCTTGCCGACTATATTGAAGGCTTGTAACAGTGGTACACCAGACTTCATCATAGTGGCCAACTGGCGTGTAAATAACGTGATATCTTTGTCGGCAATTTTGCCACTGGATTGAATTTTCTTTATTTTGGTGACTTTAATACCTTGACGGCGGAGTGTGGAAGTAATAATAACTGTCCCGGCTGCGCGCATTTCACCTTTTACCTGTTTGCCGGCTTTATCTTTTCCTTCCCAAGAGTAATTGATTTCTTTTAATTTTTTTTCTGTATGTCCTGTTACAGTTGCCATAATGGGTTAGCTCCTTAGAAATCTGGAATACTCATGAAGAATCAGAACACTGTAGGAATTCAAACTTTGCTGCGGTAATTAATCGCGAGGCTTAAAATTATTCTGAAATTGTGTGGAGCTTAACGGCACGGTTTTGTAAATTCTTAGCGTGAATTGTGGAAAATTGGAATTGGCATGACACTGAAGTTTTAGATTTTATTGATCTCCAATTTGAGCAGCTTTGATACCTTCCAAAACTGTTGGATACAATAAGCGAATATGCAATTCTTTTTTCATTCGTAAATTTTTAAGTCGCCTGGATTCTTTCATGAAAGAAAACATACTAGGCGATATGCGTTCCTTAGCTTCGTTACGGGTAATGCGGGGAGGATGAGGAAAATCAAAATGATCTGCGACTAGATCAAAATATTCCCCCATTTTTAGGTGAGAATCATCACAGGCATGGTAAATCCTACATGGTCTTGCATGCTGCAATGCCGCACAGATTATCCGAGCAAGGTCATCCGCATGAATATGATTGGTGTAACTGTCTTCAGCATCTAATAGTGTGGGATGGCCTTCACGAAGGCGGGTTAATGGCAGCCTGCTTGCTGCATAAATTCCAGGTACGCGTAAAATGGAAACAGAGATATGATTACGCTTTCCCCAGTTACGTATCTGTCTTTCAGCATCAACGCGCCGTATCGCTCGATCATTTTCCGGATGAACAGGATATGTCTCATCAATTAACGCGCCATTACAGTTGCCATAAACCCCGCTGGTACTGATATAGATAAATCGTTGTGGTAAAATTACACCATGTTTCTTTGTTCGTATGGTTAATGCAGACAGTAGGTGAGCGGTTCGGCGATCATGTAATCCCTGGTTGGGTGGAGGAGCCAAATGTACTACTAGGTGTGCAATCCCAGCGAGTTTCTCAAGACTCTTCGGATAATCTAAATTTCCGTAAATTGGGATAATGCCATGTGACCGCAAATGCTTAGAACTATCTAAATTACGATATAAGCCGAGAATTCGGTAATGCTTTTGTAATAAGGGTGCTGCACGCAGAGCAATATCACCACAACCAACAATTAATAGTGTTTTCTTCATATAAGCCACTTATCTTTAATTATTATATTTTTTATTTATCTGCTATTCAATGTCGCATCAAATCATTATTCAGCCCAGTGAGCATGTTCTAAAAGTAGAATCCGATGAAACTATTCTTGAAGCAGCCTTACGTGAAGGATTCTCACTGCCCTATGGCTGTCGTAATGGCTCTTGTGGTATTTGCAAAGGTAAAATCATACAGGGAACGGTGAATTACGGGCGTCATAATGAAGAAACCCTGACTGAAGAAGAAAAACAAGCCGGCAAGGCATTGTTTTGCTGTGCTTCTCCATTGACCGATCTTGTCATTGAATGCCATGAGATCAGTGCTACTAAGGATATTGAAATAAAAACCTTGCCATGTCGTGTACATAAACTTGAGCTTGTTGCACCTGATGTGATGATTATTTCTTTGAAACTACCTACCAATCAGCGATTACAGTTTCTTTCCGGTCAGTATATTGACATCCTGCTGAAGGATGGAAAACGCCGGAGCTTTTCTTTGGCAAATGCACCACATGACGATGAATTTCTGCAATTGCATGCGCGTAATTATCCAGGAGGGGCATTTGCTGAATATGTGTTCACACAGATGAAAGTTAAGGATATGCTTCGTTTCACAGGCCCCTTGGGTTCATTCTTCTTACGCGATGCACCCGAAGGGACTGCGATTATCTTTTTAGCGAGTGGTACAGGGTTTGCACCGATTAAAAGTATTCTTGAACATGTTTTTTTTCAAGAAAATAGCCGGAACAGTAGAAGAAAAATGACTCTTTACTGGGGCGCTCGCACGAAAGCTGATTTATATTTAGCTGACTTGGCGGATAAATGGCAACAGCAACATGACAATTTCACTTTTGTTCCTGTGCTGTCTGAGCCGTTACCAACTGACAACTGGAAGGGGAGAACAGGTTTAGTGCATGAAGCTGTCATGCAAGACTTCCATAGTTTAGAAATACATCAGGTATATGCGTGTGGTGTTCCTGTTATGGTAAAAGCTGCCTATCATGACTTTACCAGTCGATGCAATTTACCAAAAGATGCTTTTTTCTCTGATGTATTCACACCTTCCACCAGTAATCCTTAAGTTGTACGAGAATCTATAATCGTTTAGCTTAATTGTTTAAGTGTTAATTCCAAACCTTTATTATATTGAGCCATAGCTAATTCATGCTTACCTAATTTTTCATTTAATTGCGCTAATGCAAAATGGGCTTTATGTTCGGGTTCAACGGACAGGCTGGCTTCTAAATAGTTTTGCGCTTTGCCCCAAAGCTCGCAATGTGTGCACAGTTTGCCCAATGTCAGTAACAATTGCGCATTATTGGGTTGCGATTTAAGCCAAACTTCAGCGCACTCAATTTGCCTATTGACATGATAGTCCAAACACTCTGCATAGAGTGCAATTAGCTCCATATCCCATGTAATCGGAACATTTTGCTCAATTATCTGATGTGCTGTGGTGCAGTTGCCCAAAGCAATGTACGCACGTGTGGCTGCAACAGCTAATTTACTGTCCATTTTTTCCAAAGGGGACAGATGCTGCCAATACTGATTCAATGATTGTAGATCGGAAGCTTTGCTTCTGATATTTTCCATTTGCGTATCGTGTCTTAGTTTCTTAACCAATGTTTTATTGGTCGATTGACGTTTTGCAAGTACCTCAGTTAATTCTAGGACTGCATCCCAATTTTGGGCTTGCTGTTGAGCTTTCAGCTCAATCTGTAGTGCGGCAGAAGGTTGCAATCCACCCTTTGCATACAATGACTGCAACGTTTCAAGTGCTTCTTTATAACGACCATCACTCAGTAAGAAGTCGGTTTTAGCAATCAGGCACAATGATTTTTCATCGGGTGCTTTATTTGCTGCAGTGGCCAGATATTGATCACGCGCTGTAGTTTCATCAAGCTCGTGTGCTGAACGAGCTGCAATAACACCACTGATTGCTGCAACTATAGATGAATCAGTTAACTTTAAAGCGATAGCAGCATTTTTTCTGGCTTTGACATAGTCGCCTTCAAAATAGGCTTTTAGTCCTGATAGTAGCATTTGGTCTGTTTTTTTATGGCGATGCCGCTGGCTGAATCCAAAGATTCCCAGAATAAATCGAACCAGAATGTAGAAAACAAAAAATGCTGCGATCACTCCGATGATGAAATGATCGAGCGATAATTCCAGTTGATAGGGTGGCATCACCAGCAAAGCATGCCCTGTGGTGTATTTGGCAGCAAGCGTTACAGCTACAGCGGCAGCAAATAGCGCCAATAGCCAAAGTATCAGTTTCATATGTTCTCCTCGTTGCGGTAGAATCGATAATTGTTAATATTGAATCGTAGATGACAAATTACATTGATGCCAGGAATGGCGGATAGTAGCGGTGTGATGGAACGCTCTGATCGGGCTTTGTTTTGGGTCTTTTCTTCCATATCTTTTTTCTTTAAGATGCAACTGTTTCTGACTACGTACTAAAGTACATCCGCAGGCTTTCTAATAAACCTTCATCTCCAGTAGCAGATGTTTTCACAACTTTTTCCAACCCAAGACATTTGGCTGTTTGAGCAATACGCTCATGAACTGTAAAAACCGGCGTCGATTTCAGTAATTGTTGGCCAAGCTCACCCATTATGTCAAATAAATTATGTAATCCTTCGCTACTTGTGATGATCACAGCATGTATCTCATCTTGCGACCAAGCAGCTAATAACAGAGTTATATCAACATTTGGCTTTTCACGTTGGTAACATTCTACATATTCAACGATTGCTCCGCGTCGAATAAGTGTATCGCCCAATAATTGCCGTCCACCATTGCCACGAAAAATGACAACACGCTTATCAGTCATGTTTTGCAATTCTTCCCGCTTGAGTAATGCTTCGCTATCAGAATGCTCGGTTGGGATTAGCACTTCGTTGACACCGTAGTGTTTGAGCGTATCTGCGCTGCTTTTTCCGACAGCGGCAATTTTCAAATGAGACGGCAATGTGCGCTGTTTGACCATAAAGCTCATCGCTTTATTGACAGCATTGGGACTAACGAAGATTGCCCAATCAAATTCATCCAGGCGATTGATCAGATTGATCAAGGGAGTTGCATCTTTTACATCAGTTATTTCTAATACTGGAAACAAGATAGGATTGCCACCGGCAGCACGGATACCGTCTGCAAGAAATCCTGATTGATGCACCGGGCGGGTAACCAGAATATTAATACCCGTGAGTTGCTTGCTTGCCAATGCTATTTCCAGCCATCAGCATGTACTAAGCTTGCCAAGATTTCATCAGCACCTTGTTTGATGAGATTCTGAGCTAATTGCTGTCCCATAGTAATGCCAGTTTCTGGTGTGCCGGTTAATGCATCACTGACGATGCGCTTGCCGTCAGGTTGAGCGACGAATCCGCGCAACTGGAGTGTGCCATGAATAATCTCAGCAAACGCTCCCAATGGCACCTGACAACTCCCCCCCAACACACGACTCACGGCACGCTCTGCTTCCACGCAATAAGCAGTCTCCTGGTGATGTAATGGCTGCAAAAGTTCAACTAAATCGGTGCGGTCAGCCCGGCATTCGATTCCCAAAGCACCTTGTCCTGCCGCGGGCAAGCTTTGTTCTGGATCCAGCAATGCAGTGATGCGATCGGACAATTCAAGTCGTTTTAAACCAGCTGCAGCTAAAATGATCGCAGCATATTGCCCTTCATCGAGTTTACGTAATCGGGTTTGCACATTGCCACGGAGAGGTTGTACTTGAAGATGAGGAAACTGTGCACGCAATTGACTTTCGCGCCGCAAGCTGGATGTGCCGACGACACTTTCCGGAGGCAACTCTATCAGGCTGGCATATCGCTTGGAAACAAAAGCATCGCGAGGATCTTCTCGTTCAGTAATGGCAGCGAGTTTGAATCCTTCCGGTACATTCATGGGCATATCTTTCATGGAATGTACCGCAATATCAGCCCGGCCATCCTCCAGAGCTTGCTCTAACTCTTTGATGAATAGCCCCTTGCCACCAATTTTTGATAAAGATTGATCGAGTATTTGATCACCCCGGGTTGTCATCCCGAGTATGCTGATTTCAGTTTGCGGGTATAATTCACCTAAACGTCTCTGAATGTACTTGGCTTGCCACATAGCCAGTAAGCTTTCTCGTGATGCGATGATGATTTTCTGGGGAGATAAAAATGAATTGGGCATTAATATAAAATGAAAAAATTACAAAAAATTTTTAATAGCGATCATTCTACCATGGTCGATGCTGGCTTGGCTTGTAGCAAGTGTTTATTCATTTTTATCGTAGGTGTGTAATGCAATGAATATTGCTGATTCAGAGAATAGTGTCTCCAAAAATAAATTGGCGAATGACAAAGATTTGCCATTACGTGAAGACATTCGTCTTTTGGGGCGTATGTTGGGCGACACGCTACGTGAACAAGAAGGGGAAGCTGCTTTTGAGTTGGTTGAAAATATACGTCAAACCGCGATTCGCTTTCATCGGGATCAAGATCCGGAAGCGCGAAATGAACTCGATAGGCTGCTTAATCAGTTAAGCAGTGAAAGCACAATCCCTGTCGTGCGTGCGTTTAGTTATTTTTCGCTGCTCTCTAATATTGCCGAAGATATACACCATAATCGGCGACGGCGCGCACATCTTTGCGCAGGATCCCCACCGCAAGCCGGGAGTGTAACGTTGGCTCTGGAGCGCGTGCTGGAAAATAAGAAAGATGTAACCGCGCTGGCTGATTTTTTTAGTAAAGCGGTGATATCACCTGTTCTGACAGCGCATCCAACAGAGGTGCAAAGAAGAAGTATATTGGATTGCCAATTGACTATTGAGCGTTTGTTGAAAGAACGGGCTCGTACACAATTAACACCGAATGAATTGCGCCACAATGAGGAATGCTTACGCGCCACCATCCAGATATTGTGGCAAACTCGGATGCTGCGTCCGACTCGTTTGTCTGTCTATGATGAGATTGAAAATGGTTTGGCCTATTATAGCTATACGTTCCTTACAGAAATTCCCTATATTTATGCAAAAATAGAAGACCTGCTGGAACGCCGTCTGGGTGATGATGCCCCATATGTTGCCTCTTTCCTGCGCATTGGCAGCTGGATTGGCGGTGATCGTGATGGCAATCCGTTTGTTACCGATGAGGTCATGTTGCGTGCCGTTGAGCGCCAATCGTCAGTGGTGTTAGATTTTTATCTGGATGAAGTACGCAGAATCGGTCGTTCAATGAGTCTCACTGAACGCCTGGTGAAGGTCAGTGATGAAATAAAAGAATTGGCAGCTGTTTCACCCGACATTCCCAATCGATCCGACGAGCCGTATCGACGAATTTTTCTCAGTATTGGTGCGCGGCTAGTTGCGACTAGCCAACAATTAGGTCTTACGATTACACAACCCGATGCTGTGGAATCCAGTAAACCCTACGCGAATAGTACTGAGTTTTTACATGACCTGGATATCATTATCCATTCGTTAAAACAGCATAAGTCGCATTGGATAGCACGTGGTGCATTGCGCAATCTGCGGCGTGCTGTGGATGTATTTGGCTTTCACTTGGCACCGTTGGATATGCGCCAGCATAGTAAGGTACATGAACAGGTGGTGGCAGAATTATTTGAATTGAGCACACATCGTAAAGACTACTTGCAGCTGAGTGAAGAAGAGCGTATCCAATGGCTATTAATACAGATTAGCAACCCGCGTTTTTTATTCTCACCTTATCAAGCGTGTTCTGAAACAACTCAGGCAGAGTTACGTATCTTACATTGCGCAGCAAAGATTCAGCATCGTTTCGGCCGTGCAGCGATGCCCAATTACATCATTTCCATGACAACCGGCGTTATTAACATACTGGAAGTCGCATTGTTACTACAAGAAGTCAGTTTATTACAAGCTGGAGAAAATCCTCAACTGCATCTTAATATCATTCCATTATTTGAAACAATCGCAGACTTACGTGGTTGTGGCACCATCATGGATCAGTTATTTTCGCTACCGTATTATCGTAAGTTACTCAGTTCGCGAGGCAACGTGCAAGAAGTCATGCTGGGTTATTCCGACAGCAACAAGGATGGCGGATTTATTACTTCCAATTGGGAAATCTATAAAGCTGAAATTGATCTTACAAAAATTTTTGCCAAGCATAAAGTTGAATTACGTTTGTTTCATGGCCGCGGTGGTACAGTAGGCCGTGGTGGTGGACCAAGCTATCAGAGTATTCTGGCGCAACCGCCAGGTAGTGTGAATGGTCAAATACGTGTTACCGAGCAAGGTGAAGTTATCAGTAGTAAGTATGCCGAACCTGAAATAGGGCGGCGAAATCTTGAAACGCTGGTAGCAGCAACGATGGAAGCAACGCTACTTGGTCATGATTCAATCGGAGCCGATGCAAGCCATTATTACCAAGCGATGGAAACACTGGCATCTGCTTCGTTTGTAGCTTACCGGGATTTGGTATACGAAACACCGGGATTTAAAGAATTCTTTCTGGAATCTACAACAATACGGGAAATGGCGGGGTTACATATCGGTAGCCGGCCATCATCAAGGAAGAATTCAGATACTATTGAAGACTTACGTGCAATTCCCTGGGTGTTCAGCTGGAGTTTGAGTCGCATGATGCTGCCGGGCTGGTATGGTTTTGGTCATGCAGTGGAAGCTTTTGTAAAGCATGAAGACCAAGCTGGGCAAGGGTTAGCGTTATTACAGGAAATGTATAAGAATTGGCCCTTCATGCAAGCACTATTGTCCAATATGGACATGGTGCTGGCCAAAACTGATATGGGCATTGCTTCACGTTACGCGGAATTAGTCGATGACGTTGCACTGCGCGAGCAAATTTTTGGACATATTAAAGAAGAATGGGAAAGAAGTAAGAAATGGTTGTTTGCCGTGACTGGCAATACCGAATTACTACAAGACAATCCAACGTTGGCACGTAGTATTCGCAACAGGATGCCTTACATTGATCCACTGAATCATCTACAAGTGGAATTACTGCGTCGTTACCGATCAGGCGAGGACAGCGAAGAAGTAAAACCGTCGATTCATCTTACAATTAACGGTGTGACAGCCGGGCTGCGCAATAGTGGTTAAGTAGCAATGATGTTTGTGCAATCTTACTGGAACTATAGGAGATTTTAGTGCGAATAAAACACTTCATATTTATTTTGCTGATCAGTTTTTATTCCCAATGGGTGCTGGCTTCATTGCCTATTCAATATTGGCAGACATCTACCGGCGCACGTGTTTATTTTGTTGAAAATCATGATCTGCCAATGCTTGACATCAGTGTGGAATTTGCTGCAGGTAGTAGCATGGATGCAGCTAATAAATCAGGCAATGCCAATCTGGTACGACATTTACTCAGTCTGGGTGCAGGCGGTCTGTCTGAAGATCAAATTGCTACGGCACTCGCTGATGTCGGCGCTCAACTGAATAGTCATTTTGATCGGGATCGTGCTGGCATCGCCTTGCGTACGTTAAGTAGCGAGCGCGAGCGTAAGCAAGCGGTAGATATATTTAAGCGCATTATCCAACATCCGGAATTCCCGCAGGATGTGTTAGCACGTGAGAAGGCGAGAATAGCCTTGAGTATTAAAGAGTCGAGTACCAAACCTGATTACATTGCGGACCGTGAATTGATGAAAATGCTTTATGGCAATCACCCCTATGGGTTAAATGATGTAGGTGAGATTGATGCCATCCATGCGTTGCAGCGAAACGATTTGCTTGCTTTTTATCGCTCTTACTATGTTGCCAGAAATGCAGTAATAGCCATTATTGGCGATGTCAGTCGGCTTGAAGCGGCAGCAATTGCAGAATCATTAACGGAGAAATTATCTACCAATCAGCAGAAAACAGAGATACCGGCAGTGCAAATTCCCGCAGCAGGAATAAAAAGAATCCCTCACCCGGCAACACAGAGTCATATTCAATTGGCATACCCGGGTTTACGCCGAGGGGATCCTGACTATTTTCCACTTTTAGTCGGTAATCATATTCTGGGCGGTGGTGGATTCGTTTCACGTTTGATGGAAGAAATTCGTCAACAACGCGGCCTAGCTTATGGCGTGTACAGTTTCTTCTCACCCTATAAAGAGCAAGGACCCTTTCAAATAGGCTTGCAGACAAAAAAAGAACAATCGGAGGAAGCATTTGCATTAACTCAAAAAGTGCTTAAAGATTTCGTTAACGGAGGTCCGACAGAAGAAGAATTGGTAGCTGCCAAGCAAAATATTATTGGCGGTTTTCCGCTCCGCATAGATAGTAATAGCAAAATATTGGGCTATCTTTCGATGATCGGTTTTTATAATTTGCCACTTACTTATTTAACCGATTATCTCGCAGCTGTTGAAACAGTAACAACCGAGCAAATCCGGCAAGCATTCCAGCGACGCATTCAGCCCGATGGTATGGTAACGGTCATTGTTGGTGCAACTGAGTAAAACAACGGTAAGTACATGACTGTCATGCAAGGGAAAGTCCGAATTATTGGCGGTCATTGGCGTAGTCGTCTCATCGCTTTTCCGGATCGATCCGATTTAAGACCTACCTCGGATAGAATACGTGAAACGTTATTTAATTGGTTAGGGCAAGATTTGAGCGGTTTAAGTTGTCTTGATTTATTTGCGGGAAGTGGTGCGTTAGGTTTTGAAGCTGCATCTCGTGGTGCGGAACGAGTGGTGATGGTGGATGCGGATGCTAGAATCAATAAGGCACTGCATGAAAATAAGCAAAAATTACAAGCAACGCAGGTTGAAGTGGTGTTGATGAATGCGCTGAACTTCATGAATTCTGATAAAAATCAGTTTGATGTGATTTTTCTTGACCCGCCTTACCGTCTTGAATTATTGCCGGAATTATTACCGTTAATGACATCACATCTTGCAAGAAATGGACTGATTTATGCTGAGACCAGCGGCGTCTGGACTCCGGATAAACAATGGCATGTAAAACGTAGCGCAAAAGCCGGTGCCGTATACTGTCAGCTTCTGGAGTTGGAACTTAATGGATAGAGTGATTTACCCCGGGACGTTTGATCCAATCACACGCGGACATGAAGATCTTGTTCGGCGTGCTTCGCGTTTGTTTGATCAGGTCGTGGTCGCGGTGGCTGTGAGTAGTGGTAAGAAGCCATTCTTTACTTTGGAGGAAAGAGTGGAAATGGCGCAACAAGTTTTATCGGATTGTCCGAATGTTAAGATTATCTCGTTCTCAGGTTTATTAATGGATTTCCTGCAACAACAGAATGCGCGGATTATTTTACGGGGATTACGTGCCGCATCGGATTTTGAGTATGAGTTTCAAATGGCAGGTATGAATCGTGGTATGTATCCCGATGTAGAAACCCTATTCATGACGCCGTCAGAGCAATATATGTTCATTTCCGCGACCATTGTGCGCGAGATCGCGTCACTGGGCGGTAATGCGGATGCTTTTGTGCATCCTCTGGTGGCACAAAAGCTGCGCGAAAAAATAACCCAATAGTTTTGAGAGAATTGAATGGCATTAATTATTACTGACGAATGCATTAACTGTGATGTTTGTGAACCTGAATGCCCTAACGGCGCCATTTCACAGGGCGAAGAAATTTACAAGATCGATGCGAGCTTATGTACGGAATGTGTCGGACACTATCATGAGCCGCAATGTATCGAAGTATGTCCGGTTGATTGCATTATTACCAATCCTGATAAGATTGAGAGCAAAGACCAATTACAAGCAAAATATCAATCACTCATTGCTGCCAAATGAGCTTTCTGGCGAAAATACCAAACTAATTTTTGAAACTGGAAAATTTCTTTAGTTAATCGTTAGCGCAACACTAACGGAATTTACAGCTAAGCCATTATTCTTAAATACGATTCACAGTATCTCAATTGTCAGTAAAACTTCTAATTTTTCGCTGACGTCTATTTTTCTGTATATCAGTACTTCCTTAATTTTTGTCTGTTTCTCCCGTTAGCAAGTGGGTTAACTTAGGTGCTGTTACTTGGGATTAGTGAATGCTGTCTCAGGCACTCAACAGTACATTGCGTATTGTCATAAGAGGATATCCAATGAATATATTAGAGCTGCTAGCTTTCGTGGTTAAAAACAGCGCTTCCGATTTACATTTATCTGCAGGCATGCCACCGATGATTCGGGTTCATGGTGAGATTCGACGCATCAATCTACCCGAAATGGATCATAAAGAAGTACACAATATGGTGTATGACATTATGAATGATGGTCAAAGAAAATTTTATGAAGAGCATCTGGAATGTGATTTTTCCTTTGCTGTTCAAAATCTTGCACGTTTACGCGTCAATGCATTTAATACGCAACGAGGTGCCGCAGCTGTGATGCGCACGATTCCGTCAAAAGTTCTGAGCCTGGAAGATCTTAAAGCGCCAAAAATACTTGCTGAAATCGCAAAGCAGCCGCGAGGCGTTGTTCTGGTAACAGGCCCTACAGGTTCAGGAAAATCTACGACATTGGCAGCAATGATCAATGATATTAACGAGAATGAATATGGACACATTCTGACCCTCGAAGACCCCATAGAATTTGTGCATGAGAGCAAGAAATGCCTAATTAATCAGCGAGAGGTTGGACGCGATACTTTAAGCTTTTCTAACGCGCTACGTTCCGCATTGCGTGAAGACCCCGATATCATTTTGGTGGGTGAAATGCGCGATCTCGAAACCATACGGCTGGCAATGACGGCAGCTGAAACGGGGCATTTGGTTTTTGGTACGTTACATACGAGTTCTGCCGCCAAAACGATTGATCGTATTATTGATGTTTTTCCGGCAGAAGAAAAAGAGATGATGCGTTCAATGCTATCTGAATCATTACGTGCTGTTATTTCTCAAGACCTCTTAAAAACAAAAGATGGTAAGGGACGTATAGCTGCACATGAAATAATGATTGGCACACCCGCTATTCGTAATCTGATCAGGGAGGGCAAAGTTGCGCAAATGTATTCGGCAATCCAAACGGGTCAGAACGTAGGTATGCAAACATTAGATCAGAATTAGACGGATCTGGTGAAACGTAATGTGATTTCCATGGCCGAGGCACGAGGTAAGGCAATGAATAAAGACAATTTCAGAGTTTAGGCGATTGCTTATATTGACAAAAATTCCACGAGCATGCGATGGATAAAGAGCAAGCAACAAAATTTATGTTTGATTTGCTGCGCTTAATGCTCAGCAAAAAGGCTTCAGATTTGTTTATTACCGCTGGATTTTCGCCCGCATTCAAAATTGATGGAAAAATGACACCGGTTTCCCAACAATCACTGTCTGCGCAGCATACCGAAGCACTCGCTAAAGCTATTATGAATGATAAACAAGCTGGTGAGTTCGAGTCTACTAAGGAATGTAATTTTGCTATCAATCCAACTGGAATAGGGCGTTTTCGTGTTAATACTTTTATACAACAGCAACGAGTGGGTATCGTGTTACGTACGATTACAACCAAAATTCCTGAGTTTGATGATTTGGGTTTGCCACAAGTTCTCAAGGAAGTCGTACTGAGTAAGCGTGGTCTTGTGATTTTTGTAGGTGGTACAGGTTCAGGAAAATCTACATCAATGGCGGCACTCATCGGTCATCGTAATAAAAATAGTTATGGGCATATTATTACCATCGAAGATCCGGTGGAATATGTGCATGAACATATCCATTGTGTCATTACGCAACGCGAGGTAGGCGTTGATACGGAATCATGGGAAGCGGCTTTAAAAAATACATTACGGCAAGCACCTGATGTCATTCTGATTGGAGAAATACGCGATCGTGAAACCATGGAACATGCGATTGCATTTGCAGAAACGGGGCATCTCTGCATGGGCACGTTACATGCAAACAGTGCTAACCAGGCACTTGATCGTATTATCAATTTTTTTCCGGAAGAACGAAGAACTCAGTTATTAATGGATTTGTCGCTGAATCTGAGAGCTGTGGTAGCGCAACGACTGATACCGGCAAAAGATGGAAAAGGACGTGTAGCAGCCATCGAAGTACTGCTTAACTCACCATTTATCGCAGATTTGAATTTTAAAGGCAATGTTCATGAAATTAAGGAAATTATGAAGAAATCTCGTGAGATGGGTATGCAGACATTTGATACTGCATTGTTTGAGCTTTATGAGGCAGGCAAAATCAGTTATGAAGATGCATTGCGGAATGCTGATTCCATGAATGGGCTTCGTTTGCAAATTAAGCTTGGCGGTGCTGAAGCTAAAGATCAAGATTTTTCTTCTAGTATAGAACACCTGACAATAACGTAATCCCTACCAACTAACTTAATTGATAGCCTGCTGGCCGATCCCAGGGCTTTTTGAAAAAAGTTATCGCACAATCCATTCGCCGCTTTGTGGAAAACCATTGGCAGCATACTGATTCATAGGGTGACGAAATGTGCAATCACTTACTTCCCGCAACAATGCTGCTTCTAATTGCGTAAGATCCTCCTCTTTTTCAGCCTCATCTGAAACCCTCCTGCGGTCCCATATAAAACCGCTCAGATCATTGACTATATCTACAGACAGTTTATTTGTTCGCTACACAGACTCTTAGCGTCAGTAGATAAATTCCCGCGGAATAGATATAATCCGCTGAATAATTAGTCTTTAGAATAAGAAATACACAACTGTTCATCTCATCAAGATTATCTGCGTTGTTAGATCACAAACCAAAGAATGCTTTGATTCCATACCTGCACGCTGAGTGCAGATCCGGTAAATGACGCTAAAAATACGCACCTCACCCGGCATGCTCATCGATTGGTCTATTACTATAAATTTTTATTAATTCTGGAGGAAAAATGAGTCACACGCTATATGAAACCACTGTTCAACGGGTACAACGCTGCGAACTGGCAGTTCCAGGTTCCAGTCCGGGGATGTTTGAAAAAGCGCTCAATAGCGGCGTAGATTTTGTTTTTCTCGATCTGGAGGATGCGGTAGCGCCCGATGACAAAATACAAGCTCGCAAGAACGTTATTCAAGCACTCAATGATCTGGACTGGAAAGGTCATGGCATCACGGTTTCAGTACGCATTAACGGTCTGGATACGCAATATATGGTACGTGATGTAGTCGATCTGGTGGAACAGGCCGGGAACAAGATCGATACCTTATTAATTCCGAAAGCAGGTGTCTATGCGGATATTTACATGGTGCAAGCCATGGTAACCCAGCTCGAAATGCAACAAGGCCTGAAAAACCGCATTGGTTTGGAAGCACTGATCGAAACAGCGCTGGGCATGGCCAATGTGGAAGATATTGCGCGTAATGGCGCATCAGGGCGGCTGGAAGCCTTGCATTTCGGTGTTGCCGATTATGCTGCCAGTAACCGTGCCAGAACCACCAATATCGGCGGGCTGAATCCGGACTACCCTGGCGATCAATGGCATTTTGCCATCAGCCGCATGATCGTGGCTTGCCGTGCGTATGGTTTGCGTCCGATTGACGGTCCTTTTGGTGATATCAAGGATCCGGATGGTTTTGTATTGGCGGCCAAACGTGCCGCAGCCTTGGGATGCGAAGGAAAATGGGCGATTCATCCAACGCAGATAGCACTGGCGAATGATGTATTTACGCCTCCCGCACGCGAGATTGAAAAAGCCAAACGTATTCTGGCAGCACTCAAGGAAGCTGCTGCACAAGGTAAAGGCGCTGCAGCACTGGATGGCCGCTTAATCGATGCGGCCTCTGAGAGAATGGCCAATAATGTGGTAAAAGTAGCTGAAGCGATTGCAGCAAAAAATTAGAACAGATAAGGCCGCAGTGAGCGGCCTTTATCTTTATGGCTGTTAATTCAGAAACTATGAATCTATTGAATTTAATGCGATTGTTGAGGAAATTGAATTGAATATTCACGAATATCAAGCAAAAGAGATCTTGTCGGGATACGGTGTCAAAATCGCTGAAGGGGGCTTGGCCTACAGCGTGGTGGAAGCCGTACAACGCGCCAGGGAGATTGATGGCGATGTATGGGTTGTCAAAGCGCAGATTCATTCCGGTGCGCGCGGTAAAGCTGGCGGCATCAAGGTTTGCAGAACACATAATGAAGTCGAAAAGGCCGCCGAAGAGCTACTGGGAAAAAATCTGGTGACTCATCAAACCGGTCCAGCCGGGAAAATCTGTTCCAGGTTATACATTGAAGCAGGCACCCATATTGCCAAGGAAATGTATCTGTCATTCATGATTGATCGCACCAGCGATCGCGTCATTATGGTCGGTTCAGCACAAGGCGGTATGGAGATTGAGAAACTGGCTGAGACCAATCCGGAAGCGATCATCAAAATTTATATCGAACCGGCGGTCGGATTGCAGGATTTCCAAGCCAGAAAAATGGCCTTTGCGTTGAATATTGATCCCGCGCAACTCAATCACGCAGTTAAAACCATTAAAGGTTGTTATCGCGCTTTACGTGATCTGGATGCCAACATTCTGGAAATCAATCCACTCGTCCTGACCACCAACAACGAGATCGTTGCGCTGGATGCCAAAATGGCCTTTGACGAAAATGCCTTGTTCCGCCGCCATAAAATCGCGGAACTGCGTGATAACACACAGGTGGATAGCCGTGAAGTTGCCGCCGCAGAGGCGGGGTTGAGCTATGTCGGACTGGATGGCGATATCGGCTGCATGATCAATGGTGCCGGTTTGGCGATGGCCACCATGGATATGATCAAACTGGCTGGCGGCGAGCCTGCCAACTTTCTTGATGTCGGTGGCGGTGCTTCGGCCGAACGTACAGAAAAGGCTTTTCGCCTGGTGTTAGCCGATTCCGGTGTGAAAGCAATGCTGGTCAATATTTTTGCCGGTATTAACCGCTGTGATTGGATTGCGGAAGGCGTCGTGCACGCGGTTAAAAACATCGACATGAAGATACCGTTGGTGGTTCGTCTGTCGGGAACCAATGTAGAAGAAGGCCGCCGCAT